>ERZ779624.258-NODE-258-length-18865-cov-15.691547_pt1 | contig 18865 bp, 16 predicted proteins | sample MGYA00514190_ERZ779624 | MGnify/ENA primary metagenome ERZ779624 (study PRJEB29562, sample SAMEA4376706) | mouse gut metagenome | isolation source: Cecum | study: EMG produced TPA metagenomics assembly of the A DSS colitis mouse model was used to assess the... | reverse complement strand
AAGTTCTACGCCCTGCCCCAGGCCCCCCAGCAGTTCAAGCAGCTGCTCATGGCCTCCGGCTTCGACAAGTACTTCCAGATCGCCCCCTGCTTCCGGGACGAGGACGCCCGGGGCGACCGCTCCCCCGGCGAGTTCTACCAGCTGGACATGGAGATGGCCTTCGCCACCCAGGAGGACGTGTTCGCCGTGCTGGAGCGGGTGCTCCCCCCCATTTTCGCCAAGTACGGCAAGTATAACGCGGCCTCCCAGGCCCCCTTTACCCGCATCCCCTATCTGGAGGCCATGGACAGGTACGGCACCGACAAGCCCGACCTGCGGATTGATTTGACCCTCACCGACGCCACCGGCCTGCTGGCGGGGTGCGGCTTCCCGCCCTTTGAGCACCAGACGGTGAAGGCCATCATGGTGACAGACTTCCAGGGCACCCGGAAGCAGATCGACAAGCTGTGCGCCGACGTGGAGGTGCAGTCCGGCGAGAAAGCCTACTGGTTCCGCTACGACGAGAACCGGGAGCTGGTGGGCGGCATTGCCAAGTTTGTCCAGCCCATCAAGGATCAGGTGGTGGAGGCCCTGGGCCTCACCCCCGGCTGCTTCGTGGGGCTGACGGCGGGGCCGCTGCTGGCGGCGCAAAAGACGGCGGGCGTGCTCCGGAACAAGTTGGGCTCCTTCTGCCCCGGCCACATGGACGCGGAGCGGTACGAGTTCTGCTGGATCGTGGACTTCCCCATGTACGAGATCGGGGAGGAGTCCGGAGAGCTGGAGTTCTGCCACAACCCCTTCTCTATGCCCTCCGGCGGACTGAGCACCATCGAGAAGGCCATCGCGGGCGAGATCGACCCTCTGAGCATCACCGCCGACCAGTACGACCTGGTGTGCAACGGGGTGGAGCTGTCCTCCGGCGCGGTGCGGAACCACGACCCGGAGATCATGGTCAAGGCGTTCTGGATGGTGGGCCTGGGCGAGGAGGACGTGAAGGCCAAGTTCCCCGCCATGTATCACGCCTTCACCTACGGCGCGCCCCCCCACGCGGGCATCGCCCCGGGGGTGGACCGGATGGTGATGCTGCTGGCCGGGGAGGACTCCATCCGGGAGATCATCCCCTTCCCCATGAACAAAAACGCCCAGGACGTGATGATGGGCGCGCCCTCCTTCGTGGAGCCGCGGCAGCTGGAAGAACTAAACATTATCTGTACGGAACGAGAAGCGGATTAAACGGGGCCCCCGCGAAGCCCACCCAGGCAACCCGGGGAGCGGCAGTCGGTGAACTGACGCCGCCGACGCCGCAAGGAAGAAGAATAACCCAGGATACAGGAAAAGCCCCCCGCCAGATGGCAGGGGGCTTTTTTGAGCCGTTTTTCAGACGTTCCTCATTTTTACCCGTCCTCGTCCATCAGCTCCTTCAGATCGGAGCCCATCGCCGCCCGCCAGCCCGCGGCGAAGGCGGAGCGCACCAGACCGAACAACGCCTCGCTGACGGCCTCGCACTGGGTATCGTCTAAAAAATTGGAAAGGGCCTTGTCAAACTCCATCTCATTCATGATATCACCTTATCATATTCTATATGAATCAATATGAATTGTCAATATCAGATTGGCAAAAATGCTATGATGAGGCAGGTGATAGCATGAAACCACTGAAAACCCGAATCAGCATTACCATCGATGACCCCATCTACCAGCGGATCAAGGGGCTGGCGGAGTACGATGACCGCTCCGTTTCCAGCTATATCAACCTGGCCCTGCGGGAGCACCTGGAACGGCTGGATCGGAAGGAAGAAGAATAAGAGCCTGTACTCACAGCGGGAGAGGCCGTCCGGCGGCTGCTCCGCTGTGAGCACAGGCGCAGAGAAAACGCCGGGGAAACCCGGCGTTTTTTCCTGGCCGGCCTGCTCCTCCTCCACACCGGCCTCCGGCCTTTGCGGACAGGGATGCTATCCCTTCAGCTTCTGCCACTCGGACACCGCCAGCTCGTCGCAGCGGTTGTTGAAGGGGTTGTCGGCGTGGCCCTTTACCCAGTGGAGGTTGACGGTGTGGATCTGGCACAGCTCCAGCAGCCGCTCCCACAGGTCGGAGTTCAGGGCGGGCTTCTTGTCCGACTTGATCCAGCCCCGGGCCTGCCAGCCCTTGGCCCAGCCCTTTTCCAGGGCGTCGATGACGTACTTGGAGTCGGAGTACAGCTCCACCACACAGGGCTGGTTCAGGGCCTCCAGCCCCCGGATGACGGCGGTCAGCTCCATGCGGTTGTTGGTGGTGGCGGGTTCGCCGCCGCTGAGCTCCTTTTTATACTCGCCCAGCATGAGGATGGCCCCCCAGCCGCCGGGGCCGGGGTTGCCGGAGCAGGCTCCGTCGGTGTATAAGGTTACGGTTTTCATCCATTAAGCGTTCCTTTTCTTCCAGATAAGCCGGATCAGGGATAATCCGAAGGGGATAACGGTGATGGCACACAGGCCGGCACAGCCCCAGCCGCCCACGCTCTCCAGCAGGGAGGGCAGTTCCACCAGGACAAAGCACGGGGCCAGGGGGAGAAATCCCACCCGCGCGGTAACCTTCCAGGCAAAGCGGGTTTCCTCCGGCCACTGTCCGTAGGCCAGAGCCAGCGTACCTGCCCCGCCCGCCGCCATGCCCGCCCCGGCGAAAAAGCCGCCCAGCCGTTCCCGGAGGCCCTCGAAATAGACGCCGCCCATGGCCATGACCATGCAGCCGATCCCAACCGGAACGAGGCAAATGAAGAATTTATTTCCCTCCCGCTCCCTCCAGGGGGGGCACAAAAGCCGTTTCCAGTCCATGCCCATGGCCGGTTACTCCTCTGTCCCCACGTCCTCCGCCGGCAGTTCCAATAGGGCGGCGATCTCTTCCTCCGAAGCCGCCGTGCCCTCCCCCGGCTCCTTCTCCGCCAGGGACAGGGCGATCACCCGGTCGCCGTCCTCCTTGAACCGCATGACGATAACCCCCTGGGTAGAACGGCTCATCAGCCGGATCTCGTCCACATCCATCCGGATGATGGTGCCCGACTGGGTGACCAGCAGCAGATCCTCGCTTCCGTCCACCACCTTCACCCCCGCCACCGGGCCGGTCTTTTCGCTCAGCGCGTAGTTCTTGATGCCGTAGGCCCCCCGGTCGGTGATCCGGTAGTCCTCCACCGGGGAACGCTTGCCGTAGCCGTTCTCCGTGATGGTGAGCACCGCCTTGCCCGGCTTGGCCCGGGCGGCGGCCACCACGTAGTCCCCCTCCCGCAGCTTGATGCCCCGGACGCCCATGGAATTGCGCCCGGTGGTGCGGATCTTGTCCTCCGGGAAGCAGGCCGCCATGCCGTTGTGGGTGGCGATGAGCAGGTTTTGCTTCCCGTCCGTCTCCCGCACCTCGATGAGCTCGTCGCCCTCCTCCAGGATGATCACCCGCAGGCCGTTATTGCGCAGGTTCTTCAGCGCGGCGGCGTTCAGCCGCTTCACCGTGCCCCGGCGGGTGAACATGGTCAGGTAGCGGGGGCTCTCCCCCTCGCTGATGTCCCGGGTGTGGATCATCACCGCCACCTTCTCCCCCGGCTCCACCTGGAGCACGTTGACGATGTTGGTGCCCTTGGCGGTGCGGCCCGCCTCCGGGATCTGGTAGCCCTTCTTCCGGAACACCCGGCCCTTGTCGGTGAAGAACAGGATATAGTCGTGGGTAGAGGCGGTGAACACCGTGTTCACGTAGTCCTCCTCCCGGGCGGTCATGCCCTTGCGGCCCACTCCCCCCTTGCCCTGGGCGGCGTATTCGCTGGCGGAGGTGCGCTTGATGTAGCCGTTGGCCGTCATGGTAAAGACGGACTGCTCCTCCTCGATGAGATCCTCAATGTCGATATCGTTCTCCATGAAGCCGATCTCGGTTTTCCGGTCGTCGCCGTACTTGTCCCGGATCTGGATCAGCTCCTCCTTGAGCACGCCCCGGAGCTTGCCCTCGTCCGCCAGCAGGGAGTTGAAGTAGGCAATGCGCTCCTCCAGCTCCTTGTACTCCGCCTCCAGCTTCTCCCGGTCCAGGCCCTGCAAACGGCGCAGCTGCATCTCCATGATGGCCTGGGCCTGGACGTCGTCCAGCCCGAACCGCTCCATCAGCCGCTCCTTGGCGTTGTCGTAGCTGGAGCGGATGATCCGGATCACCTCGTCGATGTTGTCCTGGGCGATGAGCAGGCCCTCCAGCAGGTGGGCCCGCTCCTGGGCCTTTCTCAAATCATAGCGGGTACGGCGGGTGAGCACCTCCTCCTGGAAGGCGATATACTCATCCAGGATCTGCCGCAGGGTGAGGATTTTCGGCTGCATCTGGTTGTCCACCAGGGCCAGCAGGATCACGCCGAAGGTGGTCTGCATCTGGGTCTGGCTGAACAGGCGGTTCAAGGTGACCTGGGGGTTGGCGTCCTTTTTCAGCTCAATGACGATCCGCATCCCCTTCTTGCCGTCGGACTCGTCCCGCAGGCCGGACACGCCCTCCAGCCGCTTGTCCTTCACCTGGTCGGCGATGTTCTCCACCAAGCGGGACTTGTTCACCTGGTAGGGCAGCTCGGTGACGATGATCCGGGTGCGGCCCTGGCCGAACTCCTCCATCTCGGTGCGGGCTCGGACCTGGATCCGGCCCCGCCCGGTGGCGTAGGCCGCCCGGATGCCGGACCGGCCCAGCACGATGCCCCGGGTGGGGAAGTCAGGGCCTTTGATGTGCTCCATGAGATCGTCCAGAGTGGCGTGCTCATTGTCCAGCACGCAGATCACCGCGTCGATCACCTCCCGCAGGTTGTGGGGGGGGATGTTGGTGGTCATGCCCACGGCGATGCCGGAGGAGCCGTTCACCAGCAGGTTGGGGAAGCGGCTGGGCAGCACCCGGGGCTCCTTCTGGGACTCGTCGAAGTTGGGGTCCCAGTCCACCGTCTCCTTGTCGATGTCCCGGAGCATTTCGTTGGCGATCTTAGACATACGGGCCTCGGTATAACGGTAGGCCGCCGGGGGATCGCCGTCCACGGAGCCGAAGTTTCCGTGGCCGTCCACCAGCATATAGCGCATGGAGAAATCCTGGGCCAGGCGGACCAGGGCGTCGTACACCGACTGGTCGCCGTGGGGGTGGTACTTGCCCAGCACCTCGCCCACACAGGTGGCGGACTTCTTGAAGGGCTTGTCCGAGGTAAGCCCGGTGTCGTACATAGAGTACAGAATACGGCGGTGGACGGGCTTCAGGCCGTCCCGCACGTCGGGCAGGGCGCGGCCCTTGATCACCGACATGGCGTACTCGATGTACGCGTTCTCCATCTCGTGCTCCAGGTTGATATTGACAATCTTTTGGTTGGGAAAGCTGATATCCCTGGTCATATACTCGTCGTTTTTTGCCATTTAGTTAGGTCCTCCTGTCACGCTGCGCCTGCTCGCGGCGGCTCCGCGCTTCTCAATAGTCCAGGTTGACGGCCTTGAAGGCGTTGCGCTCAATATACTCCCGCCGGGGCTCCACCTTCTCGCCCATGAGCAGGTTGAAGATGGCGTCCGCCTTCACCGCGTCCTCCATGGTGATCCGCTTGAGGGTGCGCCGCTCCGGGTCCATGGTGGTCTCCCACAGCTCCTCGTAGTCCATCTCGCCCAGGCCCTTGAACCGGCTGATATCCACCTTCGCGTTGGGGTTACCCTCCCGCAGCTCGGCGGAGATCTTGTCCCGCTCCTCCTCGGAGAAGGCCACCCGCACCGTCTTGCCCCTCACCAGCTTGAACAGGGGGGGCACGGCGGCATAGACGTACCCCCTCTCAATCAGGGGCCGCATGAACCGGAAAAAGAAGGTGAGCAGCAGGGTGCGGATATGGGAGCCGTCCACATCGGCATCCGCCATGATCACCACTTTATGGTAGCGCAGCTTGCTCTCGTCGAAGTCCTCGCCCAGGCCCGCGCCCAGGGCGGTAATGACGGGCTGGAGCTTGTCGTTGCCGTAGATCTTGTCCGCCCGGGCCTTCTCCACATTGAGCATCTTGCCCCACAGGGGCAGGATGGCCTGGAACCGGGAGTCCCGGCCCTGCTTGGCGGAGCCGCCTGCGGAATCGCCCTCCACGATGTAGATCTCGGTGAGGGCCGGGTCCCGCTCATTGCAGTCGGACAGCTTGCCGGGGAGGGTGGATCCCTCCAGGGCGTTTTTGCGGCGGATGTTCTCCCGGGCCTTCCGGGCGGCCTCCCTGGCCCGGTTGGCCATGAGGGCCTTTTCCAGGATGGCCTTGCCCACGGCGGGGTTTTCCTCCAGGAACTGCTCCAGCTTGTCGGACACCACGTTGTTTACCAGGGTGCGCATCTCGCTGTTGCCCAGCTTGGCCTTGGTCTGGCCCTCGAACTGGGCCTCGGTGAGCTTCACGGAGATCACGCAGGTCAGGCCCTCCCGGCAGTCGTCGCCGGACACCTTCTCCTCCCCCTTGAAGATGTTGGCCTTCTTACCGTAGGCGTTGAGCACGGTGGTGAGGGCGCGCTTCAGCCCCTCCTCGTGCATACCGCCCTCCGGGGTGTGGACGTTGTTGGCGAAGGAGACGATAATCTCGCTGAAGCTGTCCTCGCTGTACTGCATGGCGATCTCGGCCATGGAATCCTCTTTGGCTCCGGACATATAGATCACGCTGTCATGGAGGGGGGTTTTGTTCTCATTGATGAAGGCGACGAACTCCCGGATGCCGCCCTGGTAGCACATATCCTCCTCCTGCTCCCGGCCCGGGCGGCGGTCGGCAATGAAAATTCGCACCCCGGCATTCAAAAACGCCTGCTCCCGCATACGGCGGTGGAGGGTTTCGTAGTCGTACACCGTGTCGTCAAACATTTCCGGGTCGGGCTTGAACACCACCTCGGTGCCCGTCCGGTCCGTGGTGCCGATGACGGTCATCTCCTGGGTCATACTGCCCCGGGAGAACTTCACCTCGTAGATCCGCCCGTTCTTGTGGACCCGGACCTCCATCCACTCACTGAGGGCGTTCACCACGCTGCCGCCCACCCCGTGAAGGCCGCCGGACACCTTATACCCGCCGCCGCCGAACTTGCCCCCGGCGTGGAGCACGGTGTACACCACCTCCAGGGCGGGACGCCCGGTCTGGGCCTGTATATCCACCGGGACGCCGCGGCCGTTGTCGGTGACCTTGATCACGTCGCCCTCCAAAATCTCCACGGTGATGTGGTCGCAGTACCCCGCCAGGGCCTCGTCGATGGCGTTGTCCACGATCTCGTACACCAGATGGTGCAGGCCGGAGCTGGACGTGGAGCCGATATACATACCCGGACGCTTCCGGACGGCCTCCAGCCCCTCCAGCACCTGGATCTCCGACGCGCCGTACTCGTGGTCGGTCTGGGTGGTGTTCAGTTCGTTTAACTCGTTGCGTTCTTCAGCCATGATCTTCCTCCGCTAATCTGTGCTTCTGTCCGGGGCCGCCGGGTCAGCCGGCGTCGCACCCGTCCCCGTCAAAGTCAAAATCCTCCCCGTCCAGGTGGGACGGGCCGTCCTCTTGGCCCAGCAGCTCGGTGGCCCGCATACGGCGGCGGTTTTTAGCCTCCTCCACGTTTTTATGGATCAGCTCCTTCACCTGCCGGGGGTTTTTCACGTTCTTCAAATCCAGGTGGGGTATACTCTTGTCCGACGAGTGGACGCACACCGTCCCCACCCCGAACATCCGCTGGCCCAGCCGCATGGTCAGCTCCAGATCCTGCACCCGGTAGAGCAGCACCTCGTCGGATTTCAGGTTCAAAAACCCGGTTTCGCAGAACAGCCTGTCCTCGCTGAGGGCGTACCGGGTGAAGGACAGGGGAAGCCCCAGGCGGCGTTTACGGTCCTTCCAAAGGTAGTCGATGGATTCCATCTTGAAAGCCTCCTTCTTGTTTCACCTATATGGGCAGATCCCGCTCCGCCCGGGCGGACAACGCCGCCGGGGACAGGGGGACCAGGTAGATCACGGGCCTCCCCTCCCCCCCGTCCGCCAGGACGAAGGAGCGGGGCAGATCGTCCCCCAGGGGGATCACCCTTCCCTCCCCCTCCGCCCGCTCCAGAAAGCGGCGGGTGCGGAAGGACCAGGTGGTGTTGTCCAGGTCGAATATGCCGATTACGTCTTGGTTTCTTACCATGACGTTTTGACCTAAATGGAGGTACATTGTTTATGACTCCTTTCCCCTCCTCGGGGGACGCCCCTGCGGGGGGCGTTACTTTCTCTCGCGCGAGAGAAAGTAACCAAAGAGCGCACTCGTCGTCGCAAAGTCCGCTTACTCCGTTTCCGCCTGCGGCGAAAACTGCGTTCGCTCCCTTGCTCCTCCTCTCCCCACAAAGCCTGAAGGACGGCTTTGCGGGGACCCCTTGCCCCCTATGTACCCCCTTCTTCCTTGGAATACGTGGTGGGGAAGTGATCGGCTCGTGCGAATCTGGACTGGCTTCTCCCCCATTGGTGCTGCCGCTTGTGTGCGGTTACTGGGGCGTGGGCGGTTCCCACGGCTGACGCCTAAGTGGTGCGGCTAAAGTTCGGGGACCATGATGGGAACCGCCCATTTCGCGGGGCGCGGCTATTGGCGTTGCCTTCCCCCCACAGGGGGGAAGGTGGCATCGCCGCAGGCGATGACGGATGAGGGGGCTTTCAGGGCACGCGCCTGATATCCGCACCCTCATCCGCCCCAGCGGACACGCTGGGGCACCTTCCCCCTGGAAGGGGGAAGGCTCTTGTGCGGGTTTTCCGCCGTGTCATCATAAGGCGGCATCGCCGTCAGACGATAACGGGTGCGGTTTCATTCGTTAGGTTGGGAAAAGCACCCCGTCTTTCACGCGGAACGCCTTTCCCTCCCTCAGCCGCGCCAGCTTCTCCTCCTCGCAGCAGGTGATGAACACCTGTCCGGAGGTGATCCGGTTGAGCACGAACTCCTGCCGCCGGAGATCCAGCTCACTGAGCACGTCGTCCAGCAGGAGCACGGGCCACTCTCCCCCGTCCTGGCAGAAGATGTCCCGGGCCGCCAGCTTCAGGGCCAGGGCCGCCGTCCTGGTCTGCCCCTGGGAGGCGTAGGATTTGGCGGCCGCGCCGTCGATTTCCACCGCCAGCTCATCCTTGTGGGGGCCGGACAGGCAGGAACGGGACTCGATCTCCGCCCTCCGGTGGGCCTCCTGGTGGGCCAGGAGCTGAGGCAGGATGGCCTTGGGCGGGGCCTCCGGGTCGGTGACAGAGGACACCGTCTCATACCGCAGGGCCAGCGTCTCCCGCCCGCCGGAGCAGTCCCGGTGGATCTCCGGGGCGGTCTCCCTCAGCCTGCGGATAAAGTGGGCGCGGTAGTGGACGATCACCGCCCCGCACTGGGCCATCCGCAGGGAGAAGTCGTCCAGGGTGTCCAGCAGGGCGGGGTGCTCCCCGGCGTCCTTCAGAATCCGGGTCTTGTGCTGGTAGAGCCGCTTGTACTCCGCCAGGGCCTGGGCGTACCGGGGCCGGAGCTGGCAGATGCAGCTGTCCAGGAACCGCCGCCGGACCTCCGCCCCCTCCCGGATCAGGTACAGGTCCTCCGGGCAAAATAATACCGTCCGCAGCAGGCCGCACAGCTCCCCCGCCGTTTTCAGCTTTACCCCGTTGCACCGCAGCTGCCGCCGCTGTCCCCGGTGGAGGTCCGCCTCCAGCACCAGCCTTCTGCCCCGGGCGGATATGTCCCCCTTCACAAAGGCGTGGTCCGTCCCGTGGCGGATCAGCTCCCGGTCGTATCTGGCCCGGTGGGAGGAGGCGGAGGACAGGTAGGCCACCGCCTCCAGCAGGTTGGTCTTTCCCTGGGCGTTCTCCCCGGCCACCACATTCACGCCGGGGTGGAACTCCGCCTCCCCGTGGACGTAGCTTCGGAAAAAGTCCAGGCTGATCCGGTCAACCGTCATTCCACCAGCCAGACCGCGCCGTCCAGCTCCGCCCGGTCCCCGGGGTAGAGCTTCTTGCCCCGCATGGTGCAGGGTTCGCCGTTCACCCTGACCTCCCCCTCCTGTATGCGCACCTTGGCCTCCCCGCCGGTCTCCACCGCCCCGGCGAATTTCAGCAGGTCCTGGAGCTTGATAAACGGGGTCTCAATTTTCACGCGCTCCTCACACATATGGAATCTCCTTCATTTCACGCGTTGTAGGGGAGGGGCCTGCCCCTCCCGGGGAAAAGAGAGCAAACCGCCAAGGCGGGAGGGGCAAGCCCCTCCCCTACATCATGGCCGTGGGGCGGACGTGTACCGCCGGCACGCACCGCCTATTCTCCCGCCCTCAATCTCACGGGCAGGACCATATACAGAAAGCTGTCCTCCTCCCCCTCCCGGGGCAGGATCAGGCAGGGGGACGTGGGGGTGTTCAGCTCCAGCCGCACCCGCTGGGCGGGGGCCGCCTTCACCGCGTCCATGAGAAAGCGGTTGTTGAAGCCGATCTCCAGCCCCTTGCCGTCCCCGGCGATGGGACAGCGGTCAAAGGCCGCGCCGATGGCGGTTTTGGACGTGATGGAGAGGGAGCCGTCCTCAAACTTACAGCGCAGGGGGCTTTTCAGCTTGTCGTTGATGATGAGGGACGCCCGGTCGATGGACCGCTGGAGGTCGGCGGCCTCCGCCTCCAGCACGATGGCGTTATTGCGGGGGATGGTCTGGCGGTAGTTGAGGAACTCCCCCTCCAGCCGCCGGGCCACCAGCAGGGTGCCGCCGATCTCAAAGGTGACGTGCCGTTCCCCCTGGGTGATGGCGGCGGGCTCGTCGCTGTCGGCGCAGATCTTCTCCACCTCGTTCAGGGCCGCGCCGGGCACCACGAAGGACAGCCCCTCCGGCACCTCCCCCGCCAGCTTCCCCCGGCGCAGGGCCAGGCGGTAGCCGTCCACCGCCACCATGGTAAGCCGGTCCCCCTCCGTCTCAAACAGGGCCCCGGTGTGGATGGGGCGGCTCTCGTTGTCGCTGACGGCGAAGATGGTCTGGCCGATCATGGACCGCAGCTCCCCTTGGGCGATGGACAGGGCGTTCCCGCCGCTGACGGAGGGCAGCTCCGGGAAGTCCTCATCGCTGCTGCCCTTGATATCAAAGGAGGTGGGCCCGCATTGGATGTGGACGGACAGATCCGCCCCGGCGGACAGGGACACCGTGTCGTCCGGCATCCGCCGGAGGATTTCCCCCAGCAGGCGGGCGGACAACACAATGGCCCCCGGCTCCGCCACCCCGGCCTCCACCTGGGTGACAATCCCCGTCTCCAGATTGTAGCCGCTGATCCGCAGACGATCCCCCTCCGCCTCCATGAGCACACCCTCCAGGGCCTGAATGGTGCTTTTCGCGGCCACCACCCGCCCGGCGGTGGTAACGGCGGCCTGTAGGATCGCCTTTTCACAGGAAAATTTCATAGGGAGCTTCCTTTCCCCCTCCCCCGTAAGGAGGGAAGGTTTTAAAATTCGTAGTAGATCTTAGGGGCTGCGGAACCTGTGGAAAACCCGGACACCCCAAGTCTCCCAAGGGATTCCCCCTCCACAGCGGCTGTCACAAACTTTCCACAGCCCCCACAGATCAGGAACAGCCAAATAAAGCGTCCACAGCCTTCCACACCACAGCCCACAAAATTGTGGAACCTGCGGCCAAACAAAAAGACCCGAAAACGGGCAGCGGACCACCTCGCCAAATCAACGGCTCCCAACCGCCCCCGAGCATCAACCGCACCACTTAGGCGTCAGCCGAGGGAAGTGGGCGGGGCGGATGAGGGTGCGGACGTCAGGCGCGTGCTCTGGAGGCCCCTCATCCGTCATCGCCTGCGGCGATGCCACCTTCCCCCCTGTGGGGGGAAGGCAACGCCAAAGGCCGCGCACCGCGAAATCGGCGGTTCCCGACACTGCCCCCGAACTTTAGCCGCACCACTTAGGCGTCAACCATGGGAACCACCTGGGTCAGTAACCACACACAAGCGGCAGCACCAATGGGGGAGAAGCCAGTCCAGATCCCCACAAGCCGGTCACTCCCCCGCCCCGTATTCCAAGGAAGAAAGGGGGTACATAGGGGGAAACCCCCTATGCGCGCTCTTTGGTTACTTTCTCTCGCGCGAGAGAAAGTAACGCCCCCCGCAGGGGCGTCCCCCGCGACAGGGGGGTTCACAAAGGGGGCCACCCCCTTAGTAAGCCGAATTTACAGCATTGGTGATATCCCGGATGATCTCCGACAACTCCGGCTGCGCCTTCATCATCTTCTCCACCCGGTTAATCGAATTGAGCACCGTAGAATGGTGCCGCCCCCCAAACTGCTGCCCGATCTCCGCCAGGGACAGCTGGGTCATCTCCCGGATGATATACATGGCCACGTTCCGGGCGGTGCTGATCTCCTTGTTCTGGCTCTGCCCGGTGATGGACGCGGCGTCCAGTTCGTAGAACCGGGCCACCTCCTGGATGATGGTGTCCGCCGAGGGCAGGAAGTTCTCCTTGGCCCGGAGAATGTCCCGCACCGCCCGGACGGTGGTTTCCACGTCCACCTGCGCGCCCATCAGCTCCTGGAAGGCCATGATCTTGTTGACCACGCCCTCGATCTGCCGCACGTTGGAGGTGATGTTCTCCGCCACGTAGGACAGCACCGGGTCGGGCAGGGAGATGCCCCGCTCCACCGCCTTGTTCTTCAGCAGGGCCACCCGGGTCTCGTAGTCCGGGGGCTGAATGTCGGCGGGGAGGCCCTGCTCAAACCGGGTTTTCAGCCGCTGCTCCAGCCGGAGCATCTCGTGGGGGGGACGGTCGGAGGTAAAGACGATCTGCTTCTTCTGCTCGTACAGGGTGTTGAAGGTGTGGAACAGCTCCTCCTCGCTGGAGTCCTTCCCGGCGATGAACTGCACGTCGTCCATCAGGAACAGGTCCACGTTCCGGTACTTGTCCCGGAAGCCCTGCATATCAATGCCCCGGCGCAGGCTGCCGATGAGCTCGTTCACAAAGTCCTCGCTCTGTACGTACAAAATCCGCCACCCCGGCTGGTTGTGCCGCACCTGGTTGGCGATGGCGTGGAGCAGGTGGGTCTTGCCCAGCCCGGACTGCCCGTAGATAAACAGGGGGTTATAGGCCCCCCCCGGCTCCTCCGCCACCTTCTTGGCGGCGGTGTAGGCGAAGCGGTTGGTGGAGCCCACCACGAACCGCTCGAAGGTGTACCGCTCCGCGCCGTCCCCCCCGGCGGGGGTGGGGGCGGCCTGCCGGGCCAGGTAGGTGACCCGCTCCTCCGGGAGCAGCAGGGCGCAGTCCACGTCAAAGGCGAACAGATCCAGGAGGTTGGCCTCGATCAGGGACAGAAACCGGGTGCGGATGATGTTCCGCTTGAAGTCGGTGGGGACGCACAGCACCAGCCGGGTGTCCTCCAGGGCCACCGCCTCCACGTCCCCGAACCAGGTTTCAATGGCCACGTCGGACATGGCGGCGGCCATCATGCTTTTCAGTTTTTCCCACACATCGGCGGCGGATTTCATAGGGCGGGGCCTCCTTCAGAGCCGTGGCATACTAAGAAGCTGTACCAATCGCCTCAGCACCCAGCTTAACGGCCAGAATTGCCGCTGGCCGCGTTGAAAAATCTTGAAATACACAAAGTATTCCCGCGATTTTTCGCCTTGCCACCGGCAATTCTGACTCGCGAATCTGAATACTTCGGCTATTGGTACAGCTTCTAACTGAACTATTATACCAGAAAAAGGCGGGCGGCACAAGCTGTTTTCCGTAATTCTTTTTTAATAATGTAGGGGTGGGGGTGGCCTTGGCTCACCGTCTGGCTGCGCCCAGCCCTCCCCCCCAGGGGGGAAGGTGGCATCGCCGCAGGCGATGACGGATGAGGGAGCCTCCAGGGGACGCGCCAGACATCCGCACCCTCATCCGCCCCAGCGTGCCCGCTGGGGCACCTTCCCCCTGGAAGGGGGAAGGCCGAACGATGGTATGGAAAAGGGCGGCGGCAAAAGGGCGGTTTTGTAGGGGAGGGGCTTGTCCCTCCCATCTGGAAGGGTCAGAAACCCTCTCCCCGGGAGGGGCAAGCCCCTCCCCTACAGATTTTTTTGGAACGGGGAGAAAAAACAGCCCCGGCATACCCTGCCGGGGCTGTGTCCGTCACCGGGACAATCCCGCCTGGAAGTCCGTTGCGGCCCGCTTGTCCGCCGCCACGTCCTCCCAGCGGTCCAGGTACTCTTTGGCGTACTTGGGGTTGTTCAGCCGGACAATTTTCCTCTTATCCGGGTCCACCAGCTTGGTGATCCCCCCCGCCCCCAGGGAGAGTACGCTTTGCAGCTCCTCCATCATCACGATGTTGTAGGCGCAGGCCGTCCCCGGCTTGGCCCAGCCCACGTTTTCAAAGGAGCCGGACATATACTTCTGCCGGTAGAGGTAATAGGGGGCGTATCCCGCCCCCCGCAGCCGCTCCGACGCCAGGGCCAGCATGGCCTCCACGGACGCCGGGTCGGGCAGGCCGCCGCCCTGCTCCGTCATCCGGGAGCCTTTTTTCAGCGACAGGGTGTGTACGGTGATGTTCTCCGGCCCCATGGCCAGCACCCGCTCCAGGGTGCGCCCGAAGCCCTCTAAGCTGTCCGCGGGCAGGCCCGCGATCAGGTCCATGTTCACCAGCCCCCCGAACCGCTCCCCCGCCATGGCCATGGCCTCCCCGATCTGGGCGGCGGTGTGGGCCCGGCCCATGGCCTGGAGGACGTGATCCTCCATGGTCTGGGGGTTGATGGAAATTCTGTGGATGTTGTGGAACCTCAAAACGTCCAGCTTGTCCGCCGTGATGGTGTCCGGACGGCCCGCCTCCACGGTGAACTCGGCGCAGCCCTCCATGGGGAGAAATTCCTCCACGGCGGACAAAACCCGGTGGAGCTGCTCCGCCGACAGGGTGGTGGGGGTGCCGCCCCCCATGTAGGCGCAGGAGATCCCCAGCCCCCGCTCCCGCAAAAGCGTGCCCGCCAGCTCAATTTCCCGGCACAGGGCGTCCACGTAAGGCTCCACCAGGGCCAGGGAGCCCTTCACGTCGGCGGAGATAAAGGAGCAGTAGGCGCACCGGGTAGGGCAGAAGGGCACCCCTAAATAGAGGGCCATTCCGCCCCTGGTCAGGCCGCTGTTGACAGACAGCGCGGCCCTGGCGCACTCCACCGCCAGCGCGGCCCGGGGGGCGGAGACGTGGTACTCCTTCTCCAGCTCCCGCTGGGCCTGTCTGGCCGTTTTGCCCCCCAGCATGGCCCGGGTGGGCAGCTTCACGGGCCGCACCCCCGTCAGCGAACCCCAGGGCAGGTCGTGGCCCAGCAGGGCCGTCCCCGCTTGGTAAAAGGCCCGCTTCAGCGCGTGGGAGACGGTGTGGTACACCTGCTCCTCCGGCTCGTCCAGCCTGTCCGCCGGGAAGCTGGCCACGCCGTTCCGGAGCCGGCCCCCCCGCTTCACCAGCACGCTGACGCTGGCCTTGGCCCTCCCACGGCTCAGGCCGATGAGGACGCCCTGACCGCCCTCCATGTCCGGGGGCGTCTCCGGGTACTGCGGCTTTTCGCCGGGGAACAGGGTGAGCAGCATCTGCTCCGTGGGAAAGCGGTAGCGATCCGGGTTCCAGGGCCAGTTGTGCTCCGCGAACCAGATGTTCATGTCAGCGTCCCATGGCGGCCCGCAGGCAGTAGTTGGTCTGCCGCTCCACCTCCAGGGTGGTCTGCCCCTCGTGGCCGGGGAGGACCTGATAGTCCCCCTCCAGCTCGCCTAAACGGCGCAGGGAGGCCATCATGGCCTGCCCGTCCCCGCCCTCGAAGTCGGTGCGGCCCATGGATCCGGCAAACAGGGTGTCCCCGGTGAACAGGGTGTTCCCCGCCCGCAGCGTCACCGAGCCGGAGGTGTGGCCCGGGGTCTCCAGCACCTCCAGCTCCACCCCCGCCACAGTGATCCGGTCCCCCTCCTTCCAGGGGGTGACGTTTCCGAAGGAGCGCACCGTGGGATAGGACTGCCCGAACATGGTGACGGTGTCCCCGGTGCCCAGGTCGGCGGGGTGGCAGTAGATGGGCAGCTCGGGCCACGCCGCCCGCAGGCCGGGAATGCCCATAATGTGGTCAAAGTGCCTGTGGGTGAGGAGGACGGCCTCCGGCTCCAGGCCCTTGTCCTTCAGCCACTTAGCCAGCTGCTCCCCGTGATCGCCGGGATCGACAACGCCGCATTTGGGGCTGTCCTCCTGGCGGAAAATATAGCAGTTGGTGCCCAGCTCGCCCAGGCGCAGGACGCTGATTTCCATAATAATCACCTCAATGAATTTTGCTATGCCTTATCATACGATATTTTGGACTGTTTGTAAAGGAACCGCTGATTAAATCGCCATGGATGCGTTTAATCAGCGGTTCCTAAAAACTTACACTTTAAAACTTATTGATGAGCTCTGCGACGGCGTTGTAAACCTGCTCATTGACTTCATAGGGACGATCATTGCAATATACCAAGAAAGCAGTGATCTCATCGGAAATAATGTCCCGTTGAAGTTCCACATCTAACTGATTTTTGTCCTCAAAAGGAATATTTTCTCCATGGATATCCTTAGAAGCTGTACCAATAGCCTCAGCACCCAGCTTAACGGCCAGAATTGCCGCTGGCCGCGTTGAAAAATCTTGAAATACACAAAGTATTCCCGCGATTTTTCGCCTTGCCACCGGCAATTCTGACTCGCGAATCTGAATACTTCGGCTATTGGTACAGCTTCTTAAATGATTTCATAACAATAATACCTCACATTCCGTTAATACATATTACCGCTTGCCGGGATCGTAAGCCACCACCGTCCGGCGGTTGGGCTCGGTTCCGGTGGAATAGGTGGTCACGCCGGGATAGTCCTGGAGGGCGGTGTGGATCACGTGCCGCTCGTAGGCGTTCATGGCCTCCAGGGTCATGTTCCGGCGGTATTTCACCACCTTGCCCGCCGTCTTGCGGGCCAGGCGGTTCAGCGACTCCTCCCGGCGGGCCCGGTAGCCCTCCGCGTCCACGTGGACGCGCACACGGTGGCCCCTCCCCCGGTTCACCGCGTATCCGGTGAGCTGCTGGATGGCGTCCAGGGTCTCCCCCCGGTGGCCGATGAGGGCACCCATGTTCTCCCCCTCCAGCACCACCTGGTAGGTGTCCCCCTCCCGGGTGACCACGGGGGTAGCCGCCACCCCCATGTGCTCAAACAGCCCGGTCTGGAACTTCACAATGGCGGCGGCTACGTCGTCGTCCACGGGCTGGGTCTTGGGCGCGGGGGCCTCCGGCTGCTCCGCTTTTTCCACGGGAGCGGGCTTCGGCTCCGCCCTGGGGGCGGGCTGGGGCTTCTGGACGGGCTTGGGCTGGGGCTTGGGGGCGGGCTCGGGCTTTTTCTCCGCCACGGGGGGCGGGGGGACAGGCGACCGCTCGTCCGGGGCCTCGTAGGTCAGCTTTACCTTGGCGGGCACGGAGCCGATGCCTAAAAAGCCGGTCCTGCCCCGCTCCAGGATCTCCAGGGACACGTCGTCCCGGTCCAGGCCCAGCTGGGCCAGACCCTTGGCGACGGCCTCCTCCTCGGTCTTGCCGGTGACTTCAAGATACTTCAACACAGGAAACGCACTCCTTTGTCAAATTTTGTGGGTCAGAGCGCGGGGGTTTACTGCTCCTCGTTCTCGTCGGCGTAGGCCTCCTCGTAGCCGTCCTCGGTAGCGTCGGGGGATTGACCGTCGCTGGGTGCGGCCTCAATGACAACCTTCTCTCCGAGGGGGACAAACGTCAAATCGTCCTTGGCGGCCTGCTCCGCCGCCTCCGCCTGGGCCATCAGCTGGGGGTTGCTCTCCGCCAGGAGCTTCTTATCCTCCTCGGTGAGCTCCTTGGGCTCCTCCTCCACGGGCTGGGCGGGGCCGTTGGGGTCCCGGTAGGGGGTGACGGGATAGCGGTTGGGGTCGTAGGCCCGGCCCCGGGCATAGGTGCGCAGGCCCTCCCGGCTGGCGGACACGTCCACGCCCTTCTTCTTGGGCTGGGGCTGCTTCTTGCCGGACTTTCCGGCGGCGATGGCGGCGGCCTTCTTCTCGGCGGCCTTGCGGCGGCGTTCCTTCTCGGCCTCCTTGGCCTTGCGCTGCTGCTCGGCCATCTCCAGCTGGGCGGCCTCGTAGTCCTTGCGGAGCATCGCGCCGCAGATCACCTCCTGCACCATGCCCAGCAGGGAGTTGGCGATCCAGTAGATACACAGGCCGGCGGGCATGGCGAAGCCGATCCACAGGGAGATGGCGGGGCTCATGAGCATCAGCATGGGGCTCATCTTCACCTGCTGGTCCTTGTTCATCTGGTTGGTTTTCTGGGTCACCAGCATGGTGACGATGGACAGCCCCGCGGAGATCAGGGGCAGCAGGAACAGCCCCACGGAGTTCCAGGTGACGCCGCCCTCCCAGAACCTGAGCTGGGGGATCTGGGACAGGTCGATGCCGAAGAAGTCGAAGTTGATGACAAACAGGCTGGCGGCGGACGCGCCCGCGGCGGCCTTGGCGGTCCCCAGGTTTTCGGCGGTCATCATCGCGCCCAGGGTCAGCTCGTTGGTGCCCACGGGGGTGAAGTCCGCCCAGCCCAGGGCCTTGGCCACCGCCTTCACCGCGTCCTCGGTGAGCCACATCATGTACTTCAGCGGGCGGCGGATGATGGCGTACAGGGGGTACAGGAACACGATGGGGAGGAAGGACCAGCCGCAGCCGCCCATGGGGTTGGCGTTGTTCTCGGCGTAGAACTTCTGGACCTCCTGGTTATACCGCTCCCGGTCGCTGCCGCACCGCTTCTGGATCTCCTGGAGCTGGCCGTTCAGCACGGTGGTCTTGATCATGCTCTTTTTGCCCTTCAGGTGCAGGGGGAACAGCACGATCTTCACCACAATGGTGAACAGGAACAGGGCGATGCCGTAGCTGTTGAACACCTGGCAGAACAGCTTGAGCAGCCAGCTGAACGGCGTCATGAG
>ERZ779624.255-NODE-255-length-18930-cov-4.562702_pt1 | contig 18930 bp, 18 predicted proteins | sample MGYA00514190_ERZ779624 | MGnify/ENA primary metagenome ERZ779624 (study PRJEB29562, sample SAMEA4376706) | mouse gut metagenome | isolation source: Cecum | study: EMG produced TPA metagenomics assembly of the A DSS colitis mouse model was used to assess the... | reverse complement strand
GAAGCTGTCGCTCACGCGCAGGATCACCGCCAGCGTGGGTACCCCTCCGAGGCCTCCCCCTCCAACGCGGAAAACCCCGGCCAGATGCTCCGGCGCACGCCCCGGGTCATTATCGCGAGAGACGATCTTGCCTTTGGCGATGATCAGCGCAAGACCCCTGGCCACGTTCATCGTTCCCATGGTGGTGATAAAGGGCATGATCTTGCAGTAGCCGATCAGAACCCCGTTCAGCACGCCGAACAGAAGGCCGATCAGCAGCGCAATCAGGCATGCCGGCAAGATCGGTATCTGCCCCCGGGTCATGAGCGCCGCGGCGGAGGTGGAGCAGATCGCGTACACAGCCCCTACTCACAGATCTACCCCTCCCACTGCGATCACCATCGTCATGCCCATGGCCATGATTCCCAGCAGAGAGATCTGCCGTGTGATATTCAGAAAATTATTGACTGTGAAAAATACGCTGCTGGTCACCGAAAAGATGAAGATCATCGCAATCAGCACAAACAGAATCCCCAGTTCACGCATTTTTATGATGTTATGAAATACTGTGTTCGACTGCGTCTCACGCATAAAGACACCTCTCCTTTTTCTGAAAAAGGGCCGGCAATCTCCATTGACAGCCCTTTTTGATTCTGCTTCTTATCCGATCGGCGTACCGCTCTCACGCTGTTCCAGAACTTCGTCCACATTCGCAGCATCCACACGGAAAATGTAGAACGGAACATCGTTTTCCTTGAAGGAGGCCGGATCGCCCGTGGTCAGGAAATTGTAGAGCTGCTCCACACCTCCGTAGCACTGCTCATACACGCGCTGTCCATAGGAACAGGTCAGATATCCGTCTTTTATATAGGAAAGAACGTCTCCATAGAGGTCATTTCCAACCGCGATGATATCCGTACGTCCCTGATTCTTCATGAGCCTTCCCCACAGGTCCATGGTTCCGCCCATGTTGCACATGGCGTCGATGTCCGGATTGGCAAGAAGCGCATTTTCCAGCATGCCGTACATGCTCTGCTCGTCGCCGGTGGCATTGATAAAATCAACGATCTCAATGTCCGGATACTGCTCAAAGATTTCCCGGTTGCCCGCTTCGCGTTGGTCTGACCAGTTGTTGCCCGCACCTGTGGTGGTCATGAGAATCTTTCCTTTCGGCTCCCCGTATTTCTCTGTTAATTTTTCTACAATGTATTTCGCCACTTCACGTCCCGCCTCCACATCGTCGCGGCCAAGATATGCAAGCCTGCCGGAACCGGGAGCGTCGCAGTTGACGCACAGCACCGGGATACCCGCCTCCAGCGCTTTGTTGATGACCGGAGTAAGGGTCTGGTCATCCGCCGCCGCGATGGCGATGGCGTCCGGTTTCTTCGTCACAAGCGTCTCCATGAGATTGTACTGGGACTCCGCGGACCAGTCGTTGGACCCGGTCACATATGCGTTGATTCCCTTCTCTTCCGCAAAGCCAAGTACGCCCTCCTCCATATAGGAGGCAAAAATATCCTGTACATTCTGGTACACCACCGGAATCTCGATGTCCTTCGGATCTTTCGCCGTGTCGATGGTGAACGTGTAGTCTCCGATCGTCACGGTCTTCTCCGATCCGCCTTCTGCCGCGTCCGCGGTTTCATCCCCTTCCGATCCGCTTTCCGCGGGAGCAGCGTCCGGCGTCGCTTCCTGTGATCCCCCCTGATCTTTCTGCCCGCAGCTGCACATCGTCAATGCCATTACCAGCGTCATTAGAACTGCCATTGTTTTTTTCATCTTTTTTCCTCCTTTGACTTTTGTTGGTAATTATGTTTGATAATTTCTGAAACATAATTATCTATCTGCATCATATCACCCTTCTTTCGTCATGTCAACTATAAATTTTCCACACTCATTGTCTTTTTCAACATTTTTTCCATATGCTACTTGTCTTTTTTGTGTAAATATCATATAATTTAACCGTTCAAAAGGTTTCATCCTTTTGCGATAGGTAATTATCTTTTGAAGTTCCGCATCTTCACTGTATGCGGACATCACATTCTGAGGAGGTGTTTTATGAACATAATCGCATATGATCTGGGCACCGGCGGCGTCAAGGCTTCCCTGTATGACGGGGAAATGCGCACCCTTTTCAAGACCTTTGCCCCATACCCCACCGCGTATCCCGCCCCATGCATGCACGAACAGCGTCCGGAGGACTGGTGGAACGCGGTCGTAAGCAGCACCCGGTCTCTGGTGGAAGGATCCGGCACGGACCCTTCCAGCATCAAAGCGCTGGCTCTGTCCGGGCACAGCCTTGTGACCGTTCCCATCGACCGGGACGGACGGCTGCTGGCCGATTCAGTCCCCATCTGGTCCGACACAAGGGCCGGCCTGGAAGCGGAGGATTTTTTCACCCGCATTCGGGAGGAAGACTGGTATCTGGCCACAGGGAACGGTTTTCCCGCTCCCTGTTATTCCATTTTCAAGCTCATGTGGACGAAGAAGCACCAGCCGGAGCTTTTTTCCCGGATCTGGAAGGTGCCCGGCTCCAAAGATTACATCAATTTCCGGCTGACCGGGAACTGCTGCATGGATCATTCCTACGCGTCCGGCACCGGCGCCTATGACCTTGCCGCCCACCGGATGAGGGCCGATTTTCTCGAAGCCGCCGGCATTCCCGCCGGGCTTTTCCCGGACATCGTACCCTCCCACACCGTCGTCGGAACCATCCGCCCCGACGCTGCCAGAGAGATCGGATTATCCGAACAGACGCTGGTGGCGTGCGGGGGCGTGGACAACGCGTGCATGGCGCTGGGCGCCGTGGGCACCGGAGACGGCCGGATCTATACGTCCCTCGGCTCGTCCAGCTGGGTTCCGGTCAATTCCAGAAAGCCCGTGCTTGATTTCCGGAAAAAACCTTACGTCTTCGCCCATATTGAGGAGGGGCTGTACACCTCCGCCTTCTCCATCTTTGCCGGCGGAAGCTCCTTTTCCTGGGCAAAGGATGTGCTCTGCAAGGACATTGATGAACATGTGTTCGACAAAATGAGCAAGATGGCCGCCACCGTTCCCATCGGCTCCGACGGGATCTTTTTCAATCCCAGCCTGGCAGGCGGGACCTCTCAGGACAAAAGCATCCACATACGGGGCGCCTATATCGGGCTCCACCTGGGCACCACGCGGGAGGCCATGGTGCGGGCGGCCATGGAGGGCATCTGCATGAACCTGAAGGAATCTGTCCTCTATCTCCGCGAAAAAACGGGGATATCCGACGATATTCTGTTCTGCGGCGGCGGAAGCCGGAGCAGCTTCTGGATGCAGATGTTCGCGGACGTGTTCAACACGAGGATCATCAAGACAAACATCGATCAGGACGCCGCCACGGTGGGCGCCGCCGCCATCGCCGCCAGGGCCGTGGGCATCTGGAAGGATTACGAGGGCATCCCCTCGCTCCATCAGGTGGAACGGATCAGCGTTCCGGACCCGGAGCGGGCCGCTCAATACGAAAAGCTCCAGCAGACTTTCGTCCGCATCAGCAGCGTACTGGCAGACCTGGGCGACTACATGTCCGAATCGCTCAAACACTGAATACAGAAAGGAAAGGATACTATGATCAGCAAACCTTATTCTACCGATTTTACACTGGAAGGCAAAAAAGCAGTCATTACGGGAGCCGCTTCCGGCATTGGCTTCGCCACTGCCCGCCTGTTTTCCGAGAAGGGCGCGCAGGTGTGCCTGCTGGACCGGAATCTGGAAGCGGCCCGGTCCGCCGCCTCCCAGGTCCCCGGAGCGTCCTGTTACCATGTGGATGTCTCCGATTATGACAGCGTGAACCAGGCGGTGCAGGACATCGTAAAGGAACACGGCGGCATCGACGTGCTGGTTCACTGCGCGGGGATCGGCGACATTGAGCGGGCGGAGGATTTTGATGAAAAGACCTGGAGAAAGGTGATCGACGTGAACCTGACCGGCTCCTTTTTCATGGCGCAGGCCGTGGGGAAGCAGATGATCAAAGCCGGGAACGGCGGAAAGATCATCTGCATGGCGTCCCAGGCGGGCATCGTGGCCATCGACAAGCATGTGGCCTACAGCGCCAGCAAGGCAGGCATCATCTCCATGGTCAAATCCCTGGCATACGAATGGGGCAGATACGGCATCCAGGTCAACGCCATCTCTCCCACCGCCACCGAGACTCCGATCATCGTGGGATACTGGGATGTGGGGGAAGTGCATGAGAAGGCCATCGCCGGCACTCCGGCGGGACGCTTCTGCAAGCCTGAGGAGATCGCCGCGGCTTCCTTCTTCCTGGCCACCGAGGCCGCCAATATGATTACCGGGGCGAACCTTGTGGTGGACGGAGGCTATACAATCCATTAGTAAATTTTTCCATCCTGTGGTATAATAGGAATCGCATTGATGCGAAAGCAGTTTACAGATGGAGGACCTATGGCAAAGATACCCGCTTACAGACAGCTGTACACCAGCCTGAAAAAAGAAATCAAAGAGGGGCGATACAAGCCCGGCACGTTCCTGCCCACAGAATCCGAGATGGAGGCAGAATACGGAGTAAGCCGCACCACCGTCCGCAGGGCCATCAGCCTGCTGACCAACGAAGGATACCTGTCCGTCACACAGGGACGGGGAACGGAGGTCCAGGACATCTCCACCTCCCAGCGGCTGAACAAGATCACGTCCTTTACAGAGACGCTGCGGCAGCGGGGATACCGGGTGACCACCCAGGGACTGGCGCTGGAAAAGATCCCCGCGCCCCCTTTCATCAAGGATACCCTGTCCCTGAAAGAAGGGGAACCGGTATACCACATCCAGCGTGTCCAGTGTGCGGACGGCAAACCGATCTGTATCATCGAGAACTATCTGATGGCAAGCCTGATCCCGGATTTCGTGCTGACGGAAAGCGACTGCGTCAGCCTGTACGCCTGTCTTGAGAACAATTACGGAATCATACTGAAGGACGCCGTGGAGCACATCTCCGCCGTCAGCGCCTCTTTCATGGAATCCCAGATCCTGCGCATCCCGCTGAACGCGCCGCTGCTGCACAGCACCCGGGTCACCTGTACGGCTCAGGGGCCCTTTGAATACGCGTCCATCTATGCGGTGGCGGACCGGTATGAATACCAGGTCTATCTCTCCGGAAGGATCTGACCCCGGGCGTAACACAGGCAGGTTTTTGTCCGCCAGACACGGACAGGCGGTCCCGCATCTGCAGGACCGCCTGTTTTTATCCATTCTTATAAATATTGATTCAGTTCGATCTTCTCCCGGTTGGGGCCCTCGATCGTAAAGAAACGCACTCCGTTTTTCCAGAAGGGAAGTTCTTCGATCCCGTTGCTGACCACCGGATATCCCTTTTCCACCGCAAGCGCGTACGCCTTCTGCACATCCAGGCAGTTGATGGAGATATGGTCCACCGCCCCGGCTTTTCCCGCCGGCTCCCCCTCGTAAAGCTCCAGCGTCACATTCTGAAAGTTCAGAAACGCCACATGCTGCCCGTCGCCGATGACGGTCTCAAAGGTCCGTTCAAACCCCAGTTCCTCATAAAATTCACATGTTTTTTTCAGGTCGGCCGTAGGTATCCCGATATGCTGGATGCCGTCGCAGCCGTCCAGAAGCTTCCCGGTCTGTCCTTCTCTTTCTCTCTGCATCTATCTCCTGCCTCTCTTCTTCAGCTGGTCCACCACGATGGCGATAACGATGACGCATCCGGTGATCACCTCCATGGCGAAAGCACCGATACCAAACTGGGTACCCACATTGTCAATGAGGATGATCAGAATCGTTCCAAGCACCGTACCGAATATGGAACCGCATCCGCCTGCCAGGGAAGCGCCGCCCAGAACGCTGGCCGCGATGGCGTTGGTCTCATACGCCTCGCCCGCCGTGGGGATCGCGGAGTTGATTCTTGCGCAGAGCAGGATGCCGGCGATTCCGTAAAGCAGTCCCGCAAACGCGTAGGTGGAATAGATCGTCTTCCGGATGGAGATACCGTTCAGCTTCGCCACCTCTTCTCCGGAGCCGAGCACAAACAGGTTACGTCCGAAGATCGCGTATTTTAATAAGAGGAAACAGATCACCGCGATCACAAACCATACGACGGCCAGGTTCGGGACAAACAGCAGCGAATTGGACGCAAAGCCGGAAAATCCCTTGTCTATGCCGGACACGGTCCCTCCGTTGGAGATCACCTTGATCAGGCCGCGGAGGATGGTCTGGGAACCCAGCGTCGCCACAAACGCCGGAACCTTGAATTCATAGACCAGCATGGAGTTGAACATACCGGCCACAACTGCCACCACGATGCCCAGCACCATGGAAACCGGTACCCCAAGCCCCCATTTCGCCTGCGCCATGGCCACCATCAGCGTACTCATGCCGACGACCGCGCCGCAGCTGATGTCGATGCCGCCGGTGATGATGACATAGGTTTCGGCGATGGAGATGATGCCGATGATCGCACACTGTTTTAAAATGTTCGTCAGGTTGTATGCGGTCAGGAAGTTTTCCGTTCCCACCGCTGCCAGGATAAAGATCAGTCCGATAATGGCTACCATGGACACTTCCGTCTTCATCAAAAGCGCTTTCATGTTTGATTTCTGTTGATTGTTATTCATTTCCTATCCTACCTCCTGCTCATCCTCGTAGTAGATGGTAGAAGCCAGTTTCAGAACATCCTCTTCCTCCATCTTTTTCAGCTCTTCATTGTCAAGGCTTCCGGACACACGCCCCTCCGACATGACGATCATTCGGTCGGACAGGCCCATGGCCTCCGGAAGGTATGAGGATACGATGATCACACCCTTGCCCTGTCCGGTCAGATTTTCTATGATCTTGAAGATCTCATCCTTTGCGCCCACATCCACGCCGACGGTGGGCTCGTCAAAGATCAGGATGTCCGGATCGCGGCAGAGCAGCTTGGCAATGACCACCTTCTGCTGATTCCCACCGGACAGATTGTTGACTGTCTGTTCCACGGACGGCGTCTTGATGAGCACCTTATCTTTGTATTCCTCCGCCCGCTTTGTCTCCTTTGCCAGGTCGATGATCCCATATTTGCTGATCATGTCATAGGAATACATATTGGTGTTCAGCTTCACCGACTGCTGGAGCGCCAGCCCGTCTTTGCGCCGGTCCTCCGTCAGGAAACCGATTCCCTTCAGCATGGCTTCCTTCGGGCTTCGGATCTGTACCTCTTTTCCTTTGACAAAGACTTTTCCGGACAGAATCGGGTCCACGCCGAAGACCGCGCGCATAACCTCGCTTCTCCCCGCGCCCACCAGGCCGAAGAATCCGAGGATCTCTCCCTTTTTCAGGGAAAAGCTGACATTCCGGAATTTCTCACCGGTCAGATTCTCCACCCGCAGAAGCTCCTCTCCGGGCGTCCGGTGTTCAATGTTATAAATATCCACCATGGAACGGCCTACCATTTTGGAGATCAGATAATCCTTGTCCACATCCTTGACATCCTTCGTCTCCACATAAGAACCGTCTTTCATGATCGTAACGCTGTCGCAGATCTCCATGATCTCCTCCAGACGGTGGGAGACATAAATCACGCTGACGCCGCTTTCTTTCAATTCCTTAATATACCGAAACAGTGTCTCTACCTTTTCATTTTCCAGAAGTGCGGTAGGTTCATCAAATATGACCAGCCGGATGTTGTCGTTGACGGAAATCTTGCTGATCGTGATCATCGCCTGCATGGCGACCGGAAGAGAGACGATGGTATCTCTCGGGTTTACATTCAGCTGGAATTTGTCTATGATCTTCTGGCTCTCGGAATACATCTTATTCCAGTCCACGATCCTGCCTTTCATGGGAAGGCGGCCCAGGAAATAATTTTCCGCAATGCTTAAGTTTCCCGCAATATTGACATTCTGATAGTTTGCGTGCATGCCCAGGTTTTTTGCGTCGATCGCATTCCTGGGGCATTCCCAACTTCCATCCACGTTGATCTCCACTTTTCCCTCGGTGGGAGATTCTACGCCCATGATACATTTGATCAGGGTAGATTTTCCCGCGCCGTTCTCGCCTACAAGGGCGCGTACCTCTCCTTTGCGTATGGTGGTGGATATTCCCTTGAGCGCCTGGACTCCCGGATAGGTCTTTACAACATTTTCGATTTTAAGCAGAACTTCTTGTTCCATATCCTTTTCCCCCAGTGTTCTCTGGCTTTCTGCCTGTGACAGGCACCGCCGCCGGCCCGCAGGCCGGCAGCATCCTGAATGAGTTACATTTTTATGTTATTTCTTTAACAGAGTCGGGTCGAGCATTGCCGCATACTCATCCTCATGCATATTGGTCGTCGTAACCGCTACCGGCGGCATTGCGATCTTCTGCTCGGTCTCCGGGTTCTTGCCCTGAAGCAGCGTCTCTACCGCGTTCTTAAGAGCCGCATAGCCCTGGCCGTACGCGTCCTGAACGATGATACAGTCGATGAATCCGTCCTCAAGCGCCTGGATCTCGGTGGGGTCGGAATCCACTCCGATGGTGATGACCTTGTCCGCGATGCCTGCGTTCTCAACTGCAAGAGCGATGCCGTCTCCGGATGTATTGTTCGCGCCGTAGATACCGATCAACTTGTCGCCGTAGGTAGCGATCTGGTTCTCGATATCCGCCTGTGCCTGTGCCAGGTCGTTGTTATTGTACAGTGTATCCAGCACTTTGATGTCGGAATTTGCCTCTACATATGCCTTGAAGTTATCCATTCTGGGCTGCAGGGAAGGATTGACATTGGAGAATTCCATGGCAATCACGCCTTCCTTCGGGATTCCTGCCTCGTCCAGCAGCTTCAGCATGATCTCGCCCGCCATATCGCCGATGTCCGCGCTGACCGTGGTGTAGTACTGGTTGTAGCAGTCTGCGAACTCGGTAGAATCCAGCGTCTCAAGACCGCAGTTTGTGAAGTTTACAACAATCCCCTGATCCATGGCGTCTTTGGACACGGTTCTGGTGGAATCCGGAACCTGCGTTGCGGAGATGATCGCGTCCGGTTTGGATGCGATGGCGTTCTCAAACGCACGGATATAAGCCTCGGTCTCTGCCTCGGTAGCCGGTCCTACAGTCGAGAAGTTGATGGTAATGCCGTGCTCTGCTTCCATATCCGCCGCGGCATTCTCCATACCGATCTGCTGGTACTGCCAGAATTCGGACTCTGTGGAACAGGTTACCCATGTGATGTCGTAGGATTCTCCCGACGCATCTGCAGCCGCTGCTTCCTCCCCAGCATCCGCTGCCGGTGCATCCGCCTCAGTCTCTGCCGGCGCGCTGTCCGGCGTCGCTGCGGGCTCGGTGGTATTTCCGCCGCCTCCGCAGGCAGTCAGTGACAGTGTGAGCATCCCAGCCAGTCCCAGTGCCAAATACTTTTCCATTCTTTTCATTTTTCTTCTCCTTTTCCTTTCTTTCTATTTTAAATACATGCCTGTATTTAAAATCAACGTTACCCTTCAAACGCCTTCCTGAGATACGAGACGGACTCCGCCGCTTCCCGGTCCAGCGTCTCCTCCGAGCAGTCCTCCTTCAGATCTCTCCAGATCCGGATATCCTGCCCCACCTGTCCGCCATGGATCACAAAAGGCTCCATGACGATGTTCGCTTTGTAGCCGACTTCTTTCAGCGCCTCTCCGATGGCCTTCCAGGGAATCATATGGCCCTGCCCCGGAAGCTTCCGGTTATTTTCCCCTACGTGGAAATGTCCCAGCCTGCTGCCCGCCGTCCGGATGGCTTCCGCGAAATCATCCTCTTCCATACTCATATGGTAGGTGTCCAGCATGACCTTCACATTGTCCGCCCCTACGGCGTCCACATAGGCCGCGCACTCTTTCGCCGTGTTGATGAGATATCCTTCGTGGCGGTTCAGCACCTCCATCCCCAGCTCGATCCCATATTCCTCCGCGATCTTCGCCAGCTCCTTCATGTTCCGGATGCTGCGGTCCAGATCCCCCGCCTTGTCCGGCACGCTGGAGTAATCTGCAGGCCAGCAGGCGTACAGGCCGCCGCCCACCTGACGGACCCCCAGCCGTTTCAGCACCGGGAAGGTATTCTTCCAGAACTGAAACCCGTTCTTCACCACCTCCGGGTCTGCGGAAGAAAGGTCTTCCGACGGCTTCGGCCCGTAACCGCCTGTGAGCAGGACGCCTTCTTCCTCCGCGCACGCCCTCAGCCGGTCCGCTTCCTCCTCCCGGAGATCCTTCACCCCGGCGCAGGAAATCTCCAGTATATCAAACCCAAGCTTTCCGACTTTTTTGATATACTTCAGGTAATCCGCTCCCCACTGTCTCTCCCAGTAGGCATAATAGATTCCATACTTCATGTCGTCCACCTCCTGTTTGGATCGTTCACCGGCATCATTTCCATGCTGCCAGATCGTCATATGTCTTCAGAAGCGCCGTGTAGCACTCCTCAAAGCACGCCTTCAAGGTTCCGTAACGCCTGTGGTTCTCCAGATCCGGCTCGATCACGTCGTCCACCTTGATGAACCGGTCGATGGCTGTGAAATCCTCCAGCGCTCCGGTACCCACGCCCGCGCACACCGCCGCGCCCATGGAGGTGGCTTCATCCAGCCAGTTCAGCCTCCTGGCCCTCACGCCGTAGATATCCGCCAGCGCGTGCCGGATGGGATCTCCCTTGGCCAGCCCGCCGATGACGTTCAGTTCCTGAATGTCCATATGCGCGCGGAACACGTCCAGAATGATGCAGAGGTTCATGAGGATGCCTTCCACAGTGGCCCGGAGCATGTCGCCTCTCGTATGCTCCATCTTCAGTCCCACAAAGGCGCCTCTTGCATTGGGGTTCCAGCGGGGGCTCCTCTCTCCCAGAATATAGGGGAGGTACAGAAGGCCGTTGGCGCCCACGGGGGATACCGCGATCTCCCGGTTCATCAGCTCATACGGGCTGATTCCCCGCTCTTTTGCCTCTGCCTCCAGATCCTTACACAGCACCTTCTTGATAAACTGGTAGGAATTGCCCGCCGCCTGCATGGTCCCGTTGGGGGAATACAGGCCCGGCACCATATGCGCCCAGTTGTACGTCCGAAGCTCCGGATCATAGATGGGCTCTTTACTGGTCAGCGCCACCCAGGAGGAGGACCCCAGATAGTTGAAGGTATCGCCCTCCCGCACGCTTCCGGCTCCCACGGCCGCGCACACGCCGTCGCCGCCGCCGATGACGATGGGGGTCCCGGACGCCAGCCCGCATTCCTCCGCCACGGACCCGGTCAATTCTCCCGCCACATGGGTGGACGGATAGACGTCCGGCAGCTTCTCCTGATCAATCCCCGTCAGGTCCAGAAGCCTTTCGGACCAGGCAAGGCGGTTCAGGTCCAGGCAGTTGGTCCCGGACGCGTCCGTATAATCTGTGACAAACGCTCCGGTGAGCCTGCGGATCACATAGTCCTTCGGCTGAAGCATCTTGTACGTGTTTTTATAAATCTCCGGCTCATGATCCCTGATCCACATGAGCTTTTCCACGCTGTAGGAAGCGCTGATCTTGTGGCCCGTGATCCGATAGAACTCCTGTTCGCTTACCTGTTCACGGATCGCCTTCTCCTGTTCCTGGCTTCTCTGGTCCGCCCAGATGATTGCCGGCCGGAGGGCGCGGCCGTCCCTGTCCACCACCACGCAGCCCATCATCTGGCCGCTGAACGCCATGCCTGCCACCTGTTTTTTATCCACACCCATCAGAAGCGCCTTGTTGTTCTCACAGACGGCGCGCCACCAGTCTTCCGGATTCTGTTCCGCCCAGGTGCTGTTGAAAAAATTCGTCGGATATGTACAGGTGATGCTCCTGACCAGCTCCCCGTCCGTCGTAAACAGCGTCGCCTTGTCTCCGGAGGTGCCAAGGTCATGCGCAATCAAATATGTTCCCATTTTCTTTGTCCTCTTATCCTTTCCGGGGTTCCGCAGCCGCAGGGACAGCGCCCTGTCCGCAGCCCGCGGGCCGCCGTCTATTCCATGTTTTCAAAAGGCGCAAGAATCTTCTCGATCTCTCCCAGCTCTTCCGTCGTCAGATCCCATTCCGTGCAGCGGAGGTTTTTCTCCAGCTGTTCCATGGAAGACGCGCCGCCGATGATGGAGGTAACCTCCTCCTTCTGGCGCAGCCAGTTCAGCGCCATCTCGTTCATGGGCCTTCCGATCTCGTCCGCAAACACCTTCAGCTTCCTGGCGCCGTCCTGATACACCTTGAACGCCTCTCCGGCGAGCTTGGGATTCTCGTTGCGGATATCCCTTGCGGAGATGGTAAGGCCGTCCAGAAACCTGCCTGCCAGAAGCCCCTGGAACAGCGGGCTGTAGGGAAGGAACGCCTGCCCGTATTTCTTCACATTCGGGAAGACCTCTTTCTCCGTACGGTACTCCAGCGAAATCCCGTGATAGCTTCCCGGATTGCGCTCCAGCATATTGTAAAGCCCCTGCTGGCAGTCCACGGAGATGTATTCCATCATCTTCTCCACATCTGCCTGGGAAAAATTGCTCAGTCCCACATAGCGGATCTTGCCCGCCTTTTTCATGATGTTCAGCGCCTCCGCAGTCTCCTCCAGCGGAACGTTCGGGTCCGGCCAGTGCATCTGATAGATGTCCACATGGTCCGTCTGCAGGCGGGTGAGCGTGTCGTCGATCTCTTTTAACAGACTGTCTTTGGACAGATTGTTCCGGGTCTGATGCTTCTCATTCCAGAGCAGCCCGCCTTTGGAAGCGATCAGAACTTTATCGCGGCGTCCGCCCTCCTTCAGCGCCTTTCCAAGAATCGTCTCCGATACGCCCCAGCCGTACACCGGCGCCACATCGAAGAAATTGATCCCCAGATCGATGGCTGCATGGATGATCCGAATGGAAGTGTTCTCTTCCGACGAATCCCAGTCTCCTCCCATGTTCCAGCATCCAATGCCGATGGCAGATATCTCTTCCGCGATCTTTTCTACCTTTTTGTAAACCATAATTTATCATTTCCTTTCATTTTTTCGCACACTTAATGTAACCGGTTACACAACCGGTAGTTCTTGGTTTTCTACCAATATTTTCCTTCAATTATCCAATTTATTTCCGGTTTTTGTGTAACCGGTTACATTTTCCTTAAAAAAAGAAGCGTCACTTCTTTTTTCTTTTTTCCGAGCCTTTCAGCTTCACCTGATAGGGGACCATACAGATGCTTCTGGATTTTTCCGGATGCTCCACTCTCTCCTGCAGCAGCCGAAGCGCCATACGCCCCATCTCATAATTGTCACGGTACACGCAGCTGAACGGAAGTCCCAGGATGTCCAGCGTCTCGATCCGGTCGTTTCCCATCAGGGCGATATCCCTGCCGATCTGAATCCCTTTCTCATTGGCCGCCTTCAGGAATCCCAGCGAGGTCATATTGTTGGAGGTGTACACCGCGTCCGGCAGCTCCCGTCTGGACAGAAGCTCCATGGACAGCTCGTACGCCCGCTTCATCAGGAAATCCCCGTAATAGATATTCTCCTCCCGAAGCTCCTGTCCGCAGTCCTCCAGCCCCTTCTTGAAGCCTTCCAGCCTGTCCCGGCTGATCTTCAGGGCCATGTCCCCGGTGATGGTCGCCATCTTCCGGTTCCCTGCTTTATACAACTCCAGCGCCGCCTGATAGGAGCACTGATAGTTTTCATAGATCACGGCGTCCCATGGCATATTCTCGAAATCACGGTCGATGATGACGATCGGAACAGAATACTCCTTGAGATTCGCCAGAAGCTCCCGTCCCTTTGCCGTCTCCGGATAGTCCACAGACGGACCAAGGATAATGCCTCTCACTTTCTGCTGCTGAAGAACCCGGAACGCCTTCTTCTCCCGCTCCAGATCATTCTGCGTGTCAAACAGGACCAGCGACAGATCCAGTTCGTCCGCCACCTGGGTAATTCCATGCAGGATGTCCGAGTAGAATACATTCTCGATCTCCGGAAACACCACGCCGACTACATTCGTCTCCTGCCGGGAAAGATTGACCGCCAGCGCAGACGGCACATAGTTATACGCTTCCATGATGCTCTCAATCTTCCTGCGCGTCTCTGCCGCCACATATCCGCTGTTGTTCATCACGCGCGACACGGTAGCCTTGGATACCCCCGCCATCTCAGCGACATCTTTAATCGTAATTATCTTTCCAGCCATATACTCTTCCAGTCACCCTGTAATCGGTTTCACCTTCGTTTGACTCTACTCTATGCTACCCGGGCTTTTTTGTCAACATGTTTTTGTTATTTCGTCATTATTACAGATTTTTTACCCAAAAATTTGTGCATTTCCTCTAAATATATGCCTGGTTTTCTCATATGTAACCGATTTATATCGACTCGAACTTCAATCTCTTCCGGACAGATAGATCTGGTATTCGTATCGTTCCGCCACCACATACAGAGATGAATATTCAAAAGGTCCCTGCTCCGTGCAGGTAATACGCTTGCTGTGGAGAAGCGGCGCGTTGACCGGCACCCGCAGGATCTGCGACTGGGTGAAGGACGCGCTCACCGCAGAGATGTGCTCCACCGCATGCTTCAAAATGATCCCGTAGTCGTGCTCCAGGCACGCATACAGGCTCACGCAGTCGCTCTCCGCCATGGAAAATCCCGGAATCAGATCCGCCATGAGATAATTTTCCAGAATACAGACCGGCTTTCCGTCCGCGCACTGCACTCTCTGGATGTGGTACATCTGGTCCCCGTTCTTCAGCGGAAACACCTCCCGGACAAAAGCCGGCGCCGGAATCTTCTCCATGGCGAACCCCTGGGTCGTCACATGGTACCCCCGGCGCCTCAGCGTCTCCGTGAAGGAGGTGATCTGATTCAGATGCTGAGAAGTGGAAATATCCTGGACCTCCGTCCCCCGCCCCTGGGTCACCGACAAGTATCCCTCCTGCTCCAGCATGCCGATGGCCCTGCGCACGGTCGTCCGGCTGACCCCGTATATGGCCTCCATCTCGGACTCGGTGGGCAGAAAGGACCCCGGGACATAACGTCCTTCCTTGATGTCTGTTTTCAGACTGATATACATTTGTTTATATGCAGGTATTCTCGCCATATACCCTCCATTTTTTATAAAGATAATTATCTATTGCAAGAGAACATCTCTTTGTTTTCTGACTGAATTATATAATACATGCTCAAAAAAGGCAAGAAATAATTAAAAACATTGTTGACATTGTTTATTTATGGTGCTAGTATGAGAAAAAGTTACTGTTTTTAATTATCTTTTTCTCAAAAACATAACTATCTTTTATATCACTATACCTGCCGGCGCGGATATCCGGACGCCGGAAACCGGAGAGAAACATATGATCAGAACTGTATGCAAAGACATCCGTCCGGATGAGATCGGACACGCACAGTGCCATGAACACATCTGGCTGGACCGAGGCGCTTCTTATGCGGTCAATCCCGCCCTGTGCATGGACGACCACGATCGTTCCCTGAAGGAACTGAAGGATTACCGCCAGGCCGGCGGAGGCCTGATCGTGGACGCGCAGCCCACCGGATGCGGACGAAGCCTGTCGGAACTGGCAGGGCTTTCCCGGGAAAGCGGGATACATATCGTAGCTGTCGCAGGCTTTCACAAAAAAGAATTTTTCGACAATTTACTGTTATTGTCCTGGCCGGAGGAGAAGCTTGCGGACCTCTACATCCGCGAGGTTACAGACGGAGGCGGCGATTCCGGCCAGGCATCCTCCCTTTATCGGGCGGGGATGCTCAAGGCCGCCGCGGACGGCGGCTGGCAGTCGGACCCGGTCTACCGGAAGCTTTTTGAAGCCGTGGTCCACGCCGCCGTACAGACCGGAGCTCCCGTCATGATCCACACAGAAAAGGGCAACGACATTCCGGGGCTGATCCGATGGTTTCAGGATCGGGGCATCGCCCCCGGGCGGCTTCTGATCTGCCATCTGGACCGCACCCACTACGGCCCGGCCTTCCACAAAGAGGTGCTCTCCATGGGATGTTTCCTGTGCTACGACAGCATCCATCGTTACAAATACGTATCGGAGCAGGAGGAGCTGGATCTGCTTCTATTCATGAAGCAGGAAGGGCTCCTGGGACAGATCGTCCTGAGCCTGGACACCACGAATCAACGGCTCAGATCCTACTACGCGGAGGATATGGGACTTGATTATATACGGACAACGTTTATCCCGCAGCTGAAAGCGCACGGTTTTACCGATGGGGAGATCCGGCAGATGTGCAGCACGAACGCCGGGAAACTGTTAAATTCATTTTAACCAGAAAGGGGTATCACAAATGAAACTCGAAAAAGCAACCCAGCCAACCATGTACTTTATTGGCGTAACCACAGGCGCGTCCTCCATCATGAAGGTCTTTCCGGAATGGGCGGAGGCGCTGGGACTGAAAGATACGGTCATGAAGGGCATTGATATCGCCATCCACGAAAAGCCGGAAGTATACCGGGAAGTCGTCTCCTTCATCAAGAACGACCCGCTGTCCATGGGGGCGCTGGTGACCACGCACAAGCTGGACATCTACGCCGCGGCAAAGGACATGTTTGAATATCTGGATCCCTATGCGCTCCAGTTCGAAGAGATGTCCTCCATCTCCAAGCTGGACGGGAAATTGTGCGGCCACGCCAAAGATCCCATCACCTGCGGTATGGCCATGGAAGAATTTGTTCCGGACAATTACTGGAAAGAACATCCGGAAGCAGGCGTCCTGATCATCGGAGCGGGCGGAAGCGCCATCTCCATGTGCTCCTACTACATGCGGAATGCCGGAAAGGGTAATGATCCGGCGAAAATCGTTGTCTCCAACCGCAGCAGGCCGCGTTTGGACGCGATCCGGGAGATCAACAGCAAAATGAATCCCGCAGGCATTCCCACCGAATACTATCTGTCTCCGGAGACCGCCGACAACGATGCTGTTCTGGCGAAGATGGGCAGAGGCAGCCTGATCATCAACGCTACCGGGCTGGGAAAAGACCGTCCGGGCTCCCCCCTGTCCGACGCCGCGGTATTTCCGGAGGACGCGCTGGTCTGGGAGATCAATTACCGGGGCGACCTTTTATTCCAGCATCAGGCGGAAGCACAGGCAAAAAGCCGCAACCTGACCGTCAATGACGGCTGGATGTATTTTATCTACGGATGGACCCAGGTCATCGCAGAAGTCTTCCATCAGGAGATTCTGGGAGAAAAACTGAAGAAAATGGACGCAATCGCGGCAAAATTCAATAACCGGGCATAAAACGAGGAGGTACGTTATGGCACATTTTAACAGTTCTGAACAACCGATGGATTTTGAGAGAGGCTTTGTCATCGATCTGGATCTGCAGACAGGCCTTTCGAAGATGCTGGACACCGGAAAACGATATCTGGGACAGATGAACGGCATGTTCGCAGATCAGAAGACCTATGACGAAATCATGAAAAACGGCGATCCGCTGGTCTATGAATTTCACTCCATGCCGGTTCCGGAGACGGACGGAGACCTGGCTTTCGGCTGCTCCATCGTGAATCCCGGAAAAGTCGGAGACGAATATTATTTTACCAAAGGGCATTTTCACACGATCCTGGATACAGGAGAAGTCTATTACTGCCTGAAAGGGCATGGATATATGATGATGGAAAACCCGGAAGGAGACTGGCTGGCGCTGGAGCTGACCGCCGGAAAAGCGGTCTATGTACCAAAAAGGTATGCGCACCGCAGCATCAACGTAAGTGCGGACGAACAGCTCATCACCTTCTTTGTCTTCCGTGCGGACGCGGGACACGACTACGGCACCATTGAGACTAAAGGTTACCGGAAGCTTCTGGTGGAAAAAGACGGCGAACCGGCGATCATCGACAATCCGAACTGGAAATAATGCCGGAAAGGCAGAGGAGAAATTATGGCAAAATACAACGTGCTGGTCACCGCCCGTTCCTTCGGAACCGTGGATGATCTGGCGGTCAATTTACTGCAGGAACATGACTGTGAAATAAAGAAACTGGAGGAAAAGGACGGGCCTATCCCGGAGCAGCTGAAAAAAGAGCTGCCCGCCGCAGACGCCGTCATCGCCGGACTGGAGGATTATGGCCGCGAGCTGATCGAATCCGCCGGACATCTGAAGGTTATCTCCCGCTACGGCGTGGGGTATGACAAGGTGGATCTGAAAGCTGCGTCCGACAATCATGTGGCCGTAACAATCACTCCCGGCGCCAACGGAGATTCCGTCGCCGATCTGGCCATGACGCTCATGCTGGCCTGCGCCAGAAATGTGGTCGTCATGGACAACGGCATCAAAGGCCGGGATCAGGCGCGCCCCTCCGGCGTAGAGATGTGGGGCAAAACCCTGGGCGTGGTCGGCGCGGGACGGATCGGCAAAGGCGTGGCAAAACGCTGCACCGGCTTCAGCATGCGGATTCTCTGCTATGACCAGTATAAAGACGAGAAATTCCAAAAGGAATGCGGCGCGGAGTATGTGGATCTGGACACGCTGATCCGGGAATCGGATTTTATCACCATCCATTCGCCACTGACGCCGGAGACCGAGAACATGTTCGGCGCGGAGCAGTTCAACGCCATGAAAAGGGACGCCATCCTGGTCAATACGGCCCGGGGAGGCATCGTGGATGAAACGGCCCTCTACGACGCTCTGAAAAATGGAGTGATACGTGCAGCCGCTCTGGATGCAACGGTGGAGGAACCGCCCTATGACAGCCCGCTGTGCACCCTTTCGAACTGTATCCTGACCCCCCATGCCGGGGCGGCCACCAGAGAGGCCGCCAGCAAAATGGGGCTTATGGCCGCGCAAAACGTGGTGGACGTACTCACCAGAGGAAGCTGCGCTTATGAGGTGAAATGACAGAGATGACAAGGCCCGGAGAGCAGAACACAGGTTCTGTTCCCCGGGCTTTTCGTATACCGCCAAGCCGGCCGCAGGCTTTTATCAAGCGCTCCACTTGCGAAATCAGAGGGGCTGTGATAGGATAACATACAGGTAAGAAAAGGAGGAAGGCTTTTGAAGATCA
>ERZ779624.253-NODE-253-length-19021-cov-25.720816_pt1 | contig 19021 bp, 19 predicted proteins | sample MGYA00514190_ERZ779624 | MGnify/ENA primary metagenome ERZ779624 (study PRJEB29562, sample SAMEA4376706) | mouse gut metagenome | isolation source: Cecum | study: EMG produced TPA metagenomics assembly of the A DSS colitis mouse model was used to assess the... | reverse complement strand
GGAGTAGATGCATTACAATCTGAATATGACAGTTTATCGGAAGAAGATCAAGCGGCAGTCAATCGGATAGAGGAGAACTTAAAGAAAAAGCATCCCGAGTGGTTTGCCGACACCCCCTCCACAGGCACAGGCGAAGGCAATTATGAACATGTAGGCACCCCTGACAATGGTGAACTCCCTCCATCTACATTTGGTCAAGGAGATTACTCAGGTTTAGAGGGTGGACAGGTATATTAAGCATTTAGAAATGTGGAAAGCTACCGAACATTGTTTGGTAGCTTTCCACATTTCACTAAAAAATATTTTTAATTTCGTTACAACATCTATTTGTAATTTCCGATGTTTCGCGGTATAATAGAAAAAAGGATAAGAGGGAATTAGTAAATATGAGTCTTATAATTTATACAAATAGAAAAGACATACCTAGTGATGTACGATATATTCATTCTAATGATACATTCTTTAATTCTGTATCATTAAAAAATAGTGCAACAACAGAAAAAATACTTAAAGATATAGACAAAGCACAATATAATTCTCCGATAACATTCATAGGCAGAGATATGCAATTAGGAGCATTAAATAAAAACAATTTAAGCACAGGATGTAAAACATTGTTAAATATAATAAGCAATCCCGACAAGTGTTTTAATATAATTGAATGTGGCAAAAATGTGTTGAGATTACTTCCGTTGATAACAACCGGACATATATTATGGGAATATCCGGTGTTGCATCTTATAGGAACATCAGAATGTGATATTATAATAGATAACAAACACTTTATAGATTTTAAGCAGTTCTTAAGCTATGTAATGGATAATCATTAAAGGAGTAAGTATATGGTAATCAATACAATATTTAATGGGATAACTGTAAATGTAGAACTAAATAAAGGTGTAAATTTATTAAGTGGGAACTCGGGGACGGGTAAAACATTGTTAATGCAAGCAATAGAATTGTATTGCTTAAATGAAGGTATTAGTTACACTTTTGGAAAATCAGAGTTTGCAAATTATGCCCCAGAACAAATTGTGAGCATTTGTTCAAATTCAGATGTAGTATTATTAGATAATGCAGACTTATATATAACAGAAGATTTATTAAAAGAAATAAAATGTGGAGACAAGTTGATAGTTATAAGTCTTAAAATATCTAATAAAATTAGTATGAAAAATGTAAGAGAATACTTAGTTAATTATGAAAAAATGTATTTATCATTAGAGGAAATATAGGGATGAAGAAGATTTTATTTGAAGATGCAAGCAATACACCAAGCTCAGTTTTACTGAATAGCTCAGTTTATGGGGAAAATATTTATTTTTCAGAGGGATGCAGTAAAATATTAGACAAGTGCATAAGTATAATGAATCCTGATGATACAATTTATATTTTATATGATGTTTCACCTAATAATACAAATACAATAACAGGATATAATAAATTAAAGGAAGCTATTAGAGAGAATGGGCTTAAAAATGTATATGTTATACCTATAATTTGTATAGAATATTATATCTGTCAAATGTTTTATAAGTTTCATTATTTCAATTATAGTAAGAATTTAAGTGATTTAATAGATAATTTAGTAAAAACCTTTAATTATAATGAAGTATTAGATAGAATTAGCAAGGATAAAAATTTATCAGAGTCACTGGAGCATATTTATAAACATATAATTGAGAATCAAGGCATGATATGTATACATAATAAATTTAGGTATGATTCAAACGGTAAAACTAGAATCAAAAACGATCCTAGAGGTATCTTTTATGTAAAAGATTGTAACTGCGATAGACGCTATTGTAAAATAAATTCAACAGATAGTTTGGAATTGAAAGCCAATAGATTGTATACAGAACTTCCAATTTACATTGTAGATTCTAATGATAAACAAACAATATTGAAAGAAATGCAAATAGAAATTTATCCGACAACAATTGATGAAGTATTACAGAAACAACAGGATTTTTATGATAACATATGTGAAGAAATGGGAATCAATTCAATCAAAGTATAAAAGTAGTAAAATAGCATCAATTAAGTAAATCTAAGTTGGGCTTTTGCACATACATAGTGTGAAAGTCCTTTTTTCATACCCAAAATTCATGTTGAAATAAAATTAAAAAAATTTAGAAATTTTGAAGAAAGGCAGGCAAGCATATGAAATTCCAATCCCACATCCCCAAAACCAAGCATACACTTATATTTCTATCAATATTCCTACTTGCATTAGCAATAGGCATCTCAATTCCATCAATAAAGGTTTATGCCACGGATGGTAACGCAGACGAAGGTGAATCCGATCAAGCCAGTGGTGAATATTCTGGTGGCCCCTCATATGCAAAGACTGGTTGGATAATGTACATAGTAGATAAAAATGGTACACCAGTTTCCGATGCAGTTTACATTTCCTGTGGTGGTGAACCACAAGGCATAAGATTTTTAACAACTCGCCTAGGTGGTCTAAATCCCCGTCAAGTAGCAGGACCGGTTCCATGGGTATCAGTTATTGGTGCTGATGGAGCCCCATTTGATAATGATCAAGATTTCAAAGGCATAGATATAAAGGACTGGCTGTTGGAGGATGATGGAGCAGGCACCAAGAACGTGTTTAACGTGGTTTCTGACTATTGGAGTGAGGATAAAGCCATAGCCATGGCAAAAAACAACCATTCCCTAATCCTAGAACCTTTCTACTGGATGACAATAGGCGGTCTGACAATATGCGCTACTGATATGAACTGGGGAATAGTATTGTCAACTGCGTACGGGGGAGGAAACTACGGTCCTCAACCCTTTACCCTTTTCACGAACACAATATTTCCACAGTGTGCAAGGTTTCAATACCCACAATTTGGTTTACAGACTAGCCCAAAATATGGTAAAGTCACCAATGCAGAAATGGTAACATACGCACTGGGAATTGAATCAATCACACCAAAAAATAGTGCCATCCACACCTACTGGGAGGTATCCCCTGGCAATCCAGAGCCACGTATCCCCAATAAAACAGGAACATGTAACATCGTAAAGGGCTATTATAAAGAGAATCTCACTACAGGAGCGAAACAATCCCTAGGAGTTTATTATGAATTAGGGGTAACAAGTAACATCATAGTAAGTGGCGAACCCACCTTTGAGTTAGTGGAGTGTTAATATTTTAATCGTCCAAAACGTATTATTCAAAAATTAAATCATACCCCGTCAAATATCCCATCAAAAAGTTTCGTCAAAATTACCATATTGATTTTGGAATAACGCCTGTTTAGCTTTTCCCAACGCATCGGGCATAAGTTTACATAATAATAAAATCCATCTAAATTCTTCTGCCATTCTGCCAATGGACGGCAGGATTTTTTTGTGTTACCCTACCCCAAAAGGGAGGGGACAAGAATGGGCGTGGAATACATCGAGGACGGATTCAAACTAAAAATCGGGAGAAGGCGGACGCAAGTAACGACATATGAGAATATGCCGCTACAAACCACAAGCCCCATAAAAAAGGATAAGCAAAAGGAAATCAAACGAAACATTCCAAGCGACTATGCGAAATTTAACTATTATAATCGGATGAAAAAAAGACGGCAGGAAATCCGCGAAATCTGCTGGAATAATTTCGATTTGCCCGATGTGGTAATGCTAACACTTACCTTTGACCAGAAAGGCAATGTAGACAAGAACTTTACACAGCTTGAAGACGCACATCGAGAGTTTAAGAAGTTTATTCAGCGTGTAAACAGTCACTATGAGAATTTTCAATATCTTACAACATTTAGTAGACAAAGCAACGGGAATTGGCACTACCATGTAATGTGCAATTTCCAACATAGCATTGCCAATAAAGAAATTACGAAGCTTTGGAAGAACGGTATTACATATGTCTCTTATGTAAATACACGAGAAAAGTACAATAGTGCGGTTCACTATCTCACCCATAATATGAACGAATCGGCAGACGCATTAAAGGGTAAACATGGGTATCTTTGTTCGCGGTCGGTTGAGCGGGATATCAAACTTGTTTCATGGAGAGCAGAGCAAAGTGATGAGTTTGAGGAGGCATTTAAGAAAGTTAAGCAGGAAAAGCGTACAATTTTGTACGAGACCAGAAACCCGTTAGGAATCAAGGGAACCCGCGTAAACGAGGAGACAGGGGAGGCTTTCGAGGTGCATCTTCAAGACAGGGAACTCACTCCGGCACTAGAGTATGCGGGCTATGAGAAATGGGAAAGCATTTACACCCATCTGACATCTTCAGCGGATTTTTCAAACAAATTTAAGACGCTCAAGCCCGCCACACTCCGCCCTAAAAAATTCAAGCGGACTAATTCGTAATAATGGCAGAACAGTATACCGCGACATTCGATTCAATTTAATATATACGTCCCCTCTAAAGCGTTGGTGGACACTGATTACAAAAGATGGCAAAGAGACAGTGTGAAAAAACGGATAACCAAGTCCTCTGGTCAGATAACAGTATGGTAAAGGTGTAAAGTAAAAACCACTGACAGCCAAAACAGCAATTATGTGATAGGAAAGCAAAAAATTTGATGGAGGGAAAGTGAAATGTTTTACACACCGTTTCTTTATGAGATGAATCAATTAAGGATAGGCATACGCACGAATGTCAGACCATCAGCCACAATGACTTTGTGCTTTAGAAGTCCTCATGCCTCATGTAAGACAGACAACTGGCTCGGCGGCAAGCTGCTCAGACTGTACACTGCTTATTACAGAAAAGTTATGCGGGAATCGGGAGGAAAATTCTGGGACACGGATACGGGGAAGCAGGAGAAAGACTTGTATAACACTTGACGGAGGTAAACTGACATATGATGGGGATCAAATTAAAAAGTCAGCGTAGAGGTAACTGGATAGGCATAGCGATTGTTTATCCGAGTGGAGCAATGGAAACAGTCGCAATGATTCTGATGCCGCCGGACAATGACTGGCGTGCCACCATAGAATTTTATGACGAACTAATCAGATTATATAAAAAACGTCTCAGCAAATGTTTATAGTTTCCAATGCTATCGGTATACAGCATTGACCGAAAAGAAAGCCTGCTCTCATATGCAAAGGCTTTCTTTTTGCGTGTATGACAATATTCCCAGAATAAAGAAAAGAGAGATTTTTATACAAACCTCTATTTCTCATTTTATGAAATGCCAAAAATGGATTTTAATATTATTTTATGAAAACACAAATTTTGAGCCATCGGGTAAGTTTTATTTTTTTGAAAAAGGAATGAAAAAAGGGAGTTCCAAGGAGGTCAGCGCGCAGAAATGGAAAAGGTGGAGAAGATGGTGGAGAAAGTTTATCATTTTTCATTTGCCGGCATTGTCCGATGTGCAGACAACAATCCAATTTTTCAATTAACCCGAATAGCGGCATGGTTTATGGGGCATTGGTCAAGGAACAGGGATAGCGATAGAGTAACAGGATAGACAATCACAATTCACCCAACGTAAATATCAACCATGCCACAATCTGAAATATCAGCCGACTCCTAAAGAAAAATCACCGATACATATCGAATCAGTCGGTCTCGTCACACCGCTGTCAGACCTTTTTGCAAAAAACTTCGCCTCGTCCGTGTTCAGTGCGAACTCGTACCCATAAAACAGGGGGATATAGAAACAGGGCTTATGGATATAGGTGTTATCTTTTTATATTTTGGAGGTAACACTTATGTATCGCAGTAAGGCAGATTCAGAACAGGCAAATAGTGCAGAATACGGGAAATCAAAACCACATAACTATGTAAAGAGTAATCGGCTAAGAGATGTTTACATGGATTTAGGAACAGAGAACAGAATAGTTTGTTCGTTAACGTATCAAAACAGGCAGGTGCAGGTTACTCTTGCATTTCCCGAACAGACAGACACGAAAGCGGAGCAGGATTTTGTCAGCAGGCTCAAAATGGTTTATCTTGAAAAAATCAAAACAGAGGCTTGCCAAAAGGAGAATTTGGCGTTACCATCTCCCACCACGAAGGAAAAGGACTAAGGAAAAGGAGGAAAATGGTCATGCCTAAAAAAGTGAGAACCTTGTTGAGAGTATCATCAAAGCAACAGTTACATGATGACGACATACCCATGCAGAGGGCGGAGGCGAAGCAGTACATAGCCAGGCGCGATGACTGGGAGTTTGACAGGGAGTATATTGAAAAAGCGGTATCGGCATACAAGAACAATGTGGAGGAACGGGAAGTTTTGCAGGAAATACTGTCGGATGCCCGTGACCATCAGTTTGATGTTCTGCTCACCTATATGTCGGACAGGATCGGCAGGCAGGAAGAATACAGCTTCTATGTCGCCACACTGAATCAGCTCGGCATAGAGGTCTGGACAATCAAGGACGGTCAGTTAAAAACAGAGGAACATATCGACAAACTGTTAAACTATATCCGATTCTGGCAGAACGAGGGAGAGAGCAAAAAGACAAGTATGCGTGTGAAAGATACGCAGAAAGAGTTGGTAAAGTCTGGAAAGTTTGTGGGTGGAAAAGCGCCATACGGCTATCGGTTAGTCCCTTCCGGCATGGTCAGCAATCACGGGAGGCTGCTCAAGAAACTTGAGATTGTGGAAGAAAACGCACGGGTAGTCAGATTGATATACAGTCTGGCAGTTAACAAAGGCATGGGATATGAGAAAATAGCGAAGGAGTTAAATGCGCGAAACATTCCGGCAATTACGACAGACAAGTGGAAAGCAGGAACCATAAGAAGTATCTTGACAAACCCTGTCTATATGGGCTATCTGGCAATAAACAGGAGAATCAACCATAACGGGTTTATCAGATTAGACAGGAAAGACTGGATTTATTCAGAGGAACAGATACCGGAACTTGTCATTGTTTCGCAGCAGACATGGGAGAAAACGCAGGAAATCAGAGAAGCCCGAAAAAATAAAATCAATACCTCGAAACAGATATCCGCTAAGGAGTATAAAGAGCAGTACAATGTGCCGTTTTCCACAAAAGGGAAACTTGCACTGATTGGTCTTGCCACTTGTGGATATTGCGGGAAACGCTTAAAGAACGGGAGTTATTGCAACCACTGGACGACAAAGGCGGGAGAAAAGAAAATATCCTACGCGGGCAGATATGTATGCCCGTCAAAATGTGAAAAGCGCAGCAGTTATTCGCAGAATTATCTGGAGGGGATCGTGTTTGGGGTGGTTGAAACTTATATGGAGCATCTGAGATCCATAGATATCACGGAAGAAATAGAAAAAATGCAAAGTCAGCAAAGACAGGGCATAGAGAAGGAACTGGGAACCATTCATAAAAAACAACAAACCTTACAAACAGATATCCGAACACTGGAAGAAAAGATACCAGAAGCAATCAGAGGGGAATATTATTTCAGTGCCGAGAAACTTTCTGCCATGATCAAGGAAAAGGAACAGGAAATGGTGGCGTTAGACAAAGAAGCGGAACAGGCAAAGAACAGGCTGTCACAGGTGGTAAATCAAAATAGCGATTTGGAGAAGTTTATCACCATGGTGCCAAATTGGAAGGAGGAATTTCAAAATGCAGATACGCAGACCAAAAAGATGTTGCTGTCTGCCCTCATTGACCAGATAGAGGTAAAAAACGATGATATCAACATCAAATTTAGGATACGACTGGAGGACTTTGTATTACTTGAAAGTATTGGTTTACCTACCATTCGGTATAAACCCGGTTCAAGGTAAAGGACATGATTGCCAGTGTGTTGGCATAGATGGCGTTCTCCGGCCATGTGGCGTAGATTTCGGATGACACCACATTCTTAATATAATCCCGGTAGCGAACATAGTAGTTGGGGGCGGTGGAGTCGTTAGGAACGCCGTCGTGCACGATGACGTATTCGGGAATGACCACCCGGCTTAAGACGATCTCGCCGGACTCATCCATGGGTTTGATCTCGTCCTCGGGAATCTTGGGCGGATAGTCTCCGTAGAGGGTGTGGTCGGGGATGGCGATGATCTCCTCCGCATCCCCGCTCGTCTCCGTCGGCGTCATTTCAATGTTCTGGACGGCGGTCACGTCCGGCAGCACCTCCACGCCGGAGACGATGACGGGCTCGTAACCGGGAGCGGTGACAGAGAGGGTGTACTCCGAGTAGGGCATGGGAGAGTTAGGGGTCAGGCTGTATTGCAGCGGCGGCGTTTTTAAGTCCACCGTGTCAGTCTGCCCGGAAGAGTTTGTTGTGAGCGTCTCTAACGTGGAATCCGGTTCTCCGGTGAAGGAGATGGTGATGGAGGCGTTCTCTATGGGAATCAGTCCTACATTCGCGGTGACATTGACCTGCAGTTTCCCGGTCATGTCAGACTCTGCCGCCGCGTTATCTCTGGTCTGTGTATTTTCTGAGTTTAGTCCTTCTCTGGTTACGTCCATACGGATACCTCGTTTCTAAATCGCATCTTACAATTCCAGGTAACATTTCAAATGCATACGAAATCCGGCATGCGTGTGAATTGTAATGATTGCATTTCTCTTACCCCTATGATATGCAATGAGGGTTGCACATGCTACCCGGAAAATGATATACTATCGGTATGGTTGTAGATGAGATTTTAGAAGGCAAATTTCATACAGGTGACGGTTCGCTGGAGTTTTCCTGCCCGCGCATTACGCTGTCCCTTCATGCCGATACAGTCTGTGAGGGGGCTTTTTTCGTGTACGGACCGGAAGGGGCGGTGACGGAAGGGACAGTGACTGCTTCCGACCTGCGGATGACCTGTGTCACGAAGCGTTTCGGCGGCAGTGAGGACGAGATCCTTTACCGTTTTGACGCGGCGGGGATGGAGGCGGGACAGGAGGTTTCCGGCTCGTTTTGCGTTGTGTCGAACAGGGGGGAGTATGAACTGCCCTTTCAGGTGGCGGTGCTTTCGGATGAAATAGACTCCAGCCTCGGGAAAATCCGTAACCTTTTCCACTTTACGAATCTGGCGAGAAGTAACTGGACGGAGGCGGTTTCGCTCTTTTACGATCCTTGTTTCAAAAAGGTGTTTACGGGACACGACAGACAGTATCTGGCGGCTTACAAGGGGCTTAGTGCGATGCCGGGCAACGAGCATAATGTGGAGGAGTTCCTGCAGGAAATTCACAAGAAAAAGCCAGTGGAGTTTTTTCCCGAGGAAAGTGAGATACGGTTGGAGGAACCGGCGGGGGACGCGCGGTATGCCCTTGTCATAAACAGGAATGGCTGGGGGTATACGAGACTGCGGTTTCAGACGGAAGGGGAATTTTTAAAGCTGCAGGAGAAGTCGGCGGACGAGGGCTCTTTTGCGGGTAATATATACCGGCTTTATTATGAGATAGATTTGGAAAAGCTGCACGGCGGCATAAACTTAGGCGCGATTCTGCTTGTGCGGGAGAACGGGACAGTGCGCATTCCCGTCACCGTGGTGCAGCGCGTGCACGGAATCAGGGCGCTTGGCGCCAAACGGGAAAAGAAACAGCTCACGGTGCAGCTTATGGAATATTATCAGGCGCACCGCTTAAAAAAGATCGGGACGGGCACATGGCTTGCGGAGACAGGCAGGCTCCTGACGCGCATGGAGCAGCTTGACGATAAGGATGTGGCGTTGAAGCTGTTCCGGGGGCAGCTTTTAATGTCCCAGGAACGGGGCAGCGAGGCGAAATGGCAGCTAGAGAAACTGCGGGAGCAGCTGAATGCCGTACGGGAAGAAGAACCGGCGCTCTGGTGCTATTACCTTTACCTGACCACGCTGATCAGCGAGGATGATTCCTACGTGGATGAGGTGGCGGAGACGGTTTCACGGATTTACAGCCGGAGAAAGGGTGACTGGCGGATCGCGTGGCTGTTGCTTTACCTGTCTGAGGAGTATGTGGAGAGCGTTTCCCGCAGGTGGCTGCTTTTGGAGGAGCTGTTTATTCATCACTGTACCTCTCCGATGGTTTATATTGAGGCGTGGAATATTCTCTGTATGAATCCGGCAATGCTGCGCAAGCTGGATCTCTTTGAGGAACAGGTGCTGACCTATGCGGTCAAAAATGGCGTCATGCAGGAGGAAATCCTTCTGCAGGTGGTGTATCTCGCGGGGCAGAAGCGGGGGTATTCCGAGGGGCTGTTCCGTATTCTGAAAGGCTGCTATGCGCTGATCCCCCACAAGGAAGTCCTGCATGAAATCTGCAGTCTGCTGATCAGGGGAAACCGCAGTGGGGAGGTATACTTTCCATGGTTTAGCGCGGGTGTGGAGGAGAACCTGCGCATTACCAGACTTTACGAGTATTATATGATGTCGCTTCCCAAAGATTTTGACGGGGAGCTGCCCAGGATGGTGCTTCTGTATTTTGCGTACAGAAGCGATCTGCACTATGAGCTCACAGCTTATCTATATGCCTATGTATACAGGCGCCGTGAGGAACTGGCAGATATTTATGTAAACTATATGGCGGCAATGGAGCGATTTGTGTCAGAGCAGATCAGCAGAGGCAGGATCAACAGGGATCTCGCTTATCTCTACGAAAAAATACTGACCATGTCCATGATCGACGAGCAGACCGCACGGTCGCTTGTGTCCCTGCTCTTTATGCGGGAGGTCAGGACGGAGGCGGAGAATGCAAAAGAGGTGCTGGTCGCGTATGCCTGCCGGTCGGATATCAAGCGTTTTCCGATAACGGACGGCAGGGCTTTTGTGCCGGTCTACGACAACGACTGCCGGGTGCTTCTGGGAGACGGCGAGGGGAACTTTTTTACGGAGGGTATGGCGTATTCCGTGGATGCGTTGATGAAGCCGGCCCGGCTTGCGCCGATGATCGCGCCTTTTGTGAGAAATCATCTGGGATATGCGGTTTATGCCTGCTATGCGCGTCAGCATACGTTTGCGGTGCAGGAGGACAACGCGGATCTCTTTGTGCTGCTTTCCTCGTCGGAGCGGATTGAGGAAGAGGAAAAGAAGAAAATCTATCCCATGGTGGTAGACTTTTATTATGAAAAGGACAGAATGCGTGAGCTGGACGAGTATTTGCTAACTTTACACCCGGAGGATGTGAGCCGGCATGACAGGGGAAAGATTGTCCGTTTTCTCGTGAGCCGGGGGATGTATGAGAAAGCTGTCGAGTGGGTCAGACGTTTCGGTCCCTACGACATGGACGCAAAAACGCTGCTGAAGCTTGGCAGCAGGCTTCTGGATCTGACGGAGACGGAAGACGATCCGCTGCTCACGGGAACGCTTCTCTATGTGGTGCAGAAGGGCAAATACGACGACAACGTGCTCGACTATCTGGTGAAGTGGTTTGCCGGGGGCATCGGGCAGATGCGGGATATATGGAAACTGGCGGACTCTTTCGGCGTGGATACTTACAGGCTGTGTGAGCGGATGCTGATACAGATGTTATATACGGGCGTCCGGGTAAAGGAGCAGCTGGAAATCTTCCGTTCTTATACGAAGTGCGGCGGCAGCGAGCGGGTCAGGGCGGCGTTTGTATCGGCTTGCTGCTATGATGATGTGGTGAAGGAAGAGCCGGCTGACCCCTATGTGTTTGAGAGCGTGCGGCAGCTTTATCAGGAGGAGGCGCCCTTGCATCTCGTCTGCCGGATCGCTTATCTGCGCTACTTTGCGGACAGGGAACGGGAAGCGGATGTGCAGAAACTGTGCGGCATTTTTCTGGAGTCGCTTCTCGCACAGGGGATTGTGATGCCGTTCTATCGAAAGTATTTTGGATGTGTGCCGCAGCTTGGCGCTTATCTGGACAAGACTATGGTGGAGTACCGCACAGCTTCCGGTGCGCGGGTGATGATCCACTACCTGATCCAGGAGGAGGGTGCGGACGGACAGAAACATGCCAGCGAGGAAAGTACGGACGGGCAGGAATATAGCCATGAGGAGATGCGGGATATGTTCGGCGGCATCTGTGTCAGTGAGTTCATTCTGTTTTTCGGGGAGCAGCTTAGGTATTATATTACGGAGGAATCGGAGAACGGGGAGCAGCTTGTGGTGAGCGACGTGATCCAAAAAGGGGAAGCAGGGGAGGATATCTCCGAGGGGAGATTCAGTGTTCTGAACGATATTATGATAGGAAAGACCCTGCATGATTACGATACGGTGAATGATCTGCTGGCGGCGTATTTCAGACAGGATCATATGGTGGAGCAGATTTTTACAGTGCGTTAACAGTGTGAGAAGTACTTCTAATCACTCGCAGCAAAGGCTGCCTCGCGAAGAAGTACTAAGTCTGCGAGGCAGACTTTTTTCACACAGGAGAATGCCCCAAAAGAGGGCATTCTCCGAAGGTTAGGAGAGTAGTATGTTTCTGGGAACGAAAGAGGACGGCAAACCGCATAAGGGAAGTGTGTTTGTGGGGTATGATCTGGGGGAGCGGTATACCCAGATCAGCTATTGTCTCTTTGAAGAGAGCGACGTGGAGACGGTTGCGCCCGTGGTGGGGACGAAGCAGTACAATATCCCTTTTATGTTATGTAAACGAAAAGGCACCAACCAGTGGCTTTACGGCAAGGAGGCGGTCAGGAGCGCAGGGGATGAGACCATGTGCCCGGTGGACGACATTCTGAATTTCGCCAGAAAGGGGATGGAGATTGAACTGGACGGGGAGACATATGACCCGGTGGCGCTTCTGACTCTCTTTATCAGAAAAAGTCTGGGGCTTATGAGTTTCATTGTTCCGGTGGAGCACATCGGCGCCCTGCTGTTCACGGTGGACCGGATGGACGACCGCATGGTGGAGATCCTTTTGCAGGTGGCGGCAAACCTGCAGGTAAAGACAGAACATATTTATTTTCAGAGCCACACGGAGAGCTTTTACTCCTTTATGCTGTACCAACCCTCGGAATTGTGGGCGTATCAGGTGGTGGTCTGCGAGCATGACGGGAGATATTTAAAGACATATCGTATGGAATGCAACAAGAGGACCACGCCCATAGTGGCGCTGATCGAGGAAGCTTGCTACGAGACGGTTGTGGTGCCTGAGGAGAATGAGGAGGAGGCTGTAAAGGAGGATGCCTTCCGGGTGGCGGACGAGCGGTTCCTTGGGATTCTGGAAAAACTCTGCGAAGGGCGGATCGTCTCTTCGGCGTATCTTCTGGGCGACGGTTTCAGGGAGGAGTGGCATAAAAAATCGCTGCAGTTTCTCTGCCGGAACAGGCGGGTGTTTCAGGGCAATAATCTGTACAGCCGGGGGGCGGTCTACAGTCTTTTGGAGAAGTTTGACGCTTCCGAGGCAGGAAAGACCCATATCTTTCTGGGTGAAGATAAACTGAAGGCAAATATCGGCATGCGGGTGCTGCGGCAGGGGAAGGAATCCTATTACGCGATTTTGGACGCGGGGGAGAACTGGTACGATCTGCACAAGTCCTGCGAAATTCTCTTGTCTGGGGAAAAGGAGGTTTCCTTCGTGGTCACGCCGCTTAACGGGAAAAATGTGGAGACAAGAACGATTCCCCTTGCAGGGGCGAGGGAGACGGGCGCGCCCTTTACCAGATACGCGCTGGATGTGGCGATGGCTTCCGCGGATACGGTGGCGGTAACCGTGACGGACCTGGGTCTGGGCGAGTTTTTCCCTGCGTCGGGACAGAAGTGGGAGGAGTCGTTTCAGATTATCTAGGGAAACGCAGTCAGCGTGGGAAACATTTTGCTCAGCGTTTTTCTGGGCGATGAGGGACGAAAGAGAAGATGGATGGTCAGATGATTTTGGGAACAGGCAGGCGGGCGGAAAACCCTTACTATATGGAGAGGTTTTATGTAAACCTGTATTCGGTGGAGGAGCTGTGTTTTCTCTTTGTGGACAGGGCGGAACTTCTGGATGCGGAGATTATGCAGCGTGGCATGGTCAGATGGCTTGAGGAGGAGTGCAGCCTGAGCGATCTAGCGCATACGCTGGATGCGCTGTTAAACAGACGCGGTTCTACGGCGGCATATGTGGGCGCGGTTCTGGAGTATGTGAATATCTACCCGGCGGACGTTACCTCTAGGACGGAAGAGATCGTGCGGGGAAACGAGGGTTTAAGCCCCTATGAGCGGCAGAAAGCGAAAGCAGACTATCTTCTCGGTGAGAAGCGGTATCTTGTGGCTTTGCAGCAGTACCAGAGTCTGGCGGGGGAGGTGCCCGCAAATGAAAAACTCCTTCTGGCGAGACTCTATCACAATATGGGCGTGGCGTGCGCAGGTATGTTTCTCTACAGTCAGGCGGCAGACTGTTTTATGAAGTCCTACCAGACAGACGGGAAAAAGGAGGGGCTTAAGATGTATCTTGCCGCGCTGCGTATGGGGCAGCAGGAGAATGCGTATATTGATTATATTGCGGCACATCCCGAATACCATGAACTTTCTTTGGAGGTGGAGCGGATGATGAAGCGGGCGGAAGGTTCTTTTGAGGGAACGGATGAAAACAGGATGCTTGTCACTTATCAGGTGATGAAGGAGGAGGGGGCGGGCGCGCTTGGCAGTTCTACGCCTTATTATGAAGAGATTGGAAAGCTGACTGCAGGGCTGAAGGAAAAGTACCGCAGGAGCATGAGATAGAACGCAGGGAGGAGAAAAATGGGCTTTATTAAAAGACTGCTTGACAGGTTCCGCAGGGACTATGACGAGGGTGACGAGGAAGAGTGGGGAGAGCTGGAGCCCTCGCGGGAGATAGATTTTGACAATAAGGAACAGAGAAGCGACTATGTAAAAAATTGTCTGGAGAAGATCGCGGATGCCACGAAGGAACTGGAGAACCTGAACTTCGAATACAACATGGTCACCTCCTACCTGAAAGATATGGAGGAGATTGAGGCGCTGCCGCCGGAGGAGAGCGAGCAGCTCAAGGACTGCGCGAAGCGGGTGTCCCTTCTGCAGGAGAGAAAGACGGATTTCATGGGACGTCCCCACCGGATCACGGATGAGAAGTACCGCACGGTGGAACGCATGGAAGACCAGATGGAGGAGGCTTTTACAAAGATCACCGACGCGGAGAATTATCAGGAACTGATCCGCAAGGACTTAAGCCGTCTGGAAGGCGAAAAGCACGCCTATCTTTACCGAAAGAATGAGGTGATGCGGCTGATTTCCGACACCAAGGGCATGACAATTATCTGTGTCACCGCTCTGGGACTGTGTGCGCTGCTGCTTTTGTTTCTGCAGTTCTTTCTGGAGATGGATACGAAGCTGGGGTATCTTGCCACAGCGGGCGTGGCGGCCGTGGCGATCACGCTGATTTATGTGAAGCATATGGATGCGAGGAAGGAACTTCGCAGGGTAGAAACCGGTATCAACAAAATCATTCTTTTACAGAACAAGGTGAAAATCCGCTACGTGAACAACACCAATCTTCTCGAATACCTGCATATGAAATATGGGGTGAACAGCGCCAAAGAACTGACGGAAATGTGGGAGAGTTATAAGATCGAGAAGGAAGAGCGGGAGAAATTCCGCAGGGCGGAGCTGGATCTGGATTACAGCGAGCAGGAGCTTCTGCAGATCTTAAAATGTTATCAGGTGCAGGATCCGGCTATCTGGCTGCACCAGACGGAGGCAATTCTCGATTCCAAGGAGATGGTGGAGATCCGGCATAATCTGATTATCCGCAGGCAGTCTTTGAGACGGCGCATGGACTATAACAGGGAAGTAGTGGCGGGCACATCCCAGAGGGATATCAAAGCGCTGGTGGAGAAGTACCCGAAATACGCGAAGGAGATTATGAAGACGGTGGAGGAGTACGAGCAGAAGTTTAATTCCTGATAACAGATAGGTAATTGCGAAACTCACTTAAGGTTATTGGAATTGCACAGATGGTTATGCCATTTGCACAATTATTGTAAGGATGTGATGAGTTTCGCAATTACCTGCCAAATTTTACGATAGAAAGGAAAGAGAAAGATGAGTACAGATAAGTATGTAAGCCCCTTGTCAGAGCGGTATGCGAGTAGGGAGATGCAGTATATTTTTTCACCGGACATGAAGTTTCGGACGTGGCGGCGGCTTTGGATCGCGCTGGCGGAGACGGAGATGGAGCTGGGGCTCTCACAGAACGGGAAGCCGGTGATCACGCAGGAGCAGATTGACGAGCTGAAAAGCCATGTGGAGGACATCAATTATGACGTGGCGAAGGCGAGAGAGAAAGAGGTGCGGCACGACGTGATGAGCCATGTCTATGCCTACGGGCAGCAGTGCCCCAAGGCGGCGGGTATCATCCATCTCGGCGCAACCTCCTGCTATGTGGGGGACAACACGGACATTATCGTGATGCGCGAGGCATTAAAGCTGGTGAAGAAAAAGCTGGTGAACGTGATTGCGGAGCTTGCGAAATTTGCAGAAGAATACAAGGAACTGCCGACGCTGGCCTTCACCCATTTCCAGCCCGCACAGCCTACCACCGTCGGAAAGCGGGCGACCCTCTGGGCGCAGGAGTTCTGTCTGGACTTGGAAGATCTGGACTATGTGCTTGGGAGTCTCAAGCTTCTGGGCTCCAAGGGCACCACGGGCACGCAGGCGTCTTTTCAGGAACTCTTTGACGGCGATCAGGAGACCATAGATAAGATCGATCCCATGATCGCTGAAAAGATGGGATTTGAGAAATGCTATCCCGTGTCCGGGCAGACTTACTCCCGTAAGGTGGACACGAGAGTGTGCAACATTCTGGCGGGCATCGCGGCTTCCGCCCACAAGATGTCGAACGACATCCGCCTGCTCCAGCATCTGAAGGAAGTGGAGGAGCCTTTTGAGAAGAGCCAGATTGGTTCCTCGGCAATGGCTTACAAGAGAAATCCCATGCGCAGCGAGCGCATCGCCTCCCTTGCCCGGTTCGTGATGGTGGACGCCTTGAATCCGGCGATCACTTCCTCCGTCCAGTGGTTTGAGCGGACGTTGGACGATTCGGCAAACAAGCGGCTTTCCGTTCCCGAGGCGTTTCTCGCGGTGGACGGGATTCTGGATTTGTGCCTGAATGTGGTGGATGGTCTGGTTGTGTACGATAAAGTGATAACGAAACGCCTGATGAGCGAACTGCCTTTTATGGCGACGGAAAATATTATGATGGATGCCGTCAAAGCCGGGGGCAACAGACAGGAACTGCACGAGAAGATCAGGGAGCTCTCCATGATCGCGGGCGCGAACGTGAAGAGAGAAGGAAAAGAGAATAACCTCTTAGAGCTGATCGCGGCGGATCCTGCATTCAACATGAGTCTGGAAGATCTGCAAAAGACCATGGAGCCGGCGAACTATGTGGGGCGCGCGCCGCTGCAGGTGGAGAAGTTCCTGAAGGAGATTGTGAATCCGATTCTGGAGGAAAATAAGGAATTGCTGGGGGTGAAGGCGGAGATAAGTGTGTAGGATTAGAGGGGCAAAAGGGCATATTGCAAAAAACTCCCTTGTGTCGGCTTCGTCGAATGGATTTTCTAAAATATTCCGGCAGGGTAACGCAGAGCGGACGCAATCGCCCTCTACTCGCCATCCAGGCTCGAATCGGGCTTTTACGGGCATCCATGCCCGCAAATTGCTGGGTGCTAGACGGAATATTAAGAAAATCCGATTCTCCTGCGCATGACAACTGCGTGAGTATTTTGTGCAATATGCCAAAGCACCTTTTGTAATGACAGGTTGCCCGCGCCCTACACCAGCATAATCTTTTTATATTGTGCAATCCGGTTTCGGAAACTCGCGGCATCCGGGTTGCCTTTTACAAATTCATAATCCGAGAAGATGCGCGCGGTTTCTTCTTTGATCTTTGGCTCGTCCGCTGCGTCCGTGTCGGATGTGCGGTAGTAGTAGTCCGTCAAGAGCCCGCACGCCGCAAATTCCATCTGGATATCGTCTTCCTCCGCTTCGTCAAAAATAAACTGCGACAGGGCGTGGACTGCCGCGCCAAAGAAGAACGTCCCATCCCCGCTTTCTAAGTCTGCCGGGACAAAACTCTCCTGATCCGGGAGCTCCACCTTTTTCGTATAGTCGCTCATAAGGAGGGATTCAAACACTTCTTCTGTCCCATCGTCAAAATCAAGGATTTCCTCTTCGATATCCTCTTTTGCGTCCTCCCCGAGTTCCCCGTAAAGCCCGTCGGTAAAATAGGAAACAATCTGATCCAGACCTCCGAACGCCTCAAACTCGCGGCTGTTTTCATTATAGATCAAGTTGTCAAAAGATACTCTTTGCAATATGCCAAAGCAGATTTGCCGAAGCTTCTTTTGACACCTTAATCCAGTATATAAAATGCGTGTCTGAAAAGTAACATTTTTACGCTGCCTTTTTGCGAAAAGCAGGGGCACGGAGGATAGGAACATCGGCAGACTGTGCAAGTTAGTTTAGACGAACCACCGATATTTTATCTGTGAAAAAACAACGAAAAGGCTTGCGCAGACAGGGCAGATGTGGTAGATTAGAGTGAAATATATTTGGGGAAAGCAAGGTGCAGTGATTGAAAAAGGAAGAGGAATTTGAGCGGGTCGCCATGCGCGTCTCGGCGGTGAGTATTATCGCAAATTTTGCACTGACCGTATTTAAGCTGTCAGCGGGTATTCTGGCACACTCCGGCGCGATCATCTCCGACGCGATTCATTCGGCGTCGGACGTGTTCAGCACCGTTGTGGTTATCATTGGCATTCGGATATCGAGGAAGGAATCGGATAAGAACCACCCCTACGGGCATGAGCGGCTGGAGTGCGTGGCGGCGATTGTGCTTGCCACCATTCTTGCCTTTACCGGCCTGGGAATCGGGTATTCGGCGCTCAGACAGATTGCGGGCGGAGATTACGCCAATCTGACGGTGCCGGGTCGGCTTGCGCTTGTGGCGGCGGCGGTTTCCATTCTGGTAAAGGAAGCCATGTATCAGTATACGAGGATCAATGCCAGGCGGATTGACTCCGGCGCGCTGATGGCGGACGCATGGCATCACCGCTCCGACGCGCTCTCCTCCGTGGGCGCGCTGATCGGTATCGGCGGCGCAAGGCTCGGGTTTCCTATCTTAGACCCGGTGGCGAGCGTGGTGATCTGCGTGTTCATCGAGAAAGCGGCATACTAGATCTTTATGGATGCGGTGGATAAGATGGTAGACAAGGCGTGCGACGAGGAGA
>ERZ779624.243-NODE-243-length-19583-cov-4.641694_pt1 | contig 19583 bp, 13 predicted proteins | sample MGYA00514190_ERZ779624 | MGnify/ENA primary metagenome ERZ779624 (study PRJEB29562, sample SAMEA4376706) | mouse gut metagenome | isolation source: Cecum | study: EMG produced TPA metagenomics assembly of the A DSS colitis mouse model was used to assess the... | reverse complement strand
GTGGCGTCCGAGGTGCCGATCCCGGAGCCTTATAAGGACCGGTTTGCGGATGTGGGCAGGTATCCGAATATTAATGACCTGTTTTATATTACAGAGCTTTTGATTACGGATTATTCTTCCAATATTTTTGAATATTCCCTGATGAAAAAGCCAATGCTATTTTTTGCATTCGATGAAATCCAATATTCTTTTTCGAGAGGGTTCCACCGGCCGTATGAGGAATCCGCGCCGGGAAAAATCTGCCATACGTTTGACGAAGTGCTGGCTGCGATTGCAAATGAGGATTTTGATTATCCAAAAGTAGAAGAGTATGTGGAAAAGCATTTTGATTATATAGACAGCCATGCGTCTGACCGTGTGATTGACTGGATCCTTTTGGGGCAGCTGCCGGAGACGGTGAAAAAGGACTTAGCGGCGGATGCGGCGATTAACAAGGAACTGGAAACGCTTGATTTTAAGCCATCCATCAGTTATGGCCAGGAGGAAAAGTGACGATATGAATATAGCTATTATTTTTGCGGGAGGCAGCGGGGTCCGTATGGGCTCCGGCATTCCGAAGCAGTTTCTGGAGATTAACGGCAAACCGGTGATTGTGCATACGCTGCAGCTATTCCAGTATCATGATGAAATTGATAAAATCTACCTTTCAGTGCTGGAAGATTATATCGGATATATGCAGGAGCTGGTCGACGAGTACCGCCTGCACAAGACGGCGGCCATTATCCCGGGCGGACTGACGGCGCAGGACTCCATTTACAATGCACTGAAAAAGGCGGAAGCGGAAAACCCGGAGGATTCTGTTGTGCTGCTGCATGACGGCGTGCGGCCGTTTGTGTCCTATGAGGTGATCTCGAACAATATCGCCGGTGTGAAGAAATACGGCAATGCGATTACTTGTACGGCCTGCTATGAGACGATCCTGCTAAGCCATGACGGGGAATGCGTGGAGTCGGTCCCTTACCGCAAAGAGACGTTCGCGGCACAGGCGCCGCAGAGCTTTTATCTAAAGGATATTCTTGCAGCGCATGATGAAATCCGCAAGCGGCCGGAACGTTATGAAAATATGGTCGACGCCTGCACGATTATCCGCAGCCAGGGCATTGAAGCGCATATGGTGCCGGGCAACCGCGGCAATATTAAGGTGACAACGCCGGAGGACGTTTATATGTTCCGGGCGCTGCTCCAGTATAAGGAAAATGAGCAGGCGTTCGGGCTGGGGATCACGAACCGGATTGAGACGCGGATGAATAAACATCGGAAACGGCCGTAATATGACAAGGTAAGGGGGAATTTTTATTATAGAAGTAAATAAGGAAATGACCTGGCAGGAGGTATGCGACAGATTTTCGTATTTGGTAGCGGATGTGGAGATCTTATCAGAAAAAGAACATGAAGGCTATCTGTTTCCGGACAGAGTGTATGTATATTGTGTTGCTGAAAATGTCTCGGATGACAGCACAATTCTACGCAGACACATGAAGGAGGGCAAGAAAAAAAGGAACACAGGCTATCCATACCTCCGATTGCTTATCCGAACGGCGGAGAGGATCCGTTTTGTGGGAAAGGTGAATCCTGGGGGTTGCAAACCTGGTCAATGGAAGGGGGATCACATGTCCTGTGCCCGGATGCAATAGCGGGATACGGGAACCTGGTCTGTAAAGTTTAAAAACGGAGGAGTAAAAAATTGGAAAATCAATCGGCAGCGGACCGCAACAGCGGCGTACCGCGCATGATTCTGGAAAGTCCGTGGGATGATGTCCTGCAGGAAGATTTGGAGCTGCTTGCCCAGGATTCCTCGATCCCGTTCGGGCTGTTAAAAGGGAAAACGGTATTTGTTACAGGCGCTACGGGGCTGCTCGGTTCTCAGATCGTAAAGACGTTTTTATGCAGCAACCGTCATTACGGCACGAATATCCGGGTAGTAGCGCTTGTGCGCAGCAAGGAAAAGGCGCAGAAGGTATACGGCGGGCTGGTGATCCGGGATGACCTGCATCTGGTATACGGCGATGTCACGGAGAAAATTGTGTGCGCCGGGCAGGTGGATTATATCATCCACGGCGCAAGCGCTACAAGCTCCCGGTATTTTGTATCCAATCCGGTCGAGACGATTGCAACAGCGATCAACGGTACGGTCAATATGCTGGAATTTGCAAAATTAAGGCAGGTGAAGGGGTTCTTATACCTGTCTTCGCTGGAAGTGTACGGAACCCCGGCTGCGGATGCGGGCAGGATTACCGAGTCCTACAGCGGGTATATTGATCCGCTTTCGGTGCGCAGCAGCTATTCCGAGGGTAAGCGTATGGCGGAATGCATCTGTGCGGCTTATGCTTCGCAGTATCAGGTTCCGGTGAAAATCGCAAGGCTTTCGCAGACCTTCGGCGCAGGCGTGGAGTATGGAGACGGCCGGGTATTCGCGGAGTTTGCCAGATGCGCATTGGAGAAAAAGGATATTGTGCTGCATACGAAGGGACAGACCGTGCGCAGCTACTGCTATACGAGGGATGCTGTGGCGGCGATGCTGCTGATCCTGCTGAAAGGGGAGGCGGGGACTGCCTATAATGTGACGAATATGGATACGAAGATATCTATTGCAGATATGGCGCAGCTGGTGTGCGATACGTTTCCGCAGTCCGGCATCCATGTGACGTTTGATATGCCGCAGGATGTGGCGTCGTTTGGCTATAATCCGGAGATGGTTATTGCGCTGGACAGCGGGAGGCTGATGGCGCTTGGATGGAAGCCGACGGTGGGTCTGCGTGAAATGTTTACCCGCCTTGCGCAGAGCATGACAATTGATCATGAAAAGCACAAATAAATATGCTGTAAAAATACGGCAGGATGGAGGCAGCGATGAAATATGGAGTATTGATGCATAAGACAACGATGAACCTGGGCGATGATATCCAGGCGTATGCATCCGCGCAGTTTTTGCCGCACGTGGATTACCTGGTGGAACGGGAAAATATCGATTCCTTCCGTTCTGAGGGCAACGAGCCGGTGGGCGTGATTATGAGTGCCTGGTGGATGTGGCAGAAATGGAACTGGCCGCCGGCAGAGTGTATTGTACCGAAGCTGGTCAGCATGCATATGAACAACTATACGATTTACCGCAAGGCTTCCCCGATTCAGGATGAATGGCTGCAGGGGAACGGCGGGGATTTTTTCCGTGCGAACGGCCCGGTGGGCTGCAGGGACCAGACGACGTTAGATTTCTTTACGGAGCGCGGCTTTGACTGCTATTTCAGCGGCTGTATCACGCTGACGCTTCCGAAGCAGAAAAAGACGGCGGATGCGGGGACGTATGTGTGCCTGGTGGATTTAAAACCGGAGCTGGAAGCGGCTGCGCGCGCGTGGTTAAAAGACAGCGGCCTGGAGATCCGCGTGATGACGCACCACTGTGATTACCGCAAGTCTGCGGCTTCGATGGAAGAGCGGTTTGCGGCAGTGGAGGATACGCTGACACAGTATCAAAACGCCCGGTTTGTAGTGACAAGAAGGCTGCATGTTTCGCTGCCGTGCCTGGCGATGGAGACGCCGGTGCTGTCGATAGTAAATATGAACGACGCCGGAAATACATCCCGGTGGGCGCCGTATTACAGCTGGGTCAACCATGTATCCGACAAAGATTTTATCGAGGGGAACATTGCGTATGACTACCGCAACCCGCCGGAGAATAAAACAGAGCATCTGGCTACGAGGGAAGCGCTGACAAAAAGCATCCAGGCATTTATTGATGAAACCAAAGACTGCACCCTGCCGATCGGGGAAGTGAAAAAAACCGCTTATACCGAAGAAGAGGCGCGCCGCTGGCAGAATGAACTGATGCACTGGACGCTGGAAAAATGGCTGCATCAAAACCGCGGCCTGTTAGAAGAGCGCAATAAATTTAAAAAGAAAGCCGCAACGCTGGAAAAACGCCTGAAAAAGGAAAACGGCGGTGCGCTTCCGGAAGAACTGACAAAAATCAAAACACTGGAAAAACAGCTGGAAGATATTACACTCAAGGACTGGGCAAAAGCCTGTATCAGGCGGCATAAAAACCAGTAACAGCTGCCGGCCCTGGCCAGGCAGCAGCTGTCTGGTACGTAAGCGCCGGCCATCCGGCCTGTCCGGACGGTTTTGGAATCTTAGAATAGGAGTCAGGAAGTAAAATGAACAAAACAGGAAGAAAGAAGCAACACGCAGTTATGGCTTTGATGCTGGCTGTTTTACTGGCATTTATGAGCTGCCCGCAGACGGCGGCGGCCGCGCCGAAAAAGAACAAGGCGGAAGAGCCGGAAAAGGCGACGCTGCGGATTATTTCGACTACAGACCTGCATGGACAGGTATCTACCATGCATTATGATACGGCGAGTAAAAAACCCGGCAGCCTGGCGCAGGCATACACGCTGATCAAAGAGGCGCGCCAGGAGGTCGGTACGCGCAATACGATGACAGTCGATACCGGAGATTCCGTATACGGCTATGCCGCGGATTATATTAAAGAACAGTCCGAAGATGCCGTACAGCCGATCTATAAGGCGATGGCGCTCGTTAACTATGATGTAATTACGCTGGGCAACCATGATTTTGATTATGGATATCCTTATATTGATAAGCAGCTGGAGCTGTCCGGCCTGAAAAATAAATGTGTCCTGAGCAATATCCTTTTGGCGGACAGCGGGGAAACGGCATGGAATGAAAAGAAGCTGATTTACAAGCAGTTAAAAACAAATAAAAACGAGTCTGTCAATGTAGGGATCGGCATTGTAGGGGTAACTGTCCCTGCCATGTCGACGTATTCCAACTGCAAGGAAGACTTAATTTCGCTGCCGATTGTAGAAACCGTAAAAAAACAGGCGGCAGCCTTGAAAGCACAGGGCGCGGACCTTGTTATTGCGGTGGCGCATTCTTCTTTTGGGAGCGCCAATCCGGATAAGGAAAGCGACAACGCGGTTTACGCATTGACAAAGCTGAAAGATGTGGATGCGGTTGTAGCAGGCCACGGACATAAAAACTACCCGTCGTCAGACAGCGCTTCCGCGACGTATTACCGCCTGCCGAATGTAGATAAGCAGACCGGCCTGATGAACGGCAAGGCAGTCACAATGATCAAAGACCACGGCGCAGGCATCGGCCTGATCGACCTGGAGCTTCTGGTCGATGATAACGGGGAAATCAGTGTCGCCAACTCTGCGGCGCAGCTGCGTATGGTAACGAAAAATACGCCGTCCAGCCCGGTTATTTTGGAATCACAGGCTCCGGAGATCGACGTGGTCGACCAGTCATTGGCGGATGTGATCGGCGTGCTGAATACGAATGAAAAAATTAACAGCTATTTTGCCCTGCTGGAAGATAATTACGCGATCCAGCTGGCCAATGAAGCGAAAATCCAGTACGGCCTGTCCTATACAGGCGGGGCTGGAAAAAGCATGTACGCGGACAGCCCGGTTGTCGGGATGACCAAATATACGTTAAGCGGCAGCCAGTCGGCAGAGGACCATATCAGCTTAAACGGCACGATTACGATGAAGGATATCCTGAATATGCAGCAGGATAACCATAACAATAACATCGTCTACTGGGTCAGCGGCGCACAGCTGCGCGAGCTGATCGAGTGGTCTGCGAGCATATATTCCATGTCCGGCGGCACGATTACTTCCGACGCTGTGCTGCAGCGCCTGCTGGACGAGCGCGGCGCGGCCTCGATCGCGGCCGCGGACTGGCTGGAGGACTGGAGCTCCTTTGCCGTTTTTGACGGCGTGGAATATACGATTGACGCCACACAGCCGGCACGCTATACGAAGTCCGGGGAGCAAAGGGACGCTTATGCGCACCGCGTCGTAAGCCTGACCTATAACGGACAGCCGGTTGCGGACGACCAGATCCTGATTCTGGTCAGCCATACGATTCCTGGCAACACCGACGCGACGGGAGTAATTTCTGAGCAGAAGGTACTCGGCAAATCAGACCTGGCATATGTCAACCTTGTAAAATTTGTCAAACAGCAGCAGGAAGCCGGCAACCTTTCTGCGGAAGCAGACCGTAACTGGGAAGTAAAATTCGATACCGGGCGCGAATACGTCGTGCGTTCGAGCGTGCTATCCCAGCAGGATGCGGCTATGCGGCAGTGGTTTAACGGGCTGTTAAGCACCGATGAGACTTTTGCGTATTACCTGGCGCAGTTTATCGAGTCCGGGCAGGAACAGCAGACCGATACGGGCAGGCCACTGCTTGTTGTTTCTTCGACCGTATCTGAAGAGACAGACCAGCCAATCGAGATTAAAGTGCAGGCAAATGACCGCTCCGGCATCGGGCAGCTGAAATGGGCGCCGGGAAAGGAAGCAGCCGACAGCAGCGTCTGGGCGGAAGCTGTGAATGTTACGCGCGGAAGCTTCCCGGTTACTGAAAACGGCATGTATTCGGTCATGGCAGAAGATATTTTCGGCAACCGTGTGGTAAAATACATCCAGATCTCCAACATCAATCCGGAACTGGTTATCGCGCCGACGATCAATAAGGTCAGCAACAAAGTATCCGCGCTGACAGGAACGGCGCAGCCTGGCACGATTGTGCATATTGACGCAAACAGTGTCACCTATGAAGTGGAAGCGCTCGAAGACGGCACGTATACATGTACGATTGAACGTTTGCCGGCAGGCAGCACCGTGACCGCATACTGCACGGATGTCGAAGGCAAAATGAGCAAGACCGTTACCACAACGGTATTTAAAAACGGGCCGGATGCGCCTGTCGTCAATGAGATTACAAATAAGACAGAAAAAGTGACCGGATATTTTACCGGTTCTTCGGCAACAGTTGTCGCTGTCATAGGCTCGAATGTATACCTGCCTGCAGCGGACAAAGCCTTGTATGAAAAATCCGACCTGTACAGCAAGTCCAGAGCCGTCCATACCGTGGACTGCACGCTGTCCAGAAATAACTTTGAAATGGCCCTGCCGATCCAGAACGCAGGCGTATCGGTCAAATTCGTCACGCTTGATAAGGCGGGAAGAAGAAGCGCGACTGTATTTGCCGAAACGGCTGATGCCGCGCCGAACATTCCGGTGATCCAGGAGGTATGCGACGCGGAGGATTACCTGTACGGGCAGGTCACCAATGTCAGTACGCAGGGAACCGTAAAAGTAGTGACAGGCAACCGTGAGTTTACCGGAGAGATCCAGCCGGACGGCACCTTTGCAGTTCAGACAAACGGCTATACAGCAGGCGAAACGGTTACCGTAACGGCAAGCGACCAAAAAGAAGGCCAGGCAAGAACCAGCGCGGCAGCCACCGCCGTTGTGAAGCCGTACGGCGAATATGTAACGATGGCAGATACAAGGGTGCAGACCGTATACAGCAACAGCACCGAGATCAAAGGGGATACCCTGCCATACTACGAAGTAAATGTCGTCGTACGCGGCAGAAGCACCCGTATGACCTTAGACAGCCTCGGACAGTTTACCTGTCCGCTGACGGAACAGCTGCAGGCCGGCGAAAAGATCTATGTAGTAGCAAGGTACGCCGGAAAGCTTGCAGAAGTCACCGAACAGACCGTAACAGATTACGTACCGGTAGTCACAACACCGGAGACACCGTCCGTACTGACAAGCGAACTGAACAATTATACCCAGCAGCTGGATATTCTGGCAAAAGAATTAGGAACTGTCATCGTAAATATCGACGGCGTGGACTATACGGCCCAGGCAGGCGTATTTAACCAGGCATACAACGGTTATATTTACTCTATCCAGCTGCCGCCTGCGGCCGCGCAGCAGACGATTACGGTCCGGCTGGTCAATGCAAGCGGCGTATCCAGCGGAACCGTCACAGTTGTGAGGACAATGAATGTTTAAAAGGCCCTACCGGAAGCTGATCTACCGGAACAAAGTAAAGATCCTGCTCGTCCAGATTGTAAACCGCAATCTGGGCGACCAGGTAATCGCAGATAATGCCGCATACCTGGTCAGACAGGCGCTTCCGCGCCTGACGGGGCGGCATTATGTGATACAGCATTACGACATCCAGAGCGAAGATTACGAAATGGCAAAAACCGCCGACCTGATTCTGTTTGACGGCGGCGGCCTGATCAAGTACAGGCAGGAAGAGTTCCATGTTTACGTTCCGGCGCTTCTGGACTGCGCCCGGGATCATGGGATCCCGGTTTTTTTTAACTGCGTCGGCGTAGAAGGCTACGACGCGTCCGATGCACGCTGCAAACGCTTAGCGGAGGCATTAAATTACCCCTGCGTCAAAGGCATTACCGTCCGCGACGACCTGGATACGCTGCGGCGGGAATATCTGCATACCGATCAGATCTTTACAGCAGCAGCCACGGATCCTGCAGTCTTCACCCCGCAGGTCTATCCGATCCGAAAAGACACCCAATCGAAAACGATCGGGCTTGGTATCGTACGATCCCGTATTTTCGAAGATTACGGCCTTGCGCAGGTCACCCGCGAATTTCAGCTGGAGCTATGGCAGGGCATCACAAAAGAACTGGAAGCACGCGGCTATACCTGGCAGTTCTTTGTCAACGGCCTGCGCTCCGATTATGACTTTGCACTGGAAATCCTGGCATATATGGGCAGGCAGTCCGAATCTGGCGCGCTGTTAGCGCCAAGGCCCGCAGAAAGCAGCGAGCTGGTCAGCGCCATCGCTTCCTATGCCGGCATCATTGCCTGCCGGATGCATGCAAATATCATCGCCTACGCACTCGGTATCGCCAGCGTCGGGCTTGTATGGAACGAAAAAATGGTGTTCTGGGGCGAACGCATCGGCTGTCCGCAGCGTTTTTTAAGGAGTCCGCAGTTTGACCCGCAGACAATCGTGCAATGCCTGCAAGACAGCATGTCTGCAGGTACCCCGCCTTGTCCGAAGGCGCTGAAAGCAGCCATCCAAAAGCCGCTACAGACATTCATCCGCCGGTACGGCGCCGCTGCCTGGAAGCAGCACCGCAGCGCATACCTGAAAAAACCGGCAGACTGGTCGCGGCGGCTGGTAGCAACGGCCCTGGGCGGCCTGCATCTGCGCTATACCAATATGAACGCCCGCGAAGGCCTGGAAAACGCCATCCGCAGCGGCTTTTTACTCTTTGAAGCAGATATCCGGCTGACCTGCGACGGCAGGCTCGTTTGTGTCAATGGATGGTCAAAAGGCACATATGAAAAGATGGGCGCCATACCATGCGGTGCAGCAGACAAGCCTTCCGCAGCTATGCAGCAGCTTACAGACGGGCTGGACTATCATACATTTCTGCAGTGCAGGCTGTACGGCAGATACCAGACAATGGATACGGCACAGCTATTTGCCCAAATACAAGATGCAGCGCAGCTTTTTGACCAAACGAAGGATCCAGCGCGGCAGTCTTCCAGCATGCAGGATGCAGCACAGTCCGGCAGCGGCAGCATGCAGGATGCAGCAGACGGATGGAAGCTGATCCTGGACATTGGCAGGCCCAAAAAAGAAACACTGGCAGCCATGATCGAAGAACTGCGGAAGCTCTGCACAGAGGGTACAGACTGGGAAGCGCATCTGTTTATGCGGCTGCAGAGCAAGTATGATGTAGAAACCGTGCAGGAATCCGGCCTTCCGGTGCAGGTGATGTATTATATACCGCCGGAGCATGTGCGGGAAGAAAAGCATCTGACACTGGATACGATTGGTAAATTCTGCAAAAAGCGCAGAATCCAGTGGGTGTCTATGCCGAAGGAGGCGTTGGATGCGCAGGTGATGGCGTATCTGAAAAAGCAGAAGCTGAAATCGTGCCTGTTTTCTTATAACCGGTATACGGATGTGCTGAAGGCGGCAGAGATGGGGGTTGACTGGATTGGGACTTCTTATTTGTCGCCGGGGGAGCTGCATGGGTGGTGGGAGACTGGGTATACGATTGTTGTGCGGTAGTGGCTAACTTTTCCGAAAAAAAGATTTGTTGATTATTATGGCATATATGGATATAATAGTAAGAAAATCTGCCGCAGTTTTCTCTGGAGAGGGATGGCGGGTTACTGGGAGGTTGAAGTATGAAAATTAAGATCATAGCAAGGCAGCTCGTAAAAATGGCAGTACAAAATGTGCTGCTTCCTATTATTTATCAGTTAAAAAAACCGAAGCAGATTGAAAAGGGCCTTGTAGTATTTGCTGATGCGCATCACGATTGCATGCCGCCCAGCATGCGCCCGCTTGTGCGGGAAATAAAACGGCGGGGGAATATGCATGTAGTGCAGATTTATGATGATTACCAGCACATTTCTTTTATCCGGCTGTTTTACCGGATGATGCATTTTATGAAATATTATGCAAGGGCAGAGTATGTGGTGATCTGTGATAATTTTCTTCCGGTGGCTTCGTGTAAAAAGCGCAAGGAGACGACGGTGATCCAGCTGTGGCACGGGTGCGGTGCTTTTAAGAAGTTCGGGTATGATACGCCGGGGGATATTCCGGCTTTTTATAAAGGGAATGTATTCCGTAACAGTGATCTTGTAACGGTGAGTGCGCCGGGATGTGTGCCGCATTTTCAAAGTGCGATGCGGCTGCCGCGGGAGGTGTTTTGGCCGGCCGGCGTGTGCAGGACAGACCAGTTTTTCAGCAGGAAGTATCAGCAAAGGTGCAGGGAACTGTTTGAGATGACGCATCCTGGGGCGCAGGGGAAGAAGGTCGTGCTTTGGGCGCCGACGTTCCGCGGGTATCCTTTGGACCCTAAGCTGGAGCAGTATGAGGATATTGTAAAAATGGCAGGGGAACTGCAAAAAGAGGTGTTTGTGGTGGTGAAGGTGCATCCGCTGCTTACGAAAAAATATCCGTATGATAACAGCAGTATGACGACGGACCAGCTGCTGCCGGTGACGGACTTGCTGATTACGGATTATTCGTCGATTATTTTTGAATATAGTATTTACCGCAGGCCGATGTTGTTTTATGCGCCGGATATGGAGGAGTACGGTGTTGCGCGCGGGTTTTATCTGGATTATGAAAAGCTGCCGGGAAGGATTGTGACGGAGCCGGAGCGGCTTGCGCAGGAGGTGCTGCAGGCGCTTTCAGCAGACGGTATGGCAGGTTCGGACGGGGACATGCCTGCAGCAGACGGTATGGCAGGTTCGGACGGGGACATGCCTGCAGAAAGCGGCAGGGAGATACAGGGAAAAACGGGTGCAGCGGCTGTGCAGGCGTTTTATGAGGAGTATATGTCTGGCTGTGACGGCACGGCAACGAAGCGGTTAGCGGACAGGATGGGAGCATAAGGCTGTCCGGATTGCGGGGGTATGGCAGCGAGACGGTTAGCGGACAGGATGGGAGTAGAAGAAACAATGGAAGAAAGAAAGAATGTTTATGGTGTTGTTCTTGCGGGCGGTGTGGGCGCGCGTATGGGGAATGTGGAAAAACCGAAGCAGTTTATGGAAGTGGCGGGGAAACCGATTCTGGTGCTGGTGCTGGAGAAGTTTGTTGTGCATCCGGGATTTGACCAGGTGCTGGTGCTGTCTCCGAAGCCGTGGATGAAGTATACGCAGGATTTGATTCAGAAGTATATTCCGATGAAGGAGCGTGTGACGGTGCTGGAGGGCGGCAGTACGAGGAATGAGACGATTATGAATGCCGTGCGCTATCTGGAAGGGCAGGGGGCGCTGGATGAGGATACGGTGATCGTGACGCATGATTCGGTGCGCCCGTTTGTGACGCACCGGATCCTGGAAGAAAATATCCGGGCGGCGCAGCAGTATGGAGCCTGTGATACGGTGATTCCGGCTACGGATACGATTGTGCAGAGCGTGTCGCATACGGAGATCTCGGATATTCCGGACCGTTCGGTGATGTATCAGGGGCAGACGCCGCAGTCGTTTAAGGCGAAAAAGCTGAAACAGGTGTATGAGTCTTTGACGGAACAAGAAAAAGGGATTCTGACGGATGCCTGTAAGATCTTTGTTATGAAAGGTGAAAAAGTGCGGCTGGTGCAGGGCGAGGTTTCGAATATTAAGATTACGTATCCATATGATCTGAAAGTAGCAGAGTCATTGATCTGTTAAGATGTGCCATTTGGTGTAGCAAGAATATATGCTGTCGGAAGGAACAAAGGGGAATTATGTTAAATACGGTCTATCAGTTAAAACGTCCGCGTCAGTTTGAGGTGGTCTTTAAAAAGGTCGGGCTGGATGACGCGCATCTGCTGATCCGGCCGACGCGCCTGTCGATCTGTAACGCGGACCAGCGGTATTACCAGGGGAGCAGGCCGGATGAGGTGCTGCGCAGGAAGCTGCCAATGGCTCTGATTCATGAAGGGGCAGGCAGGGTGGTATATGACCCGACAGGCACGTTTGCGGTTGGAGAGCGTGTCGTGATGATTCCGAATCTGCCGGTGGAGCAGGATGCGGTGATTGCTGAAAATTATCTGCCAAGCTCTGGCTTTTGTGCCAGCGGGAGGGACGGTTTTTTGCAGGAGTATGTACAGACGGTGCCGGACCGTGTTGTGCGTCTGCCGGATGCTGTGCCTGCTTCTGTGGCGGCGTTTACGGAGCTGGTGAGCGTCAGCTACCATGCCCTTATGCGGTGGCTTGGCACGGCGCATGCGCGCAGGAAGGAAGCGGCGGTTTGGGGGGACGGGAACCTGGGGTATATTACGGCGCTGCTGCTGCATTATCTGTGCCCGGATATGAAGCTGTATGTGGTCGGTGTCCATGAGGAAAAGCTGAGTTATTTTACGTTTGCGGATGAAACGCTGCTGGCGACCCGGTTGGAGGATGATTTTGCGTTTGACCATGCGCTGGAATGTGTCGGCGGTGCGTCGGCGCAGGCGGCCATCCGGCAGATGATCGGGCATATCCGGCCGGAAGGTACGATCGGGCTGCTTGGGGTGTCCGAAGAGCCGGTGCCTGTGGATACGCGCCTGGTGCTGGAAAAGGGGCTGCGCCTGATCGGAAGCAGCCGCAGCGGGCGGGCGGATTTTGAGGGCCTGCTTGGGCTGTACCGGCGGTATCCGGAGATTGTGCTGTATCTGCAGAATATTGTCGGCGAGGAGTTTGTTGTCAGGGATATCAAAGACATCCGCAATGCGTTTGAGGCAGATATCCACAAATTAATGGGAAAGACGGTAATGATCTGGGATGAGTAAGACAGGTATCATAAAAAAAGGCATTTCGCGTGCCGTAAAATTTATCACGTTCCGTATCTGGTTTCGCGGGATTTACAGTTTCTTTGCAAAACGTCCGGTGCAGGAGGATAAAGTGCTGTTTGTCGAAGTAAAGGAGCCTGGGCTGTCTGCCAGCTTCCGGCTGCTGTATCAAAGGATGCGCAAAAGCGGCTGCTACTGCGTGCATACGCATTTTTTACACAACGGGACTGCGTCCGGCCTGGAATATATCAGGCGCTGTTCGGTGATGTTAAAGGACCTGGCAGATGCGAAATATGTATTTTTAAATGATGGATGTAATGTAATTGGTAGTATCCCGATGCGCAAAGAAACTGTTCTGACGCAGACTTGGCATGCGTGCGGGGCATTTAAAAAATTCGGTTTTAGTACAGCAGAGTTAAAATACGGTGAGACGGCAGAGGAAATGCGTAAATATCCGTACTATGGCAATACGACTTATGTGACGCTCAGCAGCCCGGAAATTGCGTGGGCCTATGAGGAAGCGATGCAGCTGTCGGACCGCAGGGAATGCCTCAGGCCGACGGGGGTGAGCCGTACGGATGTATTTTTCCGGAAATCGTTTTTAGGAGCCGCGGCAAAACGTTTGAAACAGTGCGTGCCGTTTGCGGCAGGCAGGAAAGTGATCCTGTATGCGCCGACGTTCCGGGGGCATGCGGCGCAGGCTGCCTCACCGGATTGTCTGGGTGTGGAACAGCTCAAAAGGGCGCTGGGCAGGGAATATGTGCTGGTGGTCAAGCATCATCCGTTTGTCAGGCGCCCGCCTGCGGTGCCGGATAGCTGCGCCGATTTTGCAAAGGATGTGACAAAGGAGATGTCGATCGAACAGCTGCTCTGTGTCAGCGACGTCTGCATTTCGGATTATTCGTCGCTCGTATTTGAATATTCCCTGTTTGAGCGGCCGATGCTGTTTTTCGCATATGACCTGGAGGAGTATTTTGACTGGCGCGGGTTTTATTACAATTATGAGGAGCTGGCGCCGGGGCCGGTTGTGCGGACGACAGAGGAAATTATTGACTGGATCAGGAATCTGGAGGAACGGTTTGACCGTAACAGGGTCCGCGTCTTTCGGGAACGCTTTATGAATGCATGCGACGGACACGCTACAGAGCGCATTTTAAGCCTCATACTACAAAATGAGGAATTGTCCGGGAGCTGATCTGGAATGGCCTTCTTCAATTTTGTGAATATAACACAATAAATGAGGTAAACTACAAAAGATATAATACAAAATACATAATGATTTTTAATGGCGCAAAAAAAGTATTGTGAAATATGCACTATATAAGAAACAGTATTAGTTGATATACAGTCGTAAACTCCGACAACGCAGACGGAGAAAACGCAGCATGCAAGAAAAATATCATAAAATTGACTTGTTTTCTGGCTTTTTTTCAGGTATACTATAGAAACAACAACGGTTATAATTTTTAAATACAGCTTGGGACGCAATTGCGCTTTAAAAATATAGCCATAAATAAAAGTTGAAGGCGACCAGCATGTGTAGTACACTAATGCATAGGTTGAGAAAGGATAGCGTATGAGAGCAAAAGAAATTACAGATTGTGAAAAAGTTGTCATGAAATGTGTATGGGATAGTGATCATGAATTATCCATGCAGGAAATCACGGAAATGGTCAACACGCAGCATGGCAAGAACTGGAAGACACAGACAGTTTCCACATTCCTTGCGAGGCTTGTTAAAAAGGATTATCTGAAGATGTATAGAAAAGGAAGATGTTTCTATTATCAGCCGTTAGTGGATAAAGATGAGTACAAAGACGATGTGTTAAGAGATTATGTACAGTTCTGGAATGAAGGCAGCATGTCCGCGTTTATCTGCGGATTATTCGGTAGAGATATACTGACTGAATCCGAGCGTGAGGAATTAAAGAAAAGAATCAGTGAGCTTTAATTTCCAGTCAGTGGACCGCTGTCCTGGCAGACTCCGTGGCAATTACCCTGCTCATTTGATGTAGTGGTTTGCCGCGGGGTTTTTCTTTTATAAGAATCTGGGATTTTCCGGGGATTACAGACCTGCATCAGCGTTTTCAGCTCAACCATGTTACACAGGAAAGCGTTATGGTTAGGAGAATGGATTTTATGGACAAGTACAGGAAAATGAAAGCGGCTGGCAGGATTACGATTGCAGCAACATCCTCCGGATTTGTAATCGCACCAGCAGATGTACCAGGGAGGGCAAGGACGAAGTTACAAGTTACAAAAAGCAGTGTTACAGATGGCACAGTACTTCATGCAGAGGGTTCTTTTTTTCATGACAATCAATAAAAAGTATCGGAACCTGATGCAGCAAAAATGCAAACCGTATTATGAATTGGATGATTACAAGATTATTATATTCAAATTTGGTAAACGCAGGATTCCGGTTTTTTATGTGCCGTTATATGGCAGCGAAAGTAAATGATCAACAAGCATGCAGCCGCGCCCGCTGCAGGGGCGTCAGGCTGGAGAATGAAATTATGAAGAAAAATGAAGAACTGTGACATGATGGACAGAACGGGGAGATGTTCTGCAATTTGGAGAAAAACAGCCGCATTGGAGGACCGGTACCGGGGGTTCACAAGGGGCTGTTTTTTTTGAAATAGAAGGAGCAATGAAAACAAGGATTTTAGAAGAAAGCGAAGGGCTTAACATGGGAACGTTAAGGGAAGACGCAGATCAGATTATTGCAAAGGCGATCCAAAAGGTACTGCCGGATGAGGCAGTTGCACAGGCATTAGGGCAAAAACAGTTTGACAGCGGACGCATTTATGCCGTTGCCGCCGGAAAAGCAGCATGGCAGATGGCACGGGCGGCGTCTGCCATACTGGGGGATCGGATCACGGGCGGCGTAGTAATTACGAAATATGGGCACGTCAAAGGTGAGATTCCAGGCATGGACTGCTACGAAGCGGGGCATCCGGTACCAGATGAAAATTCCTTTGCCGGCACGCAGGCGGCGCTGGATCTTATCAAGGGGCTTTCCCAGCGCGATACGGTGTTGTTTTTACTGTCCGGCGGCGGGTCGGCATTATTTGAAAAGCCGCTTGTTCCGGGAGGGGAGCTGGCGGATCTTACAAAACAATTGTTGGCCTGCGGGGCGGATATTGTGGAGATGAATACGATACGCAAACGGCTTTCTGCCGTCAAGGGCGGTAAATTCGCGAAGCTGTGCGAGCCTGCGCAGATCTACAGTATTGTACTCAGCGATATTTTAGGAGATCCGCTGGATATGATCGCGTCCGGCCCGGCTTACCCGGATACCTCCTCTTGTGAAGCTGCGCTTTCCATCGTCCGCAAATACGGCTTACAGCTAAGCAGCCAGGCGCTTGCGTGTCTTCAAATCGAAACGCCAAAGGAGCTGTCTAATGTGCAGACACAGATTACCGGAAGCGTAAAAAACCTGTGCCGTGCAGCTGCGCAGGAATGCCAGGCGCTTGGGTACGAGCCGGTGATTTTGACTGACCAGCTGGAGTGCGAGGCAAAGGAAGCGGGCTCGTTTCTGGCATCTATCGCCAAAAGCCATGCGGCGGAAGGAAAAAAGCTGGCGTTTGTGGCAGGCGGGGAAACGGTCGTACATCTTACCGGAAGCGGCAAAGGCGGGCGCAACCAGGAGCTTGCGCTTGCGGCGGCGGCCGGCATTGCGGGGCTGCCAGGGACAGCCGTGTTCAGCGTAGGCAGCGACGGGACCGATGGGCCGACAGACGCAGCGGGCGGCTACTGCGACTGGCAGACGAAGCAGAACCTGATGGAACAGGGGATCGATATTTTTGAAACACTCAGGCAAAACGACGCTTATCATGCTCTTGAAAAATGCGGCGGGCTGATCGTGACCGGAGCGACCGGGACGAACGTCAATGATGTGGCTGTGCTGCTGATGAACGGAGAATCTTAAGGAGTTTACCGTTTTATTCTGGGAAGGAAGCACGGATGCAAAATATAGAACCAGATAGCCGATATCTGTCTGCGAGGAAGCGCTGCGGCTGGATGATCTGATCAATCTGCCGGTATTAAAGGGGCACTGCCAGACGACGGTTACGCGTGCGCTGAAAAACAGCAAGGGACTGATCCCAAACTCCGAGAAACGCCGGTTCCATACGCTCGGGCTGCATAAGCCGATTGCGCACTTAAATACGGTGATTCGCCAGGACTTTTGCACTTCATAAAATTTTCACACAATTTTAGCACTCACCTCTTGACGTGGCTAACAACTCGTGTTATATTTCATTCAGACCAACAAACAAGTCCCTGATCCGAGTCCCTGCGGCATGCATCATCCACCGCATCCCCGGGCAGACTCATATAAAAAGGAGGCAAGGTTATGAATATCCAGAAATTTACACAAAAATCCATAGAAGCAGTCAACGACTGTGAAAAACTGGCATACGAATACGGCAATCAGGAAATCGAACAGGAGCATCTTCTCGTAGCGCTGCTGCAGCAGCAGGACGGCCTGATTTTAAAACTGATCGAAAAGATGGAGATCCAGAAGGAACATTTTCTGGACAATGCCATCCGCCATCTGCAGGCACGGGTAAAGGTTTCCGGCGGGCAGGTATATATAGGTAAGAATTTAAATCAGGCATTGATCAGCGCAGAAGATGAAGCGCGTCAAATGGGTGACGAATATGTATCGGTCGAGCATTTGTTTCTGAGCCTTTTAAAATACCCGAACAGGGCGATGAAGGAGATTTTTAAAGAATATGGCATTACCAAAGAACGCTTCTTGCAGGCGCTCTCCACCGTCCGCGGCAATCAGCGCGTGACCTCGGATAATCCGGAAGCAACTTATGATACGCTGGAGAAATACGGTTATGATATGGTAGAGCGGGCAAGGGCTCAGAAATCGGATCCGGTGATCGGCCGGGATAACGAGATCCGCAATGTCGTACGTATCCTGTCCCGTAAAACGAAAAATAACCCTGTCCTGATCGGGGAACCAGGCGTTGGCAAGACGGCAGTGATAGAAGGGCTGGCACAGCGGATCGTGCGCGGCGATGTTCCGGAAGGGTTAAAAGATAAAAAGCTGTTTGCATTGGATATGGGCGCCCTGGTGGCCGGGGCGAAGTACCGCGGGGAATTTGAGGAGCGTTTGAAGGCGGTTCTGGACGAGGTGCGTAAGAGCGAGGGGCAGATTATCCTGTTTATTGACGAACTGCATACGATCGTCGGCGCAGGTAAGACGGACGGTGCGCTGGATGCCGGAAATATGTTAAAGCCGATGCTGGCCAGGGGTGAGCTGCACTGTATCGGTGCGACGACGCTGGACGAATACCGGGAATATATCGAAAAGGACGCCGCGCTGGAGCGCCGTTTCCAGCCGGTTATGGTAAACGAGCCGACCGTGGAGGAGACGATTTCCATCCTGCGCGGGCTGAAGGAGCGGTATGAGGTGTTCCATGGCGTTAAAATTACGGACAGCGCGCTTGTATCCGCCGCCGTATTGTCCAACCGTTATATTTCAGACCGGTTTTTGCCGGATAAAGCAATCGACCTGGTAGACGAGGCATGTGCGTTGATCAAAACCGAACTGGATTCGATGCCGACGGAATTGGATGAGCTGAATCGCCGCGTGATGCAGCTTCAGATCGAAGAAACGGCCCTGAAAAAAGAATCCGACCAGTTAAGCAGGGAACGGCTGGAGCATCTGCAAAAAGAGCTTGCGGAGTTAAACAGTGCGTTCCAAACGAAAAAGGCACAGTGGGACAATGAAAAAGCATTGATCGAAAAAGTGCAGAAACTGCGCGAAGACCTGGAAAATGTAAAAAAAGAGATTGTAAAGGCACAGCAGCAATACGACTTAAACAAAGCGGCGGAGCTGCAGTACGGGAAGCTGCCGCAGATCCAAAAGCAGCTGGAACTGGAAGAAGAAACGCTGAAAAAAGAAGATCTGTCACTGATGCATGAAAATGTCAGCGAAGAAGAGATCGCACGTATCATCTCCAGATGGACCGGCATCCCGGTTGCCAAGCTGACCGAGGGCGAACGCAACAAGACGCTGCATCTGGATGACGAGCTGCATAAGCGTGTGATCGGCCAGGATGAAGGCGTGACCAAAGTGTCGGAGGCGATTATCCGTTCCAAAGCCGGCATTAAGGATCCGTCCAAACCGATCGGTTCATTTTTGTTCCTCGGGCCGACAGGCGTAGGAAAGACGGAGCTGGCAAAGGCACTGGCAGAAAGCCTGTTTGATGACGCCGGGAATATGGTACGCCTGGATATGAGCGAATATATGGAAAAATATTATGTATCCCCCGTGATCGGGGCTCCTCCCGGATATGTAGGTTATGAAGAGGGCGGGCAGCTGACCGAGGCCGTGCGCAGAAAGCCGTATTCCGTCGTATTATTCGATGAAATCGAAAAAGCCCATCCGGATGTGTTCAATGTGCTGCTGCAGGTACTGGACGACGGGCGGATTACCGATTCGCAGGGAAGGACGGTAGACTTTAAAAATACGATTCTGATC
>ERZ779624.240-NODE-240-length-19665-cov-20.442376_pt1 | contig 19665 bp, 16 predicted proteins | sample MGYA00514190_ERZ779624 | MGnify/ENA primary metagenome ERZ779624 (study PRJEB29562, sample SAMEA4376706) | mouse gut metagenome | isolation source: Cecum | study: EMG produced TPA metagenomics assembly of the A DSS colitis mouse model was used to assess the... | reverse complement strand
CCACTGGCGCTGCATATAGGATTTCAGATTTTCCGTGCTTTGCCTGTATGCCTCCCGGACTGTTTCCGGGTTATCGAAATGTTCCATGACTGCACTGGCGGCACAGTACCCGCTCTCCATCCCGGCAGATATGCCCTCGCCCATCGGGTTTAAGAACCCGGCGACTTCCCCCGCAAAAAGGATTCGCCCCACGCCGTAGTCCACACGGCATCCCGGACGGATATGCGGCATCAGCCACTTTTCCTCTTTCGTCTGCCTGCTGATCCGCAGATGGTGCTTTTCCTCCATATAGGCAATGAAGCGCCCATAATAATGCCCGATTTTATCCATATCCTTTACGGACACCCCGAGCACCAGCAGATCATCCTTCACGTTGAACCATGCGTCATATTCCGAAAGTTCCGGCTGCAGATACGCATAGAAGTAATGCGGGTCTAAATCTATGCTGCCCTCGTTAAAGGTCTGGTATGTGGTTATGTATCCGGGAACTTCCCCGGTAATCTTCCCGGCATATTGCCTTGCAATTTGCCGTTTTAATGCCCCGACAACGCCCTCGCAGTCAATGACGTACCTTGCTTTCTCTGTATAATTATTTTCCCCGTGCAGGCTGACTTCCACAAGCCCGTCCTTTTCCGTGCAGGAAAGTGCCGCCACACCGTCCCTGACCCCTGCGCCGTTCTCCTTTGCTTTCCCCGCAAGCCACCCGTCAAAATGGCTGCGCCATACATTAAGCCCCTCCTGCTCGAAGCGGTATTCCTTCCCCGCATCATTTGTGAAAATCATGCCCCTGTTCTCTGTCGGGGTACACATGGCGGACTCCGGCGCGGTCTCCCCGAAATACTTCTTTACAAGCTCCATTGATTTCTTTATCAGCACGCCCGAACAGGACTTGTACCTGGGCATTTTGAATTTTTCCACCAAAAGGACCTTATAGCCTTTTTCCGCTAAAACCTTGGAAGCCGTGCATCCCGCAGGCCCCGCCCCAATCACTATCACATCATACATCCGTATATCACCCTTTCCGCTGTTTCCTATTACTTCGGCAGGATACCGTTCCTGCTAAAGCAAAAGCATCCACTGAATTATACCATAAAAATTTTCTGTTTTTCACCCAATGTAAACGGTAGATAGTCCGTACCTATACAAAACTGGAGCAAACCTGTATGATAGAAACAGATTTGCTCCAGTCTTTATTTCACTTCTTCTTTACCGGGCTTCCGGCAGTTCGCAGGCAGGTTCGGTGACCATGGAAGCAGGTCATCCAGAAAACTGCGGTCAGTATCGTCCAGATGCTTTGGGATTTCAGTGAGCAGGTATTCAAAAACACTCAGCTGGCGGCAAATTTTACGTTCCCCTGCCGGAAGATCTTTAAGCAGTTTTTCCTCCCGGCAGATGGCCTGTATCATGGTCAGCGCAAGGTATGCGCGGCTGTCCTTCTGCTTTGCTTTCGGCAGCGCTTTTACTGCTTCATCAAACCTGCGCCTCGCATGGGACCAGCATCCGGCAATCTTTAAGTCTTCACGCTCATTTTCGACCGTGTGGTAAACTTGATAACCGTCCGTGACACATACTCCGTTGAAATCCTTTAAGAATCCCCTCGGATGGCTGGCATTGCGGGTCTTCTGGTATTCATACAGGACGATCTGCCTGTCTGTATACATCCACTCGGTGCGGTACACCCACATATAGCTTCTGCTCCCGGCAGGACGACCATCCTTACTTACCAGTACTGGAGTCTCGTCTGCCTGCAGGCCTTAGTGGGTCAGCAATCCCGAATGATACAGTATCAACAGTCCTCTGTATGTTACATCGCAAAGCTTCCTAGTCCTGCTCCTCCAGTCTACCTCCAGTTGCCCACCACCATAGCATCCCATTCCTTTAAGTGCTTTTTCGACGTAGTTTGCACGGCATATTCCCTGCTCATCTATAGAATCATAAATAATATCAACCTCTTTTTTAAGCGGTGGAACAAGACTGTATAAACCACATCGGCACATATACTCTACCAAATCCAGAAATACATAATACTCTCCGCCAGTTTCTATACCCAGTTTCATACCCTCTTTATATGCACCACAACAGCCAACCAAATGCCCAATATCTATACAATAGGCGGGTGAATAATTCAAGCCTGTGTCTTTCAGTAACTTATTAAAAGAATCCGCCAGCATTGCTATATTCTCATTATTCCGCCAACTGTTTGTATGAGCCAAAATATCCAGATGATACCAACAGGGCCATTTTTCATAATCGTTAAAAACATATGCGATTCCCTCGGGGTTGATTCGCTCGGGAGGTCTCTTTCTTATTTTTACGATATCTGTCACCGATTTTATTTCAGTAACTCTTCTAAAAGATTCCAATGACGTGGTAATTTCTTTTGTAATATCAAAGGCATCTTCATAACCAGCCCTTGCAACACAAGCAGCTTTAATGATGTCTGAGCCGGCGGCTGCGTATCTGTTGCAGTCAATATCTCCTTCGCCAAACAATTTTGGAGATATAATTTTGAATGCTTCTATTGCATTCTTCAGAACAGGAGTATCTTTATACACCAGTTTTTCGCCAAGATATTTTACACCAACCTCTTGATTTTCATATGGTCCTGCATTTTTGTTAGACCCATGAAAACCATTGCCCAACCAACCGTTTTCTTTTTGGCATGTAATGATACTTTGGATTATTTTCTCTTGCAAAATCCTATCTTGCAAATCTCTTTTTTCGTCGTCCGTGATATTTTTCAGAATATCGTTTTTAACGTGATAAACAATCGAGGGATTCGCATGTTGCACTAAAAACTCTGATATCCTGTCAAGCAGGCTACTTTGAGCACTGTTGGAAGCTCGTCTTGCAGAATCCCTCATTTTCATACGTGAAAGTTCTTTCATATTTTTCATCATTCCTTTCCAAGGCGCAAACAAATTGTGAAAATTTTGTTAAATTCTTTCACTCTTCCTCCTAGTGTTTGGACAATGTAATCTGTTATACTCACGAACGATTAGATTTTCCTTTCTGCACAGCACGTATTGCCCACTTATGCAATATTGGATGTGCAGAAATTGGAAAATCTTAACGGTCGTCAGTATATAATTACTCTAATAATAATTCACTTAACATCACTAAACCTTTGATTCATCGTCTAAGCTGTTCTTAGAATTTATCCAATTTGTATTTAGTGATTACCATTCCACTTCAATGCAGCCTTCAAAGCCCCGTATACCTGCGTCTCCGCATCCGACTCCTTCTCATGCCAGCCCACGCCCGCCGTGTAGGTCAGTACTTCGTCACCAACATTTTTCCTCCACCAAACATCTACTCCTGCTTTTTACCAAGTTTCTTTACACATATAAACACCACTACGGCAGTCGCTATAAGAAATTCTGCAAAAAGTATCTCTTGTCCACCTAATACATCGAACTCATGAAAGAAAAAACGCTCAATAAAGCATACCGCAAAAAATACCAGATATACTACAACCGAGTACATGATACAGCTAAATACCTGTCGCTGTTTTTGCTCCCGCCCAAGCATCATCTGCTGCTGTTTTTCCAGCATTTCCGTTTTTACTGACAAGTCGTCTATTTCCGATGACTTTAGCAGATAATCAGTCGTGACATTAAAAACCGCGCTCATTGCCACTATTTTTCCAGTTCGGGGGTTGCCTGCCCGCTTTCCCATTTTGATATGGACTGTCTCGAAACATCAAGTTTTTCAGCAAGCTGCTCCTGCGTCATGTCATTAGCTTTCCGTAATGTCAGTAATTTTTCTGAAAAATCCATAATATCCTGTCCTCCCTTAATTTAAGTATTGTCTACCCAATGCCCTTGTTGCCACCCGGTAAAAGCCATATTGGACTGCAGCGAATAGCAATGTTACTCCAAAAGTCACTATGACTTGCCGAAGGCTGGTTCTGCTGCTCGCAAGCAGTGCATACATAATAGAAATAAACGAGCCTAATACAAGGGGAATAAAAAACAGTGTAGCCATCTCTTTGCGTATCTCTCCCTGTAATTGGGCATAGGTATATCCAATAGAAAAAAGGTTGCTGTACTTTCTCTTTTCCTCACTTATATCCTGATTGATCCGTAACAAAATCAGGCTCACTAATGAAAACAGCAGCAGCATGACCGCCAGCAGAATAAGGACAGATACCACAAGTTTATTTTGCGCCTGTGTTTCAAGATTCGCTGCTTTTGCTGTTATGATCGGACTGATCTCACGCAGCCGTTCATACACTGTTGGCAGGCTGTCAGGACTGGATACAGCTATAAAATACTTCATCTGGTCATATCCGGCTTCCCTGACAATCCCCTCATAATCTTCATCCGCAATGATATAAGTCCGCTGTGCCTGATCTTCAATGTTATATACAATCTCCCATATTTCCTTTACAATAGTCCTGGTATACACCTTACCGTCAACCAAAAAGGAAACAGGACCGGGAGGCTGAAAGCCCCATTCCATTCCATTTTCTTCCTGAGTGCCTATATCATAGTAGTTTCGGTCAATCTGGCTCAAAACCACAATTTCACCATTTTGTAATCCTAGGTGTTTTCCTGTCAGATCAAAATAACTGCTTTCGGGCATCACATGAACCAAACGGCTAAATTCCTGTCCTTCCCACTGAATGGCACCATCTAATATCCTGACCAGACAGGTATCCTTTAATAATGCACCTTCCTGTGACTCAAATTCCTCTATACCTTTCAGATCATCACCGTCAACTGCATCCATGTACACCGTAAAATCATAAGGCATTTCAAAACTATGGTCTCCATCGTCAGTCGCCAACGATACATCAATGATCAGCATAAACAATCCAAAAATGACAATGATAGTACAGCCAGTCAATAATTTCGCATATTTTTTATAATTCGTCCGTAACTGGCTGATGTAAAATAAGTTCCTGTGGTACTTCGGTGTAGAACGAATAAATATTTTGGTAAACCAGTGTGAAAAAGACATGGTGAGGCAGTATGCGCTTGCCGTCAGAGAAAGCATGGGAAAAAGGGCTGATGCAAAATTATAAGACTCTCCCTTGAAAGTAAGCAATAGCAGCCCAAATGCCAACAGTGCAAAACCAATGTTCTGATACAGGTTGGGGTAATCAATACTTTTATCCAGCTTTTTATAGTTCAGCATATCGGATATCTCCAAGCCATTCATACGATTCCTCAAAGAGACTGCATTTATGAGATAAACTGCTGCATACACTGTCCCCACCAGAATATACCCCTGTAATGGAACTGCATGAAAATCCATATCCAGGACATGGTTGAAAATATCCAAAATGATAAAATACAGCAAGGTCCCCGCCAACAAGCCCCACAGCAAGGCCTGCAGCATTGACTTTGCCATAATCCACAGAAAGGCTTCACTTATGCGCTTTTGGTTATACCCCATACTGACCAAAATCCCATAGTCTTTCATCTTTTCGTCAAGGGTGTAAATACATAAATAGCGATAATAAACAAATGAGAATACAGCAAGGATACAGATCAGGGCAGTCATCCACACTGGCAGTGTGTACTCAATAGAATCCATAACACTTACCATCTGTGAATCGCTGACTAATCCTGTGTAAACAAAGAACATCGCTACCCCGATAGTAAGCATAATATACATACTGTTATGCGCTTTTGTCCTTACTGCCCTTTGAAGTATTTTTTTCAAATGACTCCCCTCACTTTCGATGATACCGTCACAATTCTTTCATAAAATGGCTGTGCTGCTCCTTCCTTTCTTAAAGTATCGCATACCCTGCCGTTCTCTATAAAAACAACCGTATCACAATAGCTCGCTACAGCCGCATCGTGGGTGACAAGGACAATCGTAGTCTGCATTCTTTCTTTGATATCCATAAATGTACTTAAGATCGCTTTTGCATTTACATGATCAAGGCTCCCTGTCGGCTCGTCTGCCAATATCAGCTTTGGGGATTTAATGATTGCCCGGCAGATTGCCGCCCTCTGCTGCTCGCCACCCGATGACTGCTCCGGATAGTTATTTTCACAATAACCGACATCCACACACCGCAATGTATCCGCATATTTTTTCTGTATTTCTGTTTCACTCAGTTTTTGCAAAGTCAGTGGCAGGATTATATTCTCTTTCAATGTCAGGCCTTCCAACAGGTTAAAGTCCTGAAACACATAACCGACTGTCATCTGGCGGTGACGGTCATAATCCTGCTGCCCATAATCCGCCATATTAGCTCCATTGATGTAGACAGTGCCGGAGGTTGGTTTTTCCATGCCTCCTAAAATCTTTAACAGTGTACTCTTACCGCTGCCGGAGGAACCCATGATACAAAAGATTTCGCCCTGCGGAATATTGAGGGTAACATCAGATAAAGCTGTTTTTGCTGTCCCCTTTGATTGGTAAGACTTAGACAGGTTTTTGATCATTATATGGTATTGCATATTTATATCTCTCATTTCTTTTTTAGGTTTCAGTACAATAACCTGGCTCTGAACTATTCACTGAAATCTTGCTTTACAATACCAAGATGGCCGGTTGCGTTCCATATAGCCCTCTATACATCTACGCAACCAGTGGTAGAAATCTAAAGTCAATTCGTAGAATTCCCCAAAATCAAACTTTCAGGTTTTACTTGTCTCTCCCCGCTCCCCGATTCCCCAATCTGCCAGAGTGCCAAGGATAGTACGCATAATCTTTTTTTCAGTAATATCTATTTGCGGAGTAATGCCACGTTTCGTCAATGTAGCATAAAATGATACAATACTTTGTTCTAACATGTCATTCACACATAAAGGCTCTAACTGCATAGGCTCCTGCGCCGACATGATGATCGAATAGCGGAACAGCTCTTCCGTTAATTGCTTTAATACTTCTGCACGGTTTTGAATAGCCATGACATAATGAGTGACTTTTTCGGACTTTTCTTCATTCCGGAGTAAGTCCAAATATCCACAAATAGCAGTTAAGGGTGTACGCAAATCATGGAAAATATTCGTTACGGCATCTTTCAGCTCCCGGTCTCCGTCAAGGTATCATCTGCGCTGTCTGCGGAGCAGCCGAAGCTGCCTGTTTAGGTCGGATGCCAGCAGTCGCATCTGCCTGTCGCTGGAAGATATAGAAATAAGGGTATTCGTATCTGTTTTTAGCCAGTCCGCAAGCTGTACCCGTATTTCTGTCATGCCCACTTTCAGCGTATGAATTTTCACGCAGAGAATCAGAACAATGAAAGACAGAATACTGCACAAAACCCACGGTAAAAGCATGAATATACCTCCCTCTATCTCAAATCTTAGTAAAAGAATCTCTGAAAGTTCAGTGTGGAAAAATCCCAAAAATGGAACGCCAACCAATACTCATATTTATATTTTATTCTTTGCCGCCTTCATAGAAGCGGCTTCACTTTCCCTTTCGCTTCTTTTGGGAAAACAAGAAACAAAGTTCCGTCGCTTACCGATATGCTGCTCTCCTGATCGACAAATTCGTTGCTTACCCCGATCGGAAATGTATTTGTCAACACTGCGTTATTTAGTTCATATTTCAAGCCGCTCAGGGTTACTCCCTCCGCTTTTGTGGAAGAGGAAAAGACAGACAGATACCCGCTTGGAATTTTTTCAAAACAAAGCCTGCCATTCGTAATTGCTGTAATGACACTGCCATGATCGAACAAAAAACCGCGCATATTGTTTGCGGACAAATAAGCTATCACCTGTAAATTAGCCATGGTGTGATCTATGCGCCCACCTGTTCCACAATAAATATGGAAGCATGTATATCCTGCCCGGATGCCCTCACGGACAGCCGCAAGTGTATCGGTATCGTCCTTTTCCGCACTTAGCGCTATGGTATTCGGGTGTTTCGGAATACATTGCAGGGTATCAAAATCCCCAATCACAAGATCAGTTCTGATATTCTGCTCCTCCAGATAGCGCAGCCCTGCATCGGCAGCTATCACCAAATCCTCAGGTGCTGGCTGGAAATCAAGCCCATAATTTTCCCCCGCGCCTACGATATAACAAATCCCGTCTCTCAATCCCTTTTCCCTCCGGTAATCCATATTTCGGAAATCAGGTTCCAATTGTCACTGTTTCCTGTTTTCATTTTCCCTTTTCTTCCCTGCCACTGCAATGATTCCTGCGCCGGCTGCGGCTGTCAGCAGAATGACCCCGATCACATAATCGGACGCATGGGTGAAGATCAGGGACGCCGTGCCGTCCTATTCAATGTCCCCTTGCTGCAGCATCACCGTAACCCTGAACACCTCTCCCTCCGTCTTCACATCCATAGATCCGAGGTAGCGCTCCGCCACATCCCACACGTTTTTAAGCCCGATCCCATGCTCTGGCAGGATGCCGGGGCGTCCGTCCTGCTTCGTCGTCTCCGGAAAACTTTCTCCCTCTCTCCATTCCAGTTTTCCGTCGAAATTGTTCTCCACTTCGATCAGCAGGAAATGGCTCTTCCTTTTCAAGGTAAGGCTGATATGGCGCTTCTCCTGTTCCAACTTTTCACATGCCTCTATGGCATTATCCAAAAGATTATTCAATATGATCCCAAGGTCAAAGGCGGAGACCGTATCCGTCTCCCGGTATTCAAATTTTACCCTGCATGTAATTCCGGCGTCTGACGCCCGGCGGTATTTGTCGTTGATGATGACGTCCGTCACGGCATTTCCCGTGCTGAATTTATAGTCCAGCTCCTGTATGGTCGCGTCCAGCTTTTCAATATACGTCTCCACTTCTCCGTACTTTTCACCCGCCACAAGCCCTTTGATGTTAGCCAGGTGATTCTTCATTTCATGTCTCACCCTACGGATACTGCCATAGAAATGCTCCGCTTCTTCGAGCCTCCTCTTCAAGGCTTTCGTCTGCTGTTCTTCCACAAAATGCTTTTCTCTCTCACCCTGCAGTTCCTTGTATCCCCGAAAAATATAGATCGCGGATATCTCCCCTGCACAGAGCAGAACCGCGATCATAGGTATCCGCCATACCATCTCTCTTTTCTGGGTAAACAGGCAGAATATCTCCTGCTCCATCGGTACCATCAGAAGATCAGTGACCATCCATACCAGCATACTGCCGACCACATTGAGGACTGACAGGAAAACGGTATCCTGCCAGTTCATGGACAGCGGACTCTTTATAGTTTTTTTCAAAATCCAAGCCGCAAAAGTAAATGCGAGCGTATAAATCAGCAGAATACAGACCTGCCCGATCAGCAGGTTCCGATACAGATGAAACATGTAAGCGGCATCCTGAACATCCAGGCTTTCCAGCATTTCATCCATTATAAACTGATAAATACTGCTTGCAATCAGAAAACTCATCCCGTGGAAATTATAAAACAGCAGCAGCGTAAAAACAGCTTTTTTCAGACACCCCCTGCATCTGATATGACAATAGGTCAATACGACTGCCGCCGATACCACATACCTTCCCCAACCCGGAACATGCGGGCACAGGCGCATAAACACGTTGACCACTGCAAGAATCCCCGCAAAAACCGCTTCCCTTTTCCCTCTTTCCAGTCTGAAAAAAATATCCCATATCACCAGAAAGAGAATCGTCTGCAAAAATGCAAGATACAGATCGCAGAAACCGCTGAATGCTTCATATCCCGCCCGGCTCATCTGCCATCCTCCGCAAGGTATGCCAGATATGCCTTCACAAAATCCTGATACTTATACTTGGAGATCAGAAGGCTGCTTCCGTTTTTCATCTGCACTTCGGTCCGGCTATATCTTTCCACATATTTCATGTTTACAAGATACCCTCTGTGGGTGCGGAAGAAACCTTCCTGCAGTTCGCGCTCCATACCGCCGATCTTTCCGTAACATTCTATTTTTTCATCTCCTACGGCGATAATAATCTTTCTGTTATTGCTCTCGATATAGTAAATATCTTCCACAGGAATGTTTCTTGTGATATTTCCGTTCCTGACCAAAATTTTCCGTGGCTCTGTGTTCTTTTTCACCCCCAGACGGCAGCACTCCCGCAAAGCGAGCGCGAACACATCCGCAAATTCCTCTTCGTCTATAGGCTTCACTAAGTATTGAAACGCATTGACAGAAAAAGCCTTCGCCATATACTCCGGATGGCCTGTCACAAAGATCAGTAAAGGCAGACCTCCCCACAAAGGTTCCTCCCTTTCCTCCTTCCAGTCTCTGATCTGTTCCGCTGTTTCCATTCCGTCCGCGCCCTCCATGGCAATATCAAGAAAAAGAATATCTATCTGTTCTCTGTCCTCCTGCCGCCAGAACTGCAGCAGTTCCCCACCAGAAGAAAACTCTATGATCCGACAGTCCTTTGTCTGCTTTTCTATCAGTTTCTTTATCAGACAACGTACATTTTCCTCATCATCACAAACCGCAATATTCAATCTTTCTCTCTCCAAGTCTTTTGTCTTATTTTCCGTATACTTATTTTATCGGCAAAAATACCGGGAAAGAAAGAAGGATTGTTGCGTTCGGGCGCCTGGCGGTAGTGACTGGACATGGCAAGGAAAAGCGGAAAGCAATCGTTGACATAGCTTTCACCTCCATACTGCACTATACAGTATATGTGAAATTTGTCAACTACTCTTATATAACTATCTCAAAAGCGCCATATTCCCCGTCAGCTTATTGACCTTTTTCTTCGCGCCGCAGACGGCGGTGCCAAAAGTTAGCAACCCACATTTCAAATGGGGGATATAGATACTATTTCATTATTCCAAAAATCCCAAGAATTTTCTCCACTGCGCATAGCCTTTCAAATCTCCATAGCGGTATGCAGACTGCATGATATCCCTTGCGATTTTTACCCAGTCCGTTTTTTCCGAGAAATCCCATGAACCGGCGCTTTTCTGCTCCGCGTTTTTTACGGCTTTGGCGACTGCGGCTTTCAGCACCGTGTCCTCAAAGCTTCCCTTCCCGCTTTCTTTCAGATCGGCAGTGTAGGCATACATTTCCGCTGTATTGCAGTTTTTCGGGTCTACCTTCGACACATCTACCATCCGCTCCGTCACATTCCCCGATTTATCCCATATCTTCACTTTATACACGGGATATTGAGGATCAAATTCTGCTGTTTTATACACGGAATAAGAGGAACCGCTCGCAAGCTCTGCCCCTGAAAAGATTGTAATATCACCTGACCCTTCCTCAGCGCCATGCAAGATGGCTGTTGTCTTCCCCGCTTCCTGAACCGCCTGCGCTGCCTGTCCGGCATAATTCCCTTCCGCGACACCCGCCATTCTGCCTGCAAAGCCTGTTCCCGTATGATTTCTCTTCGTTTTCCCCGCTTCACGCCATGCAGGATACCCCATTCCGATTTCATTTATGTTCATTTCTCAATTTCCCCCTTATCATAAATTCTTGAGAAGATTCATGATCATGTCATACGTCATGGACGACGTGTCAATCTCCAGTGCCTTCCCGTCTTTTGATTTAACCACTGTACCGTTTGTTCCCACATAAGCCGTCGTATTGTCATTGAGGTGCTGTATGGTTCCCGTCATTTCCGCAAATTTTTTCAGCCATGACTCTCCAGTTTCCTCACACATTTTCTTAAACTTCTCAGCATCCTCTCCCTTCATATAGGGGTGTTTCCCATCCCTGACATACCATGAGAAACCTGTTGCTTTGTCCGTATATTTGGGGTCCGTTTTCGCCCATTCCTCCAATGTCCTGCCTTTATACCATGTTGTCAGACCGCCGCCGTTTCCTATGCCGCTGTGATAGTCCGTGGATATGACGCGCTCCTCCGTGCGCCGCGCAAGCCCCTTTATCTCCAAATCAGCCCATATGTATGCAGCATTCTTATCGTGAATCTGGTTGGGATATTGGTTGAAGTAGGTCTCCGCAAGCGCCTCATACTTTTCTCTGTCCGCATCGCTCTGCAAAAGGACTTTTCCCCCGCGTCCTTCCTCGCCATCCCTCACCAAATACTGTATACCCGTGCCGGAATGGGTCTTTAAGGTAAATCCCGACAGTTCCTCCGTTTCCAGCGTTTCCACGCCCATAGCATTCTGCATAGCCTCTTTCAGTTCTTCGTCCATTACCACGGCATCATAGCTCATGGTTCCATGCTCCGAAATCAGAAACTGCTTTCCCGTCTGACTGTCCTGCCTGACCTTACAATCAGAATAATCAAAGGCTCCCAGCCGCTCACCCTGTTTATTATAAATATCGAAACAACCCGCCTCGTTATCCGGCACAATCCTGTAATTCTCGGATTCGTATGTATCGTAGGCAGGCTTCACACTGCGCGCCCCGTAAGCCGCCGAAGCCTGATACGCTTCCAGTGCCGAAGTCTGTCCTGTTGTCCTCTGTCTGTTTCTTACGGGAGAACCGTTTCCTGCCGCACCAGCCATTCTGCCTGCAAAACCTGTTCCTGCCTGATTTTTCTGTGTTTTCCCCGCTTCACGCCATGTGGGATACCCTACGCCGATTCCGTTTATGCTCATTTTTGCCTCCAATTTCTCATATTCCGCATGTTTTACTTCTTTTTTACCTTGCCTTACAAAAAGTCAGAATGTCCTGAATCCATTTTCCATAACGCAGATACCCGCCCCAATTTCCAAGCGTTTTCATGTCATTCATAAGCTCGTGCGCCATCGCCATATAATCCGCTTTTTCGTGGTAGGAAGCGCCGTCCGTCTTATCCTTCAGAAGCGCCATAGTCATAAAATTGCTAGCCGACTTATCACCCGTATGCGCATTTAAGGCAAGCAGTTCCGTATAAGAGCAGTTATTCGGGTTCACCTTACTCACATCCACAGCCTGCTCATACGCATTTCCGTTTCGGTCGGTACCTTTCACAAGATAAATCGGATTGTCCTTTGAATAGTCATCCGCTCTGAATACATAAGCACTCTCACCTGTCTTCACGTCGTGGATTGCAAATAATGCGTCAGGTTCGATATGTACCACATTTTTTGCGCTCTGCACATTTGCCTTGAAATCGCCCTTCACACTGTTTTCTGCCTTCCTTGCTCCATACCACGCCGGATATCCCGCCGCCTCTATTCCGTTAATACCCATTTTCAAGCCCTCCTACAGCCAATTACTGTTCCTCTATCAGTAATACGAACCAGCCTGCAAAAAAGTTTCATTATGAATAAAATAAATATGGGGCAATATTGGCATAGCCCGGTGCGCTAAAATTTGTATAACCCAACTCACCGTAATTTGACATCATGTTTGCCGCCCCGCTTTGCAGCGTCTTGCTCACGTCGTTTTTCGGAAATGCCACTGATAAAGCGTTTGCTTCTGATTTTTAGTTTGTCCCTCTGACAGCCGAAAAGATTTCGGGAAAAGACGGGCTGTTTTTTGGCCTGTGACAGTATTGGTTCTGTTCTGTATGCAGAGCCATCACCCCGCAGACGCCGCCTGTTTTCTCTTTTGCTGATGCCGCAGTCGCCGCGAATCAAATTTTTACTGCCTGTTCGATATAATCCGCACTTCCTGCCGCCCCTTCTTATACGTCACATCCCGGTACTCCGAATGCAGCGCCTCGCGCACGCCGTTTATGACAATCACGCACCCCACGTTGGAGGTGCCGTTTACCACAATCTTTCCGTCCGCCGAACGCCTGTTAATATCAATCAGCTGTTCCCGTTTCGCGGTAATCTCTTTCAGTTTCAACTGATAATTAATTTTTCTGCGCATCTGCTCAGCCTTCTGCTGGTTGATCTCCGGCGTGGCGGGCTGCGTCTTCAACTGGTAAGCAATACGGTTAAGGGCTTTCTCTGCGTCCCTCATATTTTCCTCATACTCATCCGTCAGGCGGTCGATCTCCCCCATCTTTTCCTTAAATTCACAGTCCAGTCCGATGACAAGCTGGGTCGTCACTCCGGCGCGGTTTCCGATGGACGCGGCAGTAATCTGCTCCACCGCCGTCACACTGCCGCCGATAATCGTGCCCCGGTTTCCGGCTATGACTACATTCTGCCCCGCTTCCACCTCACAGTTTAAGATGGCGCCCGTATTTACCTCATTTCCAGCGTAAACCTGCGTCTGCTCCAAAAAGCGCGCCATCACATTGCGCCCCGCGCGGATAACTCCGTTTCCCGAACCCTGCATCCCATTTTTCAAAATCACATCTTTTCCCGCGTAGAGATGCGCCGTCTCCACATGCCCGTTTACGGTGATCGACCCGGTTGTTTTCAGCGTCACACCGGCAAACACATTGCCCTGCACAAACACATCCCCGTGAAAATCCACATCCCCCGTGGCGGCGTCCAGATTGCCGTCTATGGCATAGATCGGCGTGACCGTCAGACACCTTCCCTCCAGCGTTACATTTCCTTCCGTTGAGGCATAATACTGAACGCCCTTTTCATCCAGCTCACAGCGTTTACACTGCAGCGGCGGCAGATCCTTTCCCTCGTAAGCCTCCATGATATTTCCCTGCACGTCCCTGCCAGCCACTGCCGGGAGAACAGCATGATAAGTGACAAGGAGCTGCCCCTTGGTCACAAGTTCCATTTTTCCTAACACATTGTAATCTACCGAACCGTCCGGCAGAATAATAGGCATGGTTTCGGGATTCGGATTAAAATGATATTCAAAATAACCGTCGCGACCATCCTTCTTTGCCGTTCCCTGCGCCACAAAAACCTCCTCATATTTCTGTTCTCCCCGCGCAAGCTCCTCCAGCGCTTTCTCCTTAATGCCGTAGACAATTCCGTTTTCCTGTAACAGCCCACGAATCTCCTTCTCCGAAAAACGGCGGTACAAAATGAGAAACGCCTCCATGCGCGTCTCGCTGATGCGCAGAAGATAGTCTTCCCCGTTTATGATAATGGGATTGCCTTGGACGATTTTCACGCGGGAATACCCGCTATCTTCACCGTCCTCCTGTGAACTGTGCTTTCCGCCCCTTCTCCCAGAGCCCATCCGCTCCTCCGGCGAAAGAAACATCGTTTTTTCCAGACCGCTGCCCTCGGACATCAGCTCTTCCGGTTCCGCCACTAGCTCTCCCGTGTAGCTTTTCTGGTCCTTCTTCTTTTTCTTTCCCGTCTGTTTTAAAAATCCCATATCCCGCCTCACTCCCGCCGCAATTTCCGACATTTCAAACTAACCGCCATGTCACAGCTCTGCTGTGACTCAAATCAATGCGGAGAATGCCCGTATTTCTAAAAATTGTAGCACAAAGTACGGTGAAGTGCAATTCTGCCGGGTTCCTCACATCATTATATTTATGCCGCTGCCTGCAGTTTATTTTTTCTTCTCCAGAATCGCGGAAACAAACTTCAGTCCTGCCCTATGCTGTTATTATACCATCTGCCCCGTGATAAATAGATGCGGCATTCCTTTCCCGTATTGTTATTTCATCAATATCGATATCTCTTCCTGTATTTAAAGAACATAAACGCAGACAATGCGAGCGCCATCAGCTCCGCCGCAGGTGTAGCCAGCCAGATCCCGTTTACCCCCAGAATCAGAGGCAGTACGATCATGGTAACCAGCATGAACACAAAAGATCTCGAGAACGCGAGCGCCGCCGATACCAAGCCGTTTGACAGGGCGGTAAACATGCCGCTGGCAAAAATATTAAAGCCGATAAACAGAAGCGCAATGGTACAGATTCTGTTCCCTGTCACCGCCAGACCGTACACCGGATTATCCGGGCGAGCAAACACGGACACCAGCGGTTTTGTCAGCAGGAAAGAAGCCGCCACCGTCACAAGGGAAATCTCCGTGATCACCCTCATGCTGGCCGCCACCAGCTTTTTCAGTTTTTCGTGGTTCTGCTCCCCGTAGTAGTAGCTGATCATAGGCGCCACGCCGTAGGAATAGCCGGTGTACAGGGAACTCGCAAACATCAGCACGTACATGATGATCGTGACCGCCGCCACGCCGTCCTCCCCCACATAATGCAGCATCGTCCAGTTAAACATCATGGTTATGATGCCGGTCACAAGGGCGGTCGCCATCTCCGAGCAGCCATTTGTCGCCGCGCCTGCAAGGACTTGAAACCGGAATGCAGGCTTTTTGAAATGCAGCAGACTCTTTTTCCTGCTAAACACAAACAGTCCCACAACAGCCGTCACGGAATAGCCAAGCCCCGTCGCGATTGCCGCCCCACTGATTCCCATGTCAAAAACAGCGATAAACACATAGTCAAGCGCCATATTTAAGACACCGCCTGCCACGGAACAAATGAGAGAAAGAGTCGCTTTCTCACTGGCAATCATATAGAGGGTAAAATTGTTCATCAGAAGAATCGGCACCGTAAATACGAGGTAGCGGCTTAAATATTCCACACAGTACCCTTCCACATCCGCAGAGAGATTCATCCCCGCAAAAATACGCCCTATCACCAGATATCCGACCGCGCACATAATAATTCCCACAAGTACATTCACCAAAATCAGGAAGGTAAAATCCTCCCTTGCTTCCTCCGACTTCTGCTCACCCATTTTTTTCATAATGACCGCGCTGCCGCCTGTCGCCAGCATGGTGGAGATCGCCGTCACAAGCTGAATCACCGGCGCCGTCAGATTGATTGCCGAGAGCGCGCTCGTGCCGATTAAATTTGACACAAATAAACCGTCCACCATTGTGTAAAAGGACATAAATACCGTCATCGCAATGGTAGGCACGGCAAATTTGAGAATATTTTTTAAGGTAACAGGTTTTTCATACACATTTTTGTTTTCCATACGCTTCCTCCTCTTTTTCCTCTTGTATTTCGTTTCTGCGTATAGTATCATAAACCGTACAGTAACAGGATGGTCAATACAAAAATAAAAACTTTATGGGGGAAATATGAATAAGAAGAGCGGCCTTCTTACCATCGGTCAATTTGCAGCCATGCACGGAATCAATAAGAAAACATTAATGTGGTATGATGAAATCGGTTTATTTAAGCCTGCTGCCATCAATCCCGAAAACGGCTACCGATGCTACAACTATCACCAAAGCCCGGTTCTGGAAACCATTTTACTGTTGCGGGAACTGGATGTGTCCGTTCCTGAGATTCAGGACTTTATGAAAAACCGTTCTGCTGAAAATATGAAAGCTCTTTTAGAGGAGCGAATCACCGACTTGGAGCGGCAGATTACCCATCTGCAGGCGGTGCGCACCTCACTTTGCACACACCGCCAGAATATGGACACCCTGCTCACCATGAATTTGTCTGAAATCAGTGTCATAGAAAAGGAAGAACGCTGTCTGATCACAGTGGACGTGAACAAAGATACCTCTTTTGAGGAGGAAGTGGAACTGATTACAGCCGAGACGGAAAAATACCATCTCGGTCGGCTGCACGAAGCCTCCTACGGCTCCATGATTTCTGTTTCCAGCCTGCAAAGCGGAAACTACGGCGATTATTCCCGGCTTTTTATCGAGATGCCCTTTCTCGCCTATGAGCCGGGACTGCACCAGCCTCCCTGTGGAAAATACCTGCGCGCTTTCCACAAGGGAAACTGGAATGAAATACCAAAGCGATACATGGAAATCTTCGACTATGCACAAAAACATGGTCTGACACTCCACGGATTTTCCTATGAAATGGGCATCAATGAAAACGTCATCGACCGAATAGAGGATTACATCGTACAGATTGAAATCCCCATTGCCGAATGAGCGAAGCCTCCCCCCTTTACGAAAGCCCGTCAGCCACTGCCCGGAAAAATTCCCCTGCTGATTTTCTTCGTCGGCTGTATCTCCGGGGTGTGCTGAAACGTATGCGCCAGATTTTCATCCTTAAAGCTGTTCAGCGATTGATACAATGTTTTTATCTTTTTCCCAAAGGAAATCCCCACCACTCCGACTGCCGCAGCCGCACCAACCACAATCACACTTGTTTTTTCATCTCATTTCCTCCTCTATCTTTTCTTACTATCCCCATCATAAACCGTACAGTAACTGTGCGGTCAAGTCAAAAAATTAAAAAACGGCAACTTTTCAAAAAACTCCAAAAAAGCTGCCGCTATCCCATTTTGTTTCATATATAGAACATTAGTTTATGTCACGCCGGTCTCTATCCGCTTTTTGCATCGAAACGTTTGCCCCGGTTTTATGCTTCCACCAAAAACAGCCGTGCCATCACCGGCTTTTCAAAGGTAACCGTCAGCACATTTTCCTCCACCGTAAAGCTGACCGGCTCCTTTTCCGGGTAAAGGCAGGAAACCCGGATTCTATCCTCTGCAAAGGGCAGACTGCCAAGTGGAATGGACAACGTTGTCTCCGAGCAGGCCGTGCCCGCCTGCAAACGCCTGTCATTGTTCTTGCCCTCCATCTGCCGTTTCCAGACAGCCACATACGCCTTATCTTCCGTCTGCAGACCGCCGCAAGCCCACAGGTCTTCATTGTCCGTCACATCCAGCGGATAAAACGGCACCGCTTTTTTGATATCCCCGCGCATCCTTTTATAGCAGGCAATTCCCTCTTTGACAAGTTCCATGCGTTCTGCGGAGAGCTCCGCCAGATGCCCGCTCTGGTGCACCCGGACAAGCAGGGCGTTTACCATGTTGTAGATCACTTCCTCTTTATCTCCCGCCCGCTGCGGATAGGACCACACCGCCGCCTGCTCCGGCGTCACCCCGGCTCCCGCGTTCGCCGCGATAGTGGCATAGTTGCGGTAATCCTCCTGGTCTGATGTGGACTGGATGCTGTAGCGTGAAAGCAGTGCATAGTCAATCCGCAGACCCCCGCTGGAACAGTTCTCGATCACCAGATCGGGATATCTGGCAAATACATCGTCCAGCCATGCGAGATATGCCTTCTCGTGCGCAAGCATCCCCTGCCCCACGCTCTCCGCGCCGAGCTCCGTGCCAATCCCCGGCTCGATATTGTAATCCATTTTAATGTAGCCCACGCCGTACTCGTTCACCACCCGGTCAATGACCTCGTTGACATGGGCAAGCACTGCCGGATTTCGGAAATCAAGCTGGTATCTGCTCCTGTCAAACACCCGCCTGCCATGACGCACAAAAAACCAGTCGTCCGGCGCCTTCTTCGCCTTATCACAGTTGATCCCCATGACCTCAAGTTCCAGCCAGACACCTGGAATCATACCCTTACTGCGGATGTAGTCCGTCACTTCCTTAATGCCGTTCGGGAACCGTTCCCTGCACTCCTGCCATTCGCCCACGCTGTCCCACCATTCGCCGGGCGCATACCAGCCCGCGTCGATCACATAGTATTCGCAGCCGCACGACGCAGCCGCATCGATGAGCGGCAGTTCCTTTTCCGTGGTGGGATCACCGAACAGGCAGTTCATATAGTCGTTAAAAATCACAGGCAGGTTTTCGTTGTCTTTGTTCGGTCTGCGGATCAGGCGGCGGTATCTGGTCAGCTCACCCACCGCCTGCTCAAAGCTGTCGACCGTCACGCCCACAGCCACCGGCACCGAGATAAAGCTCTCGCCCGGTGAAAGGTTCTTAAACCAGTGGGACTGCACTTCTGTCGGTCCGCTGACACACAGATAAAAGTGAGTATTCTGGTCGCCGATTTCATAATGCCAGGAGCCGTTGTGCTCGATCTGCCAGAACAGGCTTGTATGCGCCTGCGTATTCTCAATATATCCCAAGGGCAGATACTTCTTGGAAGACCAGTTGCCGGTGTTGGTCACCTCAAACACCTGCGACGTGCGCTGGTACACCCCCGGCTGTGTCTGTGCCAGCCCCACGTCGCCAAAAGTATACCCTGAATCCGTGAAGTTAATTGTATTTATATGCCAATCTACAATCAGATTGGCA
>ERZ779624.238-NODE-238-length-19892-cov-13.370469_pt1 | contig 19892 bp, 17 predicted proteins | sample MGYA00514190_ERZ779624 | MGnify/ENA primary metagenome ERZ779624 (study PRJEB29562, sample SAMEA4376706) | mouse gut metagenome | isolation source: Cecum | study: EMG produced TPA metagenomics assembly of the A DSS colitis mouse model was used to assess the... | reverse complement strand
CATCTCCGTGGGGGTGTCCTTCAACAAGGTGTTCGCCAAGCTGGGCAGCGACTACCAAAAGCCGGACGCCACCACCGTCATCACCCCGGAGAACTACCGGCAGGTGGTGTGGCCCCTGCCGGTCACCGACCTGCTGTTTGTGGGCCGGGCGGCGGCCAGGGTGCTGGCCCAGTACGGCGTGTCCACCATCGGGGATCTGGCCCGGTTCGACCGCTTCGCCCTGGGGGAGCTGCTGGGCAAGCAGGGGGGACAGCTCTGGAACTATGCCAACGGCCTGGACGGCAGCCCCGTGGCCCCGGCGGGGACGTATACGCCCCCCAAATCGGTGGGCAACGGGGAGACCTTCCCCCGTAACCTCACCCGCCGGGAGGAGGTGGCCCGGGGGGTGGCCCTGCTGGCCGATCAGGTGGCGGTGCGCCTGCGGGGGCACGGCCTGATGGCCTCCACCCTCCAGGTGACCATACGGGACCCGGCCTTTAAGGACATCTGCCGCCAGCGGCCCCTGCCCGCCCCCGCCAACACCGCCCGGGAGCTGGCCCGCGCCGCCATGGACATACTGGCCCAGAGCTGGAAGCCCAACGCCCCCATCCGTGCCCTCACCCTCACCGCCCACAGCCTGATCCCCGAGGGGGAGGCCGTCCAGCAGCTTGACCTGTTCCAGTCCGCCGCCCCCCAGAAGCGGGATAAGGTGGAGGCCCTGGAGCGCACCATGGACGCCATCCGCTCCAAGTACGGCCGGGGGGCGGTGACGGTGGCGGCCCTGGCCCCGCCGCAGTCGCCGGAGAGGGACGACGGGGTGCCCTTTTAGCGGCGTTGAGCACAGGCCCTCAGCGGATCGCCAGCCCCTCCCGCTTCACCAGCCCCTGCTCCCACAGCAGGGCCAGCACCTGATCGGCGCAGTCCTCCGGCAGCTCCAGCCCCGCCGTCCCCACCGTCAGGCCCCCCAGATCCACCGCCCCATGCAGCTCCAGGCAGCGGCCCCACCGCCCGCCGCCGGGGCCGAAGGCCGCCGTCACGTCCGCCCCCGCCGCCGGGGGCGTCACCGGCAGGCCGAACCGGGCCTGGAGGGAGCGGGCATAGTCCTCCCCGCCGGGGGCGTCGATGACAAGGCCCCGCACCAGCGGGCACAGCCGCTCCGCCGCCGCCGTCAGCTCCCCGCACAGGCGGGGGGCTGACAGGGCCACCCGCCCCCGGCCGGGGGGCACCCCCTCCCGCCCCAGCGCACCCAGGGCCAGCTCCGCCGCCAGCCCCCGCCACAGGGGCAGGGGGTCTACGGGCCGCAGCAGCCGCAGCCTGTCCCCGTAGGGAAAGCCTTCCCGGAGCACCACCCGGCCCACCCCCAGCTTCGCCAGCCCCCGCTCCGCCCGGAGCAGGCGGCGCGCCAGCCGCCGGGGGGACAGGCCCTCCGGGACGTATACCGTCCACCGCGCCGCCGCCAGCGGGCCAAGCGATGACGGCTCCGCCTTTCCCCGGCCCCGGCCCTGCACACAGATCAGCTCCCCCACCATGTCCATCACCTCGGCCACACATATGCGCCCGGGGCCGGAATCATGCCCGCCCGGACCCTTGACAGTCCCGGCCCCTTGTCAAAAATCTTCACGCCGCCTGGGAAAGCGGCAGGCGGGCTTGTATAATTCCCCGGTTGTTTTTCTCCGGGACGTTTGATATAATGTGCCCGATCGCCTTGACGGCGCACCTGAACAATGAAACGGAGGCCGCCCCCATGTCCATCAAAATTACCGCCACCAGCACCTGCGACCTGCCCGCCGAGCTGGTAGAGCGTCACCAGATCACCCTCGTCCCCCTGTATGTCTCCTACGGCGGGGGCACCTACCGGGACGGGGTAGACACCGGGCCGGAGGACATCTTCCGCCACGTGGAGGAGGGCGGCCCCCTGCCCTCCACCTCCGCGGTGAATATCGCGGACTACCAGGCCCTGTTCGCCGAGCTGTCCCCGGAATACGACCACGTCCTCCACATCACCATCGGCAGCGACTTCTCCTGCTGCTACCAGAACGCCCTGGTGGCGGCGGCGGACTACCCCAACGTCCACGTGGTGGACTCCCAGAACCTCACCGTGGGCCAGGGCCTGCTGGTGCTGGAGGCCGCCCTGGCGGCGGAGCGGGGCGCGTCCCTGGACGAGATCCTGGCCCTGCTGGAGGCTCTGATCGGAAAGGTGGACACCACCTTCGTGGTGGATAAGCTGGACTATCTGGCCAAGGGGGGCCGCTGCTCCTCGGTGGTGGCCCTGGGCGCCAACCTGCTGAAGCTGAAGCCCTGCATCGTGCTGGCGGACGGCAAAATGACCGTAGGCAAGAAGTACCGGGGGGCCTTCGACAAGGTGCTGGCCGACTACGTGCTGGACCAGCTCACCGGGAAGGACGTGAACCAGGACCGGATCTTCGTGGTGCACACCCGCTGCGACCCCGCCATTCCCGAGTCCGTGTGCGCCATGGTGCGCCAGTTCGGGTTCCATGACGTGATCACCGCCGTGGCCGGCTCCACCATCTCCTGCCACTGCGGGCCCAACACCCTGGGCATTGTCTTTTTCCGGAAGTGAGCACCGCCTCCCACAAAACCAAAGCGGAGGCCCCCGTCTGCGGCGGGGGCCTCCGCTTCAGCGTGTCGAAAAAGTCTTTTCGCCCCGCTGAGTGCGACTTTTTTGAACAAAGGACGTTCAAAAAAGTCGTTGATTGAACGTGAAAGACACCCCTCCTGGGTTTCTTTCACACTATCTTCCTTCCCGTCATCGGAACAGAAGCGGCTTTTTCGATGGTCTCGAGCGGAGGCCCCCATCTGCGGCGGGGGCCTCCGCTTCTCTTTATCCGCCGTCCGCAACCAGCAGCTCCAGGGCCGCCTTGAGCTGCACGTCATCCTCCCCGCCCAGGGCCGCGCCCTCGGGCAGGGACAGCTCCACGTCCGGCACGATCCCCTCCCCGATGAGGGAGTGGCCACCGCCCGTGCAGTAGGCCGCCGTGGACAGCCCCGCCCCGCCGCCGTTGGCCAGGGGGAAGGTGAGCTGGGAGTAGCCCTTGCCGGAGGTGCGCTCCCCCACGATGGGGGCGTCCACGCTCTCCCGGAGCTGGGCCGCCAGCAGCTCCGCCGCCGAATAGCTGTGCTGGTTCACCAGTACCGCCATGGGCAGATCCACGCAGTTTCCGTCCGACATATACACCGACTTGAACCACCACCGGGGCTTGTGGGTGAACACCGGGCCCTCGGGCAGCAGGTAGTCCAGAATCTGTTCCAGCTCCGACACATAGCCCCCCGGGTCGCCCCGCAGGTCGATCAGCAGGCTCTCCGCCCCCTGCTCCAGCAGGGCGTCCACCTCCGCCTGGAAGCTGTCCGCCGAGCCGGAGTAGAAATTGCTGAGCTGGACATAGCCCACCTTGTTGTCCAGCAGCCGCCCCTGGGCGGAGGCATTGTGGAGGGTGGCCCGGGTGCAGGTCACGTCCCGGCTGGCCCCGTCCTCCCCTAAGAGGGTGAGGGCCACCTTGGTGCCCTCCTCCCCCCGGATCAGGTCGGAGGCCGTCTCCCGGCCCTCCCCGGCGATGGACGCGCCGTCCACGGCGGTGATCACGTCCCCCGCCAGCACCCCCGCCTTGTCCGCGGGGCCGTCCCGGGTGACGGACTGCACCAGCAGGCCCTCCTCCCGGGACACGCTATCCACGGTGACGCCGATGCCCACGTAGCTGTTGGCCCGGCGTTCAATCGTTTCCTGGTGCCGCTGGGCGGGCAGGTAGTAGGACCAGCGGTCCCCCAGGCCGTCCACAAAGGCGGACAGGGCCTTGTCGGTGGCCTCCTCCAGATCCGCGTCCGGCTCCACAAAGGCGAACCGGGCCAGCAGGTAGGTCTGCACCATGGCGATGCCGCTGGGCCCCAGGGCAAGGCACCACAGCCCCGTGGACAACAGCAGGGTCAGGAGCACCGCGATGGCGATCTTGGCGGGGCCGGAGGGCTTCCACCACTTGCGCTTGGGCTTCTCCGCCGCCTGTGTCCACTGTTCCCTCATGGTACGGCCTCCTTTTACAATACGGGTTGAAATTTTATACTCATCTATTGCGCAATGGAATCAATCGCCTGGGAAATAGACCGGGGGCGCGGGTTTTCCCCGCGCCCCTGGGCCTGTTATGGAAGGTTCTCAGCCGCCGTTGATGGTTCCTCCGGCGGGGGAGGTGAATCTCATGCCGGGATAGAGCTTCAGCACGTCTCCCCGCACCCCGTTCACCCGCAGCTCATAGTGCAGATGGTTGCCGGTGGAGCGGCCCGTGGTGCCCACGTAGCCGATGACCTGGCCCTTGCTCACCGTCTGCCCCTCAGTCACCGGGGGCACCTGGCACTGGTGGGCGTACAGGGTGGCGTAGCCGTTACCATGGCTGATGATGCAGTAGTAGCCGTAGGACGAGGCGTTCTCGTTCCGGTTCACCGTGGTGACAATGCCGTCCTGGGCAGCGTAGATGGGGGTTCCGCCGGGGGCGGGTATGTCGGTTCCGGTGTGGTTGTCCCGCCGGCCGTTGATGGGGTCGATCCGGCTTCCGAACAGGGACGAGATCTTATACCGCCCCGGCAGCGGCCAGTACCAGTTGCCGCTGGTCATGTTCACGTTGTTGTTGTTCTGCTGCTGCTGGCGTTCCAGCTCCGCCAGCTGCTGGGCGTACTTGCGCTCGGCGTCCTTGAGCTGCTTGTTGATGAGGGCCTCGCTCTCCGCCAGCTTCTTGGCCTCCTCCGCCGCCTCGCTCTCCGACGCGGCGATCTGCTTCAGCAGCTTATCCTGGGCCGCCCGCTTCTCCTCCAGCTCCGCTTTCTGCTCCTCCAGCTCCACCTTGACGGCGGCCTCCTCGTCCCGGGTGGCCTGCACCGCGTCCCGGGCCACGGCGATCTGCTGCTGGGTGTTCTCCAGCCGGTCGATGATCCGGTTGGAGTACTCCATGATGTCGGTGATCAGGGTGGCGTACTCCAGCAGCTGGGAGAAGGAGGACGCCTGGAACAGGATGGACAGGTAGGACACGCTGCCCGTCTCCTCCATCCAGCGCACCTGGCGGTAGAACTCCTCCAACTGCTCCTGCTCCTGGAGCTCCAGCTCGGCGATGTCCGCCTCCTTGGCGGAAATATCCGCGTCATACTGGTCCAGCAGCTGCTGGCTGGCGTTGATCTGGGACTCGGTGAGCACCACCTGCCCCTGGATCAGCTCCATCTGCTCCTTGGCCTTGGACAGATCGTCCCGGATAGCGGCCAGACGGGCATCCGCCTCCTTCTTCTGCTCCTTGATGTCGGTGAGCTCGTCCTTGATGTTCTGGATGTCGCCCTGGGTGACGGCCGCGCTGCCCAGCAGGCTCAGCGCGGGCACCAGCACCGTCAGCAGCAGGGCCGCCGCCAGCACAATGACTATGATCCGCTGTGTTTTTTTATTCATATCGCGCCTCCTGTGCCAGATCTCAACCTCCATCCTCCCCCGCCTTCGACGGGAAGGATGCCATTTTATACCTGTAGGAACCTGCGGATGGCGAAGCCGGAGCCCACCGCGCCGATGGCGGCCCCCGCCGCCAGGAACACGCACAGCACCCAGTTCCAGATCTCCTTAAACTCCAGCAGCTCGAACAGGGTCAGCGCGCCGCTGCCGATGATGGCGCGGCACACCGCGCCGTACACCGCCCACTGGAGGAAGAAGGCCACCAGCGCGCCCATCAGCCCCAGGATCAGCCCCTCCACGATGAAGGGCCCCCGGACAAAGCCGTCGGTGGCGCCGCACATCTTCATGATGGCGATCTCCTCCCGGCGGGTGAAGGTGGCAAGGCGGATGGTGTTGGCGATGATGAACAGGGACACCGCCGCCAGGATGGCCACCAGCACCCAGGCCAGGGCGGTCACCGCGTTGCGCACCGCCACGAAGCCCTCCGCCAGCTCGCCCTCCGCCCGGTGGCCGTCCACCCCGGGCAGGGCCTCCACCGCCTCCACCGTCTCAATGAACCGCTCCAGGTCCAGCACATGGATGGACAGGCGGTCCCGGAACACCTCGTCGGGGATGTTGGCGTACAGCCCGTCCCCCTCATGCCCCTCCAGGTAGGCGGCCTTGGCCTCCTCCTTGGTGACAAACTTCACCGAGGCCCCGTCCACGTTGTCCACCGCCTTCACCCGGGCGATGAGGTCCTGGATCTGGGCGTCGGTGTACGCCTCGTCGATGTAGGCCAGAAATTCGTTGTCGTCCTCCAGCTTTTTCAGGTTCTCGTCCACGTTCATGGCCAGCAGCGAAAAGGACCCCATGATCAGCAGGCAGGCCACGATCATGCACACCGCCGCAAAGGACATCAGCCCGTGGGAGAACACGCTCAGGAATCCTTCCTTGAAAAAGTACCCTATGTTGATTCGTTTCATACCCTGTAGTAGCCTCCCTGACCGTCCCGCACCAGCTCCCCGTCCTTGATGGCCACCACCCGCTTGGAGAAGCGGTTGACCAGATCCTTCTCGTGAGTCACCACCAGCACGGTGGTGCCCATGGCGTTGATCCGCTCCAGCAGCGTCATGATCTCCAGGGAACGCTTGGGGTCCAGGTTCCCGGTGGGCTCGTCGGCGATGATCATCCGGGGGTTGTTCACCAGCGCGCGGGCGATGGCCACCCGCTGCTGCTCCCCGCCACTCATCTCGTTGGGGTAGGCCTCCGCCTTGCCGTCCAGCCCCACCAGATCCAGCACGTAGGGGATGCGCTTGCGCATTTCCCGCCCGCTGGCCCCGATGGTGCGCATGGCAAATTCCAGGTTCCCCTGCACCGTCTTTTTCTCGATGAGGCGGAAATCCTGGAAGATCACCCCCAGGGTGCGGCGCATATAGGGCACCTGCCACCGGCGGATGTTGTTCAGATTGTACCCGTTGACGATCACCCGGCCCTTGGAGGCGGAGGACTCGGCGGTGAGCAGCTTGACGATGGTAGACTTGCCCGACCCGGAGGGGCCCACCAGAAAGACAAACTCCCCGTCCTCAATGCGCAGATCAATCCCCTTCAGGGCCTTGGTGCCGTTGTCATATTCTTTGTATACATCGATCAATCGTATCACGGACGGTCTCCCCCACCATAACTGTAACTGCTTTGTAATCTTTTGCTATTATACCGACTATCTGGAACAATGTCAACCGGGCGGGGCCGATTCCCAGCATTCGGCAGGAAAATTTACAAACTGTCCAAACCGCCCCGCCGCGAAAGAAAGCCGCCCGGTTCGGGCGGCTTTCCAGTTTATCAGGATTCGATGCCCCGGCTCACCAGGTACTTCTTCACCATCAACGCCACCTTGAAGGTGATGGCGTCGTCGAACTCCCGCAGGTCCAGGCCGGTGAGCTTTTTGATCTTCTCCAGCCGGTACACCAGGGTGTTCCGGTGGACGAACAGCTTCCGGGCGGTCTCGGACACGTTCAGGTTGTTCTCGAAGAACTTGTTGATGGTGAACAGGGTCTCCTGGTCCAGCGCGTCGATGGGGTTCTTCTTGAACACCTCCCGGAGGAACATCTCGCACAGGGTGGTGGGGAGCTGGTAGATCAGCCGCCCGATGCCCAGGTTCTCATAGCTGATGATGGACCGCTCGGTGTCGAACACCTTGCCCACGTCGATGGCCACCTGGGCCTCCTTGTAGGTGCGGGCCAGGTCCCGGATGTGCCCCACGATGGTGCCCACGCCCACCACGGTCTTGATGCCCAGCTCCCGGGTGAGGGCCTCCTGGACGTTCTGGGCGATCTTCTGCACCTCCCGGATGTCGGCGTTCTCCCCCAGCTGCTTCACCAGGGCCACGTCCGTCTCGCTGATGGACAGCACAAAGTCCGCCTGCTTGTCGGGGTACAGGCCGGACACCACGTCCACCGCCGACACGTCGGGCGCGCCCAGCTGCCGGATCAGGATCACCGCCCGGGGGGCCTCGGACAGGAAGTGCAGCTCCTTGGCCCGGACGTAGATGTCCCCCAGCAGGATGTTGTCGCACAGGATGTTCTTGACAAAGGTGGCCTTGTCGTTCTTCTCCTCGTAGTAGGTCTTGGCCCCGTTGAGGGCGATCACCGCCATGCAGCACACCAGGGAGGCCCGCTCGTCCTCCCCCCGGGCGAAGGCGGCGTAGTCGGTCTGGCCGTTCCAGCCGGGGAGGGATTTGAAGGTGAACCCGCCGCTCACCACCAGGTTGTCCTGCTCCGCGGCCAGCAGGGCCGCCGCGCTGCCCCACTTCTCCCCGATGCAGCTCAGCTCATTGCAGGCGACCACCGTCCCCTGCTCGTCAATCACGCCCACGGCGCGGTCACAGCAATCCTTCATCTGGAGGACGACGCTTTGGAAGATCCGGCTGAACATGGCTCGTTTCCCCTTTCTCCGCGGCCGCGGACAGGGCGGCGTCGCACAGTCTCCGTCTCCCCCGGACGGGAATTGTGCGATGCGGCCCTGTATCTGCCGCAATCTCTGAATGTCACATCCCAACGCAGTCCATTATATCGGGTTTCATTGCCGATTTCAATAGTTTTTCAAAAAATATTTGTGAAATCTGCCAAAAATTTCGTCTCATTGACGGAAAAGAGCCTGGATCTCCTCCTCCGTTAGTGCTCTCCACCCACCCTTGGGCAGATCCGGGTCCAAAATCAGCGGCCCGAACCGCTCCCGCCGGAGGCAGCGCACCGGCTTGCCCCGGCTGGCCAGCATCCGCTTGACCTGGTGGTACTTCCCCTCGTGGATGGTGATCCGGGCGGCGGAACCGGACAGAAGCTCCAGCTCCCCGGGGCGGCAGGCCGTCCCGTCCCCCAGGACGATCCCCGCCCTCACCGCCTCCGCGTCCCCCTGGTCCAGCACGCCGTCCACCTCCACATAGTACACCTTGTCCACGTGCCGCTTCGGGGCCAGCAGGCGGTGGGCCAGCGGCCCGTCGTCGGTGATCAGGAGCAGGCCCTCCGTGTCCTTGTCCAGCCGCCCCGCCGGGAACAGCCCCCGGTTCCGCCACTCCGGGCCCAGGAGGTCTATCACCGTGCGCTCCCCCGGCTCGTCCGTGGAGGACACCACCCCCGCCGGCTTGTTCAGCATCAGGTACACCGGCCCGCCCCCGCCGATGGGGGCTCCGTCCACCGTGACGGCGGCGGTCTCCGGCACCTTCTGCTCCGGGGCGCGGCACACCGTCCCGTCCGCCGCCACCCGGCCCGCCCGGATCAGCTCCCGGGCCTCCTTCCGGCTCCACGTTCCTGTGTTCGCCAGCCGCTTGTCCAGCCGTTCCATACCGTTTCGCTCCCTTCTCTCCAATCATATTGGGGGAAATGGATTCATATCCTTTTCTGAGAAACCATGGGAAGGATTGATAGCATGATCATCGTCACCGCACGGGTACCAAAGAGACGGCTGCTGGCCGGGGGGATCACGGCCCTGTGCTGCTGCGCGGTGGTGGCCGCCGCCCTTCTCGCCACCCTGGGGGGGCGGGCCGTCGCCGCCTCGGCGGAGGTGAAGCACATCCGCACCAACGACGACCGGCTGGCCTACCTGGGCGGGCTGGGCTGGCAGGTGTCCTCCCAGCCCATCGCCACCGAGGAGCTGCTCATCCCGGAGGAATTTGACGACAGCTACGCGGGCTACCTCAAGCTCCAGGAGGATCAGGGCTTCGACCTGGGCCGCTACCGGGGCAAGCGGGTGAAGCGGTACACCTATCAGCTCACCAACTACCCCGCCCAGGACGAGCCGGTACAGATCGCCCTGCTGATCTACAAGAACAAGGTGGTGGGCGGGCAGATCCAGTCCTCCTCCGGCAGCTTCCTCCACGGGCTGGCCCTGCCGGGGCAGGAGGGGCAGGACACGCCGGACGCCTCCCCCGCCCCCAGCGCGACCGCCCCGGTCTTTGGGATGCTGGTTTAGCGGGTGGGCCATGCTTGTTCCATAGCTTTAGAGGGGAGACGCGCCGCGCCGCGTCTCCCCTCCTTTTGTCAACTATACTACCTGTTTGCCGTGGAAGAACACGGCCTTCAGCTCCAGATCCGGGCCGAGCACGGCCACGTTAGCCCGCTTGCCCGCCTCCAGGCTGCCCACCCGGTCGAAGATGCCGATGGCCTTGGCGGGGTTCACCGCCGCCGCCCGCACCGCGTCCGCCAGGGGGATGCCGAAGGAGACGGCGGTCTTCATGCACGCCATCAGATCCGTCACCGACCCGGCGATGGTGCCGTCCGCCAGGGTGGCCAGGGGGCCTTTCACAATGACGTTCTGGCCGCCCAGGTCGTATTCGCCGTCGGACATACCCGCGGCCCGCATGGTGTCCGAGATCAGCACCACCCGGTCCGGGCCGAACATCTTGAAGGTGGCCCGCACCACGCTGGGGTGGATGTGGATGCCGTCGCTGATCAGCTCCACCCGGCTCCAGGGGCTGTCCAGGGCCGCACCCACCACGCCGGGGGCCCGGTGGGTAAAGCCGGGCATGGCGTTAAAGAGGTGGGTGACCTCCCGGGCACCCGCCCGGAACGCCGCCATGGCGGTGTCGTAGTCGGCGGTGGTGTGGGCCACCGACACGTTGACCTCCTCCGCCACCTCCCGGATAAAGTCCAGCGCGCCCGGCTCCTCCGGGGCCACGGACACCAGCTTCACCAGTCCCTCGGAGGCCTCCTCCAGCCGCCGCAGCATCGCCACGTCGGGGGCGTGGAGCCATTCGCCGTTCTGCGCGCCCTTTTTGGCGTAGGACAGGAAGGGACCCTCCAGGTTGATGCCCGCCAGATCCGCGCCGGGCCTGCCCTCCCGCTTGTGGGCCGCCGCCGTCCGGCACACCTTGATGAGCTGCTCCTCCAGCAGGGTCATGCCCGCGGGACAGATCTGGGTCACGCCCCGGCTCAACTCGTACTCCGCCATGGTCTGGAGCCCGGCGGCGTCGCCGTCGGACAGGTCCGCCCCACGGCAGCCGTGGAAGTGCACGTCCGTCAGGCCGGGGATCACATAGCACCCCGCCCCGTCATAGCTCTGCCCGTCCTGGCTGTCCAGGGTGAGCAGGGGGCCGTCGAAGCACAGGTCCCGCTCCACAAAGCCCTGGTCCAGATCAAATACCTTGCCGCCTGTAATCTTCATGCTCCGCCCCTCACTTCAGGCCGCTGAGGGCCGCCTCGTCGCCGATGATGGTGACGTTGGGGTGGAGCTGGAGGATGGAGGCGGGCACGTCCGGGGTCACGGGGCCCTGCACAGTCTTGCGCACCGCGTCCGCCTTGTCCGCGCCGCTGGCAACCACCAGGATGCTGCGGGCGTGCATGATGGTGCCGATGCCCATGGTCAGGGCCTGCTTGGGCACGTCGTCCGCGCTGGCGAAGAACCGGGCGTTGGCCTCGATGGTGCTCTGGGTCAGGTCCACCAGATGGGTGGCCACCGGGAACTCGGCGCAGGGCTCGTTGAAGCCGATGTGCCCGTTGCGGCCCAGGCCCAGGAGCTGGAGGTCGGCGTAGCCCAGGGACTTCACCACCGCCTCATACCGGGCGCACTCCGCCGCCGCGTCCTCCGCCAGGCCGCTGGGGACGTTGGTGTTCCCGGGCAGGATATCCACATGGTCGAACAGGTTGTGCTGCATGAACCAGCGGTAGCTCTGGTCGTGGGTGGGGGCCAGCCCCACGTACTCGTCCAGGTTCACCGAGCGCACCTCATGGAAGCTCAGGTCGCCCTGCTGATGCCATTTCACCAGCTGCTGATAGGCCCCGATGGGAGTGGAGCCGGTGGCCAGGCCCAGCACGCAGTCGGGCTTGGACACCACCTGGGCGGCGATGATGGCCGCGGCGCGGCGGCTCATGGCGTTGTAGTCTTTCTCGCAATAAATTCTCATATCAAAACACCTCTGAATACCATATTACACCAATTTTGCTCTGCCGTCAACAGTATTTGGCGATGGCGGCGGCGATCATGTCCGCGCTCTCCTTCACCACGGCCTCGTCACCGGGGGCCAGCTCCAGCAGCGGGGCACGGACGCTGCCCGCGTCGGGGCCGCCCTGGAGGCGGATGATCTCCTTGATCACGGCGTACATATTGCCGGCGGCGGAGCACATCTTATAGATGATGCGGCAGCACTCGTTCTGGATCTCCCGGCCCTGCTCCAGCCTGCCCTCGTGGAACAGGCGGAAAATAGCCAGGTACAGCTCGGGCATGGCGGCGTAGGTGCCGCCGATGCCGCCGACGGCCCCCGCCGCCAGACCGGACAGGAGCTGCTCGTCCGGCCCGTTGAACACGATGGCCCCCTCGTCCTTCCACATCTGGATGTCCTGAACCGGCATGGAGGAGTTCTTCACGCCGATGACCCGGGGGTTCTTCAGCATTTCCTTCAGCAGGGGCACCGTCAGGGCCACCCCCGCCAGCTGGGGGATGTTATAGATCACGAAGTCGGTGTCCGGCGCGGCGGCGGAGATGTCGTTCCAATACTTGGCGATCCCGGCGGGGGGCAGGTGGAAGTAGATGGGCGGGATGGCGGCGATGGCGTCCACGCCTAAAGACTGGGCGTGGGCGGCCAGCTCCCGGCTGTCCGCGGTGTTGTTGCAGGCCACGTGGGCGATGATGGTGAGATCCTTGCCCACCTCGTCCATCACGTGCTCCAGCACCAGCTTGCGCTCCGCCACGCCCTGGTAAATGCACTCGCCGGAGGAGCCGCCCACATAGAGGCCCTTGACGCCCTTGTCCTTCAGGTAGCGGGCCATGGCCCGGACGCCGTCGGGATTGATCTGCCCGTCCTTGCCGTAGCAGGCGTAAAACGCGGGGATGATGCCCGCGTACTTGGCGCAGTCTTTCATCGTATTCACTCCTTATTTCATACTGCGGCCCGGGGGCCGCTTCCGGCGCAATCCCGCGCAAACCGCCTGGCCTGCGCGGGATTGCTGGTTTTCCCAGAACCTGTATTCACAACCTCAAACGCCGTGTGGGCGGGTCTTTTTCCGCCATACTGCGTTGCGTTTTCTTGCAATACACAAAGTATTCCTGCGAAAACGCGTCTTGTCTGGCGAAAAAATCCCTCGCCCATCCAGCATCTTCGGCTGTGAATACAGGTTCTCAGTTTCGCCGGGGCGGCGGGAAATTATCCCTTTACCGCGCCCATGGTGATGCCCTTGGTAAAGTACTTCTGGAATACCAGGAACACGATGATGATGGGGACGGAGGCCAGGGCCGCGCCCGCCATCAGCAGGCCGTAGTCCTGCCCGAACTCGCCCATCATCTTGGCGATGCCCAGGGGCATGGTCAGCACGTTGGTGCCCCGCAGCATCAGCAGCTGCATGAAGTAGTCGTTCCAGGTGTTGATGAAGGTGAAGATGGCCAGCGCGCCCACACCCGGCTTGATCATGGGGAACACAATGGTGGTGAAGGTCTTGATCTCCCCGGCTCCGTCAATGCGGGCGGCCTCCAGGATCTCGCCCGGGATGCCCTCCGCGAACTGCTTCATCAGGAACACGCCGAAGGGCCAGCCCACGATGGGGAAGATCACCGACCAGATGGTGTCCGCCAGATGGAGGACGGACATCTCCCGCAGCAGCGGGATCAGAATGACCTGCTTAGGCAGGGCCATGGCCGCCACGATGAGGGAGAACAGGATCACCCGGCCCGCGAACCGCTTCTTCGCCAGGGCGTAGCCCGCCAGGGAGGCGGTAACGCAGGTGAGGATCATGGCCGCCACCGACATAAACACCGTGTTGATCAGCCAGCGGAAGGCCGCGGGCAGGGTCGGCCCGGTGGAGAACACGATCTGGGTGTGATCCTTGGTGAACCACTCGCTCAAGGGGATGTGAAGCTCCCACAGGGGCGCGCTGCGCTTGGCGAACAGGGTCTCGAAGTTCCGCATGGTCCATTCCGCAGGCCACCACTGGGGCGTCGCGCTGTTGACGGCCTCCGGCGTCTTGAACGAGCCGGTGATGATCCAGTACAGCGGGAACAGGAAGATGACCACCGCGATGATAACGATCAGAATGATGGTGATGATCTGATAGGGCGATGTCTTTTTCACGCCTGAGTTCATAGCTTCCCCTCCCCTTAATCAGTCTTGGCCAGCTTAAACTGGACAGCGGACAGCGCGGCGATGCACAGGGCCAGCACCACGCCCATGGCGTTGGCGTAGCCATACTTGTACAGGGTGAACGCGCTGTAATAGATATAGTACATCACCGTATCGGTGGCGTGCTGGGGTCCGCCGGAGGTCAGCAGCTGGATCAGCGCGAAGCACTGGAAGCTGTTGATGGTGGTGATGACCAGAATGTACAGGGTAGTCGGCATGATCTGGGGCCACTTCACCTTCCAGAACACCTGGAGGTCCGTGGCTCCGTCCACCTGGGCGGCCTCCACCAGGGACTGGTCCACATTGCCCAGGGCGGAGACGTACAGCACGATGGGCTGGCCCACGGAGGTGGTGATCAGGATCAGGATGATACAGCCCAGGGCGAACTTGGGATCACCCAGGAAGTTGATGTTCTTCTCCCACAGGCCCGCGCTGGTGCCCACGAAGTTCAGCACGCCGTTGTAGTAGTGGTAGATCCACTTCCACACCACGGTGACGGCCACGGAGCCGGTGACCACCGGCAGGTAGAAGATCACGCGGAAGGCAGAGCAGGCCCAGTTGTGCATATTGTAGATGCGCGCGCCCACCCACAGGGAGAAAGCGCACACGATGGGCACGGACACCACCACAATGATGACGGTGTTGAGCAGGGCCTTGATGAAGATGGGGTCCTTGAACAGGTTCAGATAGTTGGTAAGACCGACGAAATTGCCGCCGGAATCCGCCATAGTGGCGTCGGTGAGGCTGGTGAACACGCACATGATCATGGGATAGACCACGAACACCAGGAAGAACAGCAGGCTGGGCAGCAGGAACAGGTAACCGGAGATGGTCTCCCGCCGGGCCAGCTCGCGGCTCATGGGCTGCTGTTGGACTTTTTTGGCCAAGGTCAAACTCCTCCTCTCAGTCAATTCCAGATCGGTGTAAAAGACGCGCCCCCCCTGCGCGATGACGCAGGGAGGGCGCGCATTACCCTAAATTCGGTTGGGTCTGCCGTCAGGCTCAGCCCGCCTCGGCCTCAGCCTTCTCGGCGGCCGCGTTGGCGGTAGCCACGAAGTCGTTCAGCGCGGTCTGGACGTCCTTCGCGCCGCTGCCGATGTTCTGAAGCTCATTCCACCAAGCGGTGCGGGCCTCGGGCCAGCCCAGAGTGATCTGGTAGTAGGGGCCCATGAAGGGAACCAGCTTGCCGTACTCGGTCATGATGGCCTCATCCTCAGTGCCGGCGTACAGGCCGGACACCTCGCGGGTAGCCCAGTAGCCGGTGGCCTCCACGATCTTCTTGTACTGGGCCTCGTCCTCGGTCATGAACTTCACGAAGGCCTTGGCGGCCTCGATCTTGGTCTCGTCGCCGTTGTTGAAGATGCCGAAGCCCCAGATGCCGCCCTGGAGGGAGGGATCGCCGGACTCAGTGGGGAAGGCCATGGGGAAGATCTCGAAGTTGGCGGTCTTGCCCTGGGTGTCGCTCTTGGCCGCGCCCACGTTCCAGCAGGTGGCCATGGCCAGGGTGCCGTTGCAGAACAGGTTGATCTCGTCGCCGCCCTGGATGGCGGGGTCAAACTCGATGCCGTTCACGTCAACCAGAGCCTGGAGGGCCTTCGCGTTCTCCTCGCAGTTGGCCTCGTAACGGGTGAAGTCGGCGTTGGTGTAACGGCCGCCGTACATATTGGTGATGAGGGCGCGGTTGCCCTGGTCGCCGCCCTGGCCGCCGCAGAAGACCACGCCCACCTGGGGATGGATGGCGGCAACGGCCTCGACGGCCTTCAGGAAGTCGGCGGTGGACTTCCAGGTGTGGGTGTCCTCGTTGATGTACTGCATGGCGTCGGCCTCGGTGAACAGGTCCTTGTTGATGCCCATGCAGTGGGCGGTCTGGCAGACGGGCAGCTCGTACACCGCGCCCTCGGCGTTGGTGCAGGAGCCGATGGTCACGTCATAGGTGCCGTCCACCAGCAGATCCTTCAGGTCAACCAGCAGGCCCTTGGCACCCCAGTTGGCCACCAGACGCTCGGGGCCCTCGAAGATCAGGTCGGGGGCGGCATTGCCCTCGATCATGCCGTTGACGGTCTGGTCGCCGTTGGTGTAATCCAGGTAGTTCACCTCAATCTTCACGTTGGGGTACACCGCGTTGAAGTCGGCGATGAGGGCGTTCATGGTGGCCTGGTCGGTCATCTTGCCCACGGGGTAGGTGGCCAGCACCAGGTTGGCGGTCAGGTCGTTGGTGCCGGGCTGCTCGGGCTGATTCTGGGTCTCCTGGGGCTTCTCGCTGGGATCCGGTGCCTTGGTGGGATCAGGGTCATTGCCGCCTGTGCAGGCGGCAAGAGACAGCACTATGCATAGTGCCAGCACCAGAGCCAGAACCTTGCGAATCGTTTTCATTCTGTGTTCCTCCTCAAATTTGATAATTCTCCGCCCGCGCAGACCACGGGCTCTTGTTCAGATTGTATAATCTTTCCTAACGTTTGTCAATACGGTATTTGAAAATAATTTCGCGTTTTTTCCTTTATGGGAAAAAGTTTTCTTTCTCCGCCTTCCGCCCTCACAAATGCTTGTCCGCCAGGGCGTCCGCCACCTGCTTGCGCCTGTTCCGGCAGGCCTCCATGTCCCGGCGGCACACCTCGCTGAACAGCACGTCGATGAGAAAGAGCTGGCCCATCCGGGCGGCCACGGACCCCATCTGGAGGGGGCCCTCCCGGGCCCCGCACTCCAGCACCACGTCGGCGCAGGAGGCCCCGGGGGACTTGGGGAAGCGGGTGATCAGGATGGTGCGCGCCCCCCGCTCCTGGGCGATCTTCATCACGTCCACCACGTCCCGGGTGGAGCCGGAGTAGGAGAAGTACACCACCACGTCCCGCTCCGTCAGCATGGCGCAGCGGATGGCCTGGAAGTGGGAGTCCTCCACGGCGTAGAAGTTGGGCAGGGCGGTGGAGAACAGGTGGGCCGCCTCCTGGGCCAGCACCATGGAGCCGCCCAGCCCCATGCACAGCACCCGGTCCGCCGAGAGGATCAGCTCCGCCGCCTTGGTCACCGCCCCGGGGTTGATGAGGGCCAGGGTCTGGGTGACGGCGTCCACGTCGGCGGCATAAATCTTCTGGCACATATCGCCCAGGCTGTCCTCCGCCTGGATCTCGCCGTACAGGGGGTTCATGGGCCGCTGGGCGGAGCCGGAGCCCGCCACCGCCAGCTTGAACGCGCTGTAGCCCTTGTAGCCCAGGCGGCGGCAGAACCGGGACACGGTGGCCTCCGCCACCTCCGCCACCTCCGCCATCTCGGAGATGGACATATACTGGCACTCCTGCCGCTGGAGGAGCATATAGTCCGCGATCTTCTTCTCCGCGCTGGTGAGCTGGTAATATTCCCGGTTGATTCTGGTGAATACGTCGCCGTAAGGCATACAGGCCCCCTTACTGCCCGCTCAGGAGTCCGTCCAGCATCCGCTCGCACATACTCAGCATACGGGGCAGATGGAACGGACCCTTGAACGTGCTCCCCTTGCAGGGCGGCTGGGTGGGCTTCCCGTCCCGGCGCAGGTAGCCGTACCACTCGCCGTACTCGGGATCGGAGAAATACTGCTTGCAGTAGTCCAGGGTCTTTTCGAACCAATCCAGGTACTTCTCCTCCCCGGTGTCCCGGTAGAGCATCAGGCTGGCGATGAGGATCTCGTCATGGGGCCACCACAGCTTCATGTCGTGCTCATAGGCCTCGGGGGGACGGCCCAGGCAGTCCACGAAGTACAGCAGGCCGCCGTACTCGTGGTCCCAGCCCATGTCGATGGCCCAGTCGAAGATCTGAGCGGCCTTCTTCACCAGCTCCTGGTCCCCGGTGCGCTGGGCGTGCTCCAGCAGGAACCACACGCCCTCAATGTCGTGGCCCGGGTTCACAATGCGGCCCTCGGTGTAGTTCAGCCGGGCCTCCCCGCCGGGGCCCACGTTCTCCAGCACGCACTTCAGCTCGGGGTGGACGTGGTACTTGAAAATCTCGTCCACGCACTGCTGGGCCCGCTCCTCATAGAGGGCCTTCCGCTCCGGGTCCACCCGCAGCAGGGTGCCGGTGACGTTGAGGAGGATCATGGGGATGCCGAAGGCCCGCCCGGCGCGTGTCTCGGGGATGGTCTTGGGGCCCATGCCCGTGGGGTCGGCCATGCCGTGGTTCAGATCCCAGTACAGGTCATAGGCCCGGCGGGCCCGCTCCAGGTGCTCCTCCCCCCCGGCCACGCCGTAGTACTCCGCGTTGGCCAGGGCGTAGAACGCCTCGGAGAAGCAGTACCGCCGCTGGCGCAGGGGCTGTCCGTCCTCGGTAACGGTGAAGTACAGCCGCCCCCCCGCCCCGTGGTTGACGCAGTGCTCCTCCAGGAAGTCCAGGCAGCTCCTGCTGGCGGCCAGCCACTCGTCCCTGGGGCCGTAGAGGTGGCACAGGTAGGCGAAGATCCAGCCGCACCGCCCCTGCATCCACACACTCTTGTCGGTGGAGAACACCTTTCCCTCCCGGTCCAAGCAGGTGTACACCCCGCCGTGCACCGGGTCCATGCCGTTGTCCAGCCAAAACGCCACGCAGCGGTCCAGCTCCTCCTTGAGCCACTGGTGATGGCCCTGTATGCGCTTCACATCCATAAATGCGTTCCGCCTTTCCTCAGAGAATTTGGATTTAATGGGAGGAGCGGGGTGCGCCGCCCCTCGCCTGATATTCTTTATGATACCTGCCCCGGCGGGCCGCGTCAAGGGTGCGGACGAAAATAATTTTCATTTCCTTCAAAAAATGCTTGACATTTTGCGGAAAACTGATAGGCTTATAGTGTGGATACTGGGCACTTTTTGGCTACTGTTACAAAAAACGGGAAATTTCTTCCGCCCGCCCCGCGTTTTGCCCGCATCCGTTACTTCTATGGAATGAAATGGAGGACAACCGACATGAATCATCTCGGCATTGAAGTTTCTGTGAAGAATATCCCCGAGCTGGACCCCGGCTTTATTCCGCTGGCCCAGTTCAACCGCGCTTTCCTGGCCGGGGCGGACAAGCCCCTGGACGTGGCCGTGGAACGCTCCAACGGCCAGGTGGCGGTGTGGCACGTGAAGGTGCACAGCGATCCCGCCTTTGCCGCCGCCGACGAATATTATGTGGAACGGGTCATCAAGACCATGCTGTGGATGTACGGCGGCTTCCGGGTGTATCTGGCCGGGAGCCAGGAGCTGGCGGACCGGATGAACGTCCACTATTCCGCCACCGGCCGCCAGTCCTTTGACTGGGACTACATGGCCAACGTGTACGAGCACCCCTTTGAGATCATCGCCTGCGACAAGGTGCCCCAGGAGAGCGGCGACCCCAAGGCCATCGGCCGCCACCTGGACGGCTGCCGCATCGGCTTCGACGCCGGCGGCTCCGACCGGAAGGTGTCCGCCGTCATCGACGGCGAGCCGGTGTTCTCCGAGGAGGTGGTCTGGTTCCCCAAGATCACCGCCGACCCCGACTACCACTACGACGGCATCGTGGCCGCCCTGAAGTCCGCCGCCGAGCATATGCCCCGGGTGGACGCGGTGGGCGTGTCCTCCGCCGGGGTGTATATCGACAACCGCACCATGAACGCCTCCCTGTTCCTCCAGGTGCCCAAGGACCTCTTTGACGCCAAGGTGAAGGACATTTACATCCGCGCCATCACCGACACCTTCGGCGACGTGCCCTACATCGTGGCCAACGACGGCGACGTGTCCGCCCTGGCGGGGGCCATGAACCTGGGCGAGAACAACGTGCTGGGCATCGCCATGGGCACCAGCGAGGCGGTGGGCTACGTGGACGCTGAGGGCCGGGTCACCGGCTGGCTCAACGAGCTGGCCTTCGTCCCGGTGGACGCCAACCCGGAGGCCATGCGGGACGAGTGGAGCGGCGACATCGGCTGCGGCGTGAAGTACTTCTCCC
>ERZ779624.237-NODE-237-length-19924-cov-8.538427_pt1 | contig 19924 bp, 16 predicted proteins | sample MGYA00514190_ERZ779624 | MGnify/ENA primary metagenome ERZ779624 (study PRJEB29562, sample SAMEA4376706) | mouse gut metagenome | isolation source: Cecum | study: EMG produced TPA metagenomics assembly of the A DSS colitis mouse model was used to assess the... | reverse complement strand
ATGGCCCAGTGGCTCAGTTGGTTAGAGCGTCGCCCTGTCACGGCGAAGGTCGTCGGTTCGAGTCCGATCTGGGTCGCTGCAAAGGGTTCTGGTATAGCTGAATGGTATTGCCGCAGGGCAGAAGTTCAGGTTTTACAGGCCCTGTTTTTATACGCAGGAATGCGGCTGCCGCACTGTGTCCTGAAGACCGGGGCAGGAGATGGCACACAAGTCATTATGTTGTAAATCGTGATATCTTTCATGGTAAAAAGGAACAAACAGTAGTAATACAGAACCGTTATTGATGTAGCCGGGGCTATTTTCAGTATGGTTCTTTTTGTTGCAGTCACAGAATGGCTGAAGGAGAGGGAAGGCTGTGAACGGGAAAAATAATCTTACGGAAGGCTCCGTCTACCAGAAAATCATTTTCTTTGCTCTTCCGATTCTGGTAGGGCAGATTTTTCAACAATTATACAATACGTTTGATTCGCTGATCGTGGGAAGATTTCTTGGGGATCAGGCGCTGGCAGCGGTGAGCTCTTCAGGAAGTCTTATTTTCATGATGGTGGGCTTTTTCCAGGGCGTTGCCATGGGAGCCGGAGTTATTATTGCGAAGGAGTTTGGCGCAAAAAATGAAAAGAGCATGCGTCTGGCCATGCATACGGACGTGGCCTTCGGGCTGGCTGCGGGAGTCATTCTGACGGTTCTGGGAGTTGTCTTTTCACCGATTATTCTCAGATGGATGAATACCCCCGGGGATGTGCTTCCTCAGTCAGTCAGCTATTTCAGGGTTTATTTTTGCGGTTCCATTTTTTCTATTTTGTATAACATTTTTGTGGGAATCCTGCAGGCGGTGGGGGACAGCAGGCATCCGCTGTATTACCTGATTCTGTCTTCCATGATCAATGTGGTGCTGGATCTGATTCTGGTGGGGGGTCTTGGTCTGGGGGTGTGGGCTGCGGCGCTGGCTACCGTGGCGGCGCAGGCGATCAGCGCGGCGCTGTGTCTGATACAGCTGCTGCGGGCGGAGGAAAGCTGTCGTCTGGTGCTCAGGGAGATCGGATTTCATATGGAAAGCCTGAAAAGTATTGTTCGTTTCGGGCTGCCCTCCGGGGTGCAGAACTCCGTGATCGCGCTGGCAAATATCGTGGTGCAGTCCAACATCAACAGCTTCGGACAATATGCCATGGCAGGCTGCGGCGCTTACTTTAAGGTGGAAGGCTTTGCGTTTCTGCCGATTACCTGTTTTGCACAGGGATTGTCTACCTTTGTAGGGCAGAATCTGGGGGCGAAAAGGTATGACAGGGTAAAGAAGGGAGTGCGGTTTGGGATTCTTTGCTCGGTGTCTCTTGCGGAACTGATCGGTGTGTGCTTCTGGTTTATGGCTCCAATGCTGATCGGACTGTTCAGCAGTTCGCCGGAGGTGATTGCCTTTGGGGTGCGGCAGGCCCGGGTTGAGGCGTTGTTCTACTGTATGCTGGCGCTTGCCCATTGCGTGGCCGGGATCATGCGGGGAGCTGGAAAAGCTACGGTCCCCATGTTTATCATGCTGGGCTTCTGGTGTGTGCTGCGGGTGACTTACATCACTGCCGCGTTGCATTTTTACCCTCAGATCGAGGTGGTGTTCAGCGCTTATCCGCTGACCTGGTGTACCAGCTGTGTCGCCTTTTTGATTTATTTCTTCAGGGCGGACTGGATGCATAATTTTGAGAGACTGAGCAAAAAGTAATTTTCGGACAGTTAAATTTGCAGTTTTGTAAAATATAAGGTAAACTGTTATATGCAGGGAATGACAGACAGGAGGAAATGGGAGTGAGAGAAATCGTACAGCAGTTTTTAAGCGGAGAGAGGGCATTGTATGATACCCATGACGCAAGGATCCGTTATTGTACCTTTGCGGACGGGGAATCGCCTCTGAAGGAGTGCAGTGATCTGGAGATAGACAACTGTCTCTTTAAGTGGAAATATCCTCTGTGGTATACCCGAAATGTAAAGATGACAAACTGCAGTCTGTTTGATATGGCCAGGGCAGGCATTTGGTATGTGGATAATATTTCCGTGTCGGATACAGTGATTGAGGCTCCGAAAAACTTCCGGCGCGCAAGGGGAATTGTTCTGAAGAATGTGGACTTTCCCAATGCTTCGGAAACGCTGTGGAGCTGTCAGGATATCCATATGGAGCAGGTGACGGCCAGAGGCGATTATTTTGCCATGAACAGCAGGGATATCAAGGCGGAAAATTTTACATTGGTCGGAAACTACAGCTTTGACGGGAGTGAAAATGTAGAGATACGCAATTCACGTCTGCTCTCCCGGGACGCGTTCTGGAATGCGGACAATATTGTGGTTTATGATTCTTTCATTTCAGGAGAATATCTGGGGTGGAATTCCAGAAATATCACGCTGGTCAATTGTACGATTGAAAGTATGCAGGGCATGTGTTATATTGACAATCTGGTGATGAAAAACTGCCGTCTCATCAACACGAATCTGGCTTTTGAGTATGCGCAGGCCGATGTGGAGATTGTGGGGCAGGTGGACAGTGTGTTTAATCCGAAGGGCGGGGTCATCCGGGCGGACAGGATCGGGGAGCTGATTATGGACGGCCGCAGGGTAAAGATCGACCAGACCAGAATTGAGGCGGGAGAGATTGGGAAGCACTCCGACCGGGCCGGCTGGGAAGCCTGAAGGGAAGTACCGATTGTCTCTGCTGCGTGGGCATGTTTGAAAGTATGGAAGGGGAAGTGCCTATCGCCGGGGCGCCTTTGACGGGACTGATGGCAGGCGCGACATGACAGAAAGGGCAGGAGGATTCAAGGTAATGTTTGATTTTGATACGCTTAAGGACAGACGGGGGACAGGCTCCTTGAAGTGGGATGTGCCGGAGGGAGAGCTTCCCATGTGGGTGGCTGATATGGATTTTGAAACGGCGCCGGCAATTCGCGAGGCTGTACTGAATCAGGTGTCACATGGCATTTTCGGGTATCATGTGGTGACGGAGGACTGGTATCAGGCTTATATCGGCTGGTGGAGCCGCAGACATCATTTTACATTTGAGCGTGACTGGCTGATCTTCTGTACGGGTGTGGTGCCGGCCATCTCCAGCGTGGTGCGCAAAATGACCACCGTGGGGGAGAATGTGCTGGTGCAGACACCGGTTTACAATATTTTCTTCAATTCTATTCGGAACAACGGACGGAATATCCTGGAAAGCCCGCTGAACTATGCGGGTGGAGAATATGAGATAGATTTTGAGGATCTGGAGGAAAAACTATCTGATCCGCAGACAACCATGATGATACTCTGTAATCCGCACAATCCGGTGGGGAAGATCTGGGACAGAGACACGCTTGCCAGGATTGGTGAGCTCTGCGCAAAGCATCATGTTCTGGTGCTGTCGGACGAGATACACTGCGATCTGACTGATCCGGGATACGAGTATGTGTCCTTTGCTTCGGTATCTGAGGTCTGCCGGGAGAACAGTATTACCTGTATCGCGCCCACCAAAACCTTCGGCATTCCCGGACTTCAGACGGCTGCGGTGATGGTGCCCAACCCGGTGCTTCGCCATAAGGTAAACCGGGGGCTGAATACGGACGAGATTGCGGAGCCGAACAGCTTTGCCGTCTGTGGGGCGGTGGCGGCCTTTGAACAGGGAGAGAGCTGGCTGGAAGAAGCGAGAAAGTATCTGGCGGAAAACAAGCAGTATGTGCGGGATTTTATACGCGAACACCTGTCTGAGATCAGCGTGGTGCCTTCCCATGCCACCTATCTTCTGTGGCTGGACTGCAGCGGTGTGACGGAGGATGCCGGAGAGCTGGTGCGGTTCATCAGGGCGCACAGCGGGCTGTACCTGACGGAAGGGGAAGAGTACGGTGCTCCCGGCAGGCAATTTATCCGTATGAACACGGCCTGCCCGAGAGAGAGACTGAAAGAGGGGCTGGAACGATTGGAGAAGAGCGTGAAGGCATGGAAGGCCGGACATTGATGTCCGGCCTTTTTTTGGAACATAACGCCTGCAGATTGGCATTGGGCAGCTTCCATCAGGGCTTTTGACACCCTAACCCGATAAGAAATACGCCATGACGGCAGAGCGGACTCTGTGGTCATGGCGTTGTGGTCAAGGTGGTTTATACGTCTTCTTCCGGGGCGTAGAGTCCTTCCAGGCGCTTCAGGAAGCGGTAGCGTTCCTTTGCCTGGCGGGCTGCTTCCTGAAAGAGGCGTTCGGCCTGTTCCGGATGATATCTGAGCAGAGAGTCATAACGGATTTCCCCGTTGAGAAATTCCTGATAATCCAAAGTAGGCTCCTTGCTGTCGAGCCGAAAAGGGTTTTTTCCCTGTTCTTTCAGCTCCGGATTATAGCGGAACAGATGAAAGTAACCGCAGTCCACCGCTTTTTTCATCTCATGGGCGGAGGAACCGAGTCCGGACCGGACACCGTGTGCAATACAGGTGGCATAGGCGATGACCAGCGAGGGACCGTCATAGGCGGCGGCTTCCGTCAGGGCCCGGACGGTCTGGTTGGGGTCTGCGCCGAAGGCGATCTGAGCCACATATACGTTTCCGTAGGTCAGGGCCATGGAGGCAAGATCCTTTTTTCGGGATACCTTGCCGCCGGTGATGAACTTTGCCGTGGAACCCATGGGAGTGGCTTTGGAAGCCTGTCCGCCTGTGTTGGAGTAAACTTCCGTATCAAGCACCAGCAGATTGATGTTTTTGCCGGTGGAAAGCGCATGATCCAGACCACCGAAGCCGATATCATAGGCCCACCCGTCGCCGCCGATGACCCAGCAGGAAGCGGAGGAGTCTGTCGTCTCTCTGGCCAGTGCCATACCGAGACCAAATTCCGCGGCGTCCTCAAAGAGAGAATTTGACCAGGCCGGTCCATGTCCTTCCTCATTTATGCAATAGGCGCAGGAGGGGGAGGAGTTGGCCCAGATGGAACTGCAGCCTGTGGCGTTTGCGACATACATGTCAGGTCCGAACAGCTGTGTCAGAAGCTTGACATATGGTGTCTCCCCGCATCCGGCACAGGCGCCGGAAAACTCCATAAGAGGACGCAGAAACTGACTTCCCTTGAAGTTGTCCGTGCCGAACCGTTCCGCGGCCTTTCTGTTGGGGAGAAGAGGCTTTGCATAGTCAAAGCACTGCTGCGTCAGTGTCTCATGAGTGATTCCGGCTCCGGGATGGTCATCTTGGACGGGGCGCATTTCCAGTGCCTTTTTACCCTGTCTGCCAGGGCAGTTAGCCGCACAGGAGCCGCATCCCGTACAGTCAGTCTGGGAGATCACGATGGAAAAGAAGTGATCGTCCAGCCCAGTCATGGGAAGATGCTGCATTCCCTCCGGAGCCTGAGCGAGCTGTTCCTGAGTGGTCACTGCGGGACGGATGACTGCGTGAGGGCAGACAAAGGAGCAGCGGTTGCATTGAATGCAGTTCTCAGGAATCCACTCCGGTACTTCGGTTGCCACGTTTCGGCGTTCATGGGCCGTACTCCCCGGGGGTGTATACCCGTCCGCATAGGGGAGGAAAGCGGAGACGGGAAGGGTGTCTCCCCGTTGATCCGTGACAGGCTGCTGGATAGTTGACACATAATCCATCATCTCGGGGCGGTCGGGAAGGGGAGCATTATCCAGGTCCTTCTGTGCCCTCTGCAGGGAGCGGTTTTCAGCATTATTGACTGACACAGTCGACCCCTTGTTCCCACCGGAGGAGCTTCCATTTTGGGGAGACATCTGGGGAATCGGAATTTCGCGCACTTCCGAAAAGCCCCGCCGGATGGCTTCCTCGTTCATGCGGACGATTTTTTCCCCTTTTTTTCCGTAGCTTTTCCGGGCGGCCTCTATCATGAGCTGTTGTACCTCATCCGCAGGGAGAAGCTTTGAAACGGCGAAGAAGGCGGCCTGCAGGATCGTGCTGATCTTATTGTTCAGTCCGGTTTCCTTGCCGATGCGCAGAGCGTCAATGACGTAAAAGCGGATGTGGTGCTCCTGCATATAGCTGACGGCGGATTCCGGAAGATAGCTTTCCGCAGATTCTCCCCGCCAGGGACAGTTCAGCAGGAAGGAGCCGTTGTCCCTGATCTCCTCTGCCATTGCATATTTGTGGAGGTATACCGGGTTGTGACAGGCTGCCAGGTGCGGTCTGTGGATCAGGTAGGCGCTGCGGATCTGGCTCTTTCCGAAACGAAGGTGGGATATGGTAAGCCCCCTGGATTTTTTGGAGTCGTACTCAAAGTAACCCTGAATATTCAGGTCTGTGTGTGCGCCGATGATCTTGATGGCATTTTTGGTGGCGCTGACTGTACCGTCCCCGCCAAGTCCCCAGAATTTGCAGGACATGACATCCTCGGGAGTGGTGCTTTCGATTTCGGGAAGGGGCAGCGACAGATGCGTGACATCATCGGTGATTCCAACCGTGAAGAAAGGCTTCTCGTTGTTTTCAAAGACCGCGGCAATCTGAGCGGGAGTGGTGTCCTTGGAGCTTAGACCGTAGCGTCCGGAGAAAACCTTCACTGCTTCGGCGTTCTGGGAGTCTGGGGACGTAAACCGGCGGCCGGTCTGCTGCAGGGCGGAAATCACATCCAGATAGAGGGGTTCTCCAGGTGCGCCGGGCTCCTTGGTGCGGTCCAGTACGGTGAGCCGCCGGACGGTGGAGGGCAGTTTTTCCAACAGGTGCTTCGGGCTGAAGGGACGGTAGAGATGAACTGCCAGCAGACCGTACTTTTTTTCGGGGAAGGCGTCCAGATATTCCCGTACGGTTTCGCACACACTGCCCATGGCTACAATCACATGCTCTGCGTCAGGAGCGCCGTAATAGTCGAACAGTCCGTAATTTGTGCCGAGAAGCGCGTTTATTTTCTGCAGCTGTTCCTCCACGATGCCGGGGAGGGCATTGTAGAAGGAATTGGCGGCTTCTCTGTTTTGGAAAAAGATGTCGGGATTCTGAGCGGAGCCGTACACTCTGCCGTGGTGGGGATGGAGGGAACGCTCCCGGAAGGCTTCCAGCGCATGGCGGTCCACCAGGGCACCCAGCGCCTCATAGTCCCAGACCTGTACCTTCTGCAGCTCGTGGGAGGTGCGGAAACCGTCGAAAAAGTTCAGAAAGGGAATGCGTCCCTTCAGGGCGGCAAGATGGGAGACGGGGCTGAGATCCATTACTTCCTGGACGCTGCCGCAGGCAAAAATGGCCATGCCTGTCTGGCGGCAGGCATAGACATCGGAATGGTCTCCGAAGATGGAAAGGGCGTGGGTGGCAATGGTGCGTGCGGCCACATGGATGACGCAGGGCAGCAGTTCGCCTGCCAGACGATACAGATTGGGAATCATGAGCAGCAGCCCCTGGGAGGAGGTGAAGGTGGTGGCCAGGGAGCCCGCCAACATTGCCCCGTGTACGGCGCCTGCTGCTCCGGCCTCCGACTGCATCTGGATCAGACGCATGGGTTTCCCATAAACAGTTTCTCTTCCGCTGCCGGCCCACTGCTCGCAGACCTCGGCCATGGGCGAGGACGGGGTGATGGGAAAGATGGCGGCGGTTTCGCTGAAGGCATAGGCAACGTGGGCAGCGGCCAGGTTGCCATCCATGGTTTGTGTTATACGATTTATTTTCATAAGAAAAGCACCTCCGGGAAATTACAATTATCATGGTCATAGTTTCCCGGGAGGTGCTTTTTTATACATTACAGGACAGGGTTGCGTTTTTACTTCAAAAAACCGTTTACGATCTGGGCTTCTGCCTCTTCCTCGGTAAGGCCCAGGGTCATGAGCTTGGTGATTTGCTCGCCTGCGATCTTTCCGATGGCGGCTTCATGGATGAGCTCCGCGTCCAGATCGTTGGCCGTAATCTCCGGAATGGCGCTGATCCTGGCGTTATCCATGATGATGCCGTCGCACTCGGAATGGCCGGCACAGCGATTGTTGCCGTTGATTTTTGACAGGAACAGCTGGGTGGAATTGTCCCTTGCCACAGAGCGGGAGATGATATTTGCACTGGATCCTTCGCCGTCCAGATCTACCTGGAAGGAGGTTTCGGCAGTCTGAGAGCCGTGTGTCATGAGCTTTTCGGTGACGATCAGCCTTGCGCCGTCCGCCAGCTTTGCGCTGGTGGAACGCTTTGTGGAATCCACGCCTTTGATCTGCACGGTCTCCAGCTCCATAAAGCTGTTTTCCCCCAGTTCTATCACCGTGCCGGGATTCATGATGCGTTCTCCCTTTCCGTCACCGCTGCCGTAGTGCTTTTCCACATATTTTACATGGGAGTTTTTCCCTATGTAAAAGGAATGGATCCCGTCGTGTCTGCTGTCGGCATCGCCGCTGTTGTGGATGCCGCAGCCGGCAATGATGGTGACGTCGCAGTCGTCTCCCACATGGAAATCGTTGTAGACCATCTCGGTCAATCCGCTTTGGCTTAATACCACGGGAATGTGTACACTTTCATTTTTCGTGCCGGGCTTTATGACGATATCGATTCCCTGCCGGTCGCTTTTTGTCACAATGTCGATGTGGGCGGTGGTGGAACGCTCCACGCTTTGTCCGTCGGCCCGGATATTGTATGCTCCTTCCGGCATTTCATGCAGGCCGGCTACCTGCTCCAGTAAGTTTTTCTGTATCTCGTCCATGGAAAACCTCTTTTCTATTTCTTCATTTTAGATAGCAAATCATTCAGGTGGCAAATCAATTCTGCTGATAGAAGCGGCAGCCCTCGGTGCCCTTTAAAAGCTCAGGTAAAATTTCCTCTTTGCGGCCTCTGGCCTGAACGGTTCCGCCTGCCAGCACTACGATCTCATCCGCTATGTTGAGGATGCGTTCCTGATGGGAGATGATAATCAGGGAATTTTCGCTGGAGGCATGCATTTCCTCAAACACCTTGATCAGATTGTTAAAGCTCCACAGATCGATGCCGGCCTCGGGCTCGTCAAAGACGGACAAAGGGGTGTTTCTGGCGATGATGGAAGCAATCTCGATGCGCTTCAGCTCGCCGCCGGACAGACTGGCGTCCACATCACGGTTGATGTAGTCTCTCGCGCACAGGCCGACTTTGGAGAGGCAGTCGCAGACATTGGGCAGCTTTACCTGGCTTCCCGCGGCCAGAGTGATGAGATCCTTTACCTTGATGCCCTTGAACCGGACCGGCTGCTGGAAGGCGAAGCTGATGCCCAGCTTTGCCCGCTGGGTGATGTTTTTGTCCGTAATGTCCGTTCCGTTGAACAGAATTCTTCCGGAGGAAGGCTGTTCGATTCCCATGATCAGTTTTGCAAGCGTGGATTTGCCGCCGCCGTTGGGGCCCGTGATGGCGATGAAGGTGTGATCTTCAAAAGTAAGATTCAGATCCCGGATGATTTCCTTCTGTCCCTTGGAATCATCGGATACCTGAAAGGATAGATTCTGTAATTCAAGCATGTGTTTCCTCCTGAAACTGCCCGCCGGGCAGATGATATGTATTTTTTGAGCCGGCGGATCAACGCCGCTGTTCTTACAGTATAGCACAGAAGAAGAGAAATCTATACCTCTTTTTTTGGAAACTGCCGGATCAGAGAATTTTTGGAAATTGCTGGAGCAAAGAAGGAAAGCCCACAGAGGAAACGCCTGGGGCGGAAGGCGCGGGCCCGGGGCCGATGGCAGATATAGCGGTCTGACAGCCGGATTGGTTCTTGTGCGGGTTCCCGATATATGATAGAATAAACTGCGACTCATAATTGGATTGGAAAACAGGCTGTGGAGGATAAGGATGAGGGAAAAGTTTGCTGAAAAGGAATATGTAAACCGCATTGCGCTGTGGGGTCATACCGTTATAGACACCATACTGTTTCTGGCGTATTTGGTTGAGGTATTTAAGGGCTCCAGAACCCTGGGATATTTTGCCGTATTTGCATTGCTGTGCGTAGCGCCGGTCATTGCGGAGCATATTTTTTATCATAGGAATCCGGACAGTGATCTGATTAAACATGTGATAGGTACTTCTTACGGGATTCTCTACACCTTTGTGATATTTACCACCACAAGTTCTCTTTCCTGTGTCTATGCGTTTCCCATGTTCATGGTGGTGATTCTGTACATGGATGTGAAATTCTGCGCCCTCATCGGAGGAGGGGCTTTGCTGGGAAATGTGGCGTATGTGATTTATTATCATTTGACGGTGGGGTATACGAAGGCAGATGTGACGGATATTGAGATCAGGATGGCGGCCATGCTGCTGACTCCTGTCTTTATGACCATTGCCGCCAGGGCGGTAAGTCATGTGAATCAGGAGAAAATGAGAGTCATTGAGGAGCAGTCCCGGGCTGCGGGAGAGTTGACGGAGCATGTGCTGGGCACTTCCGGACAGATGATTTCCGGCATTGACCAGGTATCCGGAAAGATGGTTCAGCTTGGTGAATCCATGGGACAGATTCACGATTACATGGGCGAGGTTTCCTCGGGCAGTAATGAGACGGCAGAGTCCATACAGCTTCAGCTGCAGAAGACGGAGCAGATTCAGCAGCATATTATCCGGGTAAAGGATACTGCGGCAGGAATTGAGGAAAACATGAATGATACCGTGTTGAAGGTGGGCACGGGCAGGGAGCACATGGATGCGCTGGCGAAGCAGGTGGGGATGTCCATGGAGGCCAACCGCCAGGTTCTGGATCAGATGAAGACCCTCAGCGAGTATACGAATCAGATGAATACGATTATCGAGACCATCACCAGCATTGCAAACAGCACAGGAATGCTGGCGCTGAATGCCAGCATAGAGGCCGCCCGCGCAGGTGAGGCAGGGAGAGGCTTTGCGGTGGTGGCAGGCCAGATTTCCGGTCTTGCAAATCAAACGAAATCCGCTACCGTGAATATTACGGAGCTGATCGGACATATCAACAGTGAACTGGCGTCCGTGGAGACAGCCGTGGATGTGGTGACGGAGAGCAACCGGGCCAACGCGGAAAGCACACAGGTGGTGACGGAAAACTTTGCCGGTATTACCCAGGGTACGGAGAAGATCGGAAAGCAGACGAAGGTACTGATGGATATCGTGGGTGAGCTGGAGACAGCAAATGCGGATATTGTGGAGAGCATTCAGACCATTTCCGCCATCACGGAAGAGGTGTCTGCCCATGCCAACGAGACTTACAATGCGTGCGAGGAAAATTCCTTCCTGGTGGATACTATGGCCAAGGTGGTGGAGGAGCTGAGCGACGGCGCAAGGAAGCTGCAAAATAAACAGTAGAAGCTTAAAAAAATTGCTTGACTTTTTTCAGGCAAAAGGTTATAATATCCAGTGTTGCAGGTGATAATACTGCAAGACAGATGTATGGTGTGTGTGTTTAGCTCAGCTGGATAGAGCGTTTGGCTACGGACCAAAAGGTCGGGGGTTCGAATCCTCTAACACACGGAAGAGAGCCTTGCTTATGCAAGGCTCTTTTTTTGACAGTATCTTGCTTTTATGCCGCAGAATCAGTATAATGATGTCTATGGAAGAAAAAACAGATAAATTGCGGTATTGCAAAAGGTGCCTGACCAGAGAGATGGCGGGAGGCGAAGAGGTTTTCCGGTCGCTGAGGGAATATATTGAAAATCTTGACCCGGATACCAAAGCGCCGGAAGAACAGTACGAACAGCGGCTGTCTGTCTGCAGGGAATGTGAGCTTCTGCTTGAGGGGATGTGCCGCAGCTGTGGCTGCTATGTGGAATTGCGGGCGGCAGTAAATAAAAATATCTGTCCCAACAGAAAATGGTAGTGTGAGAAGACCTTGCCCCCTTGCAAAGCGGGCAGATGGGAGCGGAAATGGAGAAACAGGAATTTTTGGACAAACTGCGTCTGGAGCTGAACGGAAGGGTTGCGCCGGAGGTGCTGACAGATACGGTAAATTATTATGAGGATTATATCAACACCCAGGTTCGCCTGGGAAAGAGCGAGGGCGAAGTCATGTCTGTCCTGGGTGATCCCAGGCTGATTGCGCGGACCATCTGCGAGACAAAGGGAGGCCAGGCAGGAAACGTGCATGCAGAGCAGGAAAGCGGCGGCAGCGGCAAGATCAGAAAAACCTACCGTCAGGTTCCCGGCTGGGTGTGGCTTGTGCTGATCCTGATCATTGTGGTTCTGGTGCTGAGCACGGTGTTTAAGCTGTTGAGTATATTCTGGCCGTTTATTGCAGTGATGGCCGTGGTGATTTTTCTCATGAAGCTGTTCCGGGACTGGATCAACTGAGGGCCATGCGGCGGGCAGACAGGAAACACTGCTGTCCGCAGGTGTTTGTGGCTGTTTGCAGAGGAAGAAAGTGTAAGAGCCGTCGGAGGGGGCCGACGACTCTTACTGAGGGGAGTATAAATATTATATAAGGGGCGTAAACAGTTGAATGATTAACTGCTTACAAGAATGATTATAGTACTTTAGTCATAAAAATGCAAGACTAAAATAGTACCAAAGTACCAACGTGTTTTTTGCATATTTTTTGTGCGCTTTTGCCATACTACTTCCTGTAACTGATGACCAACAGGGGCATGCCCCTGAGCGAGTGCCCACAGAGAGGTGCTTTTACATCCTCTTATGCACCCTCCAGGAAATCGGGCAGATGGGAGCAAACATGGACAACAATAACAAGTACAACAATTCCAACAATTCTGAGAACTGCAAGAACAGCCAGAACAACAATCAGAATCAGAACAACCAGAAGAACAACAACCAGAACAATAACCAGAATCAGAACAACAGCCAGAACAGCAACCAGAAGAACAACAACTTCTAAACCTGGCGGCAGCGATAGGGATACCTGCGGGTGTCCCTATTTACATATCTGTAAAAAGATTGTATACTGTAGGTGCTTTGAGTATATTTGTGTGAGGAAGCCAATGAGGAAATTTGAGTTGATAGCGCCCTGTCATTTCGGAATGGAATCCGTTTTGAAGAGAGAGATAACGGATCTGGGTTATGACATTACTGAGGTGGCGGACGGCAGGGTAACTTTTTTCGGGGACGAGGAGGCTCTGTGTCGGGCCAATATTTTTCTGCGCACGGCAGAACGTATTTTGATAAAGCTGGGAAGCTTTCACGCGGAGAGCTTCGAGGAGCTGTTTCAGGGGACATTGGCCCTGCCCTGGGAGGAATACATACCTGAGAACGGAAAATTCTGGGTGGCCAAGGCGGCCAGCGTCAAATCAAAGCTGTTCAGCCCGTCTGACATTCAGTCCATTATGAAAAAGGCCATGGTTGAGAGGCTGAAGCAAAAATACAGGCTGGAGTGGTTTCGCGAGGACGGCGATCATTTTCCGGTCAGGGTCTTTCTGATGAAGGATCAGGTGACGGTAGGGCTTGACAGTACGGGGGAATCTCTGCACAAAAGGGGATATCGGAAACTGACGGCAAAAGCTCCCATAGCGGAGAACCTGGCGGCGGCACTGATTCTGCTGACGCCCTGGAACAAAGACAGGATTCTTGTGGATCCCTTTTGCGGCAGCGGAACGATTCCCATTGAGGCGGCCATGATGGCGGCGGGCATGGCGCCAGGTATGAACAGAGGATTTACGGCGGAAAGCTGGAATCATATCGTTGAAAAAAAGAACTGGTATGATACCTTGGATGAGGCCCGGGAAATGGTGGATCTCACAGTGGATACGGACATACAGGGTTATGATATAGACGACCACATGGTGAGTATTGCCAGGGAGAATGCAAAGCTGGCGGGTGTGGAGAAGCTGATTCATTTTCAGAGAAGAGGAGTGGAGGAGCTGAGCCATCCGAAAAAGTATGGCTTTCTGATCACCAATCCGCCCTATGGGGAGCGGCTGCAGGAAAAGGAGGAGATGCCGGCGCTGTACCGCCTGATTGGGGAAAGATATAAGGCGTTGGATTCCTGGAGTATGTATCTGATCACGGCTTATGAGAAGGCAGAGGCGGATATCGGGCGGAAGGCGGATAAGAACCGCAAACTTTATAATGGGATGATGAAGACATATTACTATCAGTTCCAGGGCCCCAGGCCGCCAAAGGCGGGGAGAGCGCGGGGCGAATGAGCAGGAAAAGAAAAAAAGAGAGCCTGGCCGTCACCTGTGTGGTATGGACGCTGCTATGTGTCGGCTGCATGGCTGTCATGCTGCTGTTTGCGGCCCGGAAGACGATTGTGATTGCTGACGTATCCCAGGAACAGTCCGGGCTGCCTGTAAATTCCGCCCAGGAGGGGGAGTTTGTCTGCGGCATGGAACTGCTGCTGGCGGCGGACGAGGATATGGAGAAGGGCTTTCGGATTCCGCTGCCCAAGGGTGTCAAGGCCGAAAATGTAACGATAGAGAACCGTTACCTGGAAAGAGAGCTCTGGCTGTATATTCAGAGCCGGGAGGCGGATTTTTACAGGGAAAATACCGTGGCAGGGGATCTTTCTCCCGTGGTGACAGGCAGGGGTGAGGAACAGGAAGGCGGCATCCTTCTGAAGTTTCGAATGAACCGCGTGCTGGAATACAGAAGTACCATGGAGGGAAATGCCCTTACGATTGCCTGGTATGAGCCGAAGGAACTGTATGATTATGTCGTGGTGCTGGATCCGGCAGGTGGCGGCGGTGCCCCGGGACTGGCGGGCCAGGGGCTTTTGGAGAAGGATTTGACGCTTCAGGTGGCCAGACAGGTACAGAAGAAATTTACCGGACAGGATGTGAGACTGTATCTGACAAGAACGGAGGATGTGACCGTAAGGCAGGAGGAAAGACTGCGGCTGGCGGATGAGGTGGAGGCGGATCTGTATCTTGGGCTTTGTGCGTCGGCGGGAGATACCCCGGAGATTTACGGTATCTCAGGGATTTACAATGAGGAATATTTTATTCCGGGATTCGGAAACATGGAGCTGGCGGATACGGTTACAAGAGCAGTGACCATTGCGGCCGGAAACCGTGCGGTGGGTCTGGCGGAGGCGGATGACGAGAGCCTTTTGAAGGGGCTTGGAGTACCGTCTGCCCAGGTTTCGCTGGGATATTTGACCAACCCGCAGGAGTGCTGGCTGATGGGGCAGGAGAGTTATCAGGAAAAGCTGGCGGAGGGTATTCTGAATGCGGTGTCCGAAGCGGTTGATGCACTCCGGGATAAGAAGAGCGAAGGAGAAGGAAATGAGTAGGATTGTATTTGCAACGGGAAATGCCGGTAAAATGAGGGAAGTCCGCATGATACTGGAGGATCTGGGATTGGAGGTGGTGTCTATGAAGGAAGCCGGCATCACCATTGACATAGAAGAGGACGGAGCAACCTACGAAGAAAATGCGCTGATCAAGGCGAGGGCCGTTGCGGCCTGTACGGAGGATATTGTGCTTGCGGACGATTCCGGACTGGAGATCGACCGGCTGAACGGGGAGCCGGGGGTTTTTTCCGCCAGATATCTGGGAGAGGATACCTCTTACAGCATAAAGAATGCGAATCTGATCGGCAGACTGGAAGGCGTGCCGGAGGAAGAACGGACAGCCAGGTTTGTGTGCGCCATTGCGGCGGTGCTTCCGGGGGGACAGGAGCTGACGACCCGTGCCGCCATAGAGGGAAGAATCGGCTATGAGGAGAAGGGGGAGGGCGGTTTCGGCTACGATCCCATCTTTTATGTACCCGAGCTGCGAAAGACGACGGCGGAGCTGACCGGAGAGGAAAAAAATCTGGTCAGCCACAGGGGAAAAGCACTTCAGCTGATGAAAGAGGAATTGAGAAGCTATGAAGGTATTGATTGTCAGTGACACGCACAAGATAAACGGCAACTATTTTCGGGTTCTGGAGGAAGAGAAACCGGATATGGTGATTCACTGCGGAGACGGGGAAGGGAGCGAGTATGCCCTGACCGAGGCGGCGGATTGTCCGGTACATATTGTTCTGGGAAACAATGATTTCTTTTCCTGCCTGCCAAGGGAGCTGACGCTGGAGATCGGCCCCTGTAAGGTATGGGTGGTTCACGGACATAATTATTATGTGTCTGTGGGAAACGAGAACCTCAAGCGGGAGGCCGCGGCCAGAGGAGTGGATGTGGTGCTCTACGGACATACCCACAGGCCGGTGGTGGATACGGAGGGGAAGGTGATGGCAGTGAATCCCGGCAGTCTGTCTTTTCCCCGGCAGGAGGGGCGGCGGCCATCCTACGTCGTTATGGTGCAGGAGGGAAGCGGTAAACCTGACTTTATAATCAAATATCTGTAAGATGAAAACTGTTGTAATATCTGAAATCATGGATATTACAGCAGTTTTTTTATCGGACTCCCTGATCCTGACAGAAAATTTCGGCCTGGCAAGGAAAGCATGCTTTGGATTGATACAAGGCAGATACATGGCAGATACAAATGTCTGATATACAAAAGAAGGAGTGACAAATCATCTGGCAACAGACTGTGCATGCAATACCAATGTTGAGGACGTGGAGAGCGAAACGATTATAGAGCAGGAGGATGCTTTTTTTCCACGGAGGAGATGGGGCTGGATCAGCCGATTTTGTCCGCGGAAGAAGCGGCTGCCGCCATGCAGGCACAGATTGATTCTGTTGTGATGGAGGAGACACAGGTGCTGGTTAAAAAGATTTCGCTGGAATATCTGGCTGTCATTTCGGACAAGGGAGAACCGGAGGTTATACCCGTTTGGAGGTTTTGGCGAAGTGATCCAGGAAAAAAGAGAGATATTTACAGAGTAAAAGAAAGTGGCAGGAAACAGGGCATGAGAAAACTAAGATATGGAATGAGGACGGTACTTTTATTGTTGACATTTTTGATAACAGGATGTGGGGAAGCAGACAATACGGGGAATGCGGAAAAGGGAGCAGCCGAAAGCAGCAATCCAAAGGAGAGCACGGTTTCCTGGCAGGCAGAGTATTTTTCCCTGGAAAATCAATATATCCTTGCCCTGGCGTCGGATCGGTTGTACGGATGTTATGTCAGGGAGGACCAGGTGCTGCTGGATATTATCAATAAAGATGATATTTCTGCCCGTAAAACCTGTGTGCTGCCGGATGTCTCTCAAATTGCGGGGATGGTGTCGGATCAGGACGGTAAGGTTTACCTTTTGGGAAACAAGGAGGAAGAGACAGGGTTATGGACAATTGATGCGGAGGGTAATCTCCAGGACTATCAGGAAATGATATTGGAGGATACCGATGAAGTCAGTGACTTGTCTTTGCGGGGAATTTTTACGAACCAATCCGGATATTTGTTTGTCTGGTGCAAAATGCTGGCGCCGGAAATAGAAATGCTTGAGGGCCGGGAAAGAGAAGTATGGCATTGGGAAGACCGCGTCTATATAAAGGACGGACAATTTCAAACTTTATTCTATGAAAAGATTGAGGACAAGGCAGGAACGGAGGTACTGAATTTTCAGATCGGAACGGGTGGCGAGCCTGTTTTTGTGGTAAAGGATTCAGATGGAGCCTATATGCAGGAAATTGATGTGGAACAGGAAGGGAGAAAGAATGCCATAAGACTGGAGGAGTTTGGTACATTTTTTGACATCAATGGCGGAAACATCCTGGAAAATATTGTCCCCGTTGAAGACGGCTTCCTGTGCTGCCGGGATAATGAATTATATGAATACCATTTTGATACCCGGAAGGTGGAAAAACTGTTCAGTCTGTCAACTTATGGGATTTTTTCTGAGGATCTTCTGTTTCTTGCAAAGGGGCAGGATGTCATAGAAATCATTGATAACCATGGTGAATCTGGGCACTCAGAGTTTATTTCCTTCGCTCTGGGGGAAACAGAAAAGAAGACGGTAACGCTTGGCTCCACAGAGATGGTTCCGAATCTGGAGAAGGTGGCGGCGGAGTTTAACCGGTACAGCAATGAGTACAGAGTGGAAATAATGGATTATATTGCTCAGGCGGGAAACTATGATGACGCAGTTGAGCAGTTAAAGCTGGATGTCATCTCAGGAAAGGCTCCGGACATTATCATGGCAGGGGATATTGATTACAGTATGTTTTCCGAAAAGGGTGTGCTGGCGGATCTGTATGATTTCATGCGGGAGGATGAGCAAATCTCCCGGGATATGCTGGTGCAGTCCGCGGCAAAAGCCTTTGAGATCGAGGGACATTTATACAGCATTGCTCCGGCATTTCTGATTCATTCCATGTGGGGATACGGGGATGTAATAAAGGGGCAAAGCGGTGTTACATTTGAGGAATTGTTTCAATTGTTAGAGGAAAGTGGAAAGGATTTAAATGCCATTACGGGCTTTTTTGCAGATGAACCGGTGCTGACCAGACTGTGTACCGTATCCATGGAGGAGTTTGTGGACTGGGAGAGTGGAGTTTGCAGTTTTGATGGGGACTATTTCAAGAAGGTGCTTTCTTTTGCAAAAGAGTATACAGGAAATGACATGGGAGGAAGTTATTCGGAGAGAATCGGGAAACGGGATGCGGTGATGTCCGTGGGGATTATTTCCAGCATTGCGGATTATCAGATACAGAAGGAATTATACGGAGGGGATGTTGCTTTTGTCGGATATCCCGTTGCGGAAGGAAGCGGGACAGCGGTTTCGTTCGGAGGCGGCGATATTGCAATCAATGCGGGAAATGAAAATCAGGAAGGAGCCTGGGAGTTTGTAAAGTTTTATCTGCAGTATGGATATGACGATTTTGGTTTTCCTATTTTGCAGGAATTATTCAATCAGGAGATGGCTGCCGCAATGGAAGAGGAATATTGTGTTACGGAAGACGGTGGAACCGAAAGGTATCCGAAGGGTTTTTATGGTGACGGCGTTACAAGCATCGTTGTGTATGCAGCTACGAGGGAGGAGGTTGACGCGATCATAGAACTGGTTGAGGGTGTGGACGGCAGAGTTGAGCTGCATTTGCCAATCCAGAATATCATCAATGAGGAAGCAGAAGCATATTTTGCGGGACAGGTGGATTTGGATAAGACCGTGGAGAAAATTCAGAACAGAATTTCACTGCTTTTACAGGAGTCTTTGTAGAATGGGGGTGTATAACCGGTGTGCATAATCTGTAAAGGCGGTTGAAATTTCCTTGACAGCCTGCGGCAAAATGACATATAATAAGCAGGTGTCGCGGGGTGTGGCTCAGCTTGGCTAGAGCGCCTGGTTTGGGACCAGGAGGCCGCAGGTTCGAATCCTGTCACCCCGATTATCGAAATGTTATATAAATCAGTTAATGAGCCACTGTTATTGGCTCATTTTTTATGACAATAGAAAACTCGCAAAGCGTGTTTTCTATTGTATGTTTATTCTGTATATTCCAATCCGTCTTTTTGTCGAATACATAGCGGGAAGATGCGGGAAAAGGCATCTTTGCGGCGACTGTACGCCCTTTTTTTCGGTTTTGTCCTATGGCGCTCCAATACCGGAATTGGTAGTTGCTGAAAAACAAATGGATTGCTTAAGGCAGGAGAAACAGATGTAAATGTTGTGAAAAAAATAAATTTCTGATAACAGATAGAAAGGCTTAATGAGGTGCTATTTTGAATATTATAGTCAGCTTTAGCGGAAGAAGAGATGGAAATTGCGATATGATTGCAAAGTATATTTCTTTAAAAGATGATTTGATATTGTATATGAGAGAGATTTGTATTCAACCCTGCGCAGACTGCAATTATGAATGTATGTCTGGAAAATGTAAATATCACGGTGATGGAGTATATTCTCTTTTTGAGCAATTTAATATAGCAGACAAAATATTTTTTATTGTTCCAATGTACTGCGGAAATCCATCAGCGCTATATTTCATTTTGAATGAACGCAGTCAGGGTTACTTTATGCAAAATGAAAATCAATGGAATAATATGGTTGAAAAGCTATACATTATTGGTGTTTATGGAAGTGCAGAGGAGTATCCTGTTTTTTTAAGGTCTTTTGCATTGCAGTATAGTTTTGCAGATGTGGAAAAACACATATTAGGTTTCGAGCGGCATAAATATAAACAAAAAATGGATAGTATTCTGTTGGATGAAGATGACGTTAAATTGAAATTAGACATATTTATAAACAGGCATTAGATAGTTGTCCTCTTCCAGCCAGA
>ERZ779624.234-NODE-234-length-20172-cov-6.743799_pt1 | contig 20172 bp, 20 predicted proteins | sample MGYA00514190_ERZ779624 | MGnify/ENA primary metagenome ERZ779624 (study PRJEB29562, sample SAMEA4376706) | mouse gut metagenome | isolation source: Cecum | study: EMG produced TPA metagenomics assembly of the A DSS colitis mouse model was used to assess the... | reverse complement strand
CTGCATATTCATCTGAGGATTCATACCCATCTGGTTCATGCCGTAAATACCCTTCTGATTCATACCCATCATGGGCATTCCCATTCGATTCATACCCATCATCGGCATCCCCATTCCGTTCATGCCCATCATCGGCATCCCATTCATCCCCATCATGGGCATTCCCATTCCGTTCATGCCCATCTGGCCTTCCGCGCCCTGTTGGGTCTCAGCGGGCTCCTCAGCCTTCTCTTCCTTTTTCTCCTCGTCTCCCTTAGACGTAATAAAAGTATCCACCAGCGTGTGCGCAAGTTCGATAGGATACAGCTGCATGATATTACTGTCTACCAGATTATCAATCTGCATCCGGAATGAAATCTTGACAAATATACCTCCCAGAAAGGGAGCCACATCCGCTCCATCCGTCACCTCTGTCAGATCCAGCCTGGACGAATCCGGCGGACTGATATCAATGGTCGTTTTCAGCATGGTGGAAAGTGAGGTGGCGGCCGATCCCATCATCTGGTTCATGGCCTCAGAGATCGCGCTCAGCTGCAGCTCCCCCAACTCCACATTTGTATTTGTACCGTCTCCACCCATCATCAGATCGGTGATAATCTTTACATCATTTTCCTTCAGAACCAGAATATTGGTACCGTCCAGTCCCACCGTATACTTGATCTGAATAAACACACAGGGCTTCTCATATTCATCCAGCAGATTATTCCAGGTGGCAAGCGACACGTTTGGCGTCGTAATGTTTACCTTTCTGTTTACCAGAGAATACAGGGTGGTTGCCGAAGACCCCATACTGATGTTGGCTACCTCTCCAATGGCATCCCTCTCTACCTCGGACAGCATGCTCTCATCAATTTTGATCGGTGCGGCCTTTTTCGCAGGTTCGCTGCTGGGAACCTCCGTCACCTCCTCGTTGCTTCCAATCCCCCCCGGATTCCCGTCATCAGATAGATCCATGCCGCTTAAGAGAGCGTTTATCTCGTCCTGTGACAGCATTCCTCCATCCATTTTTTACTCCTCCTCTCTGATTACCGACGTAATCCGGACAGCATAAGAGTCTTTTTCGGTGCCGGGCAATGCGGTAAATTTTCTGATATTACCTACAAATATATTCATATCCGTATCCACCTTGGAATCAAGACGGATACAGTCTCCTACCTGCAGGCTCATAAAATCATTGACAGAGATGGTGCTTCTTCCGAGCACCGCTCTGATCGGAATATCCACCTTACGGATCAGCGATTCGATATAAACCTCATAATTCTCATCGTGATTCTCCTGCATGGTGGAAAACCAGTACTTGGTATTCAATTTATCCATGACGTCTTCCAGCGTAAAGAACGGAAGACATACATTGATAAAGCCCTCAATATCCCCTATTTTTACATTCAGCGTCACAATGGCGATCATGTCATTGGGGGCAATTACCTGTGCAAACTGCGGATTTGTCTCCAGCCGCTGCAGTACCGGATTTATATCAATAACGTTCCTCCAAGGATCCCTCAGAAGCTGGGTGAACATTACCAATATCTTTTGAATGATCGTAAGCTCGATCTCGGAAAATTCCCTGCTTTTCTCCAGGGGAACACCGCTTCCTCCCAGCATCCGGTCCAGCATGGCATAACCCAGATTGGTTGCCAGATCTATGATGATCTGACCGTTCAACGGTGCAAAATTGATAATCCCCAAAATAACGGGATTGGATAATGCATTTGTAAACTCACTGAAAGTGACTGTCTCGGAGCTCGCCACAGCCACCTGCACATTTTTTCTTAAATATACCGGAAGATTTGTAGAAATCAGGCGGCCATAATGCTCAAATATAATTTCAAGCGTCCTCAGATGCTCCTTTGAAAACTTTGTAGGACGGGTGAAATCGTAGTTTTTAACCTGCTTCTCCTGACTCCCCTGCATCTGGTCAGCATCAAGCTCACCAGCAGATAACGCCGCCAGCAGACTGTCTATTTCGTTTTGGGACAGTACTTCGCCCACGCAAGCCCACCTCCTGTCGCTGCTAAAAATATGCCCACTGGCGTCAACCGTACTTTACTCCGGTGATGGCAATCTTATAAACAAAGCTGGAGTCAAACAGGCTCTGTACCTCCTTGAGGATTTCCTCCCTGATACTCTCAAAATCGCTCTGGCAGTCCTCCAGCGTATGCTGGCCAACCACGCTGTTAATCACATCCTGGATGACGCTGTCAACAGCCGCCATCTTCTCCGCCCCGCCCAGATCCTTGTAGTCCTCATGCTTGGTGTTCTGAAGAATGGAGGGCGTAAACATAATATAATTCTGCTTTGAACTGGTGGTGATACTTCCATCCTCCCCCACCACGGTGGAAAATGCCAGCGGAATCATCATCTCCGCCATGACATAAGTCTCCGTCTCGGAGATGGGCACCTCCGTTGCCGCCTCTCCACCCGGAGTATAAAGCTCCATATGCATTGCCATTGCAATGCTGGTAACCAGCTCCGCCGTCTTTTTGTTGGTGCTGATCACACTGATCATCATGACGGACGTCAATGCGATGTTCACGATCAGCAGCACCAAAATCAGTATACTGAGTAGATTCTTTTTCATTCCTTTAAAACCCCTTATCTTTTATTATCCCTGTGAGGGATTATAAATCCTGATCTCAACCCTTCGGTTCCGGCTTCTGCCCTCCGGCGTGGAATTGTCCGCCACCGGCACACGCTCCCCCATTCCCGCATGCCTTAAGTTAACGGGATCCAGAAACGTGTTTTCCGACAGATAATAGAACACGGAAAGCGCCCTGGCGCTGCTGAGCTCCTCATTGTCCGCATACAGCGAACCGCTCTGCGGAACATTGTCCGTATGGCCCACGATCTCGATAATCCCTGTGCCGTAGCGCTCCAGGATGATCCCCACCTTATCCAGGACCTGTTCGGCATCCGCCTTCAGATCGGCGCTTCCGGAATCATAGAGCAGTGCGCCGTTCATGGTAAGCTGCACATATTGCGCGGTAAAACTCAGCTCCACCTCATCTCCGATTTTGCTCTCGTTCAGAGCCTCCTCTATTCCCTCGGAGATCACTTCATTCTGTTTCAGCTTCTCCTCCTCCAAAAACTCCTCCAGCGTTTCCTGCGCCTCCGGATTAAGCTCAAACTCCTCAAGGTTATCGCCGTCGGTAGAACTGTCCGCCGTCTTTCCTGTACTATTGATATACTGATCCAGCTCATTCAGCTGACTGACACCGTTACTGACCAGTATCCCGTCCCCGATGGCGTTGGCTCCGCCGTCAAAAATGCTGAATGTATTGTTCATCGCCGCCACAAATTCCTGAAGCTTGCTCTCTTCCACGGTAGACATGGCAAACAGCATGACGAAAAAGCAGAGCAGGAGGTTCATCAGATCACTGAAGGTTGCCATCCACGCAGGCGCACCTGCCGGCGGCTGTTCCTCCTTGCGCTTTGCCATTACTCCTCACCTCCCGCATTTTCCTCAGCGGCCTGTCTGTCGGCGGGCGCCAGGAAGGACTTCAGCTTCTCCTCAATAACTCTGGGATTTTCTCCCGCCTGAATGGACAAAAGCCCTTCTATCATGACTTCCTTCATCATCATCTCCGCGTCATTATCAGACTTCAGCTTACCGGTCACGGGAATACAGATCCAGTTGGCCAGCATGGAACCGTACAGGGTAGTGATCAGAGCCACCGCCATTGCAGGTCCCACCTTGGAAATATCCTGCATGTTATAAAGCATATCCACCAGACCGCTCAGCGTACCGAACATACCCCAGGCAGGCCCCCTGGCTCCCAGCGTCTCCAAGCACCCGATCCGCACCTTCTGCCTTCGCTCAATACTGACAAGCTCCGTCTCCATGATCGCACGCACAAGATCGGGATCCGTTCCATCCACGATCAACAGGATGCCTTTTTTCAAAAAAGGCTCCTCCATATCGGAAGCCGCCTCCTCCAGCGAAAGCAGACCTTCCTTTCTCGCCACGTTTGACAAATCGATTATCTTCTGGATCATTTCCGCGGTGTTCAGCGCCTGCGCCTTGAAAATCAGCGTAAAGCTTTTCAGGCCTCCGATGAAATCCGGCATGCTCTGGGTCATCATTGTCGCAAAGAACGCACCGCCGAAGGTAATGATGGCAGAGGGTACGTTTATGTACTCCGTCATGATCTTGCTCACATCTCCGGTACTGGTAATCAGACCGTACACAATCATTACAAGACATAATATAAGACCGGCTAAAGAAGCTATATCCACAACAATTCACCTGACATTCTGCTTTTTTGATACTACTGCGCAAAAATTCCCTTTCTGTATAATTCTACAAGATTTTTTATCTCTTGTCTACTTTCTTTTACAATAATTTTTTTGCCCGTGGTCAAAGTCAGCACCGTATCCGGGGTTTCCTCCACAGTTTCCAGCAAATGCGGGTTCACAAGTATCCTGACCCCGTTCAGCTTTGTTATCTCGATCATGAAAGACCTCCTTTTGCGACCATTCAGAAGCACACTCGCCTTCCATCAATCACGCCATCTGATACATTGTGATAGGGACGGAAAAACTTCCGCCCCCATTATAGCACATTATTGTCCGAAATGTATATATAATTTAACGTTTCAAATTAGTTAATTCTTCCAACATCGTATCCGACACGGTAATGATACGGCTGTTGGCCTGGAAACCACGCTGTGTGGTAATCATTTCCGTAAACTCAGAGGAGAGATCCACGTTACTCATTTCCAGCTGACCTGTGGACATATAGCCTCCGTTTGCAGTGATATCATCACCGATGCCGTCGAACTCTCCGGAGTTCAAGGTCGAAGAGTAGAGATTGTCTCCCTTCTTCTCCAGACCGGAAGCATTTGCAAAGCTGGCCGTTGCAATCTGTCCCAGCAGCTTCGTCATGCCGTTGTCGTAGCTGGCATAGATCATGCCGTTCTGCTGGATGGATACGCCGATCATATCTCCCAGGCGGCGTCCCGTGCCCAGCCCCTCCAGGTCTCCGTTGGTAGCGCCCACTGTGGAAGTTCCCTTATTGTCAAACAGCGTCACCTTGGAAAAATCAACGCTGATGTTGGAGAACTGTCCGCCCAGTTTCGAAAGGTTCAGGGTGGAGGTAAAATTGGTGGTCTGTGCGTCCACCGAGGAAAGATATCCCGTGTCACCGTCAAATTTCACAGTGATACCCGTAAACTGACGTCCTGCGGTCTCAAAGCTGGTAGGCTCACCGTCCACCGGATTGAGATAGGTGGGAAGGGTGGTGTTTACTCCTGCCCCGTCTGCACTGCCCGCCGGCGTCTTGCTCAGGTTGGCCAACATGTCCGCCACGGTGATCTTATCCACCTTATCCGGATTCGTCAGATCAGCCGCATCATTGGGCGCGTTGTAGATAAGATTCATGAACTCCTCCGTGGAGCCCCCGTAACCGTAAGCTTTGGCGATCTCGTCCAGCTGCTGCTGTACCGTAGCCTTTACCGGCGGAGTAGCTGTTGGATCCAGCTCTATTTCCTCGTCCAGATCCTTCAGCACGCCGTTGTTATACATCTGGGTAATATCCGCCACGGGAACCGTGCTGGTTCCTCTGAAAAGCTTTCCTGTATTATCCCACTTGTAATTCTTACTGTCAAAGGTTACTTTTCCGGTCTTGGTCTGCTCGGCAGCCGCGCCGAAAAGCGTTGCTATATCTATCTTTTCCTTGGTGCCGGGATCAATCAGATCCACCTCTTTTCCGGTAGAATCCAGAATCTTCTGCAGCTCCAGACTGTACTCGTTGACATCATCGGACTGCTTGAACACAAACTTTGCTGTGTAGCTGTAACCCAGGGAATCATAAAACTTCATGTTCACAACCTTGCCGTTTGCGCTGGTTACATCCGTGTCATGCTTGTCAAGAATTCCCGACATATAACCTTTGGTGGTGGCTTCAGGCGGATAGGTCAGATTCGCGGCGCTCATGATGCGCAGGGCGGAAACCGTATCCTTCTTGATATTGCCGGTTGTCTCATCCACCTGCCAGCCCATGACATTGTAGCCGGTGCTGGTCATTGCCAGGTTTCCGGCGCCGTCCACATAGAAGGAACCGTCCCGGGTAAAGAAGTTCTCCTGTCCGTTGTTTACAACAAAGAAGTTGTCTCCGTTGATCATGACATCAAAGGGATTTCCGGTAGACTGCGTGGAGCCCTGGCCAGTGATGTTGATGTTGATGGCGCCGCTCTTTACACCCAGACCGATCTGTCTTGCGTTGACACCGCCGGTTCCGGTTGCCGCATTGGGGCCGCTGGCTCTCTGAGTGGTCTGGCTCATCAGTTCGCTGAACACAATGGAGCTTGCCTTGTAGGCGGTGGTATTTACGTTTGATATATTGTTACCGATAACATCCATCTTGGTCTGATGTGTTCTGAGTCCTGCCACACCAGAATAAAGTGATCTCATCATAGTGCATGTTCCTCCTGCCAGAAGCGGCTATGCAATGACCGCTCCGTTGATATTTGTGAAAATGTTTTCGTCAGTTGCCGTACTGTCCATGGCGGTGACTACCGTCTGATTGGGCACGTTCACGATGAACGCCAGCTGATCCACGATGACCAGAGAATCCCGGATTCCCTTCTGTCCCGCCTTTCTGGCTCCGTCGTTCAGCCGCTCCAGCTGCTCCGTGTTGAGCTCGATATTCCGGTCGCTCAGCCTGCCAAGAGCATGTTTGGAAAATCTCAGAAGCCCTCCCACATCCTCCGTCCCGGATGCAAGGCCCTTACTCTGCAGGATCTCCTGAAAGGAAAGACCGTCCGATTTCTCGCGGCTCTCCGCTCCCTTTGCCTTTTTCAGATACTGGTCTGTCAGCTGCTCAATGGAAAGATATCCGTTGTTTTGTATCTGCATCCTAAGCTCCTTCTTCTTTCAAGTGTATGCATGCCCTTCCGGCCCGCATACACTCCGGGCATTTATGCGCCCCCGGTTCCGTCCGTTCCTTCGGACTTTCCGTCGTCTTCGCCCTCGTCGGGCTTTTCCGTCCCGTCAGGTTTCTCCACCTCGTCGGGCTTTTCCGTCCCGTCAGGCTTCTCCACCTCATCGGGTTTCGGATCCTTATCCCCTTCCCCCGCTGCCAGACGTACTTCCTCCAGACGCTCCACATACTTGTTCAGCATCTTCACCACGTCTTCGGCCACGAAGGACTTCTCGTAATCGTTCATCTCATTGTAGATCTTTTCCAGCTCGTCGATCTCCTTCGCGTCGGACATATCGATTCCGCCGGGAGCCGGCAGCTTATTGATCCTGATATTAAAGTCATACGCCTTGTCGAACGCATCCTGATACTGCTGATCCACCACAATCTCCAGATCATCCAGCGCATAGAGAGATTCGTTGATGGACAGATATGCCTTTCCGTTCTCGTACATCACATAGTCCACCTTACCCTTTACGGACTTCGGTTCTCCCGAGGACGTGGTGGTCTTGATATACACATGTTCTCCCACCAGAGAGCTTGCCCTTGCAAGTTCGGTTGTGGCAGCCATGTTCTGGATCTGCTCCACCTGCGAGAACTGTGCATACTGTGAAATATATTCGGTATTTGAAGTGGGTTCCAGAGGATCCTGGTACTGCATCTGCGCTACCAGAAGCTGCAGAAACGCCTCCTTATCCATACCGTTACTTGACTTTGAAGTATTCTTTAATGAATTTTGGGATGTGGATTCAACGATCTGGCCGTTTTCCACAGGTGCCATCAAAGAAGCCATTTTTCTCCTCCTGCTAATTCAATCTGCTCATTCCGTTTATACGGTATAATCCACGGTGTTTCCGTTGGCTGCCAGGATCTCTCTCGCCAGCAGTTCCTCCTGCTCCGGCTCTTCTCCCTGGAGGGAAGCATTCAGATCAATCCTTCGGGTGCGTCCCTTCTTCGCCGGCTCTCTGCCCTGGCTGTCATTTCCTCTGCCCTGGTCAAGATTCCGCTCAAAGGCATGTGGCTGAACCGTGACCTCGATGGCCTCCACCCTGACGCCCTGCTCCGCAAACTGTTCCTTCAACTGAATCATCTGGGTCTCCAGAGCCGCCTTCACCGCCTCGTTCTGGGTAATAAAGTTGGCCGTGACCACACCGCCCTTCGACGCAACCTGTACCTGCAGCGTCCCCAGGCTGGCCGGGTGCAGCTGCATCTCCAGGCTGGAAGCATCCGGCTTTAAGTTGATCTTCATGTAATCCAGAATCTGACGCATGATATTCTGTGTATCCGCATCCCATGCACTCTCCGCTACAGCCGCCTGCTGTACCTGAGGTTCAAACTCCTGGGTTCTCAGATTCTGGGCAAACAGATCCGCTCCCTGCCCTCTCTCTCCGCCTCCGCTCTGGCGGCTTTCTCTTCCGTCGCCACGGGTCTGGGCAGACGTCCTGTCCGCCGTCCCCGTGCCTTCAGGAAGCTGTTCCATGGTTCCCTGAGACTCTGCGCGCTCTTCACCACGCTGATCCGCAACTTCCATTTCCGGTGAAAGCTCCTCCGGCTGCTCCATACCTTCCGAAAGCTCCGTCGTCTCCGGAAGGACAGTGCCGTCCTGAATCTGCTCCAACAATTTCGGAAGCTGTTCCGGTTCTTTCTCCAGAATCTCTCCGCTCTCCTGCAGCGCACCCTCCAGTTCGGTCATCACCTTCTGAAAGCAGTCATAAAGTCCTTCGTCCGTCACCAGTGCCGAAAGATCCTCCGCCCCCTTTACAGACAGCAGAAGTTCTCCCAGCTTTCCGGAATCCAGCAGGTCAAGGGCTTCCATGCCCAACTCCTCCATATGTCCCTGAAGCTGCTCCGGGCTGACCTCAAGAATGTCCGCAACCTTCACTAACAGCTCCATGGCTGCCGCCTGCAGTACCTCCAGGGCCTCCTCCGGTATTTCCTCCATCTCCCCGTCCGGGATGTCCGCACGCTCTTCCACGTCTCGGATGGGCTCCCGTTCTTCCGTCCGAGCCCTGTGTTCATCCCTCGCCTTCAATGAATCTCCCGGAGTTTTCCTGACCTTTGCAGTCTGAGCGTCCTCGTGTTTCGGGCCGCTCTCCGGCGTTCTCTCCGTACGACTGTTCCAGACCGCCTGAAATCCGCCGCTCCGGACGGCCTTCGTGCTCACCGGCAGCAGGCCGCCTGCACCAAGGCTCGCATCCTTTACAGATGTACTTGTCATTTCTGACCTCCTTTCCTGTAATTATCAATGAACAAGCAGAACATAAATGTCCTCGTATTTATGTCGGCATGTTTTCCCAAATACTTAAGTGTCCGGATCCATAATTTTTGTGAGTCTGGCAGCCACCTCCGCATCCATGGCCCCCAGAATCTTTCCTCTCTCATCCGCAGACATAGCGTTCAGAATCTTTGCCACCAGGTTCAGATTATCCGTCATCTCGTTAAAAATCCCCGCTGCCTCCTTGGGCTTCATACTGGAGTAAGACTCTGCGAATTCCTGAATCTCCTTGCTTTCCTCCTGCTGAAGGATCACCTGCTTATACAGAGTTTCCGCCGTGGCGGGATCAAACTCTTCGTACCACTTGCGGTACTCCTCGGGCCCCGGCCCGTTCTCCGCATAGATGACCTCCTCCCCGAACTTTGTCTGGATCCGCTGAAATTCCACCTGCATGTTCTCAAACTCTTTCAGTCTCTCATTCTCTTTCAGAAGCCTTTCAATATCTTCGTCCTTGGTGCCGGAAGCCGTCCTCACCTGCTCCAGCTCCAGCTCCAGCTGCCGGATATAGTCCACCGCTTCCTGAAGGCTGGAGTACCCCCCGTAATTTTCCGGATTGTCGGTTTCCGTCAGGGACACCCCCGGCAGAATCTTATTCACCACAGGAACATCCTTCAAAATCGGAGCCAGCACCGTACTTCCGAAGCCGCCGATATCCAGCTTCACGATCACACACACCACGGCGATCCACAGAAAGACGATCAAAACGGTAGCGCCGAAGGTAACCAGACCGTTCCCCTCGTCCAGTCCCAGCTCCTCCTCCTGCTTTGCAATCTCCTTAGCCCGGCGCTTCGCTTCCTTTTTCTGATCTTTCTGTTTCTTTTTCAGATCCTTTTTCTCGTTCTCTATTCTCTTCTTTTCGTCCTCAGCCGAAGGCGCTGCCGCCGGCGTCTTTTCCCTTGCCATATCTGCCTCCCGTTATGCAGCGTCATGCCAGTGCGCTGCTCAGTTCATCCTTCCTGCGCTGCCCGTATGTATAGCTGGTAAGCTCGTCAACCTCTTTGCCTTCCTGCCTTTTTTCATCCGCCAGAAACTGCTGAAACGCCTTCTCCTTCAGCGTCTCATGGGTTTTTCTTTCCTTCATGACCTCCGTCAGCCGCAGCCTTGCCTGTTCCAGGTTTCTCTCCGCTATGGTAATCCTCACCTTCTGCTCCGAGATATACCTTTCCATGCAGCGGACAGCTGCTCTGTTTTCTCCGATGGCTCTCAGATTCAGCGTCCCGGACAAAAGAAGCTCGGCCTCCCTCTCATAGCCGCTCTTACGGTCATAGAGCCTGCCCAGCCGTTCCTCTTCCTCGTCCAACGCGGCCCGCGCGGAGCTGAATTCCTGTTTGGCCTGCGTTTCCATCTTCAGCTTTATGTTCAGGATGCTCTGCATCGAATACCGAAACCTTGCCATAGCCGTTCATCCCTCTAATTATCAAACAAATGCTCCAGCAGTCCTACACTGGTCTCAAAATCCAGCTTTTCATCCACATCCTGGCACAGGAATTCATTGACTGCGCCGATTTTGGAAATGGCATAGTCAATGTCCGGATTACTGCCGCTCTTGTAAGCGCCTATGTTGATCAGATCCTCCGCCTCGCTGTAGGTGGCGAGTACTGTCTTCAGTCTGCTGGCCGCCTGCTTGTGCCCCTTTTCCGCAATCTGGCTCATGCACCTGGAAATGCTCTGCAGGACGTCGATAGCCGGGTAATGATTTTTGTGCCCCAGCTTTCTGTCAAGCATGATATGTCCGTCCAGAATACTTCTGGCTGTGTCGGTGATAGGCTCGTTGAAATCGTCACCGTCCACCAGCACGGTATACAGTCCCGTGATGGAACCCTTCTCGGCCCTTCCGGCCCGCTCCAGAAGCTTCGGCATCTCAGAGTAAACACTGGGCGGATATCCCCTGCTCACCGGCGGTTCCCCGCTGGCTAAGCCGATCTCTCTCTGAGCCATGGAAAACCGGGTCAGAGAGTCCATCATCAAAAGCACATCCCTGCCCTGATCCCGGAAATATTCCGCGATGGCGGTAGCCGTCTTGGCTGCCTTGTTTCTCTCCAGAGCCGGTCTGTCGGAGGTAGCCACTACCACCACCGAGCGCTTCATGCCCTCTTCACCCAGATCCCGCTCAATAAACTCCCGCACCTCACGGCCTCTCTCTCCGATCAGCGCGATGACGTTGATATCTGCCTTTGTATTTCTGGCAAACATACCCATCAGTGTGGACTTACCCACACCGGAACCGGCAAAAATACCGATTCGCTGTCCCTTGCCCACGGTGATCAGACCGTCCACTGCCTTCACGCCCAGCGGAAGAACCGTGTCGATAATCTCACGGCTCATGGGATCCGGAGGCGGCGCCTCCACAGAGCAGGCCGTCCCCTCCACCACAGTGCCGTCTATGGGTCTTCCCAGCCCGTCCAGAGCCTTGCCCAGCAGCTGACTGCTGACCGTCACCTGAAGCGGACGACAGGTATTCTCCACCATACAGCCCAGACCGATGCCATCTGTAGAATCATAAGGCATGAGCAGCGTCTTCTTATCCTTGAAGCCAACCACCTCCGCCATAATGGGAGCGGCTTCCCCCGCGGGCAGAATTCTGCACACGTCCCCCAGTCTGGCTTCCGGTCCTGCGGACTCAATGGTAAGTCCCACCACATTGACCACCTTGCCGAGCCTGCGGAAAAAGCTCTCTTCTTTCAGTCTGTTATATTTTTCAATGTTAACGGAAACCGCCTGCAAACGTCATTCCTCCCCGGACCAGGATAACAGCGTCAGCTTCTGCTTAAGCTCCGCGAGCTGTGTTCCAAGCCCGCAGTCAAAGATGCCGTTCTCCGTCTCTATCAGGCACTCGTTCTTTGCCAGTGTCAGATCCTCCACCGTCTCAATGCTGCAGCCTGCGGAAACCGCTCCTGCCAGAAGCTGCTTCTTCTGCATGCTGACGTAAGGATAATCTTCCTTTGATACATGGATCAGGAACTCACGTCCGCCGTCCACCTTTTTCATGGTTGCTGAGATCAGATAGGTCAGAATATCCCGGTTGGACGACAGCTCCACCTGGAAAATCTGTTCGTAGATCCCCGTGATAGCCGCCACCAGCTGAGACTCCAGCCCATCCAGCTGGGACTGATAAAATTCCTCCAGCTGTCTCTCCTTCTCCTGGTAGCTTTGCCGGAGCTTTTGTTCCTCTGCCTGGGCCTTTCTCAGTCCTTCCGCATATCCCTGCTGCTTCGCCTCGGCCAGAATCCCTGCCTTCTCCTCCTCTGCCTGAGCATGAGCCTGATCGTTCAGCGCAGCCGCATCCTCCCTGGCCTGGGCGAGAATAGCTTCCGCATCCTCCCTGGCCTGATCCAGCATCTGTCTGATATCCTCCTGCGCCTTCAGCACATTGCCTCCGGACTCGCCCATCTCATCCACGGATATCTCCTGGGCGTCCAGACCTGCCGCAAAGCCGTCAGCGTCTTCCACCCGCTGCTGCCAGGCACGCTCTTCCCGCCGGCGCTGAAGCAGCGCGTTGACATCGATGACTCTCTTTTCATCCTCCTGAACCACAGTGACAAACTGCTTCAACAAATTACTAGACAACGATCTCGTCACCTCCGCCTCTGGAGATTACAATCTCACCGGAATCCTCCAGTTTTCTGATGATATTTACAATCTTCTGCTGTGCTTCTTCCACATCCTTCATGCGGACAGGGCCCATAAACTCCATGTCTTCCTTGATCATAACCGCAAGACGCTTGGAAAGGTTGTTGAAGATCGCGGTCTGAACCTGCTCGTTGGCATTCTTCAATGCCATCTCCAGATCACTGTTGTCCACGTTACGCAGCACCTGCTGAATCGCTCTGTCGTCCAGAAGCAGAATATCCTCGAACACGAACATTTTCTTTCTGATCTCGTCTGCCAGCTCGGGCTCCTCGATCTCCAGAGTCTCCATGATATGGCGCTCCGTTCCCCGATCCACCGTATTCAGGATCTCCACCACAGCGTCCACACCGCCGATGATGGTGTAATCCTGATTTACCAGACTTGCCAGCTTGGACTCCAGCACCTTCTCCACCTCCTTGATCACGTCGGGGCTGGTGCGGTCCATCACTGCGATACGTCTGGCCACATCCGCCTGTCTGTCCGGGGCAAGTGCCGAGATGATGAACGCCGCCTGTCCCGGCGACAGATAGGAAAGAATCAACGCAATGGTCTGAGGGTGTTCGTCCTGAATGAAGTTGATGATCTGAGACGCATCGGTCTTTCGCACAAACTCGAAGGGCTTTACCTGCAGAGATGCCGTCAGCTTGCTGATGACATCCATCGCCTTCTCGGAGCCCACCGCCTTCTCCAACAGATCCTTGGCGTAGTTGATACCGCCCTCTGCAATATACTGCTGCGCCAGACAGACCTCATAAAACTCGTTGATGACCTCTTCCTTCTCCTGCGGCGTCACGCTTCTGGTATTTGCAATCTCCAGCGTCAGCTCCTCGATCTCCTCCTCCTTCAGGAATTTAAAGATCCCCGCGGACCGCTCGGGCCCCAGCGAGATCAACAGGATCGCCGCCTTTTGTATCCCCTTCAGGCCGTCTTCTTTTCCCTTTGCCATAATCTTTTACTCCCTCGCCCGTTTACTCCCAATCCTCGTTCAGCCAGTTTCTCAGCAGGCTGGCCGCCGCCTCGGGATTTTCATCCACAAATTTCTCTATCAGCTTTCTGGTATCGGACTTTGTCTCCACATCAATGGTCTCCAGCATATCCTCAGGGTTGGACTGAAGCAGGGATTCCACGGAAAGCTCCTCCTCGTCCTGTACCTCCTTCTTAAAGTTCATGCTCCTGAGCACCACAAATGCCAAAAGCCCCAGAATCAGCACGATCATCACGATGCTCAGCACATCCGTGCCGGTGACATTCATGCCCTCCTTATCATAGAAAAGTGGGGACTCATAAGCCAGGATCGTGATCCTGTCCGCACTGATGCCCGTGGCGTTTGCCGCCATCTGGTAATACTCCTGTTCCACCTCCAGTTTCACGTCCGCCCGGTTGGCTTCCTTGAATTCCTCCCAGCTCGTACCGTCCAGAAGCCCCTGGGCCCTGACACTCTCCTCACGATACTCACGGAACCGGATCATGGCAATCGACAACGAGGAATCGTCGTATACAATTCCCCCTGCAGGCGTCACCTTGCTGGTGTTCTTCTCATTGACCAGATAGTCGCTGGAAGTCTCGTCCTGTGTGGACTCGCTGCTTCCAAAATCGGGATTCACATAGGTGTTCAGGTTCTCCCCGTCATTGGAATCCGTCCCGGGAATGCCGCCGCCTTCGTTGACGCTGCTGGATCCAAACACGTCCTGATGGGCAAGAAAGCCCTCCGTTCTGTCGCCGTTCACATAATATTCTTTCACAGCCTCCTGGTATTCGGAAAAATCAAGTTCCAGATGACTGGATACCTCGATGCTGTCAAACTGCTTTGTCCCGTAAAGCACTTTTTTGAGCTGATTGGCCACCATCGCCTGAGCCTGGTTCTGCAGCTCCTGCAGAGAGTTTGCCAGTCCGGCAGCCGAATAGTCGTCTCCCCCCGCAAAGAGCAGGTTGGACTCCTGATCTATAATGGTGATATTTGCCGTGGTGGCATTTCCCAGAGATGCGGCTACACATCTGGCCAGCCCGGCAGCCTGGGATGAGGAAAGATTTCCGTCCAACTCCAAGGTGATCCACGCGGAGGCTTCCTCCTGGCTCGCCGCCAGCGTGCCGTTCTGAGGCGGTATCGTCAAAACAACCCACGCCTCTTTCACGGATTCCTGTGCCTTCAAAGTCCGGCGCAGCTGTTCCTGCAGATAAAGCTGCCACTGATTCTCCCGGTCGGAGCTGGTAGTAGACATACTGCTGTTTACGAAATCACCGTACTTGAGCATATCGGAGACAATCCCCGCCGAGCCCAACGCCAGATTCGCCTGATAGAGCTGGTCGGTAACCACCTCAATGGTCAGCGCGTCATCCGATTCTTTGTGGGTGATCCCCGCGTCATCCAAAATAGACACCACCTCGGAGGACTCCGCCGTGTTTGCATAAGTGCCCAGCCTGGTATACTGGGGCCTGGAAATTGCATATATCAGGATGGCAAAGGCAAAAATCACCACCGCCGCAATCGCAATGATGATCGTCTTCTGCCTGGCGGTGAATCGGTTCCACCACCCCTGTATCTTTGCCCATATTTCTTTCAGCTTGTCAGCCATGGTACTTCTCCCCTACTTGGTTTCTACATTCCCGTCAGATCTGTATCTGCATGATTTCACGGTAAGACTCCATCAGCTTGTCGCGGATCGCAACGGTATACTGCAAGGCAGAAGATGCCTTCTGAAGCGCAATGGTCAGATCATGTGAGTTCTCCGTCTCCCCCAGGGCAAATCGGATCTCCTCATTCTCCATATCGGAGAGATAACTGTTCGTGGTCTTGATATTGTCGATGGCTGAATTCAGGAAGGCATCAAACAAAGTGCCGTCCGTCTTTTTGCTCTTTCTGTTGAGAATGTCTGTGGCTTCCGTCACAGACGATACGGCGTCCACCGGGGACATGCCATTAATCGAAGTGATGTTCATCTATGTACTCCTCCTGGAATTATCTGCGCATGTGTCATCTGCCTATCTCAAGTCCCTGCAGCACCATTGACTTGCTGGCGTTGAATGCGGTGGAATTTGCCTCGTACGCTCTGCTGGCGTCGATCATATTCGTCATTTCCGTGATGATATTTACATTGGGATAGGTCACATATCCATTCTCATCCGCGTCGGGATGCGAGGGATCATAAACCATATTCATCTCCGTCTCATGATCCTCATAGACGCCGCTGACCTTCACTCCCTGTCCCGAGTAGCCATGGCTGTACGCCGCCTTGCCCAGCACCCGGCTGAAAGCCGTCTGCCCGCCCTTCTCCTCGAAGGTGACTACCTTTCTGCGGTAGGGCGTGCCGTCCGCCGTCCTGGTGGTGCTGGCATTCGCCACATTCTCCGAGATGACATCCATACGATACCTCTGTGCCGTCAGCCCGGACGCATTTATGTTAAATGCTGAAAACATGCTCATAATTTCTATTCTCCTTCTTCCGAATTTATTCCTCTTTCCTTTTTACGCACTACTTCATAACCGTCTGAAGATTGGTAAACTCCTGGTTGATACAGGTCAGAAGTCCCTGGTACTTCAGCTGGTTTTCCGCAAGCATGACGTTCTCATTTTCAATATCCACATTATTTCCGTCCAGACGGTAGGAAAAACTGGAATAGTCCGTGAAGGTTCTGACTGAAAGATTCTTTGCCTTGGCATTGGTTACCTTGGAATCCATAGACTGATAGCGGTTATACCCCAGCGCCTTCTGAAGCACGGACTCAAATGCCACATCCTGCCTCTTATAGCCGGGAGTATCCACATTCGTGATATTGTTGGATATGGCCTGATGGCGGATCCAGCTTGCGTCCGCTGCCTTATCCAGAATTCTGACATAGTCAAATACATTGGTTTGAATCATATTTGTACCCCCTTACCCGCCTGCACGGGCATAATATAATATATAATATTATATAAAAAACAGCTCCCCTCGTACGGTCAGACCGCACATTCCATTCTATTATAATGGATTTTGGCAAAAACACAATAGATTTTGTGTGAATTTATGCAAAATTACATTATATGGTATTCCGGAACAAAACAAAGGGACTTATTATCAAGCTAATAAATCCCTTTTCATACGGCCTTGGCCGTCCAAATCCATTTGAATATGAAATTACAGTCAGATCCGCTGATTCTGGCGTTTCAGCTCCTCTATCTCGTCAAACACCACATCGTTGAGCACTTTGATATAGGTTCCCTTCATGCCGGAGGATCTGGACTCAATGACCCCGGCGCTCTCGAACTTTCTCAGTGCATTCACAATCACGGACCGGGTGATCCCCACTCTGTCCGCGATCTTGCTGGCAACCAGAATACCCTCCATGCCGCCCAGCTCGTCAAAAATATGAGTGATGGCCTCCATCTCAGAGAAGGAAAGCGTACTGATGGCGGACTTTACCACCGCAACCTTACGGCTCTCCTCCGCACTTTCCTCATTCACCGCACGGAGCATTTCCAGTCCGACCACCGTGGAACCGTACTCGCAGAGTATGATATCATCAATGTCATACTGTACGTCGCACTTATAGATAAACAGTGTCCCCAGCCGCTCACCCGCTATCTCAATGGGTGTGATGATTGCCTTAAGCTTTCTGATATCAGAACTTTCAAAGCCCAGGGTCTCCAGGTTCACATTCTCCTTTGTGGAAAGTACCCCCAGAAGCCTCTCGTTCAGCATATTGTCTATAAATCCGCCTACATTCTCGTCGATCAGCTCCGTGATAGACTGGATCCCCTCGGATTTGCCGATGCCCAGCACCTTCCCCTTTCTGCTGATCACCAGTACGTTGGAACACAGAATCTCACGCATCACCTTGCAGATATCGTTGAATACTACCTTGCTGGAATTATTATTGTGCAACAACTTACCGATTTTTCTGGTTTTATCCAAAAGCTGTACACTGCTCATACCAAACCTCCGTCCTCCATCTGCCTGCATACGGAAACCATGGTGTCATTGTATCACACAAATAGACTGTTTACAATGCCGAATCCATGGAAATTTTCCGTTTTTTTGAGATTTGTAAGACAATTTTGGCAAAATACAGCAATTTACTTATTTTATTTCTTCCTTCTTGTTCTGAACCCGGTAGCCGCACTTCTCGTTTGCGCACACCAGATTATTCCCTTTGGCCAGAAGAACCGAACCACAGTCGGGGCATTTTTCCCCTGTGGGCCTCTGCCACACCATAAAATCACAGTTTGGATTGTCAATACATCCGAAATACTTTCTTCCTTTTTTGGTCTTTTTCAGAACCACGTCCCTGCCGCACTTGGGGCAGGCCACACCGATCTTTTCAAAATAAGGCAGCGTGTTGCGGCACTCCGGAAAGCCCGGGCAGGCCAGAAACCGACCGTGCGGGCCGTACTTAATCACCATCTGCCTGCCGCAGAGCTCGCAGACCTGGTCGCTGACCTCGTCCGCGATTTTTACCTCCGCCAGATCCTCCTCCGCCTTCTTTACGGCCTCGTCCAGGTCAGGATAAAAATTGGCTACAATGGTCTTCCACTTTACGTTCCCTTCCTCCACGCTGTCCAGAAGAGCCTCCATATTCGCCGTGAAATTCACATCCACAATGGTAGGGAACGCGTTCTTCATCATGCTGTTCACCACCTCTCCCAGCTCGGTCACATAGAGATTCTTTCCCTCCTTGACGATATATCGTCTGGCCAGAATGGTGGTGATGGTGGGCGCATAGGTGCTCGGGCGTCCGATTCCCAGCTCCTCCAGCGCCTTTACCAGCGAAGCTTCCGTGTAATGGGCGGGGGGCTGGGTAAAGTGCTGTGCCGGATCAAAGGAGAGAAAGGAGAGGCTGCTTTCCCTGCTCAGCTCTCCGCTCAGTGTGTTTTCCTCCTCCTTGTCCTCCTCCGCGCTGTAGACGCTCAGGAAACCGTCAAATTTTCTGGAGGATGCGGCAAGGGTAAACACATGCTCCCCCGCCTGTATGCGAACCGATGTGGTCTCGTACCTGGCAGCGCTCATTCTGCTGGCGGTAAACCGTTTCCAGACCAACTGATAAAGCCGGGCCAGATCTCTTGGCAGCTGCTCCTTCATGGCGGCGGGAAGTCTTCCGATATCCGTGGGCCGGATCGCCTCATGGGCATCCTGTATCTTCTGCCCGTTTTTTTTCCGGGACGTCTCTCCCCCCAGATATTCCTTCCCGTAATGTGACTCAATAAACTCCGCCGCCGTGGCCTCCGCCTCCTCGGACACGCGGGTGGAATCCGTACGAAGGTAGGTGATAAGTCCCACCGTACCCTCTCCCTCGATCTCTACTCCCTCGTAAAGCTGCTGCGCAAGGCGCATGGTCTTCTGAGTGGAAAAATTCAGGGCCTTGCTGGCCTCCTGCTGCAGCGTGGAGGTGGTAAAGGGCAGCGGCGCCTTCTTCAGCCGTTCTCCCTTTTTCACTTCGGTAATCCCAAACGTTTCTCCCTCCAGCGCCTTCTGAATGGACTCCGCCTGTTCCCTGCAGGTGATCGCCTGTTTTTCCTGAACCGTTCCGTAATATTTTGCACAGATCGGCTTTTTTTCGCCCTTCACCTTCAGATTCACATCCAGGCTCCAGTACTCCTCCGGCACAAAGGCATTGATCTCGTCCTCTCTGTCGCAGATAATCCGCAGTGCCACGGACTGCACCCTGCCGGCGCTCAGCCCCCGCTTGATCTTCTCCCACAGAAGCGGCGAGATCCGGTAACCCACCATCCGGTCCAGCACTCGTCTGGCCTGCTGGGCATCCACCAGATTCATATTGATCTCCCTTGCGTTTTTCAGGGATTCCTTCACCGCATTCTTCGTGATCTCGTTGAAGGTGATCCGATAAACTTTTTTGTCCTCCAGCTTCAGCGCATAAAACAGATGCCAGGAAATGGCCTCCCCCTCCCGGTCCGGGTCGGTTGCAAGATAGATCTTCTCGGCCTTTTTCACTTCTTTCCGAAGCCCCGCAAGGATATCCCCCTTCCCGCGGATCGTAATATATTTGGGCTCATAGTCGTGTTCCACATCGATTCCCAAGGAACTTTTGGGCAGGTCACGGACGTGTCCGTTGCTGGCCGCCACCGCATAATTGGCGCCCAAAAATTTTCTGATCGTCTTCACCTTGGCAGGCGACTCCACGATTACCAGATACTTAGCCATAATATTCATACCCCTTTGCAAACGCTAATCGTGAATCACTATACACCAAAAGATTCCCGGGCGCAAGGCTTTTATGGTTTTTTCACAAAACAAAAAAGCATTGAAACAAATTGTTTCAACACTTCTTCGGGGTTGGGCTCTTCAAATGAAGAAACAGCTGATAGGGGAATCGAACCCCTGTTTCCGCCGTGAGAGGGCGGCGTCTTAACCGCTTG
>ERZ779624.233-NODE-233-length-20239-cov-10.705063_pt1 | contig 20239 bp, 21 predicted proteins | sample MGYA00514190_ERZ779624 | MGnify/ENA primary metagenome ERZ779624 (study PRJEB29562, sample SAMEA4376706) | mouse gut metagenome | isolation source: Cecum | study: EMG produced TPA metagenomics assembly of the A DSS colitis mouse model was used to assess the... | reverse complement strand
CCCCGGACGGCGGGCCACGCCGCCGGGGCGGAGACCTTCCGCACCATCGCCACCTTTGCCAAGGAGCTGGGGCTGGAGTACCTGACGGTGTACGCCTTCTCCACGGAAAACTGGAAGCGGCCCGCCGACGAGGTGGCCTCCATCATGAGGCTGCTGGAGAAGTACCTCCACGAGGCCATTGAGACCATGGCGAGGGACAAGGTGAAGATGGCCTTTTTCGGCGACCTGTCCCCCCTGGCCCCCCACCTCCAGGCCCTGTGCCATGAGACGGAGGAGATCTCCAAGGGCTACGACGGCTGCCAGGTGAACATCTGCCTGAACTACGGCGGACGGGACGAGGTGCTCCGGGCGGCGAAGGCCTTTGCCCTGGACTGCGCCGAGGGACGGGCCGACCCGTCCCACCTTACGGAGGACGCTTTCGGAAGGTATCTCTACTCCGCCGGGGTGCCCGATCCGGATCTGGTCATCCGGCCCAGCGGCGAGGTGCGGGTGTCCAACTTCCTGCTCTGGCAGTCCGCCTACGCGGAATTTTACTTTACCGACGTGCTGTGGCCCGATTTCAGCAAGGATGAATTGCTCCGGGCGTTGGCGGCCTACCAGGGCCGCTCCCGCCGGTATGGAGGTGTGTGACATGGCAAAACGGATTTTAGTCGCGGTGATTTTCACCCCGGCCCTGCTGGCGGTGATGCTGGTGCCGCCCCCCCTGGCCTGGACGGCGGTGGTGTGCTTCATCGCCGCCATGGCCTGCTTCGAGCTGCTGCGGGCCACCGGGGAGGGGCGGGTGTCCCTGCCCATGCGGATCGCCGCCATGGCCTCCGCCGCCGTGCTGCCCCTGGGGAGCTGGGCGGGGCTGGGCACCGCCTACGTGAACCTGTGCGCCTTTGTGGTGACGGCGGTTTGCTTCTGGTGCGCCATCCGGGCCTACGACGGGCACAGTGCCCCGGTGGGCTTCCAGCAGGTGCTGGTGTGCCTGTTCGGCGGGGTGATCATCCCCCTGGCCCTGGCCGCGCTGGTGGAGCTGCGGTGCCTGGAGTACGGGAAATACCTGGTCCTGCTGGCGGTGCTGCTGACCTTCGTCACCGACGCGGGGGCCTACTTCGCCGGGGTGTTTCTGGGCAGGCACCGGGGCGTCACCCAGGTCAGCCCCAACAAGAGCGTGGAGGGGTACATCGGCGGCTTCGTGTCCGGCGTGGCCTTCGCCCTGCTGTACGGGCTGGTGGCGGGAGAGATCGCCCGCGTCCCCGTGGACCTGCTCTCGCTGGCCCTGTGCGGGCTGTTCGGGGCGTTGGCCACCGAGGTGGGGGATCTGGCCTTCTCCTTCGTGAAGCGGCAGTACGGGGTGAAGGATTTCGGACACCTGCTGCCGGGCCATGGCGGTATGCTGGACCGGTTCGACAGTATGCTGTTCTGCGGGCCGGTGGTGCTGTTCATCGTCCAGTGCCTGCCGGTGTTTGAGGTGATGGGATGAGACGGACCCTTTCTGTTTTAGGCTCCAGCGGCTCCATCGGGCGGCAGGCCCTGGACGTGGCGGCGGTTTGCGGCCATGAGGTGGCGGCCATCGCGGTGAACCGCAGCGCACCAATGGCGGAGGAGCAGGCCCGGAGGTTCCGGCCCAGGCTGGCGGTGGCGGTGGACGAGGAAGCCGCCGCCGATCTGCGGACGCGGCTGGCGGACACGGAGGTCAAGGTGCTGTCCGGGCGGGAGGGGCTGCTGGAGGCGGCGTCCCTGCCCGGGGCGGACACGGTGGTCACCGCCATCGTGGGGGTGGCGGGGCTGGAGCCCACCCTGGCCGCCATCGCCTGCGGCAAGCGGATCGCCCTGGCCAACAAGGAGACGCTGGTGTGCGCCGGGGAGCTGGTGATGGCCCGCGCCCGGGAGGCGGGGGCGGAGATCGTCCCCGTGGACTCGGAGCACTCCGCCATCTTCCAGTGCCTACAGGGGTGCCGGGACCGGGGGGAGGTGCGGCGGCTGATCCTCACCGCCTCCGGCGGGCCCTTCTTCGGCTGGAGCCGGGAGGAGCTGGCCGGGGTGACCAAGGCCCAGGCCCTGAAGCACCCCAACTGGGCCATGGGCGCGAAAATCACCATCGACTCCGCCACCCTGATGAACAAGGGGCTGGAGTTCATCGAGGCCATGCGGCTGTACGCCGTGCCCCCGGAGCAGATCCAGATCGTCGTCCACCGGGAGAGCATCATCCACTCCCTGGTGGAGTTCGGGGACGGGGCCATCCTGGCCCAGCTGGGGAGCGCGGATATGCGCCTGCCCATTCAGTACGCCCTCACCTGGCCGGAGCGGACCCCCGGCCCCGCCAAGCCGCTGGATCTGCTGTCCTGCCCGCCGCTCACCTTCCAACGGCCCGACCCGGAGGCGTTCCGGTGCCTGGGGCTGGCCCTGGAGTGCGCAGAGCGGGGGGGCACGTCCACCGCCATTCTCAACGGGGCCAACGAGGCGGCGGTGGGGCTGTTTTTGGAGGACAAAATTGGATTTCTGGACATCCCCCGGCTGGTGGAGGAGGCCCTGGCCCGGGTGCCCGTGCTGGACGGCCCGGGGCTGGACCAGATTTTAGAGGCCGACCGCGCCGCCCGTCAGGCGGTTTATCAATCTGTGAGGTGACACATTTTGGCAAGATTCCTGTATATCCTGCTGGTGATTGTGCTGTTCGGTGTGCTGATCGCCATCCATGAGTTCGGACACTTCATCACCGCCAAGCTGCTGGGGGTGAAGGTGAACGAGTTCGCCATCGGCATGGGCCCTGCGATCTGGCAGAGCCGGAAAGGGACGGGGGAACCCTGGGAGGAAGAAAAAACCCTGTACAGCCTTCGGGCTTTCCCCGTGGGGGGCTACTGCGCCATGGAGGGGGAGGACGAGGACACCGGAGACCCCCGGGCCTTCTCCCGGCAGAAGGGGTGGAAAAAGATCATCATCCTGTGCGCCGGCTCCTTTATGAACTTCCTGCTGGGGCTGGTGATCATGGTGATCCTGTCCCTGGGCGTGACCCAGGTCAGCGCGCCCATCATCTCCGGCTTCATGGACGGCTTCGCCCTGGAGGGGGAGTCCGGCCTGATGGTTGGGGACCGCCTTCTGGAGATCGACGGACACGCGATCTGGCTACGCAGCGACGCCTTCCTCTACCTGGACCGCAACGATGGCGTGAGCGGGGTGGATCTGGTGGTGGAGCGGGACGGGCAGCGCGTCGTCCTGGACGGTTTCCCCATGACCCGCGCCATTGAGACGGAGGAAAACGGCCGGATGGTGAAAAAATTCGGCATCACCATCGGCCAGATGGAGGAGCTGTCCCTCCCGGGCCGCCTCCGCTATGGCTTTTTGCAGACGGTGGACTTTGTGCGCATCGTGTGGGTGAGCCTGGGCGATCTGGTGACGGGCCGGGTGGCGGTGTCCCAGCTGTCCGGGGTGATCGGCGTGGTGGACGTGGTGTCCGAGATGGGTGAGCAGGCCCAGGATCAGGCCCAGTCCGCCCTGGCGGGGGTGCTGGATGTGTTCAGCATGATGGCCCTCATCGCCGTGAACCTGGCGGTGATGAATATGCTGCCCATCCCCGCGCTGGACGGCGGGCGGATCTTCTTTGTGCTGCTGAACGGGCTCCTCTTTGCCGTGGCGAAACGGCGCATCCCGGAGAAATACGAGGGCTATGTCCACGCCGGGGCCTTTGTGGTGCTGCTGGCCCTGATGGCGGTGGTGGCCCTCCATGACGTGTGGAACATCTTTGCGTAGGCGGTGCCTGATATGACAAGGAAATTTTATGTGGGCGGCGTCCCCCTGGGCGGGGGTGCTCCCGTTTCCATCCAGTCCATGACCAACACCCCCACCCACGACGTGGACGCCACCCTGGCCCAGATCCGGGCGTTGGCGGCGGCGGGGTGCGATATCGTCCGGGTGGCGGTGCCCGACCTGGAGGCGGCCCGGGCCATCGGGACGCTGAAGGCGGGCAGTCCGCTGCCCCTGGTGGCGGACATCCACTTCGACTACCGTCTGGCCCTGGCGGCGGCGGAGCAGGGGGTTGACAAGATCCGCATCAACCCCGGCAACATCGGCTCACCCCGGCGGGTGGAGGCGGTGGCCAAGACCTGCAAGGAGCGGCGCATTCCCATCCGGGTGGGGGTGAACGGCGGCTCCCTGGAGAAGGAGCTGCTGGACAAGTACGGCGGCCCCACGCCGGAGGCCATGGTGGAAAGCGCGCTGGGCCACATCCGCCTGCTGGAGCTGTACGGCTTCGAGAACATCTGCGTGTCGCTGAAGGCGTCCTCCGTGCCCGCCACCATGGGGGCCTACCGCCTGATGGCGGAGCGGTACGACTACCCCCTGCATCTGGGTGTTACCGAGGCGGGCACCCGGGACATAGGCGAGCTGAAGGCGGCGGCGGGCATCGGCGGACTGCTGGGCCTGGGCATCGGGGACACCCTGCGGGTGAGCCTGACCGCCGACCCGGTGGAGGAGGTCTACGCCGCCCGGCGGATTTTGAAGGCCGTGGGCCTGCGCCGGGAGGGGCCGGAGCTGATTGCCTGCCCCACCTGCGGGCGGACCCAGATCGATCTGATCCCCATGGCGGAGCGGGTGGAGGAGCTGCTGAAGGGCGTGGACAAGCCCATCACTGTGGCGGTGATGGGGTGCGTGGTCAACGGCCCCGGCGAGGCCCGCCACGCGGACGTGGGAATCGCGGGCGGCAAGGGCGAGGGCGTGCTGTTCAAGCACGGGGAGATCGTGGCCAGGGTGCCGGAGGAGGAGCTGGTGCCGGGGCTGATGAAGCTGATCGGGGAGCTGTAACATGAACGGCAGCAAAGAGGCGTTTGCCCTCGCGCTGGCAGAGCGGTTCCCGGAATTCCGCGTGGCATACCAGAAGCATCTGGAGGACTACGGGGAGATTTTGGGCCACGTCTTTTTTAACGTGCTGCACCGCGCCCTTGTGCCGTTGCTGCGGCTCAATGAGGATCGGGAGAAGATTGGTCAGTATATCGAATTTCTGGAGAATATGTACGCCAATGGGGACGAGGATGTGCGAAACATCGTAGAAGTCACGATTTTGGAGGTCTTGGGGGACGACGAGACGGTTTTACGGAATGCGTTCCTCTATTTTTCCGAAAACCTGATGACGGCGGCGCAGGCGGTGGAAAAGGGTTGGGGCCGCCGGGATATCCGCATATGGCGGAAAAACGGCAGGGTGCGGTACGATTGGGAATGGTCGCGGCAGACTTGACCAGAAATGAATGGGAGAGAGATTTGATGAAGCACATAGGGACGCAATACATAGAGACAGAGCGGTTGATTCTGCGCCGGTTCGAGCTGTCGGATGCCCAGGCCATGTTTGACAACTGGGCGTCCGACGACGAGGTGACAAAATATCTGACCTGGCCCACCCATGCCGATGTGTCGGTGACGGAGGGCATCCTGGGGCAGTGGGTGCCTCAGTATGAAAAGGACGACTATTATAACTGGGCGATTGTCTTAAAGGAGCATGGCTCCCAGCCCATCGGAAATATCAATGTGGCACACTGGAGTGAGGACAGAGAGGCTCCGGAGATTGGCTACTGCATGGGCAGACGCTGGTGGCATCAGGGGATCATGACCGAAGCCCTGGCCGCGGTGCTTGATTTCTTGTTTGATCGGGTGGGTGTGGAGCAAATTACAGCCCTCCACGACACAAACAACCCCCATTCCGGCGGCGTTATGCGCAAATGCGGCATGGCTTTTGACGGTGTGCGGGAGAAGGCGGGCAAAAACAACCAGGGCGTAGTGGACATGGCCCGTTATGTCCTCAAGGCCAGCGACAGATAAGGAGCGAGACAGAACGATGCCAACCTTTCAACAGACCTTTGCCAACTGCCCCTTCCCGGAAGGGGTTTTGGCTGTTTTAGGGAGTTATCCCGTCCGGGTGCGGGTGAACCGGGAGCGGCGGGCCATGGAGGTGGCGGCGATAGGAACGGATGTTTCACATGAAACACTCGTTCGAGCCGAGGAGACGCTGAAGGCGGCCTTCGGGCTTCACGAGGCGGTGGTGACGGTGGAAGCCCCCCCCGCCCCGGAGGCTCCCGCCCCCTCGCCGCAGCCCAAGGAGACGGCGGCGGCACAGCCCGCCTCGGCCCCGGCGGAGCGGAAGCCCCCCCAGGAAGTCCCCGCCCCGGCACAGGAACAGAAGCCCCAGGGCCTGGAGGCCCAGATGGCGGCCATGCGCCGGAAGGTTCTGCGGACGGACGCCCCCGCCTCCGGCGGCGGAAAAAAGCGGGTCAAGCAGATCTACGGCAAGATCAGCGGGAAAAAGAAGCCCGTCCCCATGGGAGATCTGGCCCTGGATATGGGCAGCGTGGTGGTGGAGGGCGAGGTGTTCAACGTGGAGCACCGGGAGCTTCCCCGGCGGAAGGCCTGGGTGGTGTGCTTCGATATCACCGACCTCACCGGCTCCATCCGGGTCACCCGGTTCATGGAGGGGGAGGAGGCCAAGCCCATCATCAGCCAGGTGAAGAAGGGCCAGCGGCTCCAGGTTCAGGGACGGCTTACCGTGGGGCGGTTCGACAACGGCGATCTGGTGCTGGAGCCTTACGGCATCAACGAGGCCCCCAAGCCCGAGGGGCGGAAGGACACCGCCCCGGACAAGCGGGTGGAGCTGCATTTACATACCAAAATGTCCATGATGGACGGCCTGTGCGACGCCAAGGCGGTGGTGAAGCGGGCCATCGAGTGGGGCCACCCCGCCATCGCCATCACCGACCACGGGGTATTGCAGTCCTTCCCCGACGCCTACAACGCCTCGGGCCGGGGGGAGAAGATCAAGATCCTCTACGGCGTGGAGGCGTATTACCAGAATGACGTGGACGAGCAGGCCGCCGTCCACGGCCCCGGCGACGTGCTCCTGGACGGGGAGTTTGTGGCCTTCGACCTGGAGACCACGGGGCTGGACGCCCGGACGGACGCCATCATCGAGATCGGCGCGGTGCGCATACGGGACGGGGCGGTGGTGGACAAGTTCGCCTCCTTCGCCCAGCCGGGGCACCCCCTCAGCGCGAAAACCGTCTCCCTCACCGGGATCACCGACGAGCTGCTGCGGGGCGCGCCCGGGCCGGAGGAGGCGGTGGACGCCTTCCTGGACTGGGCGGGGGACGCGCCCCTGTGCGCCCACAACGCCGCCTTTGACACCGGGTTCCTCCGGGAATACTGCCGCCGCTCGGGCCGGAGCTTCGACCCCCTCTATTTCGATACCCTGATCCTGGCCCAGTACCTGCTTCCCAAGCTGCCCAACCACAAGCTGGACACGGTGGCCAACGCCCTGAAGCTCCCCCCCTTCCAGCACCACCGGGCCTATGACGACGCGGAGACCTGCGGCCTGATCCTGGCGGCGTTGATCCCCATGCTGAAGGAGCGGGGGGTGGAGCGGGCGGCCCAGATCAACCGGGCCTTTGCCGGACAGCGGCGGGGCGGGCGGGGCCGCCGCTCCGCCTACCACCTGATCCTGCTGGCGAAAAACCAGACCGGCCTGCGCAACCTGTACAAGCTGGTGTCCAAGGCCCATCTGGAGCACTTCAACCGCTTCCCCATCATGCCCAAATCCCTCATTGACGAGAACCGGGAGGGGCTGATCATCGGCTCCGCCTGCGAGGCGGGGGAGCTGTTCCGGGCCGTCATCGGGGGCAGGGAGGACCGGGAGCTGGAGCGGATCGCGTCCTGGTACGACTTTTTGGAGATACAGCCCCTGTCCAACAACGCCTATATGCTCCGCCCGGACCGGGAGGGCAGGCGGATCGCCCGGGACAAGGAGGATCTGCGCTCCTTCAACCGCCGGGTGGCGGCCTTGGGCGAGCGGCTGGGCAAGCCGGTGTGCGCCACCGGGGACGTCCACTTCATGGAGCGGTCGGATGAGATCTACCGCCATATCCTGCTGGCCGCCAAGGAGTTCGAGGACGCGGACAGCGAAAACCCCCTCTACTTCCGCACCACCGACGAGATGCTGGAGGAGTTTTCCTACCTGGGCAGGGAGAAGGCCCGGGAGGTGGTGGTGGACAACCCCCAGAAGGTGGCGGGCTGGTGCGAAAGCGTGCGGCCCCTGCCCGACGGGCTGTTCACCCCCAAGCTGGAGAACTCCGAGGGGGAGCTGAAGGATCTGGTGTGGGGTAAGGCCCATGCCCTCTACGGGGACAACCCGCCCCAGATCGTGTGCGACCGGATCAACGCGGAGCTGAAGGACATCATCGGCTGTCACTACGATGTGATCTATATGTCCGCCCAGAAGCTGGTGCAGAATTCGCTGGAGCACGGTTATCTGGTGGGGTCCCGGGGGTCGGTGGGCTCGTCCCTGGTGGCGTTCATGTCGGGGATCACCGAGGTGAACTCCCTGCCCGCCCACTACCGCTGCCCCAGCTGCAAGCACGCCGATTTCGACTTTGCCCAGGATCCCGCCCACCCCTACGGCTGCGGCGCGGATATGCCGGACCGGAAATGCCCGGTGTGCGGCGCGGACTACGAGAAGGACGGCTTCCATATCCCCTTCGAGACCTTCCTGGGCTTCGGCGGGGACAAGGTGCCCGACATCGACCTGAATTTCTCCGGCGAGTACCAGTCCAGCGCGCACAAATACACCTTCGAGCTGTTCGGCCAGGATCACGTGTTCCGGGCGGGCACCATCGGCACCGTGGCGGAAAAAACCGCCATCGGCTACGTCCGCAAGTACCTGGAGCAGGCGGGGCGGGACAACGTGCCCTTCGCGGAGGTGCTCCGGCTGGCCCGGGGCTGCATGGGGGTAAAGCGCACCACGGGCCAGCACCCCGGCGGCATGGTGGTCATCCCCCAGGACAAGGAGATCTACGACTTCTGCCCGGTCCAGCACCCGGCGGACGACAAGGACTCGGACATTATCACCACCCACTTTGAATACCACTCCATGGAGTCCAACCTCTTGAAGCTGGATATGCTGGGCCACGACGACCCGTCCATGATCCGGATGCTGGAGGACCTGACCGGGGAGGACGCCAAGAAGATCCCCCTGGACGACCCGGACACCATGAGCCTGTTCACCACCTCGGAGAAGCTGGGCTTTGAAGACGACCCCGTCCTGGGCCCCACCGGGGCGGTGGCCATCCCCGAGTTCGGCACCCCCTTCGTCCGGGGAATGCTGGAGGACACCCACCCCAACCAGTTCGATATTCTGGTGCGGCTGTCCGGCTTCTCCCACGGCACCGACGTGTGGCTGGGCAACGCCAAGGACCTGATCACCTCCGGCACCGCCAAGGTCAACGAGGCCATCGGCTGCCGGGACGATATCATGCTGTTCCTCATCTCCAAGGGCTTCAAGGACACCCGGGCCTTCAAGATCATGGAGGCGGTGCGCAAGGGCCGGGGCCTGCCCGACGGGGCGGAGGACGAGATGAAGGAGCACGGCGTGCCGGAGTGGTACATCGAGTCCTGTAAAAAGATCGCCTACCTGTTCCCCAAGGCCCACGCGGTGGCCTACGTGATGATGGCCTTCCGCATCGCCTGGTTTAAGGTGCACCGGCCGCTGGCGTTCTACGCCGCCTATTTCTCCATCCGGGCCAAGGCCTTTGACGAGAAGTATATGTGCCGGGGCATGGAGGTGGTGAAGCGGAAGATGGCGGAGATCAACGCCAAGAAGAACGCCAAGGAGAAGAAGGACCGCCCCTCGGCGGTGGAGGAGGATATGCTCACCACCCTGGAGGTGTGCTACGAGTTCTACCGGAGGGGGTTCAGCTTCGCCCGGATGGACATCTGCCGATCCCTGTCCACAAAATTTATTGTGGATGAGGAGAAGGGCGCGCTGATTCCGCCCTTTACCTCGGTGGCGGGCCTGGGCGAGACGGTGGGGGACGACATCGTGGAGAAGCGGCAGGGGAAGGACTTTTTGTCCATCGAGGAGTTCGCCCTGGCCTGTTCCAAGGTGTCCTCCACCCATCTGGAGCAGCTCAAGGACGCGGGGGCCTTTGGGGATCTGCCGGACAGCAGCCAGTTCAGCCTGTTTTGAGGAGGAAACGTAATGTGGATTGAGACAGAGCGGCTGATTTTGAGGCCGCACACACCCGCCGATTTTGAGGATTATTTTGAATACATCATGGAGCCGGAGCTTCAGCGGATGCTGGGGCTGAACGGTTTGGTGGACCGGGCGTCGGCACTGGAAACCTTCCAATGGCTGCTGGACACTGATCACGGGGAATTTCTTGCGGCGGTCAGCCGGGAGACCGGGCGGGTCATCGGCCATATCTGCGTCCAGCCACCAGTGGAACAGGTGGCCCAGTCGCCGGAGTTCCAGGGTAAAAAGGGTGCTTCGCTCTCTTTCGCCATTGCGAAATGGGAGCGGCGGAAGGGGCTGATGGCGGAGGCTTTGAGTGCTTTGATAGGACAGCTGTTCCGGGACGGCACGGTGGATTACCTTGACTGCGAATACCCCCTGTTCAATACGGCGTCCCGGGGGCTTCAGGAGAAGCTGGGGTTCCGGTATTGGGGGAAAGAGCAGTTTGGAGATGTGGAGCTTATCATCAATATTCTGGGTAAGCCGGACGGATCACCGGACAGCAGCCGGTTCAGCCTGGCTTGAGGGAGAGCATTATATGAGGATTTGTCCATTTTGCGGAGAAGGCCCTATATATGAAGCGAAGGTTAAATGCACCCAAGAGATTATCTATATTTGTGCTGAATGTGACACTGTTTGGGGAAAAAACAATGATGAGTTTGAAGCAACTAATTTTTCGGACTATATGAAAAAGCGTAAACAAGCTGCTTTATGGACAAATATCGAACTTTTACGGTCAGTATAAAACCGGGGTTGACACCACCGCAGGGATGTGGTATCATTCATCACATTAGTGAGCTAAAGAATTTGGAGGCCATTCCCATGAACATCCCCATCAACACCCCCGAGGGCACCCGGGACCGCCTGTTCTCCGAGTGCCTGGAACGCCGCCAGGTGCAGTCCGCCCTGGTGGAGCTGTTCCGCCGCCGGGGCTGCACCGAGGTCATCACCCCCGAGGTGGAGTTTTACGACCTGTTCGTCCAGTCCGGCAACCCCATCCCCCAGGAGGCCATGCTCAAGATCATCGACCGCTCCGGGCGGATCATGGTGATGCGGCCCGACTGCACCGCCCCCATCGCCCGGGTGGCGGCCACCAAGCTGAAGCATCTGCCCCTCCCCCAGCGGCTGTACTACCGGCAGACCGTGTTCCGCGACCGGCTGGCCCACGGGGGCGGCAGCCGGGAGATCGCCCAGTGCGGCGTGGAGATGATCGGCGCGGTGGGGGAAAAGGCCGACCTGGAGATGGTGGCCATGGCGGTGGACGCCCTGCGCTGCTGCGGGCTGGCGCGGTTCCACATCGAGCTGGGCCACGCCGGGTTTTACCGGGCGTTGGCGGGCCGGATGAAGATGCCCCGGGAGGAGCTGGAGCGGCTGCGCGCCGCCATCGAGGGCAAGAGCTTCGCCCTGCTCAACGACCTGCTGGAGCCTTACCGGGGCCAGGACGCCTGCGCCGCCCTGCGCCGCCTGCCCTACCTGTTCGGCGGGGCGGAGGTGCTGGACGAGGCCGAGGCCCTTGCGGGCCCCTGCGCCAGCCTGGACTACCTTCGGCGGCTGTCCGCCGAGCTGTCCGCCGCCGGGTACGGGGACTGTGTGCGCTTCGACCTGGGGCTGGTGCACCAGCTGGACTATTATACCGGGGTGGTGTTCCGGGGGTACGCCGCCGGAGCGGGGGCCCCGGTGCTGTCCGGCGGGCGGTATGACGGCCTGATGGAGCAGTTTGGGCGGAAGGCGGAGGCCACCGGATTTGCCGTGGACGTGGACGCGGTGGGGGCCTGCCTCAACCTGGAGACGCCGGGGCTGGAGACGGTGATCCACTACGGACCCGGCCAGCTCTCCCGGGCGTTGGCGGAGGTGGACGGCAGGCCCGCCGGGAGCTGCGAGCTGTCCCCCTGCCGGACGCTGGACAGCACCCTGTCCCTGGCCCGGGAAAAGGGAGCGGCAGAGGTGCTGGTTTTGGAGGACGGAATGGAAAGGCGGCTGACGGTATGAGCGGACGGCTGAGAATCGCCCTGACCAAGGGACGCTTGCAGGACAAGTCGGTGGAGCTGTTTGAGTCGGCGGGGCTGGACTGCTCCCCGGTGCGCCATCCGGGGCGGCGGCTCATCCACGCCCTGCCCAACTACCCGCTGGACGCGGTGCTGGCTAAAGCCCCCGACGTGATCACCTACGTGGAGCACGGCGTCTGCGACCTGGGCGTGGTGGGCAAGGACACCATTTTGGAGCGGGGCGGGGCCTTTTATGAGGTGCTGGACCTGGGCTTCGGGCGGTGCCGGTTCGCCCTGGCGGTGAAAGCCGGTTCGGACTTTTACGGCACCTACAAGACCCGGCGGGTCGCGTCCAAATACCCCAACGTCACCCGGGCCTTCTTCGAGGGCAAGGGGATGGACGTGGACATCATCAAGATCGAGGGCAGCGTGGAGCTGGCCCCCATCCTGGACCTGGCGGACGGCATTGTGGACATCGTGGAGACGGGGGCCACCCTAAGAGAAAACGGTCTGGAGCCCATTGAGGACGTGGCCCAGGTGTCGGCGCGGCTCATTGTGAACACCGCGTCCATGAAGCTGCACAAGGACGGGATCACCGACTTTTTATCCCGCGTGGAGCGGGAGCTGGAGGGACGGGCATGATAACGATAATCCAAGCGGACGGTGTGGCGGAACGCCGTCAGATCGACGCCATGCGGGCGCGGGCGGCGGAGAAAAACGCGGACATTGAACGGGCGGTTCAGGCTATTCTGGAGGACGTGGGGCGGGAGGGCCTGCCCGCGGTGGAGCGGTACTCCCGGCAGTTCGACCACAACCCGCCCTATGAGATCGAGCCGGAGCGGCTGGATGCGGCGTACGCCGCCTGTCCGCCGGACCTGATCGCCGCCCTGGAGCACGCCGCCCGGAATATCCGGGACTACAACGAGAAGCTGCTGCAAAAAAGCGGGGAGTGGACCTCCCCCGACGGGGGGCGGGTGGGCCGGATCGTCCGGGGGCTGGGCCGGGTGGGGATCTATGTCCCCGGCGGCACCGCCGCCTACCCCAGCTCGGTGCTGATGAACGCCGTCCCCGCCAAGACGGCGGGGGTGGGGGAGATCGTCATGCTCACGCCCCCCACGGAGAATCTCAGCGACGCCGTGCTGGCGGCGGCGAAAATCGCCGGGGTGGACCGGGTCATCGCCGTGGGCGGTGCCCAGGCGGTGGCGGCGGTGACCTTCGGCGCGGGCTTCATCCCCCGGGTGGATAAGCTGGTAGGGCCGGGGAACGCCTACGTGGCGGCGGCGAAGCGGCTGGCCTACGGCGCGCTGGACATCGACATGGTGGCGGGGCCGTCAGAGGTGCTGGTGATCGCGGACAGGACCGCCGACCCGAAATACGTGGCCGCCGACCTGCTCAGCCAGGCCGAGCACGACAGGCTGGCCTCGGCGGTGCTGCTCACCGACAACGGGGATCTGGCCCGGGCGGTGGACGCTGAGATCGCCCGGCAGACGGGCTATCTCAGCCGCAGCGAGATCATGGAGGCGTCCCTCCGGGACTTCGGCTGCGCCATCGTGTGCGGGGATCTGGAGCGGTGCGTGGAGCTGGCCAACGAGATCGCGCCGGAGCACCTGGAGATCGTCACGGAGAATCCCCGCGCCCTGCTTCCCCGGATCGAGAACGCGGGGGCGGTGTTTTTGGGGGCGTACACCCCGGAGCCTTTGGGCGACTATCTGGCGGGGCCGGACCATGTTCTGCCCACCAGCGGGACGGCCCGGTTCTTCTCCCCCCTCAGCGTGGACAGCTTCCTCAAGTCCATGAGCGTGCTGGAGTTCAGCCGGGAGGCTTTGGAGCCCATTTCCGGGGAGATCATCGCCCTGGCCCAGGCGGAGAAGCTCACCGCCCACGCCAATTCCATCCAGGTTCGGTTTGAGTGAAAGGAGGGCGCGTCCATGCGTCAAGCGTCCATTCAGCGCACCACAAAAGAGACGGATATCACCCTCACCCTCTGCCTGGACGGGGGGGAGGTCAGCGTCTCCACGGGCATCGGCTTCTTCGACCATATGCTCACCGCCTTTGCCTTTTACGCCGGGTTCGGGCTGGATCTGTCCGCTTTAGGCGATCTCCATGTGGACGGGCACCACACGGTGGAGGATGTGGGCATCGTGCTGGGGCAGGCGTTCCGGGAGGCGTTGGGGGACCGGAAGGGTATCCGGCGGTTCGGCACGGCGTTCGTGCCCATGGACGAGGCCCTGTGCCGCACGGTGCTGGACCTGTCCAACCGGCCCTTCCTGGTGTTTGACGTGCCCATGCCCCAGCCCGTGATCGGCGGCTATGACAGCTGCCTCACCGTGGAGTTTATGCGGGCCTTCGCGGTGAACGGGGGGCTGACCCTCCACCAGAAATGCGAGTACGGGGACAACGCCCACCACATCACCGAGGCCCTGTTCAAATCCCTGGGGCTGGCCCTGAAGGAGGCCGTCCGGGTGGAGGGGGAGGGCGTGACCTCCACCAAGGGGGCCTTGTGATGAAAACCATCGCCATTGTGGACTACGGCGTTGGAAACCTGAAAAGCGTTTCCAACGCCCTGGCCTACCTGGGTCTGAACCCCCTGGTTACCGGGGACGCCGGGGAGATCGAGAAGGCGGACGCCCTGATCCTGCCCGGCGTGGGGGCCTTCCCCGCCGGGGCGGACAAGCTGCGGGAGACGGGGCTGGACAGGGCCGTGATCCGGCAGGCGGGGCGCAAGCCCGTCCTGGGCATCTGCCTGGGAATGCAGCTCCTGTTTGACTGGGGGGAGGAGGGACGGCGGTGCGCCGGACTGGGCCTCATCCACGGCAGGGTGGAGCGGATCCCCACGGAGCGGAAGCTGCCCCACATCGGCTGGAACAGCCTGAGCTTCCCCAACCCCTCCCCCCTGTTCCGGGGGCTGGACGAGGGGGCCTATGTGTACTTTGTCCACTCCTACTGCGGCTGTGCCGCCCGGGAGGAGGACGTGCTCGCCGCCGCCCGGTACGGCCCGTTGGTGACGGCGGCGGTGGGGCGGGACGGCGTGTACGGCTGCCAGTTCCACCCGGAAAAGAGCGGCGAGACCGGCCTGCAAATTCTAAAGAATTTTGGAGCGTTCATCTCATGATACTGTTACCTGCCATCGACATGAAGGACGGGCGGTGCGTCCGTCTGAAAAAAGGGGAGTTCTCCACCGTCAGCCAGGTGGCCAACAGCGCGCTGGAGACGGCGAAGGCCTTTGCCGCCGCCGGGGCCAGATGGGTCCACATGGTGGATCTGGACGGGGCCCGGGACGGGGTGCGGCACAACTTCCCCCTGATTTATCAAGTGATCCAGGAATCCGGCCTGTCCGTGGAGCTGGGCGGCGGGATCAAAAACGAGCTGGACGTGATCACCGTCGGCGAGGCCGGGGCCGCCCGGATGGTCGTCGGCTCCGCCGCCGTCACTAAACCGGAGGTGGTGGACTACGCCCTGAAGCAGTACGGCCCGGAGCGGGTGGCGGTGGGCATCGACTGCCTGGACGGGCGTGTGCGCACCGCGGGCTGGGAGCACGACTCCGGCCTGCGGGGCGTGGAGCTGGCCCGCAGGATGGAGGAGCGGGGGGTTCAGACCCTGATCTATACCGACATCGCCACCGACGGGATGCTGTCCGGCCCCAGCTTTGAGCAGTTGGCGGAGCTGCAAGGGGCGGTGGGGTGCCGGATCGTGGCCTCCGGCGGGGTGACTACCCTGGACGACGTGAAACGGCTCCGGGACATGGGGCTGTACGGGGCCATTATCGGCAAGGCGTACTACGCGGGCACCCTGGATCTGGCCCAGGCCGTCCGGGAAGCGGGGCCCCAGGAATGAAGATCGCTGTGCTGGGCTACAGCGGGGCGGGGAAATCCACCCTGGCCCGGGCCCTGGGGGAACGGTACGGGGTGCCGGTGCTCCACTTCGACGCGGTGCACCATGCCCCCGGCTGGCAGGTGCGGGACCGGGAGGAGGCCCACCGGATGGTGCGCGAGTTCATGGAGCACCCCGGCTGGATCATGGACGGGAACTACACCAAGTTCGAATACCAGCGGCGGCTGGAGGAGGCGGACCAAATCCTCCTGCTGCTGTTTCCCCGGCTGGCCTGCTTCGTCCGGGCGTGGAGGCGGTATATTCGCTTTCGGGGGAAATCCCGGCCCGATATGGCGGAGGGCTGCCAGGAAAAGATGGATCTGGAATTTATGTGGTGGATTCTCTGGAAGGGGCGCACCCGTGAAAAACGGGCGGCCTTCCGGCAGGTTGCGGAGCAGTACCCGGAGAAAACGGTGGTTTTGAAACGCCAGAAGGACATCGACCGCTATTTGGAGGGCTTGCCATGTTAGCCAAGCGCATCATCCCCTGCCTGGACGTGCGGGACGGCCGGGTGGTGAAGGGGGTCAATTTCGTCAACATCCGGGACGCGGGTGACCCGGTGGAGCTGGCGAAGTTCTATTCGGACCAGGGGGCGGACGAGATCGTGTTCCTGGACATCACCGCCACCAGCGACGCCCGGGACACCGTGGCCGACGTGGTGGAGCGCACCGCCGCCCAGGTGTTCGTCCCCCTCACCGTGGGGGGCGGCATCCGCACCCTGGAGGACTTCCAGCGTCTGCTCCGGGCGGGGGCGGACAAGATCTCGGTGAACTCCGCCGCCGTGAAGGACGAGACGCTGATTTCCAGGGCGGCGGAGCGGTTCGGCTCCCAGTGCGTGGTGCTGGCCATCGACGCCCGGCGCAGGCCGGAGGGCTGGTACGAGGTGGTGACGGCGGGGGGCCGCACCCCCACCGGGCTGGACGCGGTGGCCTGGGCCAGGCGGGGCCAGGAGCTGGGGGCGGGGGAGATCCTGCTCACCTCCATGGACGCGGACGGCACCAAGGCGGGCTTCGATCTGGACATGACGAGGGCGGTGACGCGGGCCGTGTCCATCCCGGTGATCGCCTCCGGGGGGTGCGGCAGCCTGGAGCACTTCGCCCAGGTGTTTGAGGAGACAAACTGCGACGCGGCGCTGGCGGCGTCCCTGTTCCACTTCGGGGAGCTGACGGTGCCCCAGGTGAAGGACTTCCTGCGGGGACGGAATATCCCGGTGCGGAGGTGAGGAACCGTGATAGACGATCTGCTGGAGCTGGTGCTGGATATTGTCGGCGAGATGGTGGGGGCCGTGGTAGAAAGCAAGGTGGAAAAACGCAGGCGGACGAAAAAGGAACGGCCCTCTGTAAAGGGGAAGGAACCATGGGAGCGGAGGAAGGAAACTCCGCCCTGGGAGGAATAGGAAATGTTTGATCTGGATCTGCTGTTTCAAAAATCGGAGCTGATCCCGGTGGTGATCCAGGATGTGGACAGCCGCGCGGTGCTGATGGTGGGCTTCACCAACCGGGAGGCGGTGGAGCTGACCCTGAGCACGAAAACCGCCTGGTTCTGGAGCCGGAGCCGGAATCAGCTGTGGAATAAGGGGGAGACCAGCGGGAATTTCCTCCACGTCCGGGAGGGCTACACCGACTGTGACACGGACACCCTGCTCTACCTCTGCGCCCCGGACGGCCCCACCTGCCACACGGGAGCAGACAGTTGCTTTTTCCAGAGGATTGATCTATAATAACAAAAGCGCGGGAGGGATATGCTATGGACAGCACATTGGAGGCCCTGTACCAGGTGATCCTGGACCGGAAGGCCAACCCACAGGAAGGCTCCTACACCTGCTACCTGTTCGGCAAGGGGCTGGATAAGATCCTGAAAAAGGTGGGGGAGGAGTGCGCCGAGACCATCATCGCGGCGAAGAACGGCGTCCCCACCGATACGGTGGGGGAGGTGTCCGACCTCATCTACCACCTGCTGGTAATGCTGGCAGAACAGGGGATTCCCCTGGAGGACGTGCTGGCCGAGCTGAGCCGCCGCGCGGAGAAAATCGGAAACCTGAAGCAGATAAAACAGGTGGATAAGGAGAGTTGACCATGGAAGAACGCAACATAAACCGCTATGACTTTGACAGCGATTACGCCAAGGCGCACCTGACGCTGAACCAGTATGTGGCCCGGACCTACGGCTGGATGTTCGTGGGGCTGATGATCACCTTTGCGCTGGCGGCGGTGCTGGCCTACACGGGGACGGTATTCTACCTGTTCTCCATCCCCTCCCTGCCCATAATTCTGCTGATCGCCGAGCTGGCGGTGGTGCTGATCCTGTCCGCCGGCATCCAGAAGCGGCCGGTGGGAGTGACCCGGGTGCTGTTCGCGCTGTACTCCCTGATCAACGGCATGGTGTTCTCGGTGTACTTCGTGCTGTATGAGGTGGCCAACCTCATCTTCATCTTTGGGCTGACCGCGCTGTTTTTCGGGGCGTTCGCGCTGTACGGGCGGTTTACCAAAACCGACCTGTCCCGGCTGCGCCCGCTGCTCATCGGCGGGCTGATCTTCCTGCTCATCGCGGGGCTGCTGATGATGTTCATCGACTTCAGCCCGCTGGAGCGGATTGTGTGCATGGTGGGCATTGTGGTGTTCCTGTGCTTCACCGCCTATGACACCCAGAAGATCAAGGCCAACTACGAGTATTTCTACGGCGATGAGGCGATGCTGCAAAAGGCGTCCATCTACTCCGCCCTCCAGCTCTATCTGGACTTTATCAACCTGTTTTTGTACCTGCTGCGGTTCCTGGGCAGGAACAGCCGCAGATAAACGAAAAAACCCGGCCGCTGTCTCAAACGGCCGGGTTTTTTCCAAAATAAAAACGTCCCCAAAGGGACGAGTCATCTTTGCCTGTGAAGTTTCCGTCTGCCCTCAGCGGTCGCTGGGAACGGTAATCTCTCCGGCGAAGATCAACTCGTCGATATCAACGGGAACAGTGTGGATGACCTTCATTGCCATCGCCTCCTTTCCTATGGGTTTGCTATAGTATAGCAGGTTTTGATTGGATTGTAAAGGGTTTTTTGTAATATTTATGAATTTACATAATACTTACAGTATTTCATATATTTGGAAATTATCTCTGAGCACGCCCGGGAGCGGAATAGGGTTTGACAAACCGGAAGGATTGTGGTAAAATCCAGCCAATGCGAGGATGAGGCCCAGTAGTCGGAGCGTGCCTGCCCAGAGAGCCCCCGTTTTGGTGGAAGGGGGACAGGGGCGTCCGGCGAATACCCCTCGGAGCAGCCGCCTGAACGGGGCCCGTTCCCCAGTAGGGCCGGACGGGTGCGCCCGGTACAGCGCAGGGGTTCTGCTGGGAACCCCCCGAGGCCGTTTTCGTGAGAAGGCGGCAAAACAGAGGTGGTACCGCGAGCTTTCGCCCTCTGTCCCAAAGGGACAGGGGGCGTTATGATGCAGAAGGAGCAATAAGATGGAGTACAGGGTATTTGGCGCGCCCCGGCCCGGCGTGAACTACGGGGCGCGGGCCGGGGCCTATGGCGTGGCCTTTGATGGCGCGGGCCGGGCGGGGATGGTGTTCGTGCATTTTGCGGACAGCTCGGTGTATATCCTGCTGGGCGGCGGGATCGAGCCGGGGGAGAGTGAGGCGGAGTGCCTCCGCCGGGAGGTCATGGAGGAGATCGGGTACCCGGCCACGGTGGGCGAAAAAGTGTGCGTGGGCGAGGAGTATACCTTCACCCGGCAGGGACAGGTCCCCTTCCACCCCATCGGCCACATCTACCTGATGGAGCTGGGAGAGAAGGCGGCCCAGGGGGAGCCGGGCCGTGAGCTGGTCTGGCTTCCGGTGGAAGAGTGCCGGGAGAAAATGGCGTTGGACTACCAGCCCTGGGCGGTGGAAAAGGCCTGGGAGCTTTATCAAAAACGAAAAAAGGAGAAAAAAACATGACAATTTACGATGAACTCGTGGCGCGGGGCCTGGTGGCCCAGGTCACCAGCGAGGACGAGGTGAAGAACCTCATCAACAACGGCAAGGCCACCTTTTATATCGGCTACGACTGCACGGCGGACAGCCTGACGGCGGGGCACTTCGTCACCCTCACCCTGATGAAGCGGCTCCAGCAGGCGGGGAACAAGCCCATCGCCCTCATCGGCGGCGGCACCACCACCATCGGCGATCCCTCGGGGCGCACCGATATGCGCAAGATGCTGAGCCGGGAGGACATCAACCACAACGCCCAGTGCTTCAAGCACCAGATGGAGCGGTTCATCGACTTTGGCGACGGCCCGGGCCAGGCCATGATGCTGAACAACGCCGATTGGCTGCTGGATCTCAACTACGTGGAGCTGCTGCGGGAGGTGGGGGCCTGCTTCTCGGTGAA
>ERZ779624.227-NODE-227-length-20718-cov-8.182500_pt1 | contig 20718 bp, 24 predicted proteins | sample MGYA00514190_ERZ779624 | MGnify/ENA primary metagenome ERZ779624 (study PRJEB29562, sample SAMEA4376706) | mouse gut metagenome | isolation source: Cecum | study: EMG produced TPA metagenomics assembly of the A DSS colitis mouse model was used to assess the... | reverse complement strand
GAACTTGCAATCGTTTTCCATTTTGTGTATGCATACCAGTAAGGAGGCCAAAACTAATTTGCCCACCAGTACGAAAGACAAGGGGAAAAATCCGAACTTGTTAAATTCGTGCATAATACAAACCTCCTCAAAATTTTAAAATTAACTCATACATCAAAGCTTGTGTACGATAATTAATTTAAACCTTCCTGGCACCTAAGAGCAAATTGTTATCTTGGGGAGTATTTGTATTAAATCGTGTTTTAAAGTCATGTCTCACGCATAGAATAAACTCTACAAGATTAATCATCACTATGATTCCCAAAAAGCAGATAAATAAACCGTCCCAAAAACCATAAGGTACTATATTTGCGTTTGGATTAGTTAGAATTTGTATGATTTTGTAGCAGGCTACCACAAAAATGCAAATAGTAAAAATAACAGATATGAAACCTTCAATCCACAAACGCTTATTAATGGATTCTCCAAATAAAACAACATGATCATAAACCATTGATATTCCCGCAACAAGATAAGATAGATACATAGTTCTATCATCAAAGAAGAATTGACTGATAACAGAAATGAATGGAACAGCTGCAATAAAAATAAGATAGATCGATGCTGTAATAACTTCGTTAAAAAAATATTTTCGCATATATATCTATTCCTCTCTTTAGTATAAACGCTCGGAGCCTTGAAAAAGTTTTATTTGTTAAAACCTCTATATATGGAAAGGAAGCCAAATGCTATATTTATCACGAACTGTAGAAACACACAACAAAAGGATGCCCCTGTTAAGAAGCATCTTTGGTAAATGGCAATTTATTCCTCGCACAAAATGCAGGAACCCAAATCTGCCCTTGAAGGCGGGTGTGGTTCCCGCTCAAATATCTATTGACATCATCACTGTTCTTGTAGTATAATAGATAAAATCATTCAAATGGTGGAATTTTGAAAAATAAATTGTTAAAATTCTTTGAATATTATGTGAACAAATCAGCTTCTAGTGTTAATATACATTATGTCAATAGGAAAATCAATAAGAATTTAACAATTTTTTTGAGAACCTGCATTTTTGATTGTATATTTTTTTGTGCAAAAAATCATTCTTTTTTCCGGTTTTTGCGATTTTCTTTGTTTTATTATATTATATTTCTCGCCGGAATATGAATGGCGTTCAAAAACTTTGGCAAAAATTACAACTGTGATTGGCTTAAACTTGCATATCATATATTATATAGACATAGCAAGTAATTAAGAAATCCCCATAACATAATATTTGGCATTATACTCAAAGGTGCTACACTGAATATATGAGGGACGTCCAAAATAAAGAGGTGCTCTTCCTATATTGCCAAAGAGTTAGTATACTTGGGTATAACTCTCAATTCTACCACAATACGACCTTGACTCTATTTAGAAGTGAGCCAAGGTCGTACTGCTTTTATAACTGGGGTGCATTTCGCAATCTCAACCCCATGCCCCGCAATGGATCCAGCAGGGAAGTGGTGGGTAAAAATGCAAAGATTAGCCATATGTTGGTCAATGCGTAACCTTAGAAGTTGCTTTTTGAACTTGGGCGGTAGGTGGCATATAACGATACTACCTTTTTTGCGTTTCCTGCTCAACCTTTGCACAGCCATCCAGCAGGTATTTCCTATGGCTGGGATGCCGCAGCCTTCGCAATGCCTTTTTGATGATCTGCCGAATACAGCCATAACTCAATCCATAATAGGTGGCGATCTCCCGAAGGCTCATATTATGCAGGTATCGCAGGATCAGAATGAACGCATTGCGCTCCGACATTGAATTTTCCAGTACGAACTCTACGCTTGCCTCAATGTCCAGAGGCAGCTCCTCTGGGGCGACCTCTCTTCCAAACACCTCGCAGATAAGATTGCGAGGGAAAGGGATAGCTAAGTTCTGTTTTGCCATAAAAGTCTCTCCTCGTTATGTAGCCATCGCGGTAAGGTATTTCCTGGCCTTGGCCACCCAGGCAGTCACATGATTAGCCGGAGCGCCGAAACGCTCGCCAATCTCCCGGCTGGTATAGCCCTGGGCCAGCAGGCGGATCGCCCGGATGCCCTTGGCGACCGTCCCAGTTGCTGTTGCTTCTGCTTGGTCGAGCTGATCCAGCAGAGCGCCGCACAGGATGCGCTGCTCAAATTCGTCCCCCGATTGGGTATGGGGCAGTTCGCTCGGGTCTGTTACCTGTTCCCGGTTGCCGTGCCGGGTGGAATACTCCAGCGCGTCATAGATCTCGTTCCGAATCAGCCGGCTGGCGTAGGTGGAGAAAGCGGCGCTATGACCGGCCTTATCCGTTTGCACAGCCTTGCACAGCCCAACACAGCCAATTTGATACAGATCTTCCATGGTATAAACGCTGCCCGGCGGGGGAGTATGGATGTAGGTGCTAAGTACCATTCCTACCAGCCCCATATTCTCCTCAACTCGCGCTTGCTCTTGCGGCGTAAGCGCCAACATTTTGGACACCTCCTTTTCCTTTGTGCGCCCCTTTGGCCAGGGCTTGGTTTCTCTTCAGGATTGCTTTGCTCTCTCGGATCACCTCTTTGCAGTAATACTCGCCCAGGTGCCCGATGTGGGCGTGCGACATAGGCGCGTGCGCGACTTGGGCAAGCCACACATAGGCCTGCCGCCTTGTCATGATGCCCGATTGATGCAGTTGGTCGAACTGCTTGTGGGCCTCAAAGCGAAGCCGCCGCAGTTCCGGGCCCGCCAGACTGCCCATAGGCGCCAGCGTATCGGGGTGCGCCAATACAAAGGAGTCACAGGCAGGGTACCCAGAACAGACATAGGCCATCGCTCCCTCCCGGTGAGTCCTGCACACCTCCTCCGCTTTGCGCAGAACCGCCGGACGACCGCAGTGGCAGTACAGTTTGCATCCCGCCGCAGGTAAGATGCTTTTCGTGTGTTTGTTTCGCTTCATCGGCTTGGTCCTCCTTGGTCGAGTCCTTTTGGGTATTTGATGGTTCCTTCAGGAATAGAAAAAGCCGAGGGGCCGCTAAAAAAGACAGCACAGAATCAAGCGCTGGAATAGTGGTGTCGCATCCAGCCATTGACTCTGTACTGTATTTCAGCAACCTCTCGGCTACATATTGTTAACACAAGACCTGCGCCGTGTGGACCCGTCAATACACACAGATCCGTAACGATTCCCCATCCAAATTCATGGGTCTGACGTCAGGCCGTCCCCGACGTACCGAAAGCCTGAGCGCAGTGTCTTGCTATGAACATAGTCTAACATATTTCTGGCAAAAAGTCAACTAAAATGCAGAAAATACACAGATAATTCATACTTTTTGCCGTGAAGTCAGTATAGGAATTTGAAGTCAGTCTGGGAGAGTTGTGGGTGCGGAATATTGCCGAATTTAATCGTAACAAAAATATTGAATAATATCTTTTGTATGTTATGATGGTGCAGAGGTGAGGAAAAATGCTCGCTTATCTGAATGAGGTGCTTGGCCTGTCTGCGCAGGAGGGGCCGTGGCCGGATGCGCAAAGGCTGCCGCTGTATCTGCGAGGGGGGTGTGCAGAAGCTGTCCGAGGCGGGATTAGTCAAGGCGGAGCGGGCGGGGCGATTATGTGTCTCCGCTACACTCTGGGAGGCAGGTGTACGAAAAGGCCAGCCAGTGCCTGATTACGCCTATCCAGAAGCGTATATTTGTGATGGACTCAAATAATTTATTGGGACTGCCGCTGAGCGGGGGAACCGCTTTGGCGGAGATGACCATGCTGAACCCACCGGCTGTATCCTGTAAAGCGATTGGGAAGCGGCAATACAGGAGTATCCAGAACAGACTGGAGCAGGTGGATTCAGCATGGAGCATGGCTCAGGATTATATTGAGCTGGAAATATGGAAATATGACCCGCAGCCGCTGGTCAGGTACGGACTGGTGGATGTGGTTTCCCTGGTGGTATCCTTATCCGCACAGACAGACGAACGGGTACAGATGGCGGTAGCGGTGATGCTGGAGGGGTATATGTGGTAAGTTGGATTCGATTGAGATATTCTCCTCACTGCGCAGCATATTTGACCTGGCGTGATTTTGTCCGGCTGACCGAAGCTGGTGAGACCGAACGTATCTCATAGACTGGTATTACTCGCCCTCTTCATCGTCCCATTCATCGTAATCCTCCTGCTGACGGCGCTTCAGTATCCAGAATGCGGCCTTACCGCCGCCCACTGCCGCCAAGCCCATCAAAAAGATGATCAGCGGGACAGAAGGGACGCTCTGCTGGCTGGTTACAGGAGCGGGGGCAGGGGCAGGCTCCGGGTCGGATGACTGGGGGGGCTGCTGTGGGGGAGTATTGTCTGCGGGGGGCAGGGGCTCATTGCCAGGGACCTCGCCTGTTACCGGATCGGGTATGGGGACGGAGGACTCAATACAGCTCAGCGTGTAGGTAGTGCTGCCTCCCAGATCCATCCGCAGCACACCGGCTTCATCCACCACGACGGGAGCTGGGAATACGCCGGCGTCTGTCCGAAGCTCAAACTCCACACCGGCCCAGCGTGTGCCGAGCTGAAGCACCAGTTGATCGGGCTGCTGGGTTATTTTCGGCGTACTATCGCCCGTGTCGGCCAAGGCAGCGGGGGCCAGAGCCAGGGAGAGGATGGCCGCAAGCAGTAAGACGGTGAGGCGTTGACGACCCCGTCCTTTCGATTTTCTCATACTAAAATCAACTCCAATCTTTTATAACTTGAATGAGTCTGGGATATGAGGAGGGCCGCCGTGCATGGCGGCCCTCCTACTTTTCTGTGGGGCTGATGCCTGCTGACTGTGTCACTTATCTGGTGGTGGACATATGGGTGATGACGCCCCAGATGCGGTTCGTCTCGTTGTTGATGCCCAGGATGCGGACGGTAACACGGGCACCACGGGGCGGGCGGCCGCGTTTGGGGTGGGTACACAGGCAGTCGATGCCGCCGTCCAGGGATACAAACACGCCGCTGAGGTCAACCAGGCTGACGGTGCCCACATAGCGGTTGCCCACAGCATATTTCTTGAGCGCCTTTTCGTAGGGGTTCTCACTGGCCTGCTTGACGGAGGCGGTTACCTTGGGCTTATTGCGGTCGGAACGATCCACCTCCAGCACCTTCACCAGCACACGCTGGCCCGGCTGATAATGACTGGCCGCATCCACCCAGCGCTGGTAGGACAGCTCACGGAGCGGGATGTAACACTCAGCGCCGAACAGGTCCACAAAGATACCTGCCCGGATGACCGACACGACCCGGGCCTCAGCACGGATGCCCTCGTAGATCTGATAGTTGCCGTCCCGGTCAGTACGGAAGTAGTACTCCCGGCGTTTCAGAGCCATGGCCTCCAGCCGGTTGGCCGCTACGACGCCGCCCTCCTGGTCGATGCGCTTGACGATATAGTCCACCTCAGCGCCCAACCGCTTGTTGAGCAGGTAGTGGAGCACGTCGCCCTTGGGCTGGTCACGGTAGTCCTCGGGTTCCTCAATGGCATCCAGAACCGGAATGATAATCTTGAAGTCGCCATGATAGGTGACAGCGTAACAGATCTCCGGATTGCTGGCCAGCCGCTCCACGCCCTGGATATTGCCGGTAAGGATTTTCTTCCCCTTAAAGGACTCCACCAGATCCAACAGATCGCTGCGCAACCTGTCGCTCTCAGTTTCCACACTGCGCTCTGCGTCAATGGACACAACTCGCGGCCCGCGCGGCCGGGGCATCCTCAGTCTGGCGCGGGTATCCTCGGCCTGCTTCAGTGTGTTGCCAGACTCAGCCTGGTCTGTTGCCCCAGCCCGGCCAGTGGCGGCCATTTCCCCTGCGGCTGCGCCGTCCTCCTGCGGGGCCATATAGAAGGGGGGAACTGCTCCCTCCGGGAGAGGCGCTCCGCCTGACGACTGGCCATCAGAGGCCGTTTCAGTCTCAGTCTGGGAAACCCCGTCTTCAGCAAATGCGTGCAGATCAGATTCAAAGTCAGTCTGGGGAAGCACATTGTCTGAAGGACCGCCTTCGAGAGGCAGATTGGAACCAGTTTCCGGCTCTGCGCCGCCCGCATCCCCAGCTTCTGCCTCGGTTTGGGGCGCGTCGGGGTCTAATGTGCCGGTGTGCGCCAGTTCCAGATCGGGCAGGCTACCGGCGGAGTTCTGATCCTGCCCGTCGCCGGAGTCCGGCTGCAGGGCCTCGGTGTCAAGGTTGGCGCTCTCGCCAACCATCTGCTCCCCAGTGGGGATCTGATCCTTGGGGTCTTTCTTCGTGCGTGGCATAATAAATGTCCTCCTTCAAAATAGTTAGATATACGAATAAAGCGCCCTTCGGATCGAAGAGCGCTGTTCGCCAAAAAGTAATTTGGTTCATACGTGAGACTAGAAATCCACTGGTGGCCGGGAACTCTCATAGAGTGTCTTCGGTCGTTTGGCTGGTTTAGGGAGCACAGTCTGATCCTGCTGCGGTGGGGGTGGAGCAACAGATTCTTGCGGAGCTGCAGGTTGACGCTGTGCGTCAACAGGTTCCGGCGCGGCCTTATCCTTGGCATCCGATGCAGGCGGCGGTGCTGAACTTGGTGCAGATGGCTTTTTTGGGGGCCCTTTTGGCTTCTTTCCCTCCGCAGCAGGCTCCTCCGGTATGATTTCTGGTTCAACAGGGGGAGCGTGGTTTGATTTGTAATCCATAATGCTCGCCTTCACGCATTCCTGTGCGTAGGGATGGCCGGTATAATCGAATTTCCTTGCCCGCAGCACCTTTTGCCCGCGGATAATAATCAGCAGTTCGTCATTGGGCAGGCGCAGTACCTCGTCCGGGGTAAGCAGCCTGCGGCGGCCAAGCCCTTCGGTATAGCGGTATTGCGGGATGACCTGGGCCATGGCAATGCTCTGCCGGGTGGTCATGGTGGAGTTCACCTCCACAGTCATATCGCCACTTCGGCTGCTGAAATACTCCGCTGAGACATCATCCGTGCAGCCAAGCATGAGCTGCGTATCCGCATTGCCCACCAGTTCCGCCCAGAGGTTGTTGGGGTACCGGTTCTGGAGCTGGGGCAGGGACTGGCAGGCCATGAGGATCTGCAGCGCCCGGGACCGGACAGTACTGAGCCGGCGGCCGAAGTCCGGTATGATGCCGATGTTGTTCATCTCATCCAGTATGATGTTCACTGGCACTTTACATCTCTGATCCGGCGTGCTGTCAGCATACCGGACCAGCTTGATGAACAGGAAGGCGAAGAAAAGGGACGACAAAAATTCCAGAGAGGAATTCTGGTCGTCCAGGATGATGTAATATACGCATTTGGTTTTGCCTGGTTCTGTAAGGTCGATGTCTGAGCGGCGGGTGATCTGGCGTACGGCCTCGCTCTGCAGCACCTGAAGCCGGGTACCCAGCCCCAGTATGATGCCAGCGCGTACTGTATCACTGCCTTGGCTGAAAAGGCTATACGGAGCTTTTGCAGGGTGGCTCACAGGCAGCCGGTCAAAAAGGGCAGTGAGCTGTTTTTCTGAGTTTTGCGTCAGCATCTGGTATACTGCAGGCAGGTTCCGCTCCTCCGGTTTCCGGCTGGCGTCCAAATCCACATAGAGGATAAGGCTTTTGAGCAGGTTGGACTCACCGTTATCCCAGAAATGGTCTCCCTTTTCGCCGCCCCGGGTGTTGGAAATGATGACATCCGTGAGCACCTGGGCCATCAGCGTATCACCGCCCAGGTCAAACATGCAGTTCCAGGAGTCGCTTAGTTCTGGTTTGAGCAGGTTATAGACGCGGACAGTATAGCCATGTTTGCGAAACAGTTCTACTGTATCAGCGTACATTTCGGACTTTGGATCCGCCACGACCGCAGATTCGCCGCGCCGGATACATTGGAACAGGGCTGGGCGAATTACACCGCGGGATTTCATTGTTCCGCTGGCGCCAAATACAGCGATGTGCTTGTTGAGCCTGGTGTTCTCAGGAAGACATATAACGGATCCGCGCTCATTCTGGCCCAGTATGATGCCTTTGGCTTTGCTCGGACTGGCCACTTCCAGTATAGTGCGCATCTCCTGCTCGCCCATCCAGCCTGCTGTTCCGTAGGTGCCCCGCTTGCTGCGGGAAAAGTTGCGGGCGTCCCGATCCCTGCTGCTAAACCTGTCCTGCAGGCGAAGAAAAGCGTAGGCGACCGCAGCCAGAATGATTACGAGCAGGTCATACTTCAGGCCAGTAAGCGTGATCCCCCTTGCCCAGCAGTCCAGTATGCCGGTTTTGATTGGAAGCATAGTCGCTTGCCCTGCCATGCCCCCATCCGACATCCATTGGACATAGTTGAGATGCACTTGGCAGATCAGGCCGCCTAAGTAGAGCAGCAATGCCAGACCCAGTATAGCAGCCAGCACTATACCAACCATTCTGGTTCGATTGGACTTCACATGGAAACCCTCCTCCTGTCAATTTCTGTTGTTGATGGGGCCAGTTTGGGGGAGCTCCTTCGATATCCGTGGCACATCCAGATCCCCTGCAATTTCTTCGGGGATGCGGCGATGCCGCAGACGGTCTGCAAAATTACATATTTCCGCATTCACCGCCCTGGTCCTCAATATCCCGCACCCTGGTCTATCGTCCATTGCCGTCCCTCCTGACCTGTGCTACCCCCACATTGAGTAGTTTGATTTTGGGTTCCCGCTCCCTTCCATGAAGTCTTCAAAGCGGCCCACAGTGTAGAAAATACGCTTGTTGTTCACCCACCGCTGAAGTTGGAGTGTGATTTTCGGGGCACTGGGTTTGTTGTAGATCATCACATAGGGTGTGTAGCCCATGCCCCGCAGGGTTTCCACCCGGTACAAGTCCTGCTCATGGGTACTGCCATAATTGGTTAGAACATAGACTGTGCGCCGCCGCTTATCACGGATGTTGGTCAATTCCAGAAAGCGCTGGAAGTAGGGCGCCAAATCGTCATTGGGGTTATCCCAGGCGAAATGGACCGCCTTTGTCCGTACCTGGTTTAAAAGGGCGACATTGTCCGGGGTAGCCAGGCGAATGTCCAGGCCCTGAGTGAAGTCCACCCACGCACGGCTATCAATGAGCTGCCGCAGAAGCCGCTCATGGTCAGGGCAGGCCAGAAGATTTGCGTCCAGCAGTTTGATCTCCCTCTGGCCAGCCCAGAACTCAGAGAGATCCGCTACCTGGATACTGCGCCGCCCCTCCTTCTCAGACACGATACAGAATCCGCACGCCCTTGGGCAGCCACGGCTTAAAAACCCGTATGCGGTGGACTGGAACTCTTGGTAGATGCTGTAATCTGGGTATGTATGTTCCGCCGCATCGGGGAGGCGGTTGCTCAGGTCGTAGCCGGTGCCGCCACAGATCACCTTGTCGGCGTTGTTCACTACAATGTCATCTTTGGAGTATAGGTCTGTGAAAACCCGGCTCTTATAAACGAGATCATAGTACCCGTCTGGCCTCCACCACTCCACAAAATGGCCTTGTGCCTTGTGGTAAGCGGACAGTTTCATCAGGCAAAGGTTGGGCCAGCGGTGACTGTCCACATCACAAAGTGCCACTCTCACTGCGTCCCGCCCCTTCCCAGCGCATCGGTGATGCCGTTGCTGAGCATGGAACAATGTAAGCTGTTCAAACAAGGTTATTATCGCCTCCCATAATACAGTCGATGAATCGAACGGCCGTCCTGCTTATGCCAAACTGAGGAACTCATTTTGTAAGGCCAGAAGCAGGCTTTTTGCTTCATCCGCTGTCAGCGTGATGCCCTTGCCGCATTTCTCACGGTCAGGCGACCAGCTTCGAATATCGTATTTGGGTTTAGCGCCGTTCCAGGATACCAGGTTGACCTCTTTCGTGTATCCACTGTCGCTTTTCGACAGCACGGCGATTTCAATGACAATTTCATGCTGAATATCTTTCACACTAGAATCCATCCTTTCTTTCTTGTAACGGTGCCTCACCAAAATCAACATACTCGCCTATGATGGACAGTGCATTGAAGTAGCTGCCGCTGCTCAGAACGAGGCGCCACATACGTTCCGCCTGTTCCTGCTGGCCTGCGCTGCGCAGAGTGCGATTTGCAATACACAGCAGATTGTAGATATCTCCCTTCGCGCCGAGGAGCGGCGCAATTGGCTTTGAGGCCGGCACCTGTTCGGGATTCTCAATCTCCATGATTTGTAAAATATAGTCCCTCATCCGCTGTTGAGTGTGCTGCGGGAACTCCGCATGGATGGACGGCATATCGTCCATATCCTGATAAGACAGCCACCGCATCATCTGTTCGGAATCCGTGACGGTGATATACCGGTATGGTCTGCCGGGCGGACTGCCCAGCCTGGTGGGGCACATGCACCGAACTCCTATTGGCAACTCATATCGAAGGGCAATCTGGGCCTGCGGCATGGTGAGATGCACGAGCTGTTCGTTTCTGGTATAGCCACTGCCCTTTGACCACATGGTTCTGTGATAGCGGATTAGGTCACGGAGGGCGTTCAAAGCCACAGCCTGTTCTTGCGTTGCCATAACTGCCTCCTAATCACACAGTTCTTCATTCGCTTCCAATGCAGCAATTCCCAGCGCGGCTTCCAATGCGTCCAAATTGATTTCCCGCAATTGAACGCGGCAGCCCAAATAACTATGAAGGAACACGGATTGCCAAGGAAAACATAAGACCTCAAATGGGACTTGTGAGTGTTCCAACGCTTGGCGGAGCCTGACCAGCCTGGCAATATCGCCATCAAGGTGGGAGAGGATCAGGCTTGTGTCCTTCTGGGCATCACACTCTATCGAGCTGGGGGTAGTCAGCCTCCATTCCGGCGGAAATACTACAGAGAGTATCTGCTCATTCCAGTCTGGGAGTGTAAGGATTCGTAACATCCGCATCCCCTGGTCGTCCATGGGGATGTAATGAATGTGCTGATATATGCGGTCAAAGCGCAGCTCCATACGCTTGCTCTTATCTGACTCCAATAAGGTCTGGAGCGCAATGTCCATGCACTCACCCAAGAGCAGCGCATGGTCTGCCTGGGGGATGCCTGCATTCATCCTGGCCAGTTCGGTCAGATGATTGGCAGTTTTAAACTCACCCATGCCGCTCCATTTCATTACAGCGCCTCGGGCGTTGTAAACCGCATAGCAGGTATCCGGACAAAACAACGCGCCAGTCAGTCTGGTGAAGATTGTCTTGTTCATTTCAGTGCTGTCCAGCCGTTTCAGACTGCGGGCAATATAAAAGCAGGGACTGCCAGGCACAACTTGGCATATCTCCTGCTTCTGTAATGGTGGGAGAGCGTATGGGCGCACCTCAGCTCCAGCGCCCAGACAGATGGCCAGCGCCTCAGCAACCCGATGATTCCGCTGCACATGGGCATCATTGCTGGAAAACCGATAAGCCCCATATACTGCCAGATAGCTGCCAAGGGCTGCCGGGTGCAGTGACTGCAGAAGGGGAAGCGCCCCCTTGCAAAGGCGTATGGTGCGTTTCTCACGTCGGCCGCTCACTGTGAGCAGCTTATATGAACCCAGAACCACCCCATCTTGTGAGCGGATCTCTTGTGGTGACTCCAGCTTATGTACCAGCTTTTCGAGCGACCGCTCACTTCCTAACAGACGCAGGGACTGAGCAGGGAACTCGCCGACAGCGGACAACACCGTAAGGAGGCGCCACACATGACTGCCGGGGCGGAGTGTGACCATTATTGCCCCTCCTCCAGATCGGCGTTTTTTTCGGCAACGCCAGAACTCTCTTTGCCGAAATCCGGGCGCTCCGGGCGGCGCTTTCCCCCGGATTTTTCAAGGATTTTCCGGCGGTTGGAATGTGTGTGTGTAAAAGGCTTCAAAAATGGCCCTTTTGTACCCATCTTTTTGGAGCTAAATCGGCCGTTCTTCATACAGCTTTTCCTCCTTCAAATCGTTTGTTTTTTCCGCTTCCAGCCAGCAGGGGAACAGCGCCTTGGGAATCACATAGACTTCGGTCTGATCCTGTTCTCCCATAGCGCTGCAATAGTAGTGGGCGCAGCGGAGCGGCGCATCATCGGGCAGCAAATACAAGGCCACAATGTCCGTGACCATGTTTTGTTCGATATTGTCATGGTCGCGGCAAGCCCGCTCCGGTCGGTTCCGAGCATAAACATGCCGGTATGCCAGTACGCAGTCAAAATAGTGGGTAGGCGGTTTTCCAGCAAAAAATCTCCGCATTGCCGGATAGAGATATTCCTGTATGTAGGTTGGGGATCCGCTGCTCTTTTTAGGGAGCAGGGCGGGAATGCGCAGACAGAACCATCCGCGCTCCCCGTATCCCATCTCTACCGGGATGGTTCCCGCCATCGTTTCCTCCATCAGTTCCAGCGCCTTGGGATGCCCGGTATAAGCGGGCAGAACTCGCGCCAACAGGGCAAGCTTTTCGACCTCCGCCTCAAAAGCAAATGCGGAACCAAATGCACCCGGCATATTCTTTTGCGCCACCAGCTGCTCTGTTCGGTCAAACTCCATTTTTGCACGGTTCAAGCGGCGCTGGGCTGCCTCCAGGCACCGCGCAAAATCAGAGCGTGGCATTTCGGCGGCCCCCCTCCTCCGTGTAAAAGCGAACCTTCGGCACTTCCTGCCCGCCATAGTCCACAGTAGCAAACAGGCAGGGGACCGAAGGCAGCACCAGTTCCTGCGCCATGGCGATATGCGGCAGCACGAAGATGTATTTCAAATCATCCTGCGGCTGAAGCAGACGGGTCAAGTGCTGTTCCCCATCATAAAGCACCACGATCTCATATCCAGTATCCTCTTTTAAGAAGAAAAGCTGGGACGGATAGGTAGCGGGGTAATGGGCCATGGGGTCTACCCGGTCGATGAACTCCAGCAGAACCCAGACAGCTAGAATAATTCGCTGGTCCGGCTGGGTAAGTGAATCCAGCCCCACATAGTAGCCGCCGGCAACATCGGAGATCATCAGCTCTCGTTTGAGCCGACGGATGATCCGTTCCGCCTTAGCTGGTGGCAGATCTTTAAGCAGGCGAATCACCTGCGTTTTAGCTAGCGCCCCATATTGGGTCAGCCAGCGTATGATATGCTGCTCTTCCTGCAATAGCATGGTGGTCACCTCGTTGTATCAAAATAAGTATTCCTTTTACAAATGCGTATCTTGGCCGTTATACGCATTTACGGAATAGCCTGTGTCCAGCACCTGGGCGAGATTGGATAACAGCATGTGTACTATATCCGCGTCCAGCCGCGTTCCGGCACATTGCTCCAGGCTGTGCTGCACCTCAATATTTTCCCAATATGCCTTTCGGAATGTGAGGGTATCAAATGCGTTGACAACGGCGATCAGCTTGGCATGGGGATGGATCTCCGGGCCGTGCAGCCCCCAATATCCGCTGCCATCCAGATATTCATGGTGCTGGTAGGCAACAATAGCAGCTGTGCTCAAAATTGTTTCCGTTCCCTCAAGCAGTTCCTTGCCAATGGTGGTATGGGCCCGCAAAAGAGTTTGTTCACGCGGTGACAGAGGCTCAAGCGAATGGAAGATCCTTTGCGGAAGGGCAGATTTGCCGATGTCATGGAGTAACGCGGACTGGGCGATGGTAGTTGCTTCGGGGGCTGAAGCGCCGGCGGCTTCGGCCAGCAGCTTGCTGATTGCCGAAACTCTACGGCAATGCAATTGTTCCTCTCGGCGAAGTGGTGTAAGAAAATTCACAGGCTTCCATCCTTTCATATTTTTGTCATGTGATATCAGGCGCAGTATCATCTGCCCCAGCGGGAATGATTCCGCGCTCTGCGGTCTCAGCCACGGATTGGAGTTCAGATAGCATGGCCTCCAGCTCCGCCCGGTCAGTGGTGATCATCTGCTGTTCCTCATGAGATGCTTTGATGATGACGGGCACTTTATTGCTGTTACTGGAGAGCAGCGCCTCACCGCGTTCAAACTGGGTAATGCTGCGCAGCTCGGTACGGGAGAGCTTCAGCACATCTTTGACATACTCTGCTTCATCCGGCTCCAGGTTCAGAATGATTTTGGTCTTGCTGTTATTGAGAATCGCCCGGCCATAGCGGCCATCCTCCAGGCCAAAGAAATCGGACAGATCCTGGGTTGCGGCCAGGGCACCGCCGCCGTAACCGCGGATGATCTTGAATATCTCCAGACAAAATTCGGCGGCCTGCTTATTCGCAGCACCGCCAATCAATTTCCATATTTCGTCAATAAAAACCATCTTCCGCTTGGTGCGGTCGGCTTTGACCTGATCCCACACATAGTCCAATGCAATCATCATACCTACCGGAAGCAGTTTCCCCTTGAGCTCCGAAATGTCCAGCACAACATATTTATTATCCAGATTTACATTGGTCTGCTGGTTAAAGCTCTGTGCGCTGCCGGTGACGAAGCGGCTGACGATAGTGGCCAATCGGGTAGTCAGTGTGTTTTCCTTCAAATTGCTGTAGAGATCGCCCAGGATGGGCATGGGCCGCATGATCCGTCTATTGGCATCCATATAGAGGGAGGCGTTGTCGTGGGTGATGCCAAACTGGGAGTAAGTCTTGATCAGAGCCTCATCCAGCATCTGCTCCTCCTCGTTGCTCATATCAGGGATCAGAAGGGAGAAGAAAATCATCAGCTGCTGGATCTTCTTTGCCAGCATGGAGTCAATGTCGCTGTAATCCAGTTCATCAATCAGTTCCATCTCCGGGTTATGGTCGGTCGAATCTCCATCACATTGATGCAGGCGGCAGAGCCAGGCGCCAGCTTAATATAAGAGCCGCCGACTTTGTGGCAGGCCCTCTTGAACTCATGGCCTTTTAGGGGAGCGAGAATAAAACATTGGATGCCCCGCATCCGCATACGCAGGGCCATGACCTGCATGGTATAGGTTTTCCCTGCCCCGGATGTGCCGCAAATCGTGAAGTTGGCGTTCTTATTTACCTTGGTGTTGAACGGGTCTACAATGCACAGCGAGTTGTTGTGCCGGTTAAGGCCTAACAGGATGCCGTTGTCATCAGACAGCTCAAAACTGGTGAACATATAGGTGGAGGCGGCTCCACTGGTCAGCACATTTCGCTTGGATTTGCGCTCCAGACTGGCATCTATGCTGAGAAATGGCATGGTGGAGCGTAGCGCGGCCTCCTGCTGGAATGTGCAGTCCGATACTTGAATGTCCATGGACTTCATCAGATCGGTCATCTGCTGTTTGCGCCAAAGAAGCTCTTCGTAGGAGGCCCCAGAGATGGTAATGAACACCGACATATAGAACAGATCCTCATTTCGACTGGACAAGCCCTGCTTGATATAGTATCCAGCCTGGATAGAGCCAGCCAGCTCTTCGTAGTCGGTGGAGGTGTCCTGCAGCTCCCGCAGTTTAGTGCGGTTGAGCCGGATGCGCTGTGCCACCCGGTCGATGGTCTTGCCGCGAATTTCCCGCCGCAGGTGCAGGTCGATATCCACCCCTTCCCCTGCGTTGATGAGCGATGACATCCAGCCCCCCCGTACCTGTTGGGGGAACCCGTTTTTTCGGATATAGAGGTAAGTGTAGTAGGAGCCGTCCATAATGATGTATCCGGCGTGGGTCAGATCCAGTCCGCGAGGCGCTACAAAGTTTACCGCTCTGATCCTGGGAACGGGATCCACGCCAATGACTCGTTTTTTTGCCGTCATTGCATCCACCACGACACGATTGAGCCGGTTTTGGAACGGGTCGTCAACGCAGGAGCGGCGGTTAAAGTACATATACAGTACCTCTGCTACAAAAGCGTCCTCGTCTTTGGGCTGGACAATACTGTTGCCGCATTGCGCAAAGTAAGTGCGGGCATTCTGGGCCGCAGTCTGAAGTGCGGCATAGATCTCACTATAATCGGCATCCACCTGTCTGCGGCTGGCCGCCTCATACTGAAAAATCAGAAAGAATCGCCGGGATAGAGCCTCCCGGCTGCCCTCCTCTCGGATAAAGCGGATTGTTCCCTCGCCCAAAGTACGGCACGCAGCAACTTCCTCCTGTTTTAGATCTTCCCGCAGGCCGGCGATATACTTATCGGAGTCTGCCCGGCGGGTAACAGATTTGAATTGCAGCCGCATGGGAGATATTTTCAGCCAACTGGCAAAGTTTGAGATGATGCCCCATTGCTCCGCGTTTGAGCGCAGGAGGAAATTGATGGGCTCAATCTCCAGTATTTTGATGTACCGTCCATCGCTGGTTTCAACGATGCCGTTTTTTATTTCCTTTAGCGGAATGAAGTCCTGAACGAACTCCAGCTTTTTTTCTTTTGGGGGCGGTGCCCGCCTTGTTTTGGGCCGGGCGTTTTTGCGTTGTGATCCTGCCATAGTGATAGCCTACCCTCCTATAGTGAAGTGTCCTGCGCCGCATCCAATACAGAATAATGTGAGAGACGTATTGCAGCAGCGAATCGCCGCCCAGCCCCATCAGAGCGAAGATGGCCAGCGGCAGTAACGTGACTGTCATTACTGTCACCTTTGCGGTGACAGGCAAATGCAGCCACATCAGTTCCGGATATCCTACCAGGGCCAGCAGAATACCAGCTTCTACCGTGTTCCGCACCTCCAGTAAGCCGCCCAGTAGCTTGCCGGAGTCAGTATAGTTGGGCGGTATTGTGTAAACGTTGCTGTATTCTCTATCATCTGCCATCGTTAACTCCTTGTTCTGAAATGATGGGGGTGAAATCTGCCTCCAGATCAATGTCCTTCCTGCGGCGGAACTGGGTCACATAGGTCGGTGAGTTGAGCGCAACTCCGCCTGCACTGCTGGAGCAGTGAACCCATAGCTGCTTTCCATCAGCACTCCGACCGGCATAGAGCAGCACATGGTTGACAGGCACTGTCCCAGGTGCAGCCATAAATCCAATGTCACCTGGTAGGAGTTCTGCTTCTGTAATTGCGTATGTGGTGTCCCACTGGCTCCAGGAACCGTCCAGCAGACTGACTCCCAGCGCCGTTTTGTAGACCCAATCAGTGAATCCTGAGCAGTCCAACCCATACGGGCGGATCGTGCCGGAGCTGCTGGAGCCTGCAGCTGTTACCAAGCGCGGTGTGTTCCACGCCTCGTTCCAGCCAGGTGCGCTTTTCCCGCCCCAGAAATATGGGACGCGGCCAACAAGGGATAGTGCTGCCCGCATCAGTTCCTTGCGTGCGCCGCTGCATGTCAGGCTGTTCAGATACGCGTTCAGTTCAGCATCTGTGATGGGAGGAACCATACCGCCAGTCAATGTGCCGTACATGGTCATTTTCAATGCGTTGGACATGTTTGTGATTGCTTCGCCATAGGTAATATTGAACTGGCTGTACTGCGCATCCATGTCAATATTGAATGCTGTCAGTATGACCGACTGATCAAAGGGATGGATCGTGCAGACGACATATTTAACTGTCTTTGTTTCCGGGTCTTCCCCCTCTTCTTCTGCGGGAACAGTTACCTGCGTTTCCTTTTCCTCATAGGTAACTGCATACATTTGGCCGCTGACTGACTGAAGCTTTGCCTGGAGATCACTTTTGGATACTCCCCTTTGCTCCAAAGACGCAGAATAAGCGGCGAGCGTATAACAGGTGTCATAGTCTGTGGAAATGAGGCCGTTGTTGACCAGTGCCTCCATAGACAGATCATAGTCATATCCTCCGGCGGCAATAATTTGCTCCACCCGCGCCAAAGCGTCATCATACCCGTTTTGGATACAGTCTGAAACTGTTGTGGAGAGGTCATCAAAATTGGCGGCCAGTTCCGTCGGGCCGTTGGGGTCTACTGTGTCCGGGTCAAGGTGGAAAATGTTATTGGTCACGATGGAAGGCAAGGAAACGACTGTAATGATGATGAAGAGCAGAAACAGGCACAAAAAAACCAGAACTTTAAACAAAGTGTGCCGTAGCGACCATGCAGCAGAGAGCACCGCACCCCACGGCCCGCCTGCGGCGGTGCCCGCGGCAATTTCCGCTGCAGCTTTGCCGCTCTCAACACTGGCTTTAACTGTGGCAGCCGCTGCGTTGGCGGTTGCTTCACCCGCAGCCTTTGCGGCGGAGGCTGATCCTGCCTGCTTTGCAGCTTCAGCTATTTTTTGCGCACCTTGCAGGTAATTGTCTTGACCGTCACCAAATTGCTGCTGTTCATCGTACATAACGTGCATCCCTCCTCATTTATGAAGCAAGGCGGGCATATCAGACGATATGCCCGCCTCCGGGTCAAGTCTTTTTCTTGGGGGCTTTGCGCTCCCGGGCTGGGCGGCGAGCGGGTTCTGCATACCGCGCAGGTGTTGTCTTATAGCGGACGGTTTCCACATTGACGGTTTTCAATTCGTCGCCCTCATAGACGGGTTTGCCATCCTGATAGACTGGCCGCCGTTCCACTGCGGGAGTCCCTGGAATCGCGTACCACTGACCGCCGCCGCTGTCCTCAAAGACATGGTGGTCGCCTCTGGGGGCCTGGTACATAGTCCGGTCATAGAAAGCGGTGCCGGAGCCATCTTCATGTCGCACCTCCAGGATGCCGTCTTCGGCTCTGGAGCTATCAATTGAAACGATTGGACGCTCATACCCGGGCATAAACTGCCCAAACAGCGCCTGGTTGTATGCAGCCATGTTTCCTGTTGCGCATGGAGCATCGGACTGGCCGCCGCTGAACGAAGATGGGCCGGGTGCAGATGTGCCGCCAGAGGGAATGCCGGAACCTGCATCGCCCGCCGGTGTGCTGGAGAAACTGCCCTCATGCGGTGCTGCGGCAGGCATTTCGCCTATACTGCCACTGGCGACCCCTGCTGGCATATTGATGGCGCTGCCAGCAGTATTGGCGGAAGAGCTGGAAACCGGCTCGCCAGGAATACCGCCAGTAGAGACAGGTGCTTCAGCACCATTGGAACCGGCAGGAGCAGAGCCATTTCCGTTTCCTCCGAGATCAGCCTCGGGATGGACACGCACCTCGATTTCAGCGCCGGTATCAAATTGCGGCGCTGCAGCGTGGGGCGTCATAGCATACCACTCCAGACCATTAGCGCCTTGAATTGTTTCATGAGGTGCATCGGGCTCTTGATAATGAGCGCTGCTGTACCATGTGGCGTTGCTGCCGTCCGGGTAGCTGGCCTCCAAGGTGCCTTCGCCAGACTGACGCAGCGAGATGCCTTCGGGTGCATTGGGGAACATCTCAGCAACCTGCGAGGCCTCGGATGGATCGCCAGTAAAGGCAGGCGGAGCGTAAAATGCGCCCATACCGTCTCCGGATGCAACCTGGTACCACTGGCTTCCGTCTGCAGCATCCACCACAGTATGAGGCGTATCCGGCCTGTCATATTGTGCGGTATTGAACAGCTCCACATTGGACTGTTTGCCGTCCGGTCCGGTGGCGGTGGTACCGATGTGGCCTCCAGTAATCTGTGTGTTAGAATAGGTCATGCCTGCAGTTGGCCCGTTTGCAAGCTGCGGCATATAGGTGGGCAGACTGCGATCCGCAATTTCACCAGCAATTGTGCCAGAGAATTTGGACGGCCTATTGGCGACAGAAGAGATGGAGTCGGAAGTCAGTGTAGCGCCATTGCGGGCCGCTATGCCGCCAAAGGCCCGTCCAACAAAACCGACGCTGCCGCCTGCGCCCATGCGGGATCCACCATCCACCACTGCGTCACGAACAAAGCTATTCGGTTTATAACGACTGGCAAAGCCGGAGAGGATGCCGCCTGTGCTAGCAGTTCCTGATGCTGCCGCACTGGCAGGGCTGCGCCCGGCTCCGCCAAATGTGGAGGAGGCATTTTGACCACCGCCCTTGGCAAAGCCGGTAATGACGCGGGCTGCCATAAGCATCTCCATACCCATACTGCTGCCTGTCTGAGCAACGGAAAGTCCCAGCGCCGCCAAGTGGCTGTCACACTTCTGAGCGATTTTCAGTAATGCCAACGCACAGAACAGCCATAGGAAGATACTGCCGCGGCCGGTCGTCAGTGCACCACCGTTGGCAACGAATTGTCCTACAGACGAATTAAACGCACGCAGGAACCAGACATTGAGTACCAACAGGAGCAGTTGTGAACCCACCATGCGGCACCATGACTGGAATACGCGGGAGGTTGCCTTGGAGGCGCCCATGGAGTAGGCCAGCGGCGATGTGTAGCAAAGTACACCCACCAAAACATAACGCTCAACTGTTTCCAACAGGAGCTTGAAATAATTCCAAGCCAGTGCTATCATCATGATGATAAGCAATAGCAGACCAACAACCGATACCATTGATACAAAAGTAACCAGTCCATTGGTCAACGCCTGCTCAATTCCCGCAAAGGTAAAATCGCCGGGATCCATTGCAGAGTCCATAAGTGCAAGATAGGGCGCTCTCGCAATGTCCAGTACCATGCTGAAAATAGGTTTTGAATAGGCGATGAGCACAGCGAAAATACCGCCTCGAACCAGCAGATGCCATGGGTTCTCAGCTTCAGTGAGCGGGCCGCCAAATGCACGGAAGAGCTGCCATACCACGGTTAGGAACAGAATGGCCCAGGCAGTATATTGAATGATATTGTAGGCGCTGACTACAAAGGGGAAATATTCCTCCATTGCTGTCATATCAGTGCCAAGTGCATCCAGGAAGAGGCCGGATACAGCGTCCATCAACTGAGTCATGATGCTGGCGACCCAATTTGCTATACCCTCAAATATCCAATCTAGCATATTCAGTTACCTCACAGGGGAGCGTGGGGTGGCCGGATTGGCCACCCCCCGCCAGGGGTGGTTAGGGCATCAGTTTGCACTGCGGGGCCGGTTTGGAGTGGGGGTGTTTTTGTTGACGATAGTGACCCCACGATCCACCGGCAT
>ERZ779624.226-NODE-226-length-20794-cov-8.426105_pt1 | contig 20794 bp, 21 predicted proteins | sample MGYA00514190_ERZ779624 | MGnify/ENA primary metagenome ERZ779624 (study PRJEB29562, sample SAMEA4376706) | mouse gut metagenome | isolation source: Cecum | study: EMG produced TPA metagenomics assembly of the A DSS colitis mouse model was used to assess the... | reverse complement strand
ATGACTCCCGGTCACTGCCGTCCGCCGGTGTACCGTTACTTCCTGTGCCGCTTCCGTCCGCCGGTGTACCGTTACTTCCTGTGCCGCTTCCATCCGCCAGTGTACCGTTATCTCCCATGCCGCTTTCGTCCCCGGCGGCTCCTCCCACTGTCTGGGATGCGCCTCCGTCCTTGGGAATATAATTCCTGCTCCGCACAAATCCCACCGTGCCAACCACGCCCAAAATCAGCACCGCCGCCACGGCAAGCGGAAACACTCTCCTCTGCAGAAACTCTGCCCGCCGCTTCTGCCGTTTCATCTCCTCTATCCGCGCCCTGCGCCGTCGGCTCCTCTCTTCTTCCGACTCGTTTCTCATCTCGTCATTCATCTGTATTTATAATGCCCTTTCTTTCCCTTTCCATCCCGTCTATTCACATTCCCAACGGTACACTTTCATATCCACATGATCCTTATCCCTGAATTTTACGCCCTCCCGCTCCAGAAGAAAACGCTGCTCCCGAAAACAGGGCGCCAGCCTGCCCGCATGGTTTACCACCCGGTGACAGGGATACTTCCCGTAATATTCCGCCATACTCAAAACCCGGCCCACAAGCCTGGCATTTTTTTCCTTGCCGATCAGTTCCGCAATCTGCCCGTAAGAGGCAACCTTTCCCTCCGGTATCTCTTCCACCACCGAAAGTATTTCATAAATCAATTCTTCCGTCAAGACAGCCGCCATTCCATCCCTCCAGTTTAAGAAGCAATGCTTTTCTGTCAATGCCCCCCGCATAGCCGGTCAGGCTTCCGTCTGCCCCTATCACCCGATGACAGGGGACAATGAGCCAGATCCTATTGTGCCCCACTGCGCCTCCCACTGCCTGCGGGGACATCTCTGCAAGATCCATTTTCCCCGCCACTGCCTTTGCCAGCTCTCCATAGGTGGTAGTCTTCCCATAGGGAATGGTTAACAAAAGCTTCCACACCTGCATCCGAAAAGGTGTGCCCGTCATGTGGAGAGGCGGTACAAAACCGGGATCCTTTCCCGAAAAGTAAAGGTCAAGCCACCGCCTTGTCTCACAAAGAACCGGATGCTTCTGCCCTTCCCGCTCTCCGGCCCCCCGGAAAACGCCGCCTTCCCGCCGAAATTCCAGCCCGGTCAGCCCCTGCTCATCGCAGGACAACAGAATTTCTCCCGCCGCCGACTGATAACTATCCGTATATACTGCCATCTCTTTGCTTTCCTGCCTCTCAACGTACCTTCTTATCGCCTCTGCTTCTGCCGAAACAGCGCCCCGTGCGGCTCTTATACTCCAGATAAGAATCCCGCATCCGACCTGAAACGCCTGACTTTTTCCGCAAAAGTCAGGTAAAAGCCTTCTCCCTTGTCCGCCTGATCAAAGTAAAATTCCTTCAGCAGACTCAGGTTCAGCTTCCGGGCATATTCGCTGTCCTCCTGCCCCCGGACCGCCTCCTCCACATCCTTCAGCAGCTGGTGCCAGGCACAGAGAAAGGCATGGTATTTTCCCTGCTCCGGGGTATCAATCCACTTGCTGACCTTCACCTTGGAACGGTTGGACGCAGTACATTCCCCTTTTTGCAGAAAGTACCGGAAATCCCCGTTCTCATAATAGCGGCCCAAGGGAAACAGCCGACATACTCCCGGCCGGCAGGCATGAATACTGCACCTTCCCGCTTCGTCCAGAAAGCCGCAGGCCTCCGCTTCCCCGGCCATGACAAGATTCGGCAGAATACAGCCGTCCACCACATGCAGCTCCAGCTTTCCTTCTTCCATAAGCTCCTGCAGGGACTTGCCCAATCCCTCCTGCATCCGCCGCATATCATAGGGATCCAGAACCACCGAATTCCCCATGCCGGTACAGCACTTATGACAGCCGTTACACCCATGGCAATCCGCCTTTACCATGTCCTGTTCCCCATACAGACGGCCGTCGGAGATTTCCTCCAGACTCACATTTCGCTTCATTCGTTCCCTCCGCCGGAAATTGCGGACAATGCGTCCTGTTTCATTTTCTGCAGACTCTCCGTATAAGGCGCCCTTGCCACTCCATACTCCGTGACGATGCCCGCGATCAGCTCATGGTCGGTCACATCAAAGGCCGGGTTGTAAACCTTTACCCCCTCCGGCGCCATGGGTTCCCGATACCACATCTGTGTGACTTCCTCACCTGGGCGCTCTTCAATCCTGATCTGCGCTCCCGTGGGCGTCTCCAAATCAATGGTGGAGGTAGGCGCACAGACATACAGCGGCACACCGTAATGCTTTGCCACGGCTGCCACCACCGAAGTACCGATTTTGTTGGCGGTATCCCCGTTTGCCGCCACCCTGTCACAGCCCACAAAGACAGCGTTCACCAATCCCTTTGCCATCACGCTGGCAGACATGTTGTCGCAGAGCAGCGTCACGTCCACCCCGGCAGAGTGCAGCTCATAGGCAGTCAGTCTGGCTCCCTGCAATAAGGGTCTTGTCTCGTCCGCATAAACCCGGAAGCCGTAGCCTCTCTCCTGTCCCAGATAGATAGGGGCGGTAGCTGTCCCGTATTTGACGGTGGCCAGCTGCCCCGCGTTACAGTGGGTCAAAATACCGTCCCCGGGCTTTACCAGCGCAAGCCCGTTCTCACCGATCCTGCGGCACACCCGGATGTCCTCCTCCCGGATGTTTTGCGCCTCCAGCCGAAGGAGCTCCTTCACCGCCGCAACAGACTTCCCTTCCTCGCGGCCCGCCTTCACCGCCACCCTCTCCATTCTCCGCAGCGCCCAGGAAAGATTCACCGCAGTGGGCCGGGCAGAATCCAGAAATTCCTTATATTCGCAGAATTTTTTATAAAAGGCTTCAAAATCCTCCGTGTCAATGTCCCGGCTCAGCACATAGATTCCCATGGCCGCCGCCACGCCGATGGCCGGCGCTCCTCTGACCTTCAGCAGATAAATGGCGTCCCAGATTTCCTGCGCCGTCCTCAGCGCGATCAGCTCCGTTCTGCCCGGCAAAAGCGTCTGGTCGATAATGACCACCGCGTTCTGTTCCTCGTCCAGCGCCACCGTGTCATACTCCATAATGTTTTTCTTTTCCTGCATTGCCGCTCCTCTCCCTCCACCGCAGCGCGCACTCAAACCGGGAAGTCCTCAGCCCGTATGTCTGATCACGTCCGCAAACTCCGCTCCCGCCGCCCGGGCCAGATCTTCCGGCGCAAGCTCCAGCTGGGAACCGATACGCCCTCCGCTTACAATAATCGTCTCTCTGTCCTGTGCCGTGCTGTCGATGCGGGTCACATACTGCTTTTTCATGCCAACCGCCGTACAGCCGCCCCGAACGTAACCCGTGACCCCGTTGATCTCCTTCACATGCAGCATTTCCACGCTCTTTTCCCCCACGCTGCGGGCCGCTGCCTTCAGATCCAGCTCCGCCGCCACGGGAATGACAAACACATAATAATTCCTGCCGCTTCCCACCGTCACCAGCGTCTTGTATACCTTTTCGTATGGCAGTCCCAGCAGATCCGCTATCTGCAGCCCGTCCACAAATTCCCCGCACTCATAGGTGTAATGCTGATAGGAAATGTGCATGGATTCCAGAATCCGCATGGCATTTGTCCTGATCTCCTTTTGCTTTGCCACAGTTATCCTCCCTGCCCGCCACAGGCGCACAAACCAATCCAACGGATTAAAAGTTCCGTTTCTTTTTTACGCAAATCCTCTGTCATTTTCTGTCCTTTCATGCTATACTTACAGCCTGGCAGTCATGAAAGCGTTTCTCTGACCGTTTTGCGCTCCTTTTAGTATAGCATAGCTTTCCCTGTACCGCCATAACAGATCAGAAGAATTTCGGAGGTTTTTTATGTACTCACTTTTGCTTGTCATCATTTACATTGCATTCATCAGTCTGGGGCTGCCGGATTCCCTGATCGGTTCCGCCTGGCCCATCATGCACCGTGACCTGCAGGTGCCCGTATCCTATATGGGCATCATCACCATGCTGATCTCCGGCGGCACTATCCTCTCCAGCCTCCTGTCCGACAGGCTCACCCGGAAATTCGGCACCGGGCTGGTAACCGCAGTCAGCGTCCTGTTCACCGCAGCCGCACTGTTCGGCTTTTCCGTCACCGGTTCCTTCTGGCTGCTGTGTCTCTGGGCCATTCCCTACGGCCTGGGCGCGGGGGCCGTGGACGCTTCCCTGAACAATTATGTGGCGCTTCACTACGCCTCCCGCCACATGAGCTGGCTCCACTGCTTCTGGGGCGTGGGCTGCTCCGTCAGCCCCTACATCATGAGCTATGCCCTCACCGGCTATTCCAGCTGGAGCCTGGGCTTTCGCATTGTATCTGCACTGCAGATGGTTTTGACCGCCGCACTGTTCCTGAGTCTTCCCCTGTGGAAAAAGGCCGCCACTGCCGGCGCTGTAAAAGTCCGCCAATCTGATCCGGTCAAAAAGGAATCCGCTGCAAAAGTCCTCACTCTGAGGCAGGTGCTGAAGATGAAGGGCGTTCCCCTGGTGCTGATTACCTTTCTCGCCTACTGCGCTCTGGAGTCCACCACGGGAATCTGGGCCAGCAGCTATCTGGTACAGCACCGTGGTATCGACGCGGAGACGGCGGCCATGTTCGCCTCTCTGTTCTATCTGGGCATCACCTTCGGCCGCTTCCTGTGTGGCTTTGTAGCCGACAGACTGGGAGACCGCAGGCTCATCCGCATCGGAACCCTGACTGCGCTGGGCGGCGCTTTGCTGATCCTGCTGCCCCTTCAGGCTCACCTTCCGGCCCTGGCAGGACTGATCGTGGTGGGGCTTGGCTGTGCACCGGTCTATCCCTCCATCATCCACTCCACCCCTGACAACTTTGGCAGGGAGAATTCCCAGGCCGTCATCGGCATCCAGATGGCCAGCGCCTATGTAGGCTCTACCTTTATGCCTCCTCTATTCGGCCTTTTGGCGGCTCATGTGACGATTGGTCTCTATCCCGTCTACCTCCTGTTCTTCGGCGGATTGATGCTTTATATGTCAGAGCGGCTGCGCCGGGTGGCAGGAAAAAAGAAGGACGCAGGAAAAGGGACGGCTGAATAAAATCAGCCGTCCCTTTTCTGTTTCTCTTCCATGTTCCGCCAGTTCAGGAATCCATTTCTCAGTTGTTGTTCTTCGCTTCCTTCTCTGCCTTCAACGCTGCAGTCAGGGCGGGAACAATCTTGTTCAGATCTCCCACTACGCCGTAGTCAGCCACATCAAAGATGGGAGCATCCTCATCCTTGTTGATTGCAACGATGATGTCGGACTCCTCCATACCTGCAACGTGCTGAATGGCACCGGAGATACCGATTGCAAAGTAAATCTGAGGGCGAACGGTCTTACCGGTCTGTCCCACCTGCAGATCCTTGGGCTTCCAACCGGAATCCACAACGGCACGGGAGCAGGATACGGTGCCGCCCAGAACCTCTGCCAGCTCCTCCAGAATCTTGAAGTTTTCAGGGCTGCCAACGCCTCTTCCGCCGGATACCAGAACCTTTGCGTCCATGATATCAACGGTATCGGAAACAGCCTTCACCACCTCTTTGATGGAAACATATCTGTTGTTGGGCGTAAAGCCGGGATTGTACTCCTCCACCACAGCCTTTGCGCCTGCAATGGGCTCGATCTTCTGCATAACGCCGGGACGAACGGTAGCCATCTGAGGACGGTTGTCAGGACATGCAATGGTTGCAATGGTATTGCCGCCAAATGCAGGACGGGTCATCAGCAGCTGATTGTGCTTCTGCTCAATGCCGGGCTTGGGCTCCAACGGGAAATCACCGATCTCCAGAACGGTACAGTCTGCGGTCAGACCGGTTGCCACTCTTGCGGAAACGGTAGGGCCAAGGTCTCTTCCGATTGCGGTTGCGCCTACCAGAACGATCTCAGGCTTATACTGATTGATCACGGAAGAAAGCGCATGGGCATAAGGCTCGGTTCTGTATACCTCCAGCTCGGGATCATCCACAACGATTACCTTGTCGGCGCCGTACTCGGCCAATTTGTCAGCCAGTCCCTTCACCTGATAACCGATAAGCACTGCCACAACCTCTGTCTCCAGCTTTGCAGCCAGCTCCTTGCCTTTTCCCAACAGTTCATACGCAATACCGCTGATCTCATTGTCTACCTGCTGGGCAAATACATATACACCTTTATAGTCCTCGAGGACAATATCTCTATTCATGGTTAACCTCCATTTTTCTCTGATTCCACACAAAGTCTGAACGATTATGTTAAATCACATGCTTCTCCTTGAATTTGCCGACAATATAGGCAACCGCATCTTCGGGAGACTCGGGAACAACCTTCTCGCCCGCGCCCTTGCGGACCTTATCGGATGCCTTTGCAATCTTGGTGGGAGAGCCTGCCAGTCCCAGATCACTGTCATCCACATCCTTCAGATCTGCTCTGCCCCAGGTGGTGATGTCTGCCGCACATGCGTCAAAGATTCCGCCGGGTGTCATGTAACGGGGCTCGTTCAGCTCGGAAAGCGCAGTGATCAGACAGGGCATCTTCGCCTCCAGCACATGATATCTGTCGTCATACTGTCTCTGGACGATCACCTTTTCGCCGTCGATCTTGATATCCTGCGCATAGGAAATCACGGGAATCTGCAGGTGCTCTGCAATCTGGGGACCAACCTGTGCGGTATCTCCGTCAATTGCCTGACGTCCGGTGATGATCAGATCATAATCAATGTTTCTCAGCGCTCCGGCAATGGTGGTGGATGTAGCCCATGTGTCAGCACCGCCCAGCACTCTGTCCGTTACGAGAATGCCCTTGTCAGCGCCCATTGCAATTGCCTCACGAAGCACGTCTGCCGCCTTGGGAAGACCCATGGTCAGCACGGTAACCTCTGCGTCATACTGCTCCTTCAGTCTCAGGGCTGCCTCAAGTCCTGCCTTGTCATCAGGATTCATGATAGCAAGCATAGCGCCTCTGTCAAGCGTTCCGTCAGGATTAAATTTTACGCCGCCCTTTGTATCGGGCACCTGCTTAATACAAACAACAACTTTCATTGTATTTTCTCCTTCTTCCTTATAATCATATATAGAGATAGTTTTGTCTCCCGGTTTTTCCTGCAGGCAGGAAAACCGCTGGGACAAGTGAATGGTTCCCGGCTTACTTAAGCAGAGACGCGGAGATGACCATTCTCTGAACCTCGCTGGTGCCTTCGTAGATCTCGGTGATCTTGGCATCGCGCATCATACGCTCTACGTCGTACTCTCTGATGTAACCGTAGCCGCCGTGAAGCTGAACAGCCTTGGTGGTAACTTCCATGGCAACCTCTGCGGCGTACAGCTTTGCCTGAGCAGCTTCCACAGAATAGGAAACCTTGGGATTGGTTCTGTACTCATCCTTTTTCCGTGCAGCCTTATATACCAGCATCTTGGCAGCCTCAACCTTGGTAGCCATGTCAGCCAGCTGGAACTGCGTGTTCTGGAACTGTGCAATGGAGCGTCCAAACTGCTTTCTCTCCTGCACATAGGCAACGGTAGTCTCCAGAGCGCCCTCCGCAAGACCCAGAGCCTGTGCGGCGATACCGATACGTCCGCCGTCCAGGGTGTGCATTGCAATCGCAAAGCCCTTGCCCTTTGCACCCAGCAGATTCTCCTTGGGGATATGACAGTCCGTAAAGATCAGCTCATAGGTGGAAGAACCGCGGATACCCATCTTCTTCTCCTTCGTACCGAAGGTAAAGCCGGGCGTACCCTTCTCCACGATGAACGCAGAAATCTCCTTCTGAATCCTGCCGCGCTTCTCAACCTTGCCGGTCACGGCGATAATGATGTATACGTCAGCCTCTTTACCGTTGGTAATGAAGCACTTGGAACCGTTCAGAATCCACTCGTCGCCCTCCAGAACAGCCTTTGTCTGCTGTCCCTGCGCATCGGTTCCCGCACCAGGCTCGGTCAGACCGAATGCGCCGATCTTGCGGCCGCTTGCCAGATCGGGCAGATACTTCTGCTTCTGATCCTCCGTACCGTAGGTAAGGATGGGATCAATGCACAGAGAGGTGTGTGCGGAAACAATAACGCCTGTGGTGCCGCAGACCTTGGAAAGCTCCTCCACACACATTGCATAGGTCAGGATATCACAGCCCTGTCCGCCGTACTCCTTGGGAACGGGAATACCCATGAAGCCATATTTTGCCATCTTCTCAACGGTCTCTCTGGGGAAACGCTCCTCCTCGTCAACTTCCTGAGCAAGAGGCTTTACTTCCTTTTCAGCGAAATCCTTAAACAACTGTCTCGCCATCTCATGTTCTTTGGATAATGTAAAATCCATGATACTCTATTCCTCCATTTTTTCCTGCAATTCGGGACAACAGAAAAATTTAAGAGCCTGGGCGGACGGCTGTCCGCAGATTCAGGCCTTAAATTTTTCCGAATTACATTATTGATATTGTTTATTTGTTATAATTGTAGAAACCCTCTCCGGTCTTCTTGCCCAGCTTGCCTGCGCGAACCATCTTTCTCAGAAGAGGCGCGGGAGCATACTTGGAGTCGCCGGTCTCGGCATAGATAACCTCCATGATCGCCAGAACGATATCCAGACCGATGTAATCGCCCAGAGCCAGAGGTCCCATGGGATGGTTTGCACCGAGCTGCATAGCCACGTCGATATCTGCAACGGATGCAACGCCTGCCGCATACACGTTGATTGCCTCGTTGATCATGGGGATCAGAATCCGGTTAACCACAAAGCCTGCCGCCTCGTTTACCTCTACGGGAGTCTTGCCGATCTCGGATGCGATTCCCTTGATCTTCTCCACCAGGTCAGCGGGTGTGTTGGCGCCTGCAATCACCTCTACCAGCTTCATTCTGTCGGCAGGATTGAAGAAATGCATGCCGATGAGAGGACGATCCAGCCCGTTGCCCATCTCTGTGATGGAAAGGGAGGAGGTGTTGGAAGCAAAGATGCAGTCCTTCTTTACGATCTGCTGCAGCTCCGCAAAGGTCTGCTTCTTGATAGCCATATTTTCAGGGCATACCTCAATGACAAGATCGCACTCCGTGCAGATATCCTTCAGACCGGTAGCAATCTTTGCTGCAATCGCGTCAGCCTTTTCCTGTGTGATCTTCTCCTTGCCCACCAGGAAATTCAGATTCTTCAGAATCTTGGCCTTGCCGCCGTCTGCGAACTCCTGCTTGATATCACACAAGCATACCTCATACCCCTCTGTCATGGCAAATGCCTGTGCGATTCCGGCACCCATAGTACCTGCACCGATAATACCTACTTTCATTGTAAGTCCTCCTTATTATATATGTTCTTTTACTTTCAGCGCTCCGCTTAGCAGTTCTTGAACGGCTCCTTCACCTTCTCCTTGTTCTTGTCAAGGAAGAAAGCCATGCCGTACTTCTGATCCTCGGTCTCGAAGCAGCCTCCAAAAAGCTTCTCCTCAATCACGATTGCCTCGTCCATTTCCACATCCAGCCCCTCGTTGATGGCCTTCTTACAGTTGCGGACTGCAATGGGTGCATTCTTTGCAATGCCGGCTGCCATCTTCTCCGCTGCAGCGAGCAGAACCTCCTGAGCCGTCTTGACCACATTTCCCTCCGCATCCGTCTCTGCGGAATAAACCTCGTTTACCAGACCGATCCTGAGAGCCTCTGCCGCCTTGATATTGCGGGCGGTATAGATCATCTGCTTTGCCATGCCCGCTCCGACCAGACGGGCCAGCCTCTGGGTTCCGCCAAAGCCGGGAGTGATTCCCAGGCCAACCTCGGGCTGTCCGAAGACAGCGTTGTCGGAACAGATCCTGATGTCACAGCTCATGGAAATCTCACATCCGCCGCCCAGAGCAAAGCCGTTGATGGCTGCAATCACGGGAATGGGGAAGGTCTCCAATTTGCGGAACACATCGTTTCCCTTCTTGCCGAAGGCCTCGCCCTCAGCCTTGGTCAGTGTGCTCATCTCACCGATATCCGCCCCTGCCACAAAAGATTTCTGGCCCGCGCCGGTGAGGATGAGGCAGCGAACCTCATTTAAATCCACCCCGTCCAAAACCTGATTCAGCTCATCCAGCACCTGGGAATTCAAAGCGTTCAGCGCCTTCTCCCTGTTGATGGTGATGGTGGCAATATGCCCTTTTTGTTCATATAATATAAATTCCATATTTCCTCACATTCCGCCGCGCAGGAGAGTATGTCCCCCTCGGGCATATCATTTACCTTCAGCCTTTCAGACCGCTCTCGTACTGCCGAACACAACCCCTTCCGGCAGGAAATCAATCCTCCATTTTTACGATGGTGGAGCAGCCCATGCCGCCGCCGATACAAAGAGTTGCAAGGCCTGTCTTTGCCCCCTTTGCCTGCATCTCATGAAGCAGAGTAACCAGGATACGGCATCCGGAAGCGCCTACGGGATGACCCAGGGCAATTGCGCCGCCGTTGGGATTCAGCTGCTTATCCACATCGATGCCAAGATCCTTGCCCACTGCGACGGACTGTGCCGCAAATGCCTCGTTTGCCTCGATGATATCGAAGTCTTCGATCTTCATGCCGGTCTTAGCCAGTACCTTTTTGGTGGAGGCAACAGGGCCGATGCCCATCACTTCAGGGCGAACGCCTGCCAGCGCGCCTGCCACAAAGGTAGCCATAGGCTTAACGCCCAGCTCCTTCGCCTTCTCTTCGCTCATCACAACGATTGCCGCTGCGCCGTCATTGATTCCGGAAGCGTTTCCTGCGGTCACAAATCCGTCGGGATTGATGGGGCGAAGCTTCTGCAGTCCCTCGATGGTGGAACCTGCACGAGGACCTTCATCTACCTTAAACTCAATGGTTTCTTTCTTTTTCTTCACCATCACGGGAACAATTTCCGCATCGAAGGCACCGGACTTCTGCGCAGCCTCGGCCTTCTGCTGGCTCTTCAGCGCAAACTCATCCAGCTCTTCACGGGTAAGTCCCCACTCACGGCAAATATTGTCTGCGGTGGTAATCATATGATAATCGTTAAACGCATCCCACAGAGCATCCTTAATCATGGTATCAACCAGTGTTCCGTTGTTCATCCTGTAGCCGTAACGGGCCTGAGGAATTGCATAGGGAGCCATGGACATGTTCTCCATGCCGCCTGCCACAACGATATCAGCGTCACCTGCCATAATCATCTGAGCAGCCTGGTTTACACAGTTCAAGCCGGAGCCGCACACTACGTTCATGGTAACAGCGGGTACCTCAATGGGAAGACCTGCCTTGATGGAAGCCTGACGGGCAACGTTCTGTCCGAGACCTGCCTGAATGACACATCCCATATATACCTGATCCACGTCCTCAGGCTTTACCCCCGCTCTGTTCAGAGCCTCCTTGATGACGATTGCGCCCAGCTCCGCAGCGGGAGTTGTGCTCAGCGTGCCGCCCATGGTTCCGATTGCGGTACGGCATGCTCCGGCTAAAACTACTTTCTTTGCCATTTGTGAATCCTCCTTAATCATAATGTTTCGGTGATTGTTATTTTTTTGACATAACCGCTGTTTTCAGTTTACCATAGTCCACTCTTATTTGCAATGAATTTTCCCTCAAAAAGTGTGAAGGAAATGTGTTGAAGGCGGGAAAAAGCGCAATTGACAGAAGCAGAAATGTATACTATTTTATTTATAACGCCAAAGAGAAAAAAACACTTTAAAAGGAGAACTCCATGGAACAAATGTCCCTTTTTGACACCCAAAGCGAACACTCGCTTTCCTCCGGCAATTCCCCCCTGGCAGACCGGATGCGTCCTCAGACCATAGAGGAATACATCGGACAGAAGCATCTGCTGGGCGAAGGGATGCCGCTGCGCAGAATGTTGAATCAGGATCAGATTTCCTCCATGATCTTCTGGGGACCGCCCGGGGTAGGCAAGACCACCCTTGCAAAAATCATCGCCAACCGCACCCGTTCCGACTTCGTGACCTTCAGCGCCGTCACCAGCGGCATACGGGAGATCAAGGAAATCATGAAGCAGGCGGAGGAACACCGTGCCTACGGCATGCGCACCCTCTGCTTTGTGGACGAAATTCACCGGTTCAACAAGGCACAGCAGGACGCCTTTCTCCCCTATGTGGAAAAGGGCAGCATTACCCTGATCGGCGCGACCACGGAAAATCCCTCCTTTGAAATCAATGCCGCTCTCCTCTCCCGCTGCAAGGTTTTCGTGCTGTATGCCCTGACGACAGAAGATCTGACAGAGCTTCTGCAGCGCGCCCTCATCGAAAAAAAGGGACTGGGCGCTATAAACGCACATGTTGAGGAAGGCCTGCTCCCCGCCATAGCGGCCTACGCGGACGGAGACGCCCGCACCGCGCTGAACACTCTGGAAATGGCCGTCTTAAACGGCGATATCGGCCCGGACGGCGCCTCCATCCTTGTAAACAGAGAAACTCTGGAACAATGTATGGATAAAAAGCTCCTGTTGTATGACAAGAAAGGGGAAGAGCACTACAACCTGATCTCCGCCCTCCACAAATCCATGCGCAATTCCGATCCCGACGCGGCGGTTTACTGGCTGGCAAGAATGCTGGAGGCCGGGGAAGACCCGCTCTTCATCGCCCGCAGGCTCATTCGCTTTGCCAGCGAGGACATCGGCCTTGCGGACAACCAGGCACTGCAGCTTGCGGTCTCCGCTTACCAGGCCTGTCACTTCAACGGAATGCCTGAGTGCAACCTGAATCTTGCCCAGGCAGTCATTTACCTTTCCCTTGCTCCCCGTTCCAACTCGGTATACCGGGCTTACGAGAGCGCAAAGGCAGACGCGCAGGGCCAGCTGGCGGAGCCGGTTCCCCTGGTAATCCGCAACGCACCCACCAGACTCATGGACGACCTGCACTATGGAGAAGGCTATGTCTACGCTCATGACACGGAAGAAAAAATTGCCCATATGACCTGCCTTCCGGAAAGCCTGAAAGACAGACAATACTATCTGCCCGGAACACAGGGCACAGAAGGAACCATGAAGGAACGGCTGGAAAAAAGCCGGGCCTTCCGCCTGGGCGGGGAAGAAACGATGCAGTAAATAAGAAAGCCATTTGTCTTTTGAAATCGGAACGGAAGATTTGCGAAAGGGGCATGGAAATGTTTTTAAACACTGACTTTTTATCTGACGATGAGATTCGTTTGGTTCTGGAGAAAACCGTTGACGGGGACTCTGAAAAGGGCTGGGTTCCGGCCTATCACTTCTCCATCTGCAGCAGAGAGGGAATCCGGATGGGCTCCTGCGACCTGCGCATCGGCCACAATGAAAACCTGTACTACGGCGGGAATATCGGATATCGGGTGGAAGAGGCATACAGAGGAAACCATTACGCCGGGAAAGCCTGTCTGCTGCTGTTTGAACTGGCGCGAAAGCATGACCTGCAATATCTGATCATCACCTGTAACCCGGATAATGCCGCGTCGAGAAAGACCTGCGAATATGCAGGCGGCGAACTTCTGGAAATTGTTCCGCTGCCGGAGGACAATGACATGCGGGATGCGGGGGAAACCGAAAAATGCATTTACCGGTTTGAATTGTAACCTCAGAGGTGAAAAAGAAAAATGATCTATACCGTAACGCTGAACCCGTCCATAGACTATCTGGTATCGGTGCCGGATTTTCGGACAGGAATGACCAACAGAACCGCTTCGGAACAGCTCCTTCCCGGCGGAAAGGGAATCAATGTATCCATTGTACTGAAAAACCTGGGAATTCCCAGCACTGCTCTGGGATTCGCCGCCGGCTTTACCGGGGACGAAATCATACGCCGCCTGGAGGAATTCGGCATTCAGCCGGCATTTATCCGGCTGTCCGAAGGCTTTTCCAGAATCAACTTCAAGCTGAAATCCATAGAGGGAACCGAAATCAACGGCCAGGGGCCCAAAATCTCCTCTCAGGAGGCACAGCAGCTGACAGACCGTCTTGCCCGGCTTGAGGACGGGGACATCCTGTTCCTGTCAGGAAGCATTCCCTCCTCCCTGTCGGCTGATACTTACCGGAATATCCTGGCAGACCTGAAGGGGCGAAAAATCCAAACGGTTGTGGATGCCTCCGGAGAAGCACTGCTGAAGGTGCTGGAATATCGTCCTTTTCTGATCAAACCCAATCACCACGAGCTGGGCCAGCTTTTCGGCGCAGTGCTTAAGCCCGGAGAAGCCGTGATCCCCTATGGCCGGAAACTGCAAGACATGGGGGCCCGAAACGTCCTGATCTCCATGGCAGGCGACGGTGCGATCCTGATTGCGGAAAACGGCGATATATTCACCGCCCACCCGCCAAAGGGCACACTGAAAAACGGCGTGGGGGCCGGGGATTCCATGGCCGCCGGCTTTCTGGCCGGCTGGATGGAAAGCGGCGATTACGCCCACGCCTTTTGCATGGGCGTTGCCGCGGGAAGTGCCAGCGCTTTTTCCGACAATCTGGCCACCGGAGAGGAAATCAAGAATCTGTATGAAAAGATTGTCTGCAAAAGCTGTCCGGCGGCCAGATAAAAAATTTTCATATTACATCTTTACAGCTGGTAAAGCCTCTGTCCGGCGTCATATGCTCTCCGGAGAAAATCTTCCGCAGTATCTCCCATCCTCATATTGACCTCCAGCACCAGGGCGCCTTCATAGGCGGACTCCCTCAGCACAGGCATCAGCTCCTTCCACGGGAAATCGGGATCCTCCGGTATCCGATGGGCGTCGCCGCACCCGGGCTCATCCCCCCAGCCCCGATTGTCATGCAAATGAACGGAATAGATTCTGTCCCGAAAAGGAACTGCCAGCTTCTCCACAAAATCCCGCCCCCAGACCAGATAGGCATGTCCCGTGTCAAGGCACAGCCCAAGGAACTCCTTCGGGTAACGCTCACACAGGCGGGAAAACTGTTCCAGCTGCAATTCTCCCGGCGCTTCAAACAGGTTTTCAATGCAGATGCGCACATTCTTTTCCCTGCAAAAAGGCATCAGCTCATCCAATGAGCGATACACCTGCGTATAAAAAATCTCCTTATACCCGGGGTTCTGTTCAAATTCTTCATACGGAAGATACATGTGCAGCACAATTTCCGTAGTCCCCAGAACATGCGCCAGCTCCACACGGTTTCGGATCAGCTCCACACCCGCGATCCGGTTGGGTTCCAGCTGTGAAGTATAATCCTTGCGATAGTGCCCTCTGACCCGCTCGCAGCCCTCCGCCCTGGCACTGCCCTTACTGGCATGCAGCGACTTCGCCTTCAGGCCATACTTCTCCATCCAGCCGCGTATCTGCTCCATCTCCGAGACGGCATAAATATAATCCCCGTCCCACTCAAAGCACCAGTGCATATGAGAAAATCCCGCGGCAGCTATCCGGGCAATACTCCTCTCAATGTCCTCAATTTTTACAAACTCCCGTTCATAATCCGTACTGATTCCAAGTTCCATACGCTCTCGGGCAGCCTGCCCGATACCCCCTTTCCAATTCTGGGAAAACCTCTGATTCCTGTATTTACAGTATCCTGATAGACATTCTAACACACAGCAAAAAAACTGCACTCTTCTGATAAATACCTTTCCCACCTGGCGCTGCTCACTCTGTGAAAACGCTCCTGCGCCATACCGCATCCTTTTATCAGCTCCTGCTCCAGCCGCAGCAGTTCATTATTCATAGCTGCATTTTACCCCTCTTTCAGTTCATTAAGTACTTGAGGGTATTGACTCTCTGTCTGCAATTGCAGGTTTTCGCAGGCTCTCTTCCGCTGCCTTTATCAATATGCGGTACTCCCCATCGCCAATTTCCTCATCAAGATGCCCAAATTGAATATGGCTCACATCATTTCCTGTGATAAAGCCATACCAGACCAGCGCCAGCAAAAAACGTCCCATCCCATAGCTTGCGTGAAAGGTATCTCTGTGTATCCTGCCAATCCCATTTTTCAGAGCATACTGAAATGCCAGTCCGGCCGGGATGACACCATCCGCATGAACTTCCCCTGCTGCCCTGTCATAGCAGTTCATAACCCGCGCAAACATCTCGTCATAGGTCTCAAAGCCATGCGCCCGGATCCGCTCGCTGCCGCTCTCATATCCCCATGTCTGATGGAGAAACAGCTTTGCTTTCGGACAGTTTTCTCTGACAGCATCCGCAAGCGCCTTGATATAAGGCTGATAGGTCTCCTCCCGATAGGATTCATGGCTTGCCTGCTGCAGCGTCACCACATCCCAGTTTCTGGCTGTCAGGGCCTCCCGGATACCGGTCATAAAGCCTTCCGCCGTCTGGCCGTTTACCTCCAGCGTGTATTCCCGCCTGTCCCCTTTCAGGTTGCGGAAATGTTTCTCCAGAGAACAGCCTCCGATATACAGATTTACCGTCTGTAAGTCCACGCCCTCGCTCTTCGCCAGCTCGTGCAGGTAACGCTGTGCATCCTGGCTGAAACTGTTTCCAATGGATAATACTTGAATCGACATTTTCTACCTCCCGCTTATTTTTAGTCCCAATTTCTGTTTGTGTTTATAGCACATATTTCCAAAAATTGGGGTGTATACTCATTCATTCCATTGAATTTGATTGATTCATATCGGATTCATGCATAAGACTATTCCAATCAATACGAACACACCATTTTACATGCCGCCATTCTGGATAACTCTTTAAATCATATTTTATGGCAGTGCCTTCGAAAATCAAATTATCAGTTTCTCCGCTGTTGGACGCATCATCGGAATAGAGGCTAACAGGCATTCCTTCAAAAAATGTAATTATACTGCCCATACTATCAACCTTGGTATCGTCTTTTGACAACAATACAATATCATCTGTAACCATTTCGTTTAAATCAACATAAACTCGTGCTTTTTCCATCTTTTGAAACTCCTTTTAACCTAAAAATTCTTGCTTTATATACTCGATTATAAATATTTTCTTACTACCCACAATGCATGTTTATAAGTCTTTTTTACATGAGTACACAATGCTGAAAAGGAGTTGCAATAATTACATATTTATTCGATGCTATGCCTAATCAACACAAGGAAAAATTGGGACTATTTTTATTTCCGGTTTCCCATGACAGATCGCTTCGCATGGCAAAGCGGATAAATTCCTCTTCCCATCGTTCATTGTATCATTGTCACCTTCAAAAAATCAACCCGAACAGGAAAAGCAAAGCGGGATTCCCTGTCACATACCCTTTATCATTTTCCGCAGCCCCCGGGAACCCATCCCGCTGTCCGTGATACCGCTCCAAAGGGATCGCATTCCCTCCTGGCACCTCAAAGCAGACGCAAAACAGGATAAAAATCCTGTCTTTTAAAACAGACTCATCTGCTCGTACTCCGTCCGACGCTCCAGCAGGGGCGGCGATTTCCCCAGCAGCTTCTCCGCTGCACCATCCTCCAGGAGCCATTCCACAGCCTCTTCCCGCTCCAAAACCAGGGGCATACGGTCGTGCACCGGCTCCATGGAAGCGTTGGCCTGTGTTGTCAGGATCACAAACCTGTCACCATCCTCATACTTCCTGTAACACCCGGCCATGAACAAAGGCACTCCGCCTTGCCTGTAAAAAAGATGCTTCTGCTTATTGCGATCCCACTCATAGAACCATGTGGCCGGAATAATCGCCCTGCGGTGCAGCACGGCTTCCCGGAACATTTGTTTATCCATGGCGGACTCACACCTGGCATTGAAGATAACCTTGCCTTTCTGGAAACCCGGGAATCCCCACCTCTGCCATCGACACTCCAAACCGGAACCAAAAAGAGCCAGGATGGGGGCTGTCTCAGTTGGATATATATCCTTTGCCGCGATCTCCATCCCGAAGCCCCCAGCTGTCCCCGGCATTTTTTCATCCGCCTGCCGGGCCAGCTTCAGTATCTCCCTTGCCGTATCATTGTCAATATAATATCTGCCGCACATAACAATCCCCCCGTATTGCCACCTGCTTTACCGCTTATTTTTCCATCCTCAATTAGTATTTACCCACTCACAAGCTGAGCCTATTGTTTCTGTACTACATAACGATAATGCGGCATGTCAATACCCCGGTAATGTTTTATCCAGGTATCTGCCCTCTTCATGCCATTCCTGACGGCTACATTTTGAGAGGCAATATTCGTATCCCTGATAATAGAGCAGACTTCATCTGCTTTCAAGACATCAAAAGCATATTTTTTGCAGGCTTTTGCCGCTTCTGCCGCATACCCCATATGCCAATATAACCTGTTGAACAGATACCCTATTTCAAGCACTTCTGTCTCTTTCCACGGCTGGATTGTAAGCCCGCACTGACCGATCATTTCATCGGTTTCCTTTAAGATTACGGCCCATAATCCAAAATTCCATTTTTGATAACGGGATATCTGCCTGTCAAGCCATTCCTGTACTTCCTCATCACTGAATGCGCCTTCATATGCATACATGGTGTCTTCATCCTGCAGAATTTGGCACAACGAATGGAAATCCGCCTGATTCATCTCTCTCAGATACAATCTTTCTGTTTCAAATATCATATTAATATGCACCCCATATATTATTTTCCCTTTATTCATCTTTGAACATGCCGGAAGCCATTGCTGCTTTTGTGGATTGTCATTTTCCTGCCGTCATAATGACAATGAGCTATAAAAGTGCCGCAGACTGAGTCCATTTTGAATATTGCTCCTGTTTCTATCTTTCCATGTGGGCATCATCCAGGGAATCTTCTTCCGTCAGAATACCCACTTTCTCCGTATGTCCCGGTCATACTCCTCCACCGCCGGATTCACAATACAACTATTCCTCCATCCTTCGTCCCTTCCACCTTTGCCGCCTGGATATGCTTGGTCAGAAACCGCTCTCTTCATGCCCCTATCAGCACTTCCTTTCCCCGGAAGGCAAACCCGTACTTCCGAATTCTCTCCGCAGGAATCCCCTTTGCTTCCAGGGATGCTGCATACTGCATGCGGTCAATCTGCTTCAACGCCGCCGTAACAGTATCCGCCAGGTTCTTCTCATCCGAATCCTGTACCTTGAATTCGATAATAATTGCATCCCCCACCAGGAGCCCATCCTTATACTGTCTGGGCTCCAGCATCACATCATACCTGCCAAACCCGCTCTCCCGATTGGATGTCAGCACATACCTGTCCGCCAGTTCCACCATCAGCCCCAACACGAACCCATGATAAAAACGTTCCGGTTCCTCCCCGGAAGGTCTGCTCCCAGCATCGAAATAGCTGAAACTCTGCAGGGCCACTCTGTTCATATAGACATTCATTGCCTTTATATCATCCAGCAAAAGCGCCCTGATAAAATCGTTATAGCTGCTTTCATCCTCCGCAAACCAGTCCCGCACCATGCTTTCGAACATGAAGCGGACTTCCTTGTTTGTCAGCGCCAGAGTGTAATACCACCGCCCAGTCTCCTCGAAAAACTCCGTCTCCTCCACTTTCAGGTACCCACTGGCCAGCAAAAGGCTCCAGATGGCATTCTTTTTCCAGTTCAGTTGATTGTATACAATCTGTTCGTCTATCTCCATCCGGATCGCTTCACCCTGCATCAGGCTTTCAAAGTCCTGCTTTACCTGACGGCTGCCTTCTCGAATCAGCTTCCCCACAAGGCTGTTGGCGCTGGTATTTGCCCAGTAAGTACTTAATCTTCCTGTCTTTAAATAATTTAAGATAGACCACGGATTATAAATATCCCTTGTTTTTCCAAAAGTAAAGCCATCATACCACTTCTTCACCTCTTCCTGCCTGTCTGCCATTCCATATTCAACCAATGCCGCAAACACTTCTTTTTCCGTAAAACCAAAGCTATCCACATATTGCTCTGATGTAGATGTCACTACGGTCAAATTGTTCAGGTCTGAAAATATGGATTCTTTGCTGACCCTGGTAATGCCTGTCATGATGGCCCGGTCAAGGTATGGGTTCGTCTTGAATGTGGCATTGAACAAATTGCGCATAAATTCCACTATTTCATCCCAGTAGCCATGCACATATGCCTCCTGCATGGGCGTGTCATACTCATCCAACAGAATAATGACCTTCTTGCCATAATAGCGCAGCAGATAACCAGACAGGGCATTAAGGGATCCTGCCGCCAAATAACTCTCCATATCTGCAGATATCTTGCGGTAATCGTCTTTTTCTTTTTCATTCAGGCAACCGCTCTCCAGTAAAAAATCACTCTTATTATACAGTTCGGTAATTATCTGACAGATCTGTCTTCTGGTATCGGAAAACGTTCCCGCTTTCACTTTGGCAAAAGAGAGGCTGATGACCGGGTATGTTCCCTGAAGAAGCCTGTACCCCTCCTCCTGCCAGATAGCAAGACCTTCAAACAATTCCCCTCTCCCAGCATAATCTATAGAAAAAAATTTCTCCAACATACTCATGTTCAGCGTCTTGCCAAAGCGCCGGGGCCGGGCAATCAGCGTCACACTGTCCTCATTTTCCCACCATTCTTTTATAAAAGCGGTTTTATCTATATAAAAAATGCCTTTTGTTATAACTGTCTCGAAATCCTGATGTCCAATGCCAACTATTCTTGCCATAGGTTTCCTCCAAATATGATGATTTCCTGTATGTAAAACCTTAACACATTTTCTTATCAGCGTCTATTGAATTGTACAGGGTACGCTTTGTATTTTGTGAAATCTCATGTTTATATTTTTTACAGTTATGCCATTTTACAGTTCCAGACTCCCGCATTTTTTTATTTCTGTTCATAGATACGTCCAAAGAATCAATGACGTCTCTTTCCCGCCATATACTTTTTTGTACAAAAAAGAGCCAGTCCAAATCCCAACTGACTCATAAAACAATAGATTTCATTTTTCATAGGCCTTCCGCCCTCTTTTTCTGCGAAGCAGCCTTCCCTCCCGGTCACACAAGAGCCT
>ERZ779624.223-NODE-223-length-20903-cov-13.792546_pt1 | contig 20903 bp, 17 predicted proteins | sample MGYA00514190_ERZ779624 | MGnify/ENA primary metagenome ERZ779624 (study PRJEB29562, sample SAMEA4376706) | mouse gut metagenome | isolation source: Cecum | study: EMG produced TPA metagenomics assembly of the A DSS colitis mouse model was used to assess the... | reverse complement strand
CCCGTTGAGGCTGGAGGAGGACAGGGTGATGGCCCGCAGGCGGTCCAGCACCAGCCCGCCGCTGAGCAGGACGGCCAGCACGCCGATGGCGGCCATCCCTCCGGCGGCCAGGGCCACGGTTTTCACGTCCCGCAGGTGGACCAGCCGGTGGACGCCCCAGGCCAGGGCCAGGGGGAGCAGCAGCAGGAACACCCCCCGGGAGCCGGACAGGTACACCCCGCACAGCAGCGCGGCCATGGCGGGCCAGTCCGCCGGGTGCCGCCGGTCCTTCAGGGCCAGCAGGATCAGGCAGGCCAGCAGGAACAGCGACCAGGTGTTGGCATACTGAAAAAAGCCGTCGATCCGGCCGTTGGGGTCGTCAATGCCGGCGGCGGTGTTGTAGAGAAAGCCCGCGATGGTGATCAGCGAGAGCACCGCGCCCTCGTAGGCCACGGCGTTGAGGATGTCCGCCCGCTCCTGGTCGGTGTAGGTGGCGGCATAGAGGAAGAACAGCACCCACACCGCCAGCCGGAGAAATCCGGCGAAGGCCATGCCGGAGCTTACCCCAAAGGGGATGGTGAGCAGCGTAGCCCCGCACAGTCCGTACAGGCACCAGGCCTCCGGCCCCACGGGCAGGCGCAGGGCCCCGGCCCGCCAGACCCCGTGGAGCAGCAAAAGGACCAGCGCGGCCCCGGACAGAAACACCGAGAAGTGATAATACCCGCCGAACAGGGGAACCATGATCAGGAGCAGAAACAGCAGGGGGGTGTTCTGCCGGGGCCGCTCCTTTGGCGGGACGCGCCTTGCCTTTTTCGCCATGTCAGCCTTCCTCCGCCAGCAGATCCAGAACCGTCAGCGTCTCGGCAAACCGGGTGGAATCGCTGTTACTGTCCATCAGCACCACCAGATAACGCCGCCCATCCATCTCCGCGTAGGTGCACACGCTGAAGCCGCCGATGGTGGTGGTTCCGGTTTTCAGCCCCTTCACCCGGCTGTCCCGGCCCACCAAACGGTGGATATTTTGAAAGGCGCGGCCCCCGATCTCCAGGGAGGGGGCGGCGGTAAACTCCAGGATCTCCGGGTGCTCCCGCACCAGGGCCCGGGCCAGCCGGGCCACGTCCCGGGCGGTCATGTAGTGGCCGGAGGCGTCGATGCCCGTGGCGTTGGCAAAGTGGGAGCCTCCCATGCCCAGCCGGGCGGCCTTCTGGTTCATCCGCTCCACAAACGCCGCCTCGTCCGGGGCGCACAGCTTGACCAGGCTCTGGATGCAGTCGCAGCCGCTGACCATGACGGCCCCCGCCACCAGCTGGCGGACGGTGAACACCTCTCCGGGCCGCATTCCGTACTTGGAGCCCAGGGTGTGGGCCTCCGCCGGGGTGACGGTGAAGGTGTCCTCCCAGCCCAGGACGCCGGACTCAATGTCGTCCAGCACCAGCAGGAGCGTCATCAGCTTGGTAAGGCTGGCGGGAGACCGGGGGGCGTCGGCGTCCTTTTCGCTGAGGAAGCGTCCGGTGGCCACGTCCATCACCGCCGCGTTCCGGGCGGTGAGGTAGGGCAGCTCGATGGTCTGGGGGCGGCGGAGCCACACAATGGCCCCGGCGAGGATCAACGCCGCGCACACCGCCGCCCCCAGCAGGCGGCTCCGGCGGGGGACGGCGGGCCGCGGGGCTCCGGCGGACTTCTTCCGGCCCATAGCGGGACCACCTCCCAATGTCCTGAAATGCGCAGACAGCACAATCCGGCGGAGAGCCGCCGGATCAGCCTGCGTAAAGCCGTACCGCTCCGCGAGGGTACGGAGCTTGTCTGGTTTCTATCAGATTACCATAAAGAGTGCAGTTTTACAAGGGTTTGGCGGAAATATTTGGTCCTTTCCGCCTGCCGCGCCGCTAAATGCCGGGACGGGTCCCGCCTTCGCCGGGGTGCCGGTCCGCGCTGGGCTTTCCGTGCCGCTCCGCCCATTCCCAGAGGATTTGAAGCACCAGGGCATTCTTGGCGACGCCCTGTTTTTCGGCCTCTTGAATGAGCCAGGCGTTTAAGTCATAGGGGACGCGAAGCCCCGATCTGACTCGTTCCATGACGGTCCTCCTCTCCTTGGTGTTGTCACCTTGTTGTCTCTTATGATAGCTTGTTGTCACTTAGTTGTCAATAGCTTTTCAAAAAAATAGTTTGGTGCTATTGTGTTGTCATTCAGACAACAAAGGAGGCCTTCATATGCCGTCTAAGCTGCCCCATTACGCCCTGCGCATCCCCACCGAAATCATGGACAAGCTGAAATATATCGCGGACCGCTCCGGCCGTTCCGCCAATAAGGAAATTGAACAGCTGATTATCCAGCATATTGAGACTTGGGAAAAGGCGCATGGCCCTATTTTGTTTGATGATGGGTTTGTTCCGCGTTCCAGATCGTGACTGCCGGCGGGGGTGGAGCGGGTTCCCCGGCTGTATGCCGTCCGCTGGAAGGGGGTATCCGGCGGGCGGCTTGGGGGTTGATCCATATCTAAGGCACGGGTTTGCAAGCCAGCCCCCTCCACAAAAGCGGGAGCTCGCCGGGCAAGGATTCCTCAAAAAATACGCTATTGTCAAAAGGCGTAAAGTGGTATATAATCCTTCTGCGAGCGGAGGGTGCCTTGCCAGGCAGTCAGGAAACCGGGGGAAAAATGTGCCGCTGAAAGGCGGTTCTTTTTAAACATTTTTTGGTAATGAACATTCATTTACCCCGGGGCGTCCCCTGGCGGGACAGAAACGCGCGGGAGCGGAGCCGGGCAACATATTCCCCCACAGCCCGCGCCCGAAGTCAAGCGTTTGCGTTCTTTTGATGAAATGAGCTGCCAGCCTGGAAGCGGAATACAATAGAGTAAAAGTGATGTTGCCAACACGGTTTGAGTAAACTGACAAGTGAGGGATGCGGCATGGAAAAAGTATTGATTGTAGACGACAGCCTCGCGCAATCGGCGCAGTTAAAGTCCATCTTGGAGGACGAGTATGATATCACCGTTGCCCACAGCGCGGAGGACGGGCTGCGCTGGGCCAGGGACGAACACTTTTCGCTCATTCTGCTGGACGTGGTGATGCCGGGAATGGACGGCTTTACCCTCTTGAAAAAGTTGCAGGAGGAGATCATCACCCAGAGCGTTCCGGTGATCCTGATCACCAGCTTGTCCAGCGTGGCGGACGAGCAGCGGGGGCTGATTTTAGGGGCGGTTGACTATATCACCAAGCCGTTTGCCCCCCTGATCGTGAAGGCCCGGGTCAACACCCACGTGAAGCTGTACCGCTACCGCAGGCAGATCGAGCAGCAGTCCATGACGGACCAGCTCACGGGGATCGCCAACCGGCGCAAGTATGAGCAGTACAGTGCCGCGAAGTGGGGCGAGGCGGTCCGGCTGCGCGTTCCCATCTCCCTGTGTATGTTTGACATCGACCGTTTCAAGGTGTATAACGACACCTTCGGCCACCCCGCCGGAGACAAGGTGATTTCCGCCGTGGCCCAGACCGCCGCGGCCCATTTGCAGCGCAGCACGGATTTCCTGGCCCGCTACGGCGGCGAGGAATTTGTGGCGGTGGTGATGGGCGACCCCTCCCAGCAGATCTTCGGGCACTTGCAGAAAATCCGCCAGGAGGTGGAGAACCTGCATATTCCCCACGACCCGTCCGTGTCCCAGTGGGTCACCGTCAGCATCGGCGGCGTCACCGTGATCCCCGAGCTGGGGAGCGACTACGGCTTTTATTTAAAAATCGCGGACACGATGCTGTATGACGCAAAGAAAAACGGCCGGAACCGGGTCGTCTGGGCCGATGAACGGCTGACACAGATGTGGGAGAAGCCAGCCTCCCATTGACCTTGAGGAATCAGAACAGCAGGAGGTACACTGTGAGCTTACTTGACCTTTTCAATCAGAAGGCGAAGGTCCAGCCGCCTCAGAAGCGCGAGGACGCGGACGAGCAGCTTGACGTTTATTCCGGGATGCGGGTGGAGGTGACCACGGACGCGGGAGAGATCCTCTTTGTGGCCAAGCTGCTGGGCCTCCACGGGGACAAGGCGGAGCTGCACCAGTACTCCGAATCCGAAATCGCCCAGGACATCGGCACCATCCACGCCAGGATCCGGGGGTACAGCGACTACGAGAGAAAAGCGGTCTATATGGAGGGCGTCATTGCCTCCGGCCCCCAGCGCATCTGGCAGGTGGAGAATTTGACCGTGGTCCGCGTGGGCAATGACCGCGCCTTTTTCCGGCTGGAGACAAACCTGGAGGCCACCGCCACAACCTTCAGCGGCTTGGGCATGGGGGAAAATCCCTGTAAGCTGCTGAATATCAGCGTGGGCGGGGCCAGCATCAGCTCGGAGCACCGGTACCACGAGGGGGATAAGTTCCTGCTGAAGGTCCGGCTGCTGGAGGACAGGCCGGAGTCGGCCATGTTCGCCCAGATCGTGCGCGTCATAGAGAAGGACGGCGGCAGATTTGAATATGGGTGCCGGTTTATTGAGCTGACGGAGCCTGATCAGGAGCAGATCACACAAAATATTTTTGCGGTCCAGCGGCAGAAAAGGAAGCGGTCCTGAGCGTTTGTGAGCACAGGAAGGGGCATATTGACTGCATGAGCCCGTTGGAGGACAAGTCCACCCCAGCGGTAAAGCCGGACACAGCGGCGGCCCGCCTCCCTATCCCAAGGAGGCGGGCCGCTGTGCATACTTCGTTCGATTGGCCTTCCGTTAAACAGGCTTAGAAGCTGTACCAATAGCCTCAGCACCCAGCTTAACGGCCAGAATTGCCGCTGGCCGCGTTGAAAAATCTTGAAATACACAAAGTATTCCCGCGATTTTTCGCCTTGCCACCGGCAATTCTGACTCGCGAATCTGAATACTTCGGCTATTGGTGCAGCTTCTTACTTCATCAGCTCTACCATCCGCAGGAGCATGGTAGCGGCCTCGGCGCGGGTGGCGGTGGCGGTGGGGGCCAGGATCTTTGTGGTCTTGCCCGTGATGATGCCGTTCACCACGCACCAGACCATGGCCTCCTCGGCCCAGCCGTGCACCTCGTTGCCGTCGTCAAAGTCACCCAGCTCGCTGCCAAAGCCCACGGTCCCGATGTCCGTCAGCTTGGCATAGCGGAACAGCATCACGGCAAGCTGCTCCCGGGTGATGTTGTCCAGGGGCTTGAACACGCTCCCGTCATAACCCTGGACCACGCCGGTGCGGCTGGCCCAGGCCACGCTGTCGGCGTACCAGCTCCCGGCGGGGACATCGGTGAAGCTGGCGTCATAGCCCTTCTGTCCATGGGACAGGTTAAACAGGGCGGTGGCCACCATGGCCCGGTTCAGGGTGCCGCTGGGCGCGAACTTGTCCGCGCTGACGCCGTTGAGTATGCCAAGCCCGTTGGCCTCACGGATGGCCTGGGCCGCCCAGTGGCTGGCGGGCACATCGGTGAAGGACTTGCCGGCGGGGATGGCGGCGGGGATGCTCACGTCCACCAGGGTCTCGTCCTTGGAGTCCACCACCTTGAGGTCCACGCTGTCCTTGCCCTCGGCGCGGGTCACGGTGACATCCACCACGGGCAGGGGCTTGAGATCGGCCAGCGCGGCGGCCAGCTTGTCGGCGGCGGCCTTCACAGCGTCGGCGTCGCCGGCCTCGGGGTCGTTCAGCAGGGTCTTGGCCTCGGTCAGGGCGGTCTCAAAGGCGGCGAAGGCCTCCGCGAAGGTGCCCTCATAGCCGTCGGCCTTGGCGCAGTTGTCCTTGCTCACCCGGCCCGCGACGCACACCTGATGGTACAGCCCGCTCTTGTCGGTATCCTCCAGGGTGATCCTCAGGTTGTCCAGCACAAAGTCCTGGTAGCCGCCGAAGTTGGCCTCGTTGCCGCTGGTGCCCTGGGTGTCGGCGGCCTCGTCGGAGACGATGGCGATCCAGGTCTGGCCGGACGCGCCGCCCACCACGGTGAAGCGGGCGTGGCCCACGGGGGCCTTGGCCGTCTTATTGGAGGCGGCGAAGTTGTGATCCTTGTTCAGGGTCTGGGTCAGCTCCACCGTCGGGCAGCCCGCGCTGGTGGGATAGCCGTAGGCGTCGTACCCGCACTCGCCCTCGCCGATGGCCACATAGTAGCTTCCGGTGGTGCCCAGCTCGTAGTCGAACTCCACGGTATAGGTCTTGCCCGGCTCAAAGCGGAAGTTCTGGGGAATGGTCTGGATGAGGATCTGGCCCACACCGCTGGTCAGGCCGTTGATCTTGACGGACCACTCGCCGTCGATCACGTCGTCCAGCTTCTTCACGTCCCAGCCGCCCTGGGTATAGGGGGCGTGCAGCTCGGACAGGTGGATCCGGTTGTCCTCCACGCCCTCAAAGCCGCTGACTACGAAGGGGTACAGGCCCTGGGCCACGTTCTCGAAGTCCTGGAAGAAGCCCGTCACGTTGCCGTCCTTGTCATAGGTGAAGTTGTCCGCCTGGGTCTCCAGCGTGCGCACCCCGGCGAAATAGGCCTTGCCCTCGCCCTCGTGGCTGAGGGTGATGGTGTAGGTCTTGCCCGCCTGGGGAGTAAAGAACACGTACAGGTTCTGGAAGCGGCTCTCCCGGTTCTCGTAGAAGCCCCCGGTGGTGCTGTTGTAGAGGGTGTGCAGGGGGTAGGCACTGACGTAGTTCTGGGCGATGGAGCGCAGGGTGTAGCTGCTGGCCAGCACCTTGCCGTCCTGGTCGGTGATGGTGACGGACGCCTTGCCGTCGCTCATGTTGTCCACGCCCACATAGGTGACGTACTTCCGGCCGGACTTCAGATCCGTCAGCTTCTGGCTCACGGAGGCGTCGCCGTCCAGCTTCACGGCGGAGATACCGCCGGGGTTGGTCTCGCGGCTGGTGGTGCCGGTGGAGGTCCAGGGGCTGCTGTCCATGTCCAGGTTGAAGTAGGCGTCCTCCACGTGCATCCCGGTGCTGTAGGTGATCTGGGGGCCCTTGGCGGACTCGCCCTTCACCACCACGTAGGCGGTGTTGGCCTTGGTGCCTGCGGGGAAGGAGACCTTGCCGCCGGTGACAGCCAGGGTCTGGGCCTCGCCCCGTCCCTGGTCGGACAGCTCATAAACCACCACGTTCTTGAGGTTCTCCCAGCCGTCGGGCAGATCCCAGGTGGACGCGCCGCCCTTGGCGTTCCAGTGGTACAGCTTCTCGTCGGCGGCGGACACCCGCTCGCCGGTGGCGGCGTCCCAGTACCAGGGGATCAGGTACTTCAGGGTGGCCTTGTCCGCCGGGAACACGGGGTCCTCGCCTGCGGAGGCGGGGGCACCGGTGAGGATCACCTTGCCGTTCAGCGTGATGACGCGGGAGCGGTAGGCGGTCTCATCCTCCGCGGAGTAGACGGCCTTGGCGTCCAGCTCGGCGTCCAGGCCCCGGGTGACTACCACCTTGTCGCCGCCGTCCTGAAGGACGATCTGCATCTCGGGGGTCCACTGGGCGGTCTCGGTGCGGGCACCGTTGGCCCCCTTGCTGTAGGGCATGGTCACGCTGTTTTCCGCGTTGGTCCACCGCATAATGTCATAGTGCTGGAGGAACTTGGTATACACCATCTGGTTGAAGGTGTTGTAGATGGACAGGTTGTACTCGTCGTCCTTCTGCCAGCCCTCAAAGCCCTGCATGGCGGGGCCGCCCAGCAGCGGGGCGTTGCACGCGCCGCCGTAGGTGGGGAAGTCGGCGGGGAAGGCGTCCTTGTACCCGTTGAGCAGGAAGCGCAGCACGGCACTGTTCAGCCAGCCCTTGTAGCTGTAGTCGCCGTAGGTGTAGTCGGAGGTCCAGTGCTGGAAGGTGGAGTCGTAGGGGTTGGCGAAGGACCACTCCTGGGTGATGCGCCAATCCCGGCCCCCGGTGATCTCCTTGGTGAGCTGGCGGGTCATCCAGCCGTCCTCGTTGATGCCGTGCTGGCCGTTGCCCCACACGTCCACGTACACGAAGGACAGGCGGTCGCCGATCAGGTCGTACAGCTTCTGGAACCGCTCCGCCCGGTCTCCGGTGGCGAAGTCGTAGGCGACGTTCATGTTCACGCCCTGGTCGATCCAGTTCCAGCCGTAGCGCAGGCCCCCAGTGCTGTTGTAGCGGCCCACGCGGTTCTCGTCAAAGGCCTTGGCCTCGGGGTAGAACTCGGAGGCGTTCACATGGATGCCGAACTGGGCTCCCAGCTTGGCACCCTCCTCCATCATGGTGATCATGTCCTTCACGCCGCCCATGCGCTCGCCCACGTTCCAGTAATCGGGGTGGCCGGAGTCATGGCCCTCGCTGGCGTAGCCCTTGAGCAGGACCAGCTGGCCCAGCCCGTCGGTGTTCAGGGCCACCCGCTTGACGTTGTCCAACGCCATCAGGAAGGGGTGCTGGGCGTGTCCGCCGAAGTTCATGCTGATGCGCAGGTTCACCGCGTCCCGCACCAGCTCGCTGTTGACGGGGATGTGCATGATGGTGCCGCGGTAGGCGATGGCACCGTCCTGCCAGTCCATTTTGCCGTCGCCGTTCTCGTCCTTGTCGGTGAGCACCACCTTGGCGAACAGGGGCAGCTCGGTGGGTTCATGGACCAGCTTGTCGGCGGGGATGGCGTGAAGCTCCCACTCGCCCAGGGTGGGATACGCGCCGGTCTCTTTGTATACGTCGGCGTCGTACATGGTAAGGCTGCTGATCTTGCGGTCATAGTACCACAGGGTGCTGCCCAGGCCGATCGACTCGGTCTTGCCGTCCTCGCTGGGGGAGAACACCGCCCGCACCGGGTTGTTGTCGCAGCCGGCCAGACGGTTGTTGGGGGTGTACTCGGAGTTGCTGGCCAGACTGACGCTGACCCGGCCATTGTAGAGGAATCCGGCGAAGAAATCCATCGTCTCGCTCTGGCCCATCTTGTCGTGGGCGAAAACGGTCTTGTCGCTGGTGGCCACGGAGGTATTGCGGGCCACGCCTCCGGTGATGGCCACGGACTTGTCCTTGCCGTCGGTGGCCATGGAGACCAGGCTGTGGTTGGGGATCTCAATGGTCTCCAGGGGATGTTCCATCCGGTCGTTCTTCAGGTAGTCCACCTTGTCGATGCAGAACGCCAGGGTGTTGTCCCCATCGCCGCCCGCCACGATCCGGGCGGTGATTTTGACGTTCAGCCCGGTGTCCACGGTCTTTTCCTCTTTGACGATCTGATCGTTCTCATCCCGCACGGCCTTGCCGTCACCGTCCATCTTGGTTACCAGGGCCGTCCCCGCCGTGTTCCTGGCGTTCTCGTCCACGGTCATGGTGTAGGTGATGGTCTTGCCGTCGGAGCTTTTGGAGCTGGTGACAACAGGCTTTACGGCCACGCCGTTGAGCATGACAACGTCCAGCGCGTCAGGCTGGCCGTCCACCGCTGTCTCCTTGTCCGTGCCGGGGTTCAGCACGTACCGCACAACACGGGGGAACGCCTCGTCCACGTACACCTTCATGGTGCCGGTGGACAGCTCCGCAAGTCCCTCCTTGCTGAACTCCGCCAGGACCCCGGCCGGAGCGGTATCCGCTTCCGCCGCGAAAGCCTGGAGCGGCAGGAGCGTCAGTGCCATCATCAGGCACAAAAACGCCGCCAGCCAACGTTTTCCGGTTTTTCTCATAAGATCCCTTTTCCTTTCCTGTCTGCCCCGTCCAGATCCGCCGGACGGGTTTTCGCACCCGCCGGCACAGAGGGGAGGACGGAGAAATCCCCCTTCCGCCCTGTGAGGATACCATACGGATATTTTTTTGGCAATTTGTTAATCAGCCAATTTTCCAAGGTGGATTTTGGTCAGAATGACGAAATTTGCCAGGAAAGTTTTGTTTTCTTTGCTAAAGCTGATGTATCCATCTGTCCCCGCGCTGTTATGTCAGGGGTGGGGGCCTATCGGGGGACGGACGGCCCGGAGTTCTTTTCCCTGAGGGGTAGAAATTCATCCGGCGCGGTTCCCTGTGGTCTGAGTTAATTTCGTATTTCCCGCAAGTGCCGGGGCTGCCATTGAACTATCCAAAAGCACCCCCCTGAAAAAACCGTGGACAGGAGTTGTGACACTCCTGCCCACGGTTTTACTTCCGGTAACTATTTCCCAGGCGCGGCCCCGCTTATTCCGCCCCCACCAAAAAGCCCGTCACAGCGGAGACAAACTCCGCCGGCGATTCCAGGTGGCAGCCATGGCCGCCGGGCAGCACCGTCTCCTGGACACTCCCGCCGTTGGCGGCGTACCGCTCCAGCACCGCCCTGGTCTGGGCCACCATGGGCTGGGGCGGTACGGCCTCCGCCCCCGGCCAGCCGGGGACCATCCCCGCCTGCCCCAGCCAGCCGAAGTCACACAGCGACGTGTCGCTCACCATGACATCGCCGTCCCCCCGCACCCACAGGACGGGCGGCTTCACCGGGGCGTCCGCCAGGGCGGACAGGCCGCTGTGGTTGGGGGCCATGGTGTTGCAGACGCCCTTGTCCCCCGCCGCCACAAAGGGCCACTGGGGTACCTGGCGGGTGTCGCCGGGATACATCCCATCCCCCACCTTGGTCTTCAGCATCTCGTCAATCAACCGCTCCTCCCACTGGCTGTCCATGCGGAAGGGGGGCTTGAAATACACGCTGTTCAGCGTGGCGCGCAAAAACTCCCGCTCGCCGGACAGCAGGGACTGCACCAGCTGGGCGTTGACACAGCCGCCCCCCGAGGCCAGCCCCGGCGGCTCCAGCATCACGCCGTCCTCCCCCTTCGTCCCGCCGAAGCCGTAGGGCGAGCCGGGGTTGATGAGGATCAGCCCTGTGAGCTGTTCCCCGTGATCCATGGCATACTGCATGGCCACGCAGCCGCCCATGGACCAGCCCGCCAGGGCAAAGCGGTCCCATCCCAAGGCGGCGGTGAACTCGGCCAGATCCTCCGTCCAGTCCCGGAAGCCCCGGGCGGCGTCCACCGGCAGGGCGGAGCTGCCGCCGAAGCAGCGCAGGTCGGGGGCGATCACATCAAACCGCTGGGAGAGCTGGTCAAACAGGGGCAGGTAGAACGCGCCGGACGACACATTGCCGTGAATCAGCAGCAGCCGTCTGCCGTTCCCCTCCCCTGCCCGGTAATAGGCGGTGGTCAGCCGCCCGGTGGTCAACGTCTGCGGTCTATGGTTCATAAGGCCCTTGCTCCTTCTTTCGTGTTCCGCCGGGGGCAGGGGCCGGGCCGTTCTCTACTCCTCCGGCTGGCTGTCCGGGGCTTCTTCCTCGCCGTCCTCCTCCAGGGTATCGTCGTCAAACTCCACCTCGATGGAGATGGCGGAGGACAGGCTGGCCGTCTGGGGTGCCTCGTCCGGCTGGGTGAATATGCCTGCCCCAATGATCTGCATGAAGCTCTCCACCACCTTTTCCGTGTCGGTGGGGTAGTCCTGGAACAGGCCCCAGTTCAGGCCCAGGAAGTTGGACGCGCCCATCAGGGTATAGGCCAGCACCTCGCTGTCGATGTCGGGGCGGATCTCCCCCGCCGCCTTGGCCGCGTCGATGCCGCGCATATAGGACCGGCAGAAATTCACGTAGTAGTCCGTGAACAGCTGCTTGTCGATGTACAGCGACTCCCAGATGATATGGTACATATAGCGGTTCGCCTGCACAAACTTCAGCCACTCCCGCAGGCCCACCTCCTCGATGTCCCGGCGGGTCGCGCAGTCCCGGACGGCCTGGTTCAGGTACTTGCGGATCATGTGGCTGCACTGAAGCAGCAGGAACTTGTACAGGTTATACTTTCCGTCGAAGTAGACATAGAACGTGCCCGATGCCACCCCCGCCCGGCGGGTGATATCGTTGATGGACGCGTTGTGGTAACCCTTCTCGTAAAACTCCTGGGCGGCGGCACTGACGATGCGGTTGAGCGTCTCCCGCCCTTTTTTGGTTTTGGGCCGGTTAATCAAGGCTCTGTGATCCAAGTTAAAATCTCCCCTCTTTAGTTGAGCCGATCTCTATCGGATCCAGTATAGCCTTTCCCAGCGGCAAAATCAATCAAAATTATTCAGGTAATGTGATATTCCGACTTTGACGCGTTGCAGAAGCCCAGCGTCAGCGCGGCAAACAGCATGGGCTGCTCATACATGGAGGCGTGGCCGCAGCCGGGTATCACCACATAGTGGCTGTTTGGGATGCGCCGCTCCAGGAGCTGCTGCTCCTCCACCGGCGTGAGGTAATCCTGCTGGCAGGACACGATGAGGGTGGGGGCCTTGATCTCTCCCAGCCGATCCGCCACGTCGTAGCTCCTGGCACTGTTGGTCAGGCGGATCATGGGCTGAATGAAGCCGGGGTCGCCGAACACAGGGCGCAGGGTCTCCCGGCGTTTTGCCATCCAGTCCCGCTTTTCCCGGTAGAAGGCGGGAGAGTAGATCACGGGAATGGTGGTGAGGTAATAGGCGTCCGGGTCCCCGGAGGCCAGGTTCCACGCGTCCCCGATGTCCCCCAGCCAGGGTCCGGTGCGGGCGGTGGTGTTGAACAGCAGCAGCCGCTCCACCCGCTCCCCGTGGGCGATGGCGAACCGGAGGGCCACCTCCCCGCCGTAGGAAATGCCCAGCACGCAGGCCCGGTCGATGCTTAGATGGTCCAGCAGGGCCAGCACCACCTGGGCCTGGATGCCCTGATCGTAGGGCCCGTCCATCCGGGCCGACTGCCCCTGGTCCAGGAAGTCCAGCAGGATCAGCCGGTTGTCCCGGGAGAAGGGCTCCACAAACTCCGCCCAGCTCCTGCAGGACATCATGATCCCGTTCAGCACCAGCAGGGGACGGCCCTGCCCGTGCTCCTCATAGTAGATGCTTCTGCCCTGAAATTCAAAATTTGCCATCGTCTCAGCCCTCTCACCGCCGCTTGCCCAGGATGCCCACCTGGACGGCCTGCTCCCACAGCTCCTCCCGGAACTTGGGGTGGGCGATCTCGATAAGCCGGGCCACCCGGTCCCGCAGGCTGGTGCCCCGCAGCTCCGCCGTGCCGTACTCGGTCACCACCCGGTCCACGTCGTTCCGGGACAGGGTCACCGCCGCCCCGGTGGTGAGCTGGGGCACGATCTTGGACACCTCCCGCTTCTCCCCGGTGGCGGGGTCCTTCACCATGGCGGTGGAGTACAGCGCGATGATGGACTTGCCGCCCCGGGACATCTGGGCCCCGATGGCGGTATCCGCCTGGCCTCCGGTGCCGGAATACTGGCGGGAGCCGATGGACTCGCTGGCGCACTGCCCGGTGAGATCCACCTCCAGGGAGGTGTTGATGGACACCTGGTTGTCGTTCTGGGCAATGGTATAGGGATCGTTCACCCAGGCCCCGTCCATCACCGCCACGGAGGGGTTGTAGTCCATGAACTCATACAGCTCCGGGATGCCCATGGCGAAGGTGGTGACGATCTTCCCCTGGTTGATCTGCTTGCGCCTGCCGTTGATCACCCCCAGCTTGGCCAGCCGCATCATGCCGCTGGTCAGCATCTCGGTGTGTACGCCCAGGTCGTTCTTGCTCTCCAGGGCGGCGGCCACGGCATTGGGGATGCCGCCGATGCCCAGCTGGATGCAGGAGCCGTCGGGCACCATGTCGGCGATGAGCCTGCCGATGGCGGCGTCCTTCTCGGTGAAGGGCAGGTCGGGGGTGACGGGGGGCATATAGTCCGCCCGGATCAGGTGGTCCACCTCGGACACGTGGATCTGCACGTCCCCCAGGGTGTAGGGCATATTGGGGTTGACCTCCAGCATCACCAGACCGGCGGCCTGGATCATCCGCTTTTCGTAGGTGTTGGACAGGGACAGGGAGATGTACCCGTGCTTGTCCGGCATGGAGGCGGCCCCCACATAGATGTCGGGCTTCACAAACTGGAGCCGCTTGGTGGCGGCCAGATGCAGGTGGTTGGGGATGTAGGCCATATTGCCGTTGGAGTGGGCCTTGCGCATCTGGGGGGCGAAGAACCAGCCGTCCACCTCGAAGGCGTCGGCGTACTCCGGCTGATAGATCTGGGAGGGGTGGGTGGGCAGGCAGTTGGTCACCTTCACGCCCTTCACCCGTTCCGCGATGGTGTGCAGCTGGCCCATGAACAGTCCGGCCTCCGCCGCGCCCAGCCCGGTGACGATCACGTCGCCGGACTTGACGAAGGACAGGGCCTTTTCCACGCTGATATACTTTTCCTCATAGCTCATCATCAAACAGCTCCTTTCACCCCCAGCGGGGGGCACATTGTTTCACAGTGGTTATGGCTTCGCAAAGGCTGAATGTGCCGCACGGCGGGAGAACCAGGTAGGCTCCCCCGCCGCGCAGTCATATGAAAGAGAGGGAACGCAGAGGTAAGGTGCGGGACTCAGCTGTTGGCCATGGCCACCAGGTCGTCCATGCTGCGCAGCTCGTCCACCAGCTCCCAGCCGCCCTCGCCCTCGGTGGTGATCTTGGACAGGTTCATCACCTGGGTGCCGGCGCGGTTGCCGTTGGAGTAGTCGATCAGGCCGCCGAAGGGGTTCTGGATGGCCCCGTTCTCCAGGGCCGCCATATAGTTCTCCCAGGTGATGTCCTGGCCCTCGATGCGGCGCAGGCCCTCGCAGAAGAAGTGGGCGGCGATCCAGCCGGTCTGGGCGTAGGCGTTCATGCCGTAGGCGGGGTCGATCTTGCCCACCCACTCAGTATAGAGGGCCAGGTTCTCCTCGTCGTAGTAGTCCACCCAGCCGTTGCCGTACACGTCGAACTTGCCCTTGATATCGGCGGCCACCAGGGGCGGGATGGCGTCGGACACGTTCACGTAGGTGGTGATCACCGGGGCGGTGTTGCCCTGGGCGGCCAGCTCCTTGACGATGGTGGGCATGGTGGCCTGGATGGAGGCGCACACGATGAAGTCCGCGCCGCTGTTCTTGATGGCGGTGACGGCGGCGGACACGTCGGAGGACCCGGCGGTGACCTGCTCGGACTGGTACTCAATGCCCAGCTCCTTGCACTTGGCCTCGGCCCCGGTGAGCATATCCTTGCCCGCGTCATCGTTGGTGTAGATGATGCCGATCTTGGTGGCCTTGAAGGTGCCCACACCCCGGGCCACCATGATCTGGCCCTCGGTGGTGTAGATGGGCTGCACGGGGAAGATGTTATAGCCGTCGGCGTTGGTCTTGGCTCCCTCGGCGTACAGCTGGCCGATGCCGGTGGCGAAGTAGACGGCGGGGATGCCGTAGTCCTTCAGATCCTCGATGGTCGCGCCCACCACGGGGGTGCCAAAGTGGCCCACAATGGCGAAGACCTTCTCGTCCTCCACAAAGTTCTGGAGGGCGGCCTTGCCCTTGACGGGGTCGAACTCGTCATCGGTGTGCAGGAAGGTGATCTTCCGGCCGTCAATGCCGCCGGCCTCGTTCACCATGTTCAGGTAGGCCTGGATTCCGGCGTTGAAGGGCACGCCCACGGGGGCATACGCGCCGGAGGTGGCGGCGGAGTTGGCAATCTTGATCTCGGTGTCGGTCACGCCCTGGGAATACTGCTTCTCGCCGCCGGGCTCCTTGGTCTCGGTGCCGCCGTTGGTCTGCTGGCTGGGGGGATTGGTGTTTTCCGCGTTGGGCTTGTCGCCGCAGGCGGCCAGGGAGAACAGCATCATGGCGGCCAACAGCAGAGCAGTCATTTTTTTCATTTCTTTTCCTCCTAATGTTTGTTATGCCTCAGTGGATTCCTCCACGTAAGACAACTTGGGATGGCGGCGTTTGACAGGTTCTCAGCCGCCCAGGTACGCCTCCACCAACTTGGGGTCCCGTATGAGCACATTGGCCTGGCCGGACATACTCAGCTCGCCAACCTCCAGCACGTAGCCGTAGTCCGCGATTTTCAGGGTCTGCAAGGCGTTCTGCTCCACGATCACCACCGTGGTGCCCTCCTCCTTGATCTCCTTGATGATCTCGAAGATGTCCCGGACCACCAGGGGGGCCAGGCCCAGGGAGGGCTCGTCCAGCAGCAGGATCTTGGGGTCGGACATCAGTGCCCGGGCGATGGCCAGCATTTGCAGCTCGCCGCCGGACAGGGTATAGGCCATCTGCTTCTTCCGCTCCTGGAGGCGGGGGAAATAGTGGTAGCACCGCTCGTAGTTCTTCTGGATCACCTTCTTGTCCTTCACCGTGAACGCGCCCACCTTGAGGTTCTCCTCCACGGTCAGATCACCGAAGATCTGCCGCCCCTCGGGGGACTGGGCAATGCCCAGCCGGGCGATCTTCTCGGTGTCCATGTTGGTGATATCTTTTCCGTAGAACTCGATCTTCCCCCCGGCCGCCGGGGTCAGGCCGGAAATGGTGCGCAGGGTGGAGGTCTTTCCGGCTCCGTTGGCCCCCAGCAGGGCCACCACCGAGCCCTCGTGCACCTCAATGTCGATCCCCTTGACGGCCTCAATGGCCCCGTAGCGCACCTTCAGGCCCTGGATGGAAAGGGCTGGCTGCTTCATTCCGGCTCCTCCTCTCCCAGATAGGCTTCCTGGACCAGCTTATTGCCCTGGATCTCCCCGGGGGTGCCGCAGGCCAGGAACTGGCCGAAGGAGATGGCGCAGATCCGGTCGCAGATGTTCATCACCAGGCGCATATCGTGCTCCACCAGCAGGATGGTGCAGCGGTACTCGTCCCGCATCCGGCGGATGGTCTCCGCCAGCTCCGCCGTCTCGGAGTCGTTCAGTCCGGCGGCCGGCTCGTCCAGGATGATGAGCTTGGGCTGAGCCATGAGGGTGCGGGCCATCTCCACCTTTTTCAGCACGCCGTAGGGCTGGCCTCCCGCCGGGGCGTCCTTCAGGTGGGCGATGCCCATGAACTCCAGCGCGCGCACGGCTTTGGCCCGCATCTCCCGCTCCTCCCGCCGGGCCCGGGGCAGGCGCAGGGCCTGCTCGAGGATGGTGGCCTTGAAATCGGTGTGGGCACCGATGAGCACATTGTCGATCAGGGTCAGCTCCTTGATGACCTCCACGTTCTGGAAGGTGCGCACCAGGCCCAGCCGGATGATATCGTGGACCGGCAGACCCACCAGATCCAGCACCCGTCCGTCCCGGGCGCGGAACACCACCTGGCCCCGGTCGGGGTGGTAGAACTGGGTGATGCAGTTGAAGGCGGTGGTCTTGCCCGCGCCGTTGGGTCCGATGAGGCCGAAGATCTCCTGTTCCTTCACGTGGAAGGAGAGGGCCTCCACCGCCTTCAGTCCGCCGAACTGGATGGACAGGTCGTGTATGTCCAGCACCAGGCCGTCCGCCAGTGCCGCGCCGCTGTGGGTGGCCTTAGCCATTTCCGGCCCCTCCCTTCCTCCCGCGGCTGATCAGCCGCTTGATGTCGTGGCCGATGCCCACCACGCCGCTGGGGTAGAACATCACCACCAGGATGATGAGCACCCCTGTAAAGATGTAGGCGATGCCGTCGATGCCGCCGATGACCGGGATCCGCTTGAGCACCAGATCCGGCACGGCGAACACGATGAGCGCGCCGATGACGGTGCCGTAGATGGAGCGCAGGCCGCCGATCACCACCACCGCCAGAATGTTCAGCGACAGGGTGAGAATCCACACGGCGGGATAGGAGAACTTGATGAAGTGCATATACAGCGCACCGCCCAACGCTGCGTAAGCGGAGGCGATGGCGAATACGATGAGGCGGTACTTCAGCAGGTAAACCCCCATGGCCTGAGCAGCCACCTCGCTGCCGCGCATGGCGTGCAGGGCGCGGCCCATCTGCCCGTTGACCAGATTGTGCGTCAGCATCATCACCAGCACCAACGCCGCCGTCAGCAGCACAAAGGTGGCCTCCCGGCTCAACTTGAAGCCGAACAAAGTGGGATAGCCCGCCGTCAGGCCGGAGAAGCCGCCGGTGAACTGGTCCAGCTCCTCAAAGGTTTTCCGCAGAATCTCGGAGACGCACAGCGTGGCGATGGCCAGATAGATGCCCGCCACCCGCAGGGAGACGAAGCCCACCAGCACGCCGATAACGGCGGCGGCCAGAATGGCGATCAGCACCGTCAGCAGGAAGGGCAGGCCCACCGTGCCGCTGAGGTAGCCGGAAATATAGGCCCCCAGGCCCATAAAGCCCGCCGTGCCCAGGGAGATCAGCCCCGAGTAGCCCAGCAGCAGGTTCAAGCCCAGGGCCACGATGGAGTAGATCAGCACGCCGCCCAGGTTCACCAGGAAGGAGCTGGGCATGATGCCGCTCTTGGCCAGCAGGGGGAGCAGGGCGATGACCACGCCAAACAGGATGTACCGGATGTAGGGATTGCGGAATGCCCTGGCCGCCGGATTGCTGTTGGAGGGCGGTGTCTGGCCCTGTACGGTTATCTTGTCCATTGCATTCCCCTCCTCACACCTTCTTGATAAACTTCTTGCCCACCAGTCCCTGGGGGCGGAACACGATAAACACCAGCACCAGCAGATACATCAGCTGCCCGCCCCAGGTGGAGTCCACATAGAAGGACAGCAGGTTGGTGCCCACCGCGATGATGTACGCGCCCAGCACCGGGCCGTAGAAGGTCTGGAAGCCGCCCAGCACGCAGGCGATCAGGGCGTTGACCTGAACGGGGTCCATCACGTTGGGCGTCACCGAGGTGGTGGGCGCGATCATGACGCCGGACAGGCACCCCAGGCACGCCGCCAGGGCCCAGGCGAACAGAGTCACGTTCCGGGTGGGCACGCCCATCAGCCGGGCCACCGGCTCGTTGGAGGCGGTGGTGCGGATGGCGATGCCCATCTTGGTCTTTTGCAGCACGTAAAACAGGATCAGCATCAACGCCACGCCCAGCACCATATTGAACAGGCCGTTGTAGGTGAGGTGCGCGCCGAAGATGTCCAGATCACCCGACTCAATAAACCGGGGCAGCTTCAGCGGGTCTACCCCGAAGATCATGGGCGCGAGGCCCACGAATACCATGATCAGGCCCAGGGTGATGATCTGCTTCGCCACCGGGGACACCTTCTTGGCCCGCCGGATGATCACGAAATCCACCAGACAGCCCAGAACGATGGCGGTGCACAGGCCGCAGAGGGTGGCCAGCCACAGCGGCAGCTTGGCGTTGGCCACCAGGGTTGCCACCACGAAGGTGTTGAACATCCCCATGGAGCCCTGGGCAAAGTGCGTGATGTTACTGGTCCGGAAAATAATGATGATACCCAGAGCGGCCAGGGCGTAGACTCCGCCGGTTTCCAAGCTGCGGAGAAATACCTGGAGGAAGGTACTCATCGATGCTTCACCCCCAACGAATCACGTTCGCGGCCCAGGTGTACCCGATTCCGGCGGCAATCATGGAAACCACCGTCCCGTCCGTCACCTTTCCCGCGTCCAGAGCCAGCTTCAGCTCCAGAATCTGGTCGATCTGCCCCACGTGGCCGTAGTTCTCCAGATAGATGCTCTGATCCTCGCTCATGCCCAGCTCGGCCAGCAGGCCCTTGTGTCCGGAACGCTTCATGTGCAGCACGTCCAGGAAGCCGATGTCGGCCCGGGTCAAGCCGGACTTGCGCAGGGCCTCGTCAATGCAGTGCAGCCAGTTGGGCATGGACACGGTGTTCAGCAGGCCCTTCATCTTCACGGAATCCATCAGGCGCAGGCGGTTCAGCTCGCCCACGGTTTCCGGGGTGACGGGGTTGCGGATGCCGCCGATCTCCCCGCCGCAGGTGTGGACCACCGAGCCGTCGCTCATCAGGTGGGTGCCCAGCAGCAGGTTTTTGCCATAGCCCTTCTTCAGCAGAATGGCCCCGCCGCCGCAGGCCAGATCATACATGAAGGACAGGTCCTTATCGGTGTAGTCGATGAGGTCGCAGTTGCGGTAGCCGCCGCACACCAGCACCATGCTGATCTCATCGTCGGCCAGCAGCATATCCTTGGCCAGCTTCATGGCGGACACGCAGGTGCAGCAGCGGTTCTGCACGTCAACGCCCCAGGCGTTCTTCGCGCCGATGCGGTCCTGCACATAGCAGGCGGAGGTGGTCAGGGGGTACTCCTTCCACTCCTCGGTGATACACAGGATGGCGTCGATCTCCAGGGGGTCCACCCCGGTGTTCTTCAGGCAGTCCAGCGCGGCCAGCGCGCCCATCTCCTGGGTGCCGTCGCAGGGCTCCCCGGAGGGGACGAACTTTTCCACAATGCCCAGCTTGTTGATCACGGCGTCCTCGCTCCACACGCCCTGGGTGGCCTCGGAGATCTCCTTCGCCGTCATTTTTGTCTTGGGTAGGTACACGCCCAGCCCGACAATGCCCACATTTTGCTCCATTTTTCTGACTTCCTCCTTGAGCCGCCCCTTGCCCGCCTGTCGGGGCGCAGGGCTGTTCCTATGACCATTTTTATGAATAACGGTTCAATACTCAACGCCAATATAACGCATTGACAATCTTTTGTCAAGTCTATTTTAGCGTTTATGTCAGGAAGTTCAAAAAATTTTTGGGGATTTTAGTTGACAATTCGAATTTCGCCGAGTATGATAAACATGAATAACGGTTCATTCTGCGCTTTTTAAACACTTGCTAAATAAGGAAAGGGGATCCCCACATGAAAACCATCGACACCATCCAGATCGGCGACAGCGCGTCCTTCACCAAGACCATCACCGAGGCGGACATCACCCTCTTTGCCGGCTACAGCGGCGACTTCAACCCCGCTCACATCAACGCCGTCGAGGCCGACCAGGGGATGTTCCACGGCCGCATCGCCCACGGTATGCTCTCCGCCGGCTTTATCTCCGCTGTGCTGGGGATGCAGCTGCCCGGCCCCGGCACCATCTACATGGGCCAGGAGCTGCGCTTCGTCAAGCCCGTCTACATCGGGGACACCGTCACCGCCACCGCCACCGTGGTGGAGCGCGTCCCGGAGAAGAACCGCCTGAAGCTGGAAACCATCGTCACCAACCAGAAGGGCGATCCCGTCATCACCGGCATGGCCACCGTCATGCCCCCCAAGGCGTAATCGCGGCAGAGGAGGAAAACAAGCATGGATTTCAAACTGTCGAAGGAGCAGCAGATGCTCCAGAAGCTGTTCCGGGAGTTCGCGGAGAACGAGGTGAAGC
>ERZ779624.220-NODE-220-length-20991-cov-106.966135_pt1 | contig 20991 bp, 13 predicted proteins | sample MGYA00514190_ERZ779624 | MGnify/ENA primary metagenome ERZ779624 (study PRJEB29562, sample SAMEA4376706) | mouse gut metagenome | isolation source: Cecum | study: EMG produced TPA metagenomics assembly of the A DSS colitis mouse model was used to assess the... | reverse complement strand
CAAGAAGGAAGGCAACGGGGGATGCGTGAAGAAAAAATCCGCGGGGCAACTGCCTTTGTGAAAGAATCTATACTACAGAAACAGTCCAAAGAGTATATTAAAGGTATGCTGCAGACCTGTTTTCAGCTAAAAGAGGAGGAGGCTGACACTCTGTACCGGGAAGGATATGAGAGAGAACATGAAGCAGAAATACCCGCTCTTACATAAAACAGTAGAGATATTGTCGGCGGGAGCGGACAGGGTGGCGATGCTTGCGCGGAAGGTGGAGGCGCTGCCGGAGAAGATCCCGGAAATCTTCGCGTTCCTCGTCTATGCGGCGGCGCATCTGGGCATGGCGGCTGTACACGAGCCGTTCTTTGACGAGGCGGAGGCATGGCAGATCGCGCGCTCGGTGACGCTTAAGACCCTGTTTCTGGAGACCACCCATTACGAGGGGCATCCGCCGTTATGGCACTTGATTCTGATGCCGCTTGCGAAGGCGGGAGCGCCCTATGAGCTGTCGCTGTCGCTTGTGAGCCTGGCATTTATGGGGACGGCGGTGTTTCTGATTCTGTGGCGTGCGCCTTTCCCCAGACTGGTGCGGCTCTTGCTGCCGTTTACCTACTTTTTCTTTTATCAGTATGGCGTGATTTCCAGGGTGTACTGTGTGCTGACACTGGCATTTGTGCTTCTGGCGATTGTCTATCGGAGCAGGAACGAGAGACCGGGCAGATATGTGGCGGCGCTGATTCTGATGTGCGTGACGCTCGCCTACGGGCTTGTCATTGCGGGCGGGCTGGCGCTCGTATGGCTGTGGGAGATCGGGAATGCGGGCAGTCGGAAACAGGATGTACGGGTCAACAGAGGAAAGTATGGGAGCCGGAACGGGCAGGGCGGTCGGTTTCCGGACGGACTGCAGATTCGGGAGTGGCTGCGTGGATGCGCCGCCGACAGGCGGATTCGGTGGCTGGCGGTTCTTCTGGCGGCGGCGTTAGGCGTTATCTGGCAGATTATGCCAAGACCGGATACTTATGCCGTGGTGTCTGGTGACTCCGAAATCATAAGAAATTCCTTCGCCGTGCGGCTGCTTTATACGCTTCTTGTTCTGCCGGCAGACGCGGTGGCGACGGATATTTACAGTGAACACATGATTCTGCCGAGGGCATTCCTGATGCCTTCCGCGATGGTCGGCGGGGTAGTGACAGGTCTGCTGGTCTGGGGACTGCTGCTGTACTACGGAAGAAAAAAGGGCACAGTGCTGCTGCTGGTTCTTCCCTACAGTCTGTTTGCGGTATTTTCCGCACTAGTGTATATGTCGATCCACCATATCGGGATCGGGCTGCTCTATTTTGTTTTCTGGTGCTGGGTTTCCGCAGAGAGCGGGAACCACGGTGTGTGCCCGGCGGGGACGCGGGACGGGGAGAACGCCCGGAGGATGCCGGGAAGCGTGGAAACTGCAGCGGGAAGGGTGGCGGATCGGCTGGAAATGTCTGCAGGCATAAGCGCAGCTGATGCTGTGCGGTGCACGGCGGTCCTGTTCGGAACGCTGGCGATGAGCGTTTCCCTGTACTGGACGGGTGCGGCTTGCAGATTGGATATGGATAAGGAATATGCGCCGGGACGGAACGAAGCTGCTTTTATCAAAGAACATCATCTGGACAGGTATTGGATCATGTCAGGCTGGCTGGTGGAACATGACGCGGAGGGAAATGTCAGGAACGTGGATATCAATGAGTGCAATATGGCGGTAAACCTGGCTCCCTATTTTGAAGATAATTTGTATTTCAACTTTAATGGCGGAAAGAATGACCGCAACTACATCACCCACATACGCCTTTCGGAGGATGAGACGCAGAGGCAGTTTGCACAATGGAGGAAACAGGAACCGCCCCAGGTGCTCTGGATGTCGCCGGATCTTTCGGCGGCATATGGCGGGGCGGTCAGTATGCGGGATTATGTGCTGGTCTATCAGGGAGACGCGGAGCAGGTGTGGAAGGCGGGGGCGGACTATCTGGCAAGCAGCATCCATGTGCGGCGGGACTTGCTGGAGGAGACGGGACTCAGTCCGCTTCAGACAGGGCGGTGAAAAGCGGGCGGCGGGAACTGTCCTGCCCGGAAAAGATACAGACAGGGGAATGACAGGATATGAATGAGGAACGAAAGAGGTGGGGGTTGCCAGAAAAGGGGTTGCTGCTCGTTTTACTGGCGTCGGTTCTGTATGTCGCGCTGCTTGCGGGTGGGAATCCGGAAGTGTTTCTGATCGACGACAACAGGACACAGTGGTATCCGGTCATGGAGCGTGCCTTCGAGGACTTTTGGAGGACAGGCAGGATTTACTGCTATGATTTTTATCAGATGAAAGGGATGCCCGTGGCGGAGCAGGGGTATTACGGCGTGATGAATCCGCTTATGCTGCTCTCGTACACGGCGGCGGAGATTCTGCCCGGCGGGATGGATGCCATCACCTTCTATATCGGGCTGATGGTGGTGTTGGGGAATCTCTTTTTCTATCTGATATGCAGACGGTTCGGATGTAAGCAGGTTCCGGCATTCCTTTTGGCTATGACTTATGGCACAATGGGATGTTTCTGGGCGTTTTTCTATTGGTATTATGTGTTCAATAACTATTTTCTGACACCGCTCCTTATCTATATTTTTCTGCGCTGTACAAGGGAGGGAAAACTCATGTACTGTGCCTGCGGCGTTGTGCTGGCGATGGATCTGTGGATGGGGAACGTGCAGTACACCTTCTATCACTATATCCTGTTCAGCGTCCTGTGTCTGACGATGATGATATTAAAAAACAAACGTTATTTTATGGTGCTGTGCACCAATGCGGCGGTGGGCATAGGGCTTTCCCTGCCTATGCTGCTGCTCCTGATGCAGGCGTCCGGCGGTTTTCAGAAACAGGAAGAGTTTATGAAATATCCCCTCTGGTATTTCAGCTTGCTGATCCACTCCGCGATCCCGCAGGGCATCCTGCGGCGGCACGGGGACGGCTTTTCTTTTCTGGACTCCTTTGTGATGGAGCGGGACGACAATCTCGTGTGCTATATGGGTATAGTAGGGGTTCTGTTGTTGGCGGCGGTGGTCTGCGCTGTCGTCCGATTCCTGAAATTGGCAGGGGCATTGGAGCGGCGGCATAGGTACGGAGGGGAAACGCAGGCGGGGGCGGCGGTGTGCGCTGACGGATTTTGGGAAGAATTTCGGAAGGAACTGCGGTCGGGATATGAAAGGGCAGCCGGCTGGTCCCACGAGAAGAAGACGGCAGCAGGATGTGCGGGCTCGTTTTTCTTCTTCCTGTCTCTTATGAGCGGCGGTGCGGCGGCATATTTTCTCGGCATGATGCCTGTTGTCCATAATTTCCGTTATCTTTTCAAGGCAATTTTTACGGCGGTACCGCTGGCGGTTGTGATACTGGCGTATCTTGTCGGGGCGGCTGAGCGCGGGACAGGCGCGGACAGGTATGGGAACAGCGCGGGCAAACGGGAGACAGTTACAGGCAACGGTGAGAAACGTGCGGCAGAAACCGGGAGTCGGAAAATGCGGTGCGTCCGGCTTGCGGCTGCGCTTCTTGCGGCGGTCTTTGCCTGTGTGGGCGTGGTCAACGCCTGTGATACTGTCAAGGTGGTGCGGCACATGTTTGATATGCGGATTGAAGGGAATTTTGCGGAGGAGAAGGAGGCTGCGCTCTCCGCGCTCGCGGCAGCAGGTGTGGATGGGAAAAATTACAGGACAGCCGCGTTTTTGCAGTTTCCGGGGGTGAATGATGAATGCTTTGACCTGTCTCGCAATATGACCAGGAATTTTCCTACTGCTATTGGTGCCTTTTCATTAGCTGGCTATGAGGTTACTGCGGAAAAAAGCAGACTGAAGATGTTTGATGCAGTTTATACAGATGCAGATTTTTATGCCGCGTTTACTAATGCAGAGACGTTGGAAAGATTCAATATAAGCTTGCAACAGAAGCCTGAAAAAGTTGAGAAACAGCTGATAGAAAACAGCGTGCGCTATCTGCTTCTGGATAAGACCGCGCTTGCGGATAACAGGATGGCACAGGAGAAAAAGGAGTTTCTTTCCGACTGGCAGGATCGGAGGGAGGACGTCATCGCCGCCCTGCGGACTCTGCCGGGGATCCATGTGGAGCGGGTGTGCGCTTTCAATGACCGATATGATCTGGTGGAGATTGTGGGGGTGGACAGCCTGTGTATGGACGGCGCGGGGAATCGGGTGCCTCTGACGGATGAAAATATGCAGACTCTCTCTTTTGACGGGGAGGCAGGGCAGAACTATATACTTTCCTTTGCTTGGGACAGGTATTTGAAGGCTTTCGTGACGGAGGCGGACGGCATGGTGAGAACGCTTCCAGTGGAAAAAACGGAAAACGGCAATGTCAGGCTGTCCACGGCGGGGAGTGCCGGGGGACGGGTGACGCTTACCTGGCATGATCCGCTCTGCACGGCAGGATTTGTGTGGGAAGGGCTGACAGCGCTGGCGTTTTTAAGCCTGTTGGCGGCACTTGCATTCTACGGGAAAAAGTGCTATAGTAATTAGTATATATAGTAAATTAGTACTGAATGAGAAAATCGGCGCTAGTATCTCTGGCATTGTGTCAGGGGAACGCAGGCAAACTCATGCAGGGCAGGCATCTGTATGGAAGTACGCGGGGGAAGTACGGAGGATATGCTATGGCGGTCTGGGGATATGTCGCGATCGATAAAAGCGGAAAAGAAATAAAAGGAAGTAAAGACGCTGATAACAAAGATCTTGTACTCAGGGATTTGAAGAATCAGGGTCTTATTGTGTTGGAACTGACAGAGCAGAACGCGCTGACAAGGGATATCAGCATTGACTTTGGCGGCAAGCCCACGCCCCGTGACATGGCGGTGTTCTGTCGGCAGTTTGCCAGCATTACCCGAGCTGGGGTTACCATTATTGAGACCCTGAATATGCTGGCGGACTCCACGGAAAATAAGAAGATGCAGAAAGCGCTCTATGCCGTGCGCGCGGACGTGGAGAAGGGCGAGAGTTTCGCGGATTCCCTTGCGGGGCATCCGGGGGTGTTCCCGGAACTTCTGGTACAGATGGCGAGGGCGGGTGAGGCGTCCGGCAGTCTGGATACGGCGATGGAGCGTATGGCGGTGCAGTTTGAGAAATCTGCCAAGACGCAGGCTATGGTCAAGAAGGCGATGATCTACCCGATCGTGGTAGCGCTGGTTGCGGTTGCGGTCGTGATCGTTATGCTGGTGTTCGTTATCCCGCGTTATATGGATATGTTCGAACAGCTGGATACGGAACTCCCGGCTATCACACTTGCGGTGGTCGCCCTGAGTAACTTTATCAAGAATAACTGGTACATAATCATTCCGGTCGTCGTGGCTGTCGTATTTGCGATCAGGGCATATGCCAAGACCTACTCCGGCAGACATCTTTTCGGGAAGCTGCAGATGAAGATTCCGGCGGTGAAAAATCTGGTGGTGAAATCCGCCAGCGCCCAGATGGCGAGGACGCTGAGTACCCTGCTGACAGCGGGCGTACCGCTGATTGAGGCGGTGGATATCGTGTCGGACACCATGACGAACATCTGGTTTAAAGAGGCACTGAAGGATGCGCTCGAGCAGATTATGATCGGTGTGCCCCTGTCCCAGCCCGTACAGACATGCGGTCTGTTTCCGCCCATGGTTTATCACATGATGCGGATCGGCGAGGAGGCGGGCTCCACCGAGGAAATGCTGAATAAGCTTGCGGACTACTACGAGGAAGAAGTGGAGATGGCGGTGCAGTCGCTGATGGCGGCGATGGAGCCTATGATTATCATCGTGCTGGCATGTATCGTCGGCGTTCTGATCGCGGCGGTTATGGCGCCCATGGTGACGATGTACTCGGCGCTGGATAATCTGTAAACAGTTTTTGTATAATACAAGTAGAGGATATAGGGTTTGCAGAAAGAGGTGTTGAAAAAATGACAGCGTTAAGGCGCGAGGCAATTCAATTAGTAGAGCAGATGCCGGAAGAGCAAATGCCATATGTGATTCAGTATATACAATCATTAAAAGAAAGTGTATTAGATATTAACTTAACTTTAGGAGAAATTGAAGTCTCTCCTAAAATGAAAGCATTTTGGGATTTGGAAAAGATGATTGTTCCAATATCAGGGGAATTAGATTACGACAAGGAACTGGCGGAGGCAAGAGCCATTCGGAGGCAGATAGGCGGGCAATGTTGAAAAAGTTGTGCTGTGTGTTGCATGTGATTGCGGCAAGCCATGAAAAGGTCTGTGAAGCGATAGAAGAGACAGATTTTGCTGATTTGGAAGATTGTCTTCAAGAAAAGTGTGCGAGAGAGGCGACGGTGGATTATATTGTTACAAGGAATTTGGAAGATTTCAAAAATTCTCATATTAAGGCGATATTGCCACGGAAATTTATAGAGATGGCAGGTAATTTTTCTTGAATTAAGCGCGCTGAGTAGGGAACAGCGGCGTTTAAGATAGAACAATACAAAAAAGAATAAAGAAAAGGAGAAGGAAACATGAAGAAAGAGAACATGAACAACAAAGGTTTCTCCCTCGTCGAGCTGATCATCGTTATTGCGATTATGGCAATCCTGATCGTGGTGCTGGCTCCCCAGTACCTGAGATATGTGGAGAGATCCCGTAACTCAACCGACATGCAGAATGCAAGAACCATTATGACGGCAGTGGAGACATGGGCGGCTGATCCGCAGGCTAAGTCAGGATTTGGAACAACTGGGCAGAAGGTTATTTTCACGATTAATGCGAAAGGCACTGCAAGCACCATCACTGAGCCGACAGCACCTGTACCGGCGAATTCTACCCCGGGTAGCGATGCATTAACTGAAACGGGGCTTGCTATTGCAGACATTAAATGTGAAAGCAAAACAAATTGGCCTAACTATACTATTACAGGAGAAGTACAGTCTAATGGTGCCATCGACTGGTCATTTACGCCTACTGAATTTGAGAATGCTATGAAGGGTGGGTCATAACTTACCCATACAACCCACATAGAATTCAGTCATAACATACAAAAGATAACCCCTCGCCCTCTGTGCAGAAAAGCGGACCTCAAAAAACGCTTTTTTGCATGGGGGGGGGGTAATACGTTACAGACAAATATCCTACAGTAAGGAAACGGCATGTTACCAGATATCATACTATTCAGCATTATATTTCTCTTCGGCATCGTGATCGGCAGCTTCTTGAATGTCTGCATCTTCCGCATCCCGAAGAAGGAGGATATCGTGAAGATGTCCTCCCACTGTATGAGCTGCGGATACCATCTGAAATGGTATGACATGGTTCCGATATTCAGTTTTCTTGCACTGCGGGGGAAATGCCGCAAATGCGGCGCCAAACTTTCTGTCCAGTATCCTCTGATTGAGGCGGCGAACGGAATCTTATACGTTTGTATCGTATGGACAGGCGGCATCGGCATAGAATCCCTACTCTACTGCCTGATGGCTTCCGCGCTCCTTGTCTTGAGCGTGATCGATTTTAGGACATATGAGATTCCTTTTGGGATCAATCTGTTTATACTGGCACTGGGGCTGGTCCGGGCGGTAACGGACTTTTCCAACATCCTTACCTACCTGATCGGCTCCCTTTCTGTCAGTATTGTGTTAGCAATTTTGTACTACGCCACCGGCGGCAGGGCGATCGGCGGCGGCGATGTGAAGCTGATGGCGGCATGTGGGCTGCTTCTCGGCTGGAAACTGATTATTCTCGCCTTTCTGCTTGGCTGTGTCCTCGGAGCACTCATCCACGTGATCCGCATGAAAGTGAGCGGCGAAGGCCGCGTGCTGGCGATGGGTCCGTATCTGTCCATGGGCGTCCTGATCGCGGCGCTATGGGGCGGGCGGCTGCTCACATGGTACTTTGGGCAGTTTACATAAGATGCATATGGCGGTGCTAAGCGCCGGTGGCGCTTGTTCAGCACGGACCGGAGCGCAGACAGACAATTTAACTTAGGAAATAATACCTGCACGGCATCCCCGGCAGGTTTGTTGTCTCTTTATAGATAAGTAATTTCAGCATAAATATACGACAGAAAAAACAGTTGAGGGAGGAAATGGAGCATGGCTTCCAAAAAAGCGGTTGCGATAGAGATCGGTTATTCGCTCACCAAAATCTGTGAGGTGGACTACAAGACAAAAGCGCACAAGATTTACAAAAGCTTTACGGTGCCAAACGGCGCGGAGGTCATCAACGACGGCGCGCTGATGGTGTCCCCGGAATATGTGGAAAATCTGCAGAGGGCGCTTGCGGCGAACCATGTGAAGACGAAGCAGGTGGTGTTCACGATCACCTCATCGAGGATTGCCAGCCGGGAGGTCACCATTCCCTATGTGAAGGAGAACAGGATCGCGGATGTGGTCAACGCCAACGCCACGGATTATTTCCCGGTGGATTTGAGCCAGTACCAGCTCGCCTATACCATTCTGGGAACCATCGGGGAGACGAAAGGCGCCCAGCAGTACAAGCTGCTCGTGATGGCGGTGCCCTCGGCTCTCCTGACAGGCTACTACGATCTGGCAAAGGCGCTGAAACTGGAAGTTGCGGCGATCGACTACGCCAGCAACAGTATCTTCCAGGTAGTGAAGGACGAGTGCGCGAAGGGAAAACATATCGTCGTAAAGATTGACGAGAGGTCGTCCCTTGTGATGGCGGTGGAAAATTCCGTGCTGACATTCACAAGAAGCGTCTCCTACGGTTTTGATGAGATCATGGAGACGGTGATGAACACACTCTGCTGGGGCGAGGTTTCCAATGTGGAGCAGGCGATCCGCGTCCTGCAGAGAAATGACTGTATCGTGCCGGAGACGGGCGAGGATTCCGAGAGTGTGGGGGCGGGTGAAAAATCCGCTAAGGACAGGGCACAGGAGGATGTGTTTGATGCCGTGATGCCGCTGATCAACGGTATCACCAGGGTTATCGATTACTATGCGTCCAGGGCGTCGGGCGTCGCCATCGAGCGCATCCTGATTACGGGCGCGGGCGCGGATTTCAAGGGAATGGCACAGATGCTTGCCAGAGAAACCAACATGCCGGTAACGGTCTTAAAGGAAGCGGCAGGCTGGAACCTGATGCGCAACTTTAAGAACGAGTGTTTCAGTGAGTACATAGCCTGCGTGGGCGCGGCGGTTGCGCCGTTGGACTTTAAGCGGGAGGCGGAGAAACGCGGCAAGGATAAGAAGGCGAAGAAAGAAGGCGCTTCGCAGGGAACGAACTGGGCGCCGCTCGCCTACACGATTTTCGGTGTCGGCCTCGTGGCGGCAGCCGCCCTTGCAGCGGTTCCACTGATTAGCTACGCGCAGCTGACGAAGACAAACATGGAGTTAAAAGCGCAGGCGGGCAGTCTTGAGGACATTATTCCGATCTATAATGAGTTTGTGGAGACACAGACACGGTATACGATGACGGAAGCCATGTACAGGACGACGGAGAGCCGCAATGAGGAACTGGAAGAGTTTTTGGGCGAACTGGAAGACAAGCTGCCCTCCAATGTGAATGTGATATCGCTTACCAGCGACCAGTACCAGGTCACCATCAATATGAGGGTGCAGACAAAAGACGATGCGGGCGAGACAGTGGAGCAGATGCGCTCGTTCCACTCTCTGATTCCGGAGATGGTGACGGTGACGTCCCTTGTGGAGGAGGAGAACGAGGAGAGCGGTGAGAACACAATTAACTTTACGGTGACGGCGGCGTATCAGGTTGTGGGTTATGAGCCGGAAGAGACGGACGGAACGGAAACAGAGGGAATGGAAAACGACGGAACAGATGCTGCTGCGGGCGATGCGGCGGTAACGGCGGAATAGGAGGCGCAGAAGATGAAAGTTTCAAAGAGGGACATATTATTGCTGGTTGCTTTCATTGGCATTCTTGCCGCAGTCTGCTCCTATCTTTTCGTCTTCCAGCCGACGATGGAGAAGACGGAGGCGCTGGTGCAGGAAAACCAGCAGCTGACGGAGCGGATCGTGGACCTGCAGAATAAGTCTGCGAACAGGGACAGCTATGAGAGCCAGACGGCACAGATGAATCAGCGGATCGAGGAAATTTATCAGCTTTTCCCGGTGGATGTGCGCGAGGAGGACGCGGTTCTTCTGGCGATCAACCAGGAACTGCTCTCACCGATGGAGGTGGAGTCAATCACCATAGACGCTTTGCTGGAAGTGCCTCTTGTGGAGGCATCTGATCCGAATATGCCTGATGCCACCTATGAGATCGACGAGGTGGAGGCGATCGAGGACGATCTGGGCACGCAGGAGGCGCCGACGCCCGAGTCGGGAGATACACAGGGGGCGGCAGGCGTGAATCCTTTCAGTCTGATGAACCGCAAAGCAACGATCAATTATGAGGTTTCCTATGATGGACTGAAACGAAGCGTAAAAAATATCTGCATGCAGACAGACCGTATGGTGATTGACAATCTTTCCGTGGTTTACGATGAGCAGACGGGACTGCTAAAGGGCACCACGACGGTGAATATGTACTGTGTGCCGAATCAGGAGGGCAAGGAGTACGAGGAGCCCGATTTCGGCGGGGTGCTTCTCGGCACAGACAATATTTTCGGCACGCGTGTGATCCGCAGCGAGGGAAGTCTTCCCGACCTGGAGGACGGTGAGGAAGGCGCGGAAGGTGAAGAAGGCGGAGCGGACGAGAACGCGGCGGCGGAATAACAGTTACTTTTGAAGAAAAGAATGTGTGCGGGATGATGGTTGACATAACTCGCGGACAAGGATGAATGCGCAGCATGACAGGGGGCAGCGGTTTGATGACAGCAGAGGACAGGAGAAAACTGAATAAAGATGCCGGATTTTCCCTGCTGGAGCTTTTAATAGCAGTTGTTATCCTTGCTATTATTGTGATTCCGCTGCTGAATCTGTTCCTCTCATCCAACAAGCTCAACATCAAGTCCAGACAGACCCTGCGCGCGACTACGGCGGCGCAGGATATCATGGAGGGGTTGAAAGCCTACAATATGGAGGAGATAAGGGCGCAGTTTGACGATCCCGCCAGCGGTTTCTATGTGATAGACAGCAGAATGATCAAGGGCGGCGTGAAGGAGGAAGCGCCGGGTAAGGGCAATCCTACGGACGGGCTCTATGTGTTCAGCATGAAGGAGCTGAACATGCAGGGCAGCAAGTTTGACGCGAAGATAGAGATAGACGGCAGGGGGTATATGTCGGCGACTCCGGCGGGAACGGCGATGAAGGATCACGACGCCCATCCGGTTTCCCCTACAGGCACTGAGACCTATAAATTTAACGATGCGGCGCTGGCGGACGCCAGGAGCATCGACAAGAATAACGGTACCTTTGTGGAGTCGGAGAAGATCAGGCAGGCGGTGATGGACAGCGTCTTCGCGGACGGCGATATGAAGACGGCGGTCAAGGCAAAACTGAAGGCTTCGGGTGTTGCGGACGCGGATCTTGACAAGAAGTACGACGAGTTGCGCGACCCGAGCAACCCGAACATGGTGTGCTACAAGAATGCCGCGACCTTTTTTGAGAAGGTCAGCAGGACGCTACAGGTGACGCTTTCGGAGAGTAGCGAAACAGATGAAAATGGCATAAAGAAAGTAACTATGGAGGTCACGCAGACCTATAAGTTTATTTATAAGCCTTTAAGTGGTTCGAATGTGGAAGTGACGACTAAGGGCAATATGGGTTCCGGGGTCATGGTGGATAAACAGCCTTGCGGCAACATCACGAGAATCGTGGACGCAGCGACAGGCGATGAAAAGATCAACGTCAATCTTTTTTACTATCCGCTTTACGGTTCCAGTGCGAAAGTGGAAGACAAGATTATTATAAAGAACGGGTCGGGGGCAGATTTAAATCTGCTGATTGCGAAACAGAGGTATGATATAGGGAATCCGTCTGCCCCGGACTATCTTATGGATGCCCAGCTGATGGCGTCGGAGCAGATTTATCGCGCTGACGTAGCCATTCAGAATGGAAGCGGATCGCCGCTTGCCAACGATAAGTTTTCCTTAAAGACTAACTTGGGTTTAAATCTGGTGGGCAAGCAGTATCTGGGCGTGTCCAGCTCGGATATCAATGTGCCGCAGCAGCTTGTTGTGAATGGGACGCACATGGACCTGAGTGGTACGAGCGGCATGGATATCTTCACGCTGGACGGCGTGCGCAGCCCCATGGGAAAACCGGCGGCGCCCGGCGAGGCGACGGAGTTGATCTACGACGTGAAGGTCAGCGTCTACGAGGAAGGCGCGGAGGCGAAAGGTTTTCCGGACGACATGCGGATGGTCGTGATCGGCGGCAGCATGACGAACTGACGGCGGCTGTGAGGACAGCGTCTGTGCGAATGACAGGAAACGTTTTAGACGGACAGCGGAAAACGGAAAATAACAGAACGATAAATGGGGTGTGAGGTATGAGAAGAGCGGACGGCAAGATGGCACAACTTCACAGACTGGCGAAAAAGAGGCGGGACGACAGGGGCTCCGCTATCGTTATTGTGATCATCGCTATGGCAATGATCGGGATTCTCGCCACTACCATGCTCTGGATGGCATACATGAACTACATGATCAAGGTGGCGGACGTCCGCAATAAGAACAGCTTCTACACCGCCGAGGAGGTGGTGGAGCAGATTATGTCGGGACTGCGGCGGGAGTCTGCGGAGGCAGTGGGCGTCGCTTATCGGGAGGTGCTGGCAAACTGGGACAATCTGGATTCGGAGGCGGCGCGTTCCAATCTCTTTATGACTACATACATGGACACCCTGATCGAAAAATTAAAGCATCCGACGCAGGGGTCTTCCTATTATGACAGGTCGGTACTGGCGGGTTACGTGGATGGCTATGTGGATGAGACGACGGGTTTCACGTCTACGTCCGCAAACGTGGATTTTGCGGCGTGGAATCATGGCAATGCGACCACCGATCCCGAAGAAGGCAAAGCCGAGATGGAGATCGTCAACAACAACAGCATTATCCTGAAAAATATTTACGTCTCCTGCACGGACAATCAGGACAGGGTATCTATCGTGAAGACGGACATCTGTCTGGATGTGCCGAAGCTTATCTTTGAAAACAACGGGTCGATCGACTCGCTCTATCAGTATACCCTGATCGGCGGCGAGGGGATCGAGATTTTGACACCCGGCATCATCAACGCGCAGGGCAGCATGTATGCGGGTACGGATAAAGATGGCAAGGGTGGGTTTACGCTTGGCTTAAAGACCGAAGATGACGGCACAAAGACAAAGGTCGGCGGCACCAGTCTGATCATGGAGGACGCCCTGCAGGTGATCTCGAGAGGAGATATCGCGGTACAGGGTCCGGCATCCGCCCTGACTGTCCGGGATATGCCCGGCGAGGACAACCGCATCTATGCGAAAAACATTTCACTTAACAGCGCGTCGGCGAGCCTTGACAGCAAGGTGTACGTGTCGAATGATCTGACGCTTGACGGTGTCGGAAGCAGAGTCGCGTTGACAAAGGAATATTATGGCTACGGAAACTCCACATTGAACGGGCTGCCGGGAGAAGCGGCGATCGATTCGACGAACAGCAGCGCCATTATCATAAACGGCAAAGATTCTACGGTGGATATGTCGGCGGTGACGAGGCTGCTGTTAGCGGGACGTTCTTATATCGGACTGGATGTCGGAAATGCGGCAGGTGATACGGCGGGCTATACGAATCCCGCGGCTCCCGTGCCCGCCACGATGAGAAAGCCTGTGATGATGGGAGAATCCATTGCCGTTAAGGGCGGACAGGTGGCTTATCTCGTGCCCGCGGAGTGTATCGGCACAGTGAAGGGGGAGAGCGTGATTGGACAGAATCCCCTCAGTGCGGATAAGATAGGCGATACGAAGGAAGAGAATGAAAATACCTATGGTGTCGGTTTTCAGGAAGTGGACTTCGACAGGGAAGTCTACCGTCTCGGAGGCAAAAAGCTGAGGGACTTGGGCGTGGACGATATGGACCACATTCGTAAAGTTTATGCGCCCTACAACGGCGGTTCGCTGCTCTACTATTATCTGGTCATGGATAAGGAGACGGCGGAGAAATATTTCGTACAGTATTATAATGTGAACGCCAACAGGGAGGAGATCGACACCTATTTCAACAGGTACCTCTCCGGCGGTTTTCAGCTCGGGGATTTCAATGACGCGAAGACAGAGTATACGATTTTGGGCAACAGTCTCGTGAGCAGCGCCCTTACGGACAGCGGCGTGACGCTTTTGACAGGCGTGGACCAGACCACCCTGAATCCCCCGACGGGCACGCCCGGCGAGGGTACAGACCCGGCGGCTCCGCCCCTTGATCCCGACGCGTACACGGAGACCGGCATCAACGCGGAGGAAGTGAAGAGCGACAGGTCTTCGACGGCGGTGGCTGATCTGATCAAGCAGATTCAGGGTGAATACAGAGGCTTGACCTACAATCTGACGGACAGCCCGTCTGTTCCGCCTATTGCCAATCCCGATTCTGACGACTACGACAGGGAAGAGGCATCGGCGGCTGTGTTTAAGAGCGTTATCAAGTGTAAAGTGACCGGGGGAGTCACGGGAGACAATGTGGAGGATTATCTGGACAGCATTCCCGGTGGCAGTGTGATTTATGAGACGACGTCGGGGCGAAAAGCGTATCTGACGAAGCATAATGTGACGGTTTCGTCGATCGGTGGCACCAGCGAAGTGCGGCTGGTGGTCAGTCTCGGCAATGTGACGGTGGATCAGGACTTTACCGGGCTGATCGTTGCCAGGGGAAAGATTACCGTAACAGGGGCACATAAGATTGAACTTGGCAAGACGGAGCTTGCGGATGTGCTGGAGGCTGAAAGCCAGTATTATCTGCCGGACGGCACCGGTGACAACAATAAGCCGATCGATATGTTTGTGAATGGCGGAGGCAGTCTGCAGAACGGTGCGCAGGCGCCGACCGTGGACGACGCGGGCAATCTGGCGCTTGACTACAGCGAGATCGTGCGCTATATGAACTGGATCAAGAAGTAGGAAGTAAGAAGAAACGATGATTTTGGAAGACAGAGAAGAGATTGGCTGTGATGGGATAAAAGCCGGCAGCGGCAGGACGATCAGGAGGGAAGAGGAAGTTTGGGCGCGGGAAAGCAAAACAAAGACAAACTTCATAGAGATAAAGCAGGTGGATATTTCAATAACAAATGTTACTGCGAAAATAACGGGGGTTATTCTCTCATAGAGCTGGTTATCGTCTTCGCCATCATCGCGATCATCATGAGCACGGTTTTTTATTCGATCATTCTGATATTCAGCGCCAACGCGAGAAGCTGTGCCAACGATATCCAGCGGTCTATCGGGGACTGTAAGGTGACGACGATGGGTAAGTCGTCGGCTTACATGGAGCTTTACCGGGATGCGGGCAATGAAAACGTGTACACGCAGATGTATGTCTTGGATGACAGCGGCGCCTATCAGCCCTACGGGGAGCCACAGAGAGTGGGGACGCGTCGGGTGACTGTAAAATACATGCCCGAGGGCGGGAGCGGCACTGAGCTGGAGATTCCGGTTGGAAGAGGGAGCGGCATTGAGATTTGGTTTGACCGTGCGACCGGCGGATTTAAGGAAGATAAGAGCGGCAATCTCTATGACTGGATTCGCGTGGAAGGCGGCAGCAAGAACTATAAAATTGTATTGACGAAGCTTACGGGCAAGTCTGAGGTGGTGCCGGAAGCGGCGGCGCCGTAGCGGTTATGCAAAAACCAAAAGGATGGATTGGGTGTCAGATTGGAAGCGTAGATTTGACGGCTGAGAAGGTATGAGGAAGAGCAGTGGGGTGAAGAAATGCGTGTGAGAAAGGATCAGAGGGGCTTTACGATAGTGGAATTGCTGATTGCGGTGGCGATTCTGTCCATCGTCGTGGCGTCGGTGTGCGGGTTTATTCTGGTAGGCTCCAACAGCTACGCGACGGCAAACAGCGATATCAACGTACAGCAGTCGGCGCAGCTGGCGCTGAACCAGATGTCGGATGTGCTGATCGACACGACACGGAGCGTCAACTATGGGGCTTTTGACGCGGGCGGCGCTTTTCAGATGGCATTGAAGGACTCGGAGTTCACCTTTACGCCGGAGGATAAAAATCTTATCATGTTTAACGGTATGGTGGAGCAGAACGTGTCTCCCGGCGGCGCGACCACCACGGAGGCAAAAGAGGGGAACGGCAACAAGCACTATCAGTTTTATTGGAGCAAGGCGGACGAGACGCTTTACTATACGGAACAGGATGTGAAGCCCGAAGATGTGGACACGAAATCGATTACTCTTCTGGATTTTGACCCGACCAATCCCAAATGGGTTGAGCTGGCAGCCCATGTGACGGACTTCTCCGTGGACCTGACCCAGGTGGAGGAGAAGCGTGTCGTTATGCTTGCACTGACTTTTAAGGATGGGAAGAAGGAGTATGTGACCTCAAACAACGTGACCATCCGCAACAAGGTGGGGGTCAACGACGCGGCGCTGGAGACGCTGGACAAGAGAAAGACCCTTGCAGTAAAGATCATGGACAAACCGATCGTGGAGCCCGGCGAGACTTTCCATTTCTCCGTGCCCAAGGTGACCGGACTGAATGTGGCGGATAAAAGCGTGGAATGGTCCGTTGTGACGCAGAGCAGCCGTTCGGGCGGGACTGCGTTTACGGATGCGGCGAACGGGATTTTGAAGGTGGCGAAAGACGAGCCGGCAGGAAAAGTCAAGGTGATGGTAAAGACCAAAGCGAAGGACTCGGAAGGAAACCATGCGTCCGACACGGTGGAGGTTGACATCAAGCGTGTTACGTCGGTCACGTTGTCGAAAACGGCGGATGACAATCCGGACAACGGTCCGAAGGAAGTATCGCCGGGATGCACATTTACCGTGTCCGTGACGAGTGTGGGCGGAAATAAACTTGGCGAGACCTGCAGTGTGTGCGGGGAGGATACCACGATAGACAAACAGGTTTCCTATGAGGGAAATCCGTGCGGGTGCGGGTATGTATGGCGCGTATATAATCCGAGTACGGAAGGGGGAACGTATGACCCAACGACGTATGTGGAGATTATTGAGAGTGCGGCGGATCACGCGACTTTTCATATAAAGGATGGTGCGGACACTACGGATGGAAATGTCACACACGGTTTTGTCATTCAGGCAGTTTCGCTTCTGTCCCTATATGACAACACGCAGGGCAGACATTATGACGGCGTGCCGGGAATCGAGACAGGATGGGTGCCCGGGGCGATTGATTTTACGGTAGCGAAGAGCAAGAACCCGGTGAAGCCGCTTACCGGCGATTTACAGTATGGCAGCCCGGATGACGCTCTTCACGAGGATTTAAAATCTGATGAAGACAAGGGGTGGCTGTCTCCAGAAAATCCCAGATATGTGACCTGTATCCGTGTGGTGGATAATACGGGAAAGCAGGAAGACAAGGTGTTGCTGCACTTTACCCAGGGAGGCGGTGCGAATATCCGTATCGTGCCGGATATGTTCGATCTGGATCTGAACGGAAGCTATACGTTTTATATGCAGGTGCTTGATGTGCCTAACGATAATGGCGTCACGGATTCCAAAGCAGAGATCTGGGATGAATACATCAACCATTTGAGCCCGACGTCGCCCTACGGATATATCGGAACCAAGTATGATTACAGAAGCGTGCGTTACGCCAAGCTGGATAAACCGAAGGTCACATTGAAGTACAAGGGAGTTGACTACACAGGCGAACAGGTCACGCTTGACCCGCTGAATGTCTATATGTATGGTCCGGGCAACTCAATTATAAGCAGAGGCACCATATGGCCTACCGACTTTTACCAGATAGAAAAAAATAAGGCTGCAGAGAATCTGACATACAGTATTTACAAGGAAGAGGGGGGCACGTGGAAGCCGATTTATTATTTCGATAAGGATTCCATGTCCTATAAGGGTGATAACAGGCTCAAAGACAGCAACAATGCAACGATTGCCGAGTTCAATGTGCGGGGAGACCCTTTCATGAAGATGGAAAACGGCAACAAACAGGAGCTTTGCGGCACATATCGCTTCGTTCCCGGTTTAACCTATGACAATAAGAATATATCCGGAGGTTATGAGTATATCGGATGGCAGGGATTTCCCGAGTGCCCGTATTCGCCGGGGGCAACGTTTAACTTGACGCATGAAAAGAAATATTATGAGTTTGACGACAGCACGATCTATGTGGAATTTACTGACGAGTTTACAATGGATATTGACCACAGCGATTTCAAGGGACAGGCGATGTTCCCGCTGCCGAAGGAAATGAAGAGAAGTTCGCTGTTTCCGAATATCAACAGTCTGGACTGGCAGACGACGGTCGGTAAACTGACGGTGAAGGCGCAGAGGGATAACAGCTGGAATGCAGAGGATTTGACATTTACCTATGTCCGATACCGCTATATTAAGACGGAAAACGCGTGGGAGGTAGAACCTATCCGGCTGGAATACCGTGCGGGGCTTCAGAAAATTCAGGTTCATTCTTACGGTATTTATAAGTGCGGGGAAAACGAAAAGAAATGGGTGTGCATCACACGGGGCGGTACCACGGAGAAAGAATTTACGATTAAGCAGTTTGAGTTTAATGGCGGCAGTTATCGTACGGACTTCCCGCTGCCTACGGATGGCAGTTTCCCGTTTGCGGGCGGCACTGGGGAGATCAAACGCACTGTGGAGCTTTACGACAGCAATATGAATAAGGCTTACAACGTGCCTGTATTCACCGTGAGCTGTAAGAAGAACGGGGAGGCGTATGAGATTGAGTTCCGCACGGAGGAAGGAGCGCCTTCGTGGGAGCCGAATAATCACCAGATCACCGTTCATCATTATGGGACTTATACATGGAGTCCGAGTTTGGGACAGAACGGGTGGACGCGGACGAAAGGAAACTATACCGATTATAAGACGAACTATGTGACGAATCTGGAAGGAGCGGTTGTGAATGGCACATCCTACAAGATGTATTTCCCGCTGCCGTCGGAGAGCAGTTTCCCGTTCAAGGGCGGCGCGACAAAGATAAACTGTTCCAATGTGGCGTATGCAGTGACCGATATTTACTGTAAGAGTGCGGATTATACCCTGCAGCAACAGGCGGATATAGAATATACGCACAGTGGAAATACGCATCGGATTACGTTCGTAAACAGATGGAATGGCAGCCAGAAGTATGGCACTTTCGAGTGCACGGATGGAGGGACAGGCTGGACGAAGGTGAACTGACCTGCAGGTAGGGTGATGTTTGCAGGTTAAAAGAAACTGTTTTAAAAAATGATGTATGGAAGAATCCCACATACGGCGGAGGCTGCGGTGGGATTCTTTGTGGGGGAGTTCTTAAATCATTCTTTGTGCAGTTTTAATGGTATTGTTAGATATTAATTCTGCTTTCTGCTGTTTGCTCATTTATAATGGAGATATAGTATCTCTATCTGCCTATAGGTGGCAGATGTAGCGGTTGACATAAGGGAATATGATACGTTACCATGGAAAGAAGAAGAGTAGTCTGAAAACTGTATAGTAAAAGGGAAAACGCCTGCTAAGAGAGAAGGTGGTACATATGAAAAAAAGCGAGTGGGGGTCTTTATTAAAACGGAATAATGATAAAAAGCCGATCAATCCGATCGCTCTGTTTTTTGCATTCATTGTTGGGGCTGTGGCAGCTTTTGCGGCGGCATGGCGCATCAAAGGATCTAAGGAATCAAAAAATGCCGGGAGCGGCAGGGTGTCTGACAGCGAAAGCGCGCGGAACAACCGGGAAATGAGGAAACTGATCCGGGAAATGCGGGACGAGAACGAGCGCAGGAAGCGCGCGGAACGCGAAGCTGCGAAAATACGTGCGGATATGGAGGCGGAGCTTCCTCCGCTTGTGGTGCAGGCAAAGCCGGTAAAAGCTTACAGACCTCGCAGACGTTTGTCCGCAAAAAGGATATTCGGGCGCGCAGTGGCGATGGCGTCAGCGGCGGCGCTTGTGGTAACAGGGCTCTACATGGTTCCCTATGACAGGACGCCCGTGCCCACGGTGCAGGCGAGGGAATCCTTTGGCGGCATCAAACAGGTTGTGGAGGAGCACGGCGAGGACAATCCTTTCGTGATTTTGGATATTGTGCCCGGTAAGGCGAGCGCAGAAGTAAACGGTAAGACATACGACTTTTCTCTTGGCACCATCGGCTATCTTGCGCCGGGGCAGTCGCCAATCCAGAAAGATCTCTTCCGCATTTTTAAGGGGGATGAGGAAGAGGGTAACAATGAAGATTTTTATGACTATGTTGACAGGAAAAAATTGACTGACTCAGTCATTTCCGGCGGTTATTCCGGGATTACCTATCAGGAGGCATATGGCGGAACCGGGGAGGATCTGAGGGCAAGCATGTGGAGCCAGATCTTTGAGTCTGCGGAGGTGAGGCATGACGAGACGGGAAAACTGACGGATGAACTTCCTTATCCGACAGGGAGGCTCTATGCTCGTGTGGAGAAGAGGCCTGATGCCGGCGGGGGTACAGACGGTCTCCCGGCGCTTGAAGGGTATGACTATAATCTGACGGGACAGCCGGAGGGAAGTACGCTTTTTAGCGCGTCTGACATGCCTGCCCTGTCTGCGGAAGGCGTTTATACATTTGCGGGGGGGCAGGGAAATTACCGTGTGATTTTCGGGAATCCCGCGATGGCTGTGAGCGGTTACCGCGCCAAAGTGGAAGCCAGCGTCAGCGGCGAACCTGATGATGTGATAAGCGCTTTTGCGGCGTATTCTGACGCGACAGCCCTGTATTATGTCAAAGATGGAAGATATGAATATATGTGTACGCTCGGGGAGTTTAAGGGGATTCCGCGCCCGGAGCCAAAGCCGGAAGAGCCGGAGGAACCGGCAACCCCGGAGACGCCGGTAAATCCAGTGGAACCGACAACCCCGGCAGAACCGGTACCCCCTGAACAGCCGCAGCCGGAACAGCCGGGCGGGACACAGCCTGAACAGCCGCAGCCGGAACAGCCGGGCG
>ERZ779624.217-NODE-217-length-21254-cov-9.105288_pt1 | contig 21254 bp, 16 predicted proteins | sample MGYA00514190_ERZ779624 | MGnify/ENA primary metagenome ERZ779624 (study PRJEB29562, sample SAMEA4376706) | mouse gut metagenome | isolation source: Cecum | study: EMG produced TPA metagenomics assembly of the A DSS colitis mouse model was used to assess the... | reverse complement strand
GTGTCGAATGGCTGTGTACTTCATAGCGGCTGCCTCCTGTCAGCCGCCGTATCTGTCAGTGTTACCGCGTCGCTCCTTTTGAGGATAAAAGAACAGCAGCTTTCATTTTTTGAAAACCACCGTACAAAAAGGCATGAAAAATTTTCTGCCAGCAGCGGTTTTTTCTTTGCTGCCACTGCTGGCAGGTTAAAACTGTATTAGTGTCTACGCCAAAGTTTGCATAAGGGTAAAGAAATGTTGCGCCTCACCAGTGCTGAAATACGCATACCACGCTTCCAGTGTGTTGTGCTGGAAAACATCTAACCGTTCAATAATCTGCTTTGCCCACAATAAGCCCCCAGTGGAACTTGCAGTAATCAGGTTACGGTCTGCCACAGATGGTGCGTCAACAAAGAACTTCTGTCCTTTATAGCTGGGAGAAACCATTTCAAGGTATCCGGCTCCGTTGCTGGTGTGCGGACGCCGATCCAGCAAGCCAGCACTTGCCAATGCCATAGTGGCCCCACAGATAGCGCATACCAGAGCGCCCGCAGAAAGCAACTCGCCGGCTTTTTTCATCATAACGCTATGCCTAGGATCGTCCCATGTGTTTGCTCCAGGCAGCAGCAGGACACTCTTTTCACTTACTGCAATTTCGCGGATCGTGCAATCGGGAACGATCGTCAGACCGCCCATTGTTTTGACCGGCTCCGTTGAGATAGCAACTGTTTTGACTGATACTTCGGGCGCGTCCTTTTTGAAAAACCGCCCGGAGTTCAATTCCGCTGTAACATAGCCCAACTCCCAATCGGCCAAGGTGTCAAGGACATAAATGTAGACTGTGAACATAATACCCTCCATTTTCTTTGGTCTTGTTTTACTTACACCGTAATCTTACCACTTAATTATTGACATCAGTATGGCAACAATTTATAATGATATAAAGGCTATTTGAAAGGTGGCTGCCAGATGAAAGTTGATAGACTTGTCAGCATCATTATGACACTCCTTGACAAAAAGCGTATAGGCGCACAGGAGTTAGCAGATATGTTTGAAGTTTCTCCGCGCACAATCTATCGTGACATAGACGCAATCAATTTAGCTGGCATTCCAATTCGTTCAATATCAGGAGTTGGAGGCGGCTTTGAAATTATGCCGGAATATAAGATTGATAAAAAGGTTTTTTCAACCGCCGATCTTTCTGCAATCTTGATGGGGCTTTCCAGTCTTTCCAATATGGTACGAGGGGATGAACTGGTAAACGCTCTTGCGAAAGTGAAAAGTTTTATCCCTGCTGAAAAAGCGAAAGATATTGAAATAAAGACAAATCAAATTTGCATAGATTTAAGTCCGTGGATAGGTAATCAAAATATACAGCCATATTTAGAAACGATTAAAGCAGCTTTGCAGAATTGCAGACTACTTTCTTTTGAGTATATAGCTCACCATGGAAATAAAACTGTACGGATAGTTGAGCCTTATCAACTTGTATTGAAAAGCAGCCACTGGTATTTTTATGGGTATTGCTATCACAGAAACGACTATCGCTTATTTAGGCTATCTCGTATGTCAGACCTGCAAATACAGCAAGAAACATTTATTCCGCGAAATTATCAAAAACCAATTTTGGATTTTGAGGAAATTTTGACAGCAATGCAGACGGAAGTTAAAATTCGCATTCATAAATCTATACTGGATAGAGCGCTTGAATACTGTACATATGACCACCTTACGCCAGATGGGGATGAGCATTATCTTGTGAATTTTCCATTTATTGAAAACGAGTATTATTATGATATTCTCCTCGGATTTGGGGATAAATGTGAGTGCATTGAACCTTTATACATTCGTGAGGAAATAAAGCGCAGAATTTGTCATATAGCCGCTATCTATGGTGATTAGCGATTGCAAAAAATATCCAGGACATGATGGATATATCAAGAAGCGGAATGGGGAAACGCTAACGTAGCAAGCATAGGGAGTGTGGCCACACTCCCGGAAAACGGCCAAATCCGGCCCCTGCCGGGCCGTGTCCGTTTTGCTTGTTGGGATAGTCCCAAACCCTTATTATTAATTCAAAAAGTGAGAAGTGAATTTTTTGTAAATTCATACCGCGCTGCCGATACTGGAATTGACAAAAGCTGGTCTATCTGCTACAATAAACTCACCTTATACATTTGGTATAAGGGAAGATGATTGTTGTCAACACCTCCAATGAGATTTCTACGGATATTTCTGCAAGGTTCAGGTTGGCCGATGGTCTGCTTCTGCAGTACATCACCGCCAGGGTGAGCATTAACAAGCTTACGTTGACATATGTCTCCAGCTTAATTGTACCACAGTTAAGCATTGCAATCAGGATAGCTGGTAATCTAAACAAGCCGCCTACAAGGTGAAAATTAAATACCACGTTACGGTTTGTACCCGCTGGCTTAGGAATGCTATCCTCCATGCCAGCGGGTATCGGCATTAAGGAGAGAATTATGCGAGATATAGAGATTTGGCGTACGTCAGAAAAGACCATCAAAAAAAGTCAACGGTACTATGCTCATTTTGATTATCGCACAGATATTTCAAAGAGTTGGGAGTACATTTCTAACCCTCAGAATATCTGCTAACATGGTTTCTATCCGTTTATCCACTATGTTAAAGATATGAGCAAATATTCTGCCCAAAAAGGTGGAATAAAAGAAAAGCATAGAGATATTTGTTATGCCGCACATATTGATCGCTGTATCTTCCAACTGTATAATTTTATTCTTAACGAGCTCTATAATGAAGAATGCGCTCGGCTCGGAATACAAGATGTTGCTGTCGCCTATCGAACAAATCTGAATAAGCAAAATAATATTGACTTTGCAAAAAGAGCTATCCAGTTTATTCGCAAAAATCATGATTGCTATATTATGATTGGCGATTTTACAAAATTTTTCGATAAACTTAATCACGAATATCTTAAAAAGCAATGGTGTCGGTTACTCCATACGGATAGATTGCCGCCAGATCACTATACTGTGTTCAAGAATATCACTCAATATAGCTACTTTGAATTGGCTGATTTATTGAAAATTCATGGCTTGGACGACACTCCGAAAGGGAGACGAGAGTTAAACCAAAAGAAACGGGTCTTATCGCCCCAAGACCTGAAGAAAAACGCATATCGTATTCAAAAGAATAAAGACTGTGGCATTCCCCAGGGTTCCCCAATGAGTGGAGCTTTAGCAAATCTATATATGCTGGAAATTGATAAGTCAATCCATGATTTCGTAACAGTGCACAGTGGATTATATATGCGATATAGTGATGATTTTATCATCGTTTTGCCCCATATTGAAGAAGCAACTGCCATTAGCGCCTTAACCGAAATCAGCGATTTATTCAATAGCCCCAATTACCCCGGCCTTGAATTGCAGCCAAGTAAAACCCAGTATTATCATTTTGCAGAAAACAAGATAGAAAATTGTGGAGCTATCATTCACGAAGATGCAGACTGCTCAAACCGTCACTTGAATTTTCTCGGATTTACTTTTGATGGGCAAAAAGTGAGTTTAAGAGCAAAAACAGTTTCAAAACATTATCAACGAATGCGAAAAAAGGCAAAGACAATAGCTAAAAGCGGCGGATATACAAAACGAGGAAATCATATCAGCAAGAAAAACTTATACATGAAGTATTCGGTGCGAGGTTCTACCAGAAAGCCCGGAAATTTTCTTACTTATGTAAATAGCGCTCAAACACCAGAAAGATTTGGAGAAGACGAGCGAATAGGGATTGTTTCTAAAAGAAGTATGCAAAAAATACGGAAATTTCTCAAAAAAGATTATAGTCAACCACGTTAGGACTGTGTTATCAATATGCTCCCCTATCCGATGCTCCCGCTACTGCTCTCCAGATCAGCCCATCAGCCTACGCATTTAGGCCCTATTCAGCGGCCTATTTTCAGGGCTTCCAATCCGCAGTCACATAGGGGGTAATACGATTTGACCTGCACCCTCAAAAACGAGGTTCTAAATGCGTAGAGATGGGCGCAAAAAAGTCAGGGCGGGAGGCCGACACTCCGGCACTCCTGTTCGGGCTTCTGCTGGGCTGTGAAACTGTGCTGTCACACAAGAGGGCCTGCGGCCCTCTTGTGGCACCCACAGAAACCGTACATCCGCTTCGCGTCTGTACGGTTTCTGTGGGTCAGATAACGGCCCTGATAACCCCTGCTGCTATTTGGCCTCCCTGCTTCCCGCTTCCGTTCCATTACTTTCCGGCGGCTTTGCCACTCATTCTCCAAGGGAGAGGGTATGGGAAAGGATAGGAAAGGAATGGGTAATTGATAAGTCTTTGCTTGATTTTATCTTTAGTTACTTATATCTATATTTTATTGCGTTGGATTTTCCGACGTCGGTTTTCCCGTTGTCGGATTATCCGACGACGGAAATGCCAACAACGTCAAAAAGGGCAAGGCACGTCTATCTGTGCCTTGCCCTTTATCGTCCATATCGTGCCGAGGCGGGTGTTATCATCCAGACCTCAAAAGTAGTAAACAGGTAGTACATTTGCAGGGGTATCTGCTAAAAGTCCAGATATATCAACCATTTTCAAGGACAGGATGTGTACTTCCATGGCACACAAACAGGATTCTTGTCATCGCATACACGCTCCGTCATTTTTTCTCAGTATAGCACAGATGCCGCTCCAAGTCGAGAAGCAAGTTTCGAACCTTTAGGGCGGTGCTTCACTGACTTGTTCTAGGCGTGCGGCAGCTCCAGAAAATCAGAGCGAGAGCGTCTGCTCCACCTGCGCCTTGCTTTCCTGCACCTCCTCTGCGGCTGTGGAGCCCAGCTGAGGATCACGACACCAAACCACAACCTCTGTCATTCCACATCTCACGCCAGCTCTGGCTGTCCGGTGATTTGCCCCACCGTCTCCTGGGGTTGGAAGGCCCTGCGCACTTCATCCAGCTCAGCGCGCAGATCCTCCACCTTCAGAAACCCGGCGGCGGGAACCTTGGTAGTCAGGAGCATATCCTCCAGCCCGCCCATCCCTGTGATCGTCCTGGCTGTCTCCAGGAGCGTTTGGCGATCGCTCTCAGGAGATCGTACCGCGGCTTGAAACATCATCCACACCGCCTCCAGCTGGACGGCGGCCACCGGCACAGGGAGCAGGCGTTCCGGGTCCATCAGGTGCGGCGCGTCCTGCCCTGTGGCAGCAGACTGGCGGGTGCACTCCATTTCCCGGTCGATCCACATCAAGAGCGGTATGGCGTCCCTGCTCAGTTCACTGGCCGCGGCATAGCGTTCCAGCCCCGTCCGAAGCTGGAGGGCGGTGTCCACCGCCTCCGCATCGGTGTTCAGAAGCGATACCGCATCGTGGGCGATGAGGACGCACAGGTCAAGGGGCGTAAGCGCGGTTTTGGCTGCTGCTTTCATGTTCTGGTTCCTTCTTTCTATTACAATATAGTTTGGTTGGGGCTGACCTCTCTTAACGCTTTTTTAACAGGTTCCAGCGAAGTTCTGTAATATCATGCCGCTATCATAACACTTGCAAGAGACATTCTTTCTTTTTCATTCTATCCTCCATCCTCAGAGGGCCGGGACGGCAGCGTCCCGGCCCTTCTTCTGTCTATGGGAAGCCGGGGTTCTTCCATTTATCCGATCTCCGATATCCGCTCCCACCGGGGGAAATACTTCTGTTCCAGCGCCATCTCCCGGTGGTAGTGCCCCAGGTACCAGGCGGAGAACCGGCACCGCTGGCGCACCGTCTCCAGAAAATCGGTGAGCGCGTCCGGCCGGTAGCCCCGGTCGATCTGCGGCAGGATGCCGCTGGGGGCGCAGTGGGTGAGGACATAGTCCACCCGCCAGCCCACACGCTCCAGATTGGCCTCGGCCTCCGCGTATTCCTCCTCGCTGGGCATTTCCTCCGGCCACCAGGAGTACCCCAGCACCCGGAACCGGGCGTTCATCCGCCGCAGCACCCAGTACCGCCGCTCGAAGTCCGGCAGGGCGGGATCCAGGATGCCGTCCTGGATATCGTGGGAAGCGGCCCCACCCATGGCAAACCAGGTGGAGCCGCCGATGTCAAATATCTGCCCACGCATCAGGTGGAGGACGTGGGGGCGGATTTCGTGTACCCGGCCCCCATGCCACTCCTTTTCCGGGTAGGCGTTCAGCAGGTCAAAGTTCTCATGGTTCCCATCCACAAACAGGGTGGTAAACGGGCGGTTCTCCAGCCAGTCCAGCTTGTAGCCGTCCGCCCGCTCCCCGGCCCACACCCCGCCGTGATCGCCGCAGATGATCATGTAATCGTCCCGGCCCATCCCCTTCTGCTGGGGAAATCCCTCCAACGTGAACCGATGAAAATCGCCGTGACAGTCTCCTGTAATCCAGACACTCATGCGGTGTCCCTCCTCTCCATATGTTCCACTGTCTGCTCGATCTCCGTGCCGTCCTTGAACCGGACGCACAGCCGCTCCTTGTCCAGCACCGTCACCCGGCTGATCATCTGGAACACGATGCCATCGTCAAAATCTGTGATGGCACTGTCCGTCCGCTCCAGGACGCCGGTGATGGCCTGCACCCGGCCGTCATATACCGGGTCTGCGCCACCCTCCCGCTCCAGCTTCGTCTTGCGGGCCAGCAGCTCCGTTATGGCGGCGTTGATCCGGATGAGCTCCTCGTCAAATCCAGTATTCCGCGTGTCCCCCATGGCCAGCTGGAGCAGCTCCATCTGCCTGCCCTGGAGTGCCCTCAGCTGGGATTCCAGGTTGGGCAGAGAGCTGTCGTCCCCTGTCCCCGCCAGGGCGGCGGCTACGCACTGGGCCAGCGTTTCCCGTGCCGATCTCTGCCGGAACATTTCATTCAGGGCGGCGGTGACGGCGGCCTGGAGCTCCCGCTCCTCCATGGTGGCGGAGTGCTTGCAGATCCGCCTGCCGTGTTCGATGCGGTTGAGGCACCGCCACACGAACCGCTTTTGGCCGTCCGGCATATAGGTGACCCGGCGGTAGGGGCTGCCGCATTCGGAGCAGGCCAGGAGGCCGCTCAGCGCAAATTTGCCGCTGTGCCTGCCCTGCTCCGTCTTGGCCTTTGACGAGGTTTTCCGCAGGCTGGACCGCCGCGCCAGCTCCTCCTGCACCCGCTGGAAGGCGGCCCGGTCGATGATGGCCGGATGGGCGTCGTGGACGTAGTATTTGGGGAGCTGGCCCTCGTTTTTTACCTGGCGGCGGTCGAACAGGTCCTCGGTGAAGGTCTTTTGCAGAACCGCGTCCCCCACGTATTTTTCGTTTTGCAGAATGCTTTTCACTGTACTGCCGTACCATTTTTCATCGCCCCGGGCCGTCTTGACGCCTTCCGCCATCAGGCTTTCGCAAATCTGCTGGAAGCTCTGGCCCATCAGGCACCGGGCAAAGATCCGCCGCACCACAGCCGCTTCCTCCGGGTCGATCTCCGGCCCGCCGTCCGGCCCCCTGCGGTAGCCCAGCAGGGTGCCGTAGTGGTAGTACACCACCCCGTCCTGGAACCGTTTGCGGAAGCCCCACTTGATGCTGGTGGACATGGACTCGCTCTCGGACTGGGCCTGGCTCATCAAAAAGGTGAGGATCATCTCGTTGTCCATGGTCAGGGTGTTGGTGTGGTCCTTCTCGAAATACACCCCCACCCCGCACCGCTTCAGCCGCCGCACATACTCCAGCCCGTCCAGGGTGTTGCGGCAGAACCGGGACACGGACTTGGTGATCACCAGGTCTATTTTGCCCTGCTCCGCGTCCCGGATCATCTTCAGAAACTCCGGGCGGCGTTTGGCGGAGGTGCCGGAGATGCCCTTGTCCGCGTACATCCGCGCCATGGTCCAGCCCTCGGTTTCCGCGATCCGCTGGGTGTAGTATTCCATCTGGGCCGTAAAGCTGGTGAGCTGCTCCTCATTGCCGGTGGACACCCGGCAGTAGGGGGCCACCCGGAGCTGCTGCTTGCGGATGTCCTGCTCGGTATATTTGGGGTCCGGCGGGGTGACGGTAACCTTCCGCGGGGTTTTCCGCTGGATGCTCATGGGCTTTCCTCCTTTTCCTCTGTGATGCTCCTGCCGCTGGCCAGCTCCAGCTTCACGGTGCCGCCGGGACTGATCCGGACGGCCCTCACCGCTGCCTCCAGCAGGGCGGACAGGGTTTCTCCATCCGCGGGGCCCTCCTCCAGCCGCGCCCGGAGCCGTCCCAGCTTATGGGCTGGCGTGGGGTCTGGGATCTGGCTGTACCGCTGGGCGGCAGCGGCCAGGATCAGGGACTTCATGTAACGGGAGCTTTCGCCGCCCCGGTTTAGGGCCTGGGTCAGCTCGTTCTGGAGCCGGATGGCGTCCAGGCCGGGCGCGGCCCGCTGGGGTTCAGGTGCGGTAATCAGGTGCGGGGCCTGGGCCAGCTCCCGGAGCCGCCCCTCCACCAGCTTCGCCAGGGCCTCATCGCTGATGGATATACCCTGTCCGCAGTCCGCGTTCTGGCATTTCCAGTGGACGCGGCCATGGGTACGGTGGCCCCGGATCAGCCTCGCCCCGCACAGGCCGCACACTGCCTTGTCCTGGATGGGCCGGATCTCGGCAGGCAGGGGGGCATAGGTATTGCGTGCGCCCCGCTGCTCCTGGGCGGCGTCGAAGTCCTCTCCGGACACCAGCGGAGGGTAACCGTCCGCGCCGGTGTACCTGGCGTTTTCCAGGATCCGCTTCACCATGTGCTTGTTCCACTCCGGGGTGTGCTGGTGGTACCGGGGGCCGCGCCCGGTCATGCCCTCCGCGATGGCCAGGAGGGAGGCCCCGGCTAAATACTGCCCGAAGATGTGCCGGACCGCGTCCGCCTCCTGGGGGTGGGGCCGTAGCTGCCCGCCCCGGATTTCATAGCCGAAGGGGATCTTTCTCTGCCATGCCATGGTTACACCAGCCTTTCTGTCAGCTCCAGCCCGTTTGGGAGCTGGAAGATCACTTCCTCCGCGGATGCCACCGTGATCCGATCCACCAGGCTTCCGAACCATTCCGGGTCAGCTTCGTCCTGCCACTGGGCGGCCTCCAGATAGTCCAGCATGGCCTCGGTGGCCCGGATCTGCTCGTCCCCACCGGCGGTCTCCAGCAGCTTCCGGCGCAGGCGGCGCAGGTCCCGGAGCTTCCGGCTCAGCCCATCCGCCTGGGATAAGGCAAGGGCAGAATCGATGCACCCCTTGCTTTTCAGCCGGGAGAGTGCCAGATTCTGCCCTGATATGTGAGCGATTTCCTTGTCGATGTCGGAGAGCCTGGAGTTGGAGCGCAGCTCCCGCTCCCGAACCTCCCGGAGCTGTTCCAGCAGGGGCTGGAGCAGCTCGGCACCGTGGAGGAGCAGCTTGTTGTGGAGCCGCAGGACGGCGGCAGTGAGGGCCGCTTCCGGGATCTGCGGGATGGGGCAAAGGTCTTTGCTGTCGTCGCGCCGGTTGCAGACCCAATGAACTACTCCCCGCCTTACCTTCCTGCGGCAGAGACAGCCGCAGTGCCCGCAGAAGATATGCCCGATGTAGGCCGAGTCAGATGGTGCGGAACCCCGGTAGAACAGCTCTTTCCGGATCGCGATCTGCTCCTGTACCCGCTGGAACTTCTCCCGGCTGACAATGCCGGGGTGGTCATCCTCCACGTAGTATTTGGGCTTCTGGCCCCGGTTTTTCACCTGCCGGATGGGAAGGGTGTCCGTGGCGCAGGTCTTGTGCCATTCTGAGTCCCCGGTATAGAAGCGGTTGGACAGGATGTAGTGGATTGTGCTTTCATGCCACACCTTTTGTCCGTTCTCACGGGGAACCCCCAGTTTATTCAGCTCCTGGGCAATATCTGCCCGCCCCCGGCCCTGGAGTGCCAGCCCGAAGATCCGGCGCACCACCTGGGCCTCCTCCGGGACGATCTCCGGTTCCAGCCCATTCAGCCGGTAGCCGTAGGGCAGGGAGGAGGGGGTGAAGATCCCCTTCTCCATCCGCATCCGGACGCTGGTGCGCATATTACCGGAGTGGCTGGTGGACTCCATCTGAGCGAAAGCCGCGTAGATGGCGGCGGTCTGCTCAAAGGCCAGCGTCCCGGTGTCCATGTTCTCCTTCTCGAAGTGGATGGTGACGCCCAGCCGCAGCAACTCCCGCATAAAGTACAGGGCGTCCTGCGTATTCCGGGCGAACCGGGAGACGGACTTCACCAGGATGCGGTCGATTTTCCCATCCCGGCAGTCCGCCATCATCCGGTTGAACTCGTCCCGCTTCCGGGTGCTCTGGCCGGAAATGCCCTCGTCCGCGTAGATGTCGGCCAGCTCCCAGTCCGGGTTCTCCCAGATGTGGTGGGTGTAATAGTCCACCTGGGCCAGGTAGGAGTTGAGCTGATCCTTCGAGTCACTGCTGACCCGGGCGTAGGCCGCCACCCGGAGCCGGGCCTTTTCCTGGTCGGTGGGGCTGATGACGGTCACTTTTACCTGGTTCTCCATGGGGCTTCCTCCTTTCCAGCAACAACAATACCACAACCCCGGCCATATAGCTATTTGGGAATAGCAACGAGAAGCGGGGCCGGTAATTGTGCAGTTTACAGTGTGTATTTCAGGACAAAAACAGGGTGGGGCGGAGCCTCCGCTCCAGCTCCCGCCGGGTGCGTTTTTCCTCGTCCGCGGTGAGAAGCCCCTGCTGGACGAGCTGCCCCAGCATTTGCAGGGCAGACACAAAGGTGAGGTTGTCGGCGAGCTCGGCTTTGGTCATGACGCATTTCTCCTGTCTGTATGTTTTGTGCTTGAGTGCGGAAAAACAGGGGCCGCCCGTCTGTGGCAGGGCGGCCCCCGCGGCTTCTGAACTCAAGGCAATTAAAGAGTGGGGCGCGGGCCGCCCTTGCGGGCGGCCCGGATGAACCCCTGCGTGCTCAGTAGCCGGTGGTGGGCAGGGTGGGCTTTGCGGGCTTGCCGTAGACCTTGGTGGTCCAGCGGGCCACCGCCTGGATCCACTGGCCGTTGTACACGCCGCCCACATCCGCGTTGTTGGTGAAGCTGCTGCCGCCCTTCACGGTGCTCAGCACCTTGCAGTCCACCTTGGGGGCCTCCACCTGGCGGAAGTTGGCGGGCACCACGCCGAATACCAGCATAAACTCGGTGACGTACTCGTTGGAGGCCAGCCCCAATGCCGTGGGGGAGGCGTCCAGCACGTGGTTTTTCGCCGTGCTCAAATTGTCGTACATGGTGCGGTACTCGCCGCCCGAAAGGTTGGTCTTATATACCACCTTGTAATTGCCGGGGGCGTTGTAGGTGCCGGTGAAGATCCGGCTCAGCCGCACCGCCTGGGTGGGCAGGGTGTCCTTCCAGTAGAAGGAGGTGAGCGCGGTGGTGGAGTTGTTGCCGATGTCCGAGAAGGTATAGCGGATGTCCTGCCCCGGCATCACCTCAGCGTAGCCCGTCTTTTTGATGGACACGTTGGTGAGCAGGGCCTTGTTGGTCACCTTCACTTTAACGATCTGGCCCGCGTGCTCCAGCTCCGCCTCAATGGGGGTCTTGTCCAGGCAGTAAAAATCGGCTGCCTTGGATTCCACGATTTTGTAGCGGCCCAGGGGCAGGGGCTTGGACACGGCCACACCGTTTTTCCCAGTGCGCACAGTGTCCACCAGATTCCCGGTGCGGTAGTGGTAGATCTCAAACTCCGTGCCGGGGATAGGGGTTCCCGCGGGCCAGCCGTTCATGCTGTTGTAGTCCGCGCTGGTTTTGAAAATCTGGATCTGGCCGGTGATGGGGGTGTTCTTCCACTCCACCAGCGTGGTCTCGCCTGCCTTGACGTAGACGGTTTTCATCTGGTTGTCGGGCACATAGCCCTCATTCTCCAGCTCCCGCAGGTAAAAGCGTCCGCCCTCCGTCAGGCCCTCGATGTAGACATACCCCCGGTCGTCCGAGGTATATTGACCGATGGGCTTGTTGGTGCTGTCATACAGCAGGAAGGTAACGCCATAGATCCCTTTCCCCGTCACACTGTCGGTTTTTCGGATCAGAATCCCCGCGAATGCCTTGTTTTTAATGGTGAGGGTGGCGGATTTCCCGTCCCGCACCGTGAAATAGTGGGGGGCAGCGTCCAGCTTGAATTCCTTCGGGCACTCGATCTCCACCGCGTAGTAACTGCCCGCCTCCAGCGGGAGGCTGGCCCGGCCGTCACTGCCGGTGGTGAGCTTGTCCACCAGCCCGCCGTCCGAAGCGCGGCGGATCTCAAAGGTCACGTTGGGGATGCGGACGGAGCGGTCGTCCTCCCGCACCTTGATGATCTCCACGCCGCCCACCGGGTCGTTGTAGAAATAGAGGTGCTGCGTGTCGTCGCCGGGGTTCACCACGATGGTCTGGCTGCGGGTGCCGGGGTCGATGGTGAAGCCGGGGATGCTGGCCACTTCCGTGCAGATGATGGTGCCCGTGATCCCGGACAGGATGATCTGCCCCTCCTTGTTGGTGGTGTACAGCCCGTTGGAGGACAGCTTGCCGCCCTCGGCGTCCACCACCCTGCCATCGGCGTAGGTGATCTTGAACTGCACCCCCTCCAGTGGCGTCTTTTTGTCCGCGCCGGACAGCTTGTGGATGATCAGGTTCCCCTGCTTCTGGTTCCGGAACTCCAGGGTCACGGTCTGTCCGGCCTTGATCTGGACCGTCTGGGGCGTGTTGTCCAGCAGGTAGCCGGATTTTGCGCGTACTTCCTTTACCACCAGCGTGGTGCCGGGCTCGATCCCGTTGATGGTGAAGGTCCCCGCGCTGTCCGTCACGAACTTGCCGTTGGCGTCGCCCACCACCGAGCCGTCGCTCTTGGTCACCAAGAACTCCACGTCACTCAGCGGCGCGCCGCTGCCGACGTCCACCTTCTTCACCAGGAGGGCACCCTTGGCACTGTTGCCGAAGTAGACCTGGATCACCTCCTGCTCCTGGCCGGAGAGGTACACAGTCTGGGGCGGGGTGTCGATCACGTGATCCCCATCGCTGGACAATTCAGAAATGATGTAAGTGCCTTTCTTCAACCCGGTCACGGTAAAGCTCCCGTTGGCCGAAGTGCGGTAGGTGCCGATGACGGTGCCGCCCGTGCCGGAGGTATTCCCGGAGAGGTACTTGACCTGGAACACCGCGCCCTCGATGGCCTGGTTGGGGTGCTGGCGGTCGTACTTCCACACGCAGATGGCGGACAGGGGCTGGTTGCGGAACCGGAAGGTGTGGTCCTGGCCCGCGGCGACAAACGCCTCCTGGGTGTCGGGGTCGGCCTTGGCGAAACCCTTCAGCGGCTCCAGCTCCTTCACCCGGAACCAGCCGTCCTTGAGGCCGTGCTCACCCATCTCCTGGCCGTTGAGCACGATCCTGCCGTTCTCATCGGTGTAGAACGTGCCCAGGTCGTTGAACTCGCCGGTGCTGGTGTTGCTGCTGGCGTACCACACCTGGAAGGGCACGTTGGCCAGCGGCTCGAAGGTCACCGCGTTCTCCTTGATGATCTCAATGATGGGCCGCTTGTGGTTCTTGAAGTAGACGGTGTGATCCCGGTTGGGGTAGAGGGTGACGAGCTGGCTGGGCGCGTCCGGCAGATAGGGCGCAGGTACGGACTTTTCCGAAATTTCGTACACTCCAGGCAGGAGGTTCTTCAGCTCGGCGCGGCCCGTGCCGTCCGTCTCGATCTCGTCCACGGAATGGCCGTCCGCCGCCCGAACCGTGAAAACGGTGTGCGGGACAGGCTCCCCGGTGTCGGCGTCGTTTTTCATGACGTAGAGGTTGGGCCGCTTGTTGTTTTCCAGGGTGATTGTGCTGGTTTTGCCTGGGAATAGCTCCACATGGTACTCTTTTCGGTCGATAATGTGATCGTCTACCGTGGCGGTTTCGAGCAGGGAATACACCCCCGGCTCCAGCCCTTCCCACAGAATTTCCCCGCGTCCATTGGTGGTGCGGTCCAGGTAGCGGCTGCCGTCCGCGATCTTTGCCAGCCGGAAGGAGACGCCCTCCAGGGGGGAGCCGTCCGAGCTGATTTTCTTGAGCAGCAGCTCGGGCAGCTTGGAGTTGGTGAACACGAACTGGGCCGTCTCGTTGGGTTTCAGCTCAATGATGCGCTGGGCGTCGTCAATCACATAGCCCGGACAGGACAGCTCCGTCACCACGTAAGCCTTGGGATCTAACTTGGACAGGTCGATTTCCCCGTTCTGATCGGTGGTGAACTCCTTGGGGCCGAAGCTGCCGTCCACCGCCTTGATCTCAAATTTGGCGTTGGCGATGGGCTTGGACAGGTCGGCGGAATCCACCTTCACCAGCCACATTCCGGGCTTCAAATCGTTGAAAAAGATCAGCTCCTGAGTTGCCGCCTGGCCCGCCTCCAGGTAGATCTGCTGGGGGGTGGTAGTGACAATGTGGGCATCATCACTGGACACCTCTTTTGCCAGGTAAGTACCCGGTTTCAGGTCGTATAGGTTGATTTCACCATTTTCGCCTGTGGTTTTGGTATCGAACAGCTGGGCGTCCTTGTAGATCTCAAACGTCACGCCGGACAGCCGCGTGCCGCTCACCCGGTCATATTTGATGATCCGCAGGGAGGCCAGGGCCTCGTTGGTGATGGTGAGCACGGGGTCGTCGGCAATGGCGGGATTATAGGGGTCCACATAAATTCCGTGGGAGGTGCGGTCCAGGAGATAATGCTCCGGTTCCTTTGTCTCCCGGGCCTCGATGTACATTTCCGCCTTGATCCCGGTGACATACGCCTCTCCCGCGTCATTGGTGGTGACAGAGGTGAGGTACTGGCCGTCCGCGAAGATATCGAAGGAGGCCCCGGCCAGGGACACGCCGGTACGGGCGTCCTTTTTCACGATGATGATCCGAATTTCCCGGACATTCTCGAAGGTGAGCATCACATCGTGCTCGCCGGTCCACTCGATGGTTTCCACCCGTGTGTCCTTCACATAGCCAGAAGGGGCGGAGTCCTCGGTGACCCGGTAGGAGCCGTAGGGCAGGGCCTCGCCCTCGAAGGTAATCTTTCCATCGAACCCGGTGATGCCGGTGGTCTCGTAGTCCCCGTCAATCTGCTCAAAACGGAACACCGCGCCCTGTAAGCTGCTCTTGTTCTGGGCGTCCACCTTCTTGATGGTGAAGGCCCGGACCGTGTCGTTGGGCACGGTGAGATAGGTGGTCTGGCCCCCGGTGAGGGTGACGTTCTGGGGGGCAATGACCTGGCACCCGTCCGGTGCCTTGGTTTCGGTCAGGACAAACTGCTCGTCTGCGGGGAGGTCGATCCAGCTCACCTTGCCGTCCCGGTCGCTGACGCCGGTGAGGGTGGTGCCCTTGTTCCCCTTGAGCTCGAACTCCGCGCCCTCCAGCGGGCCGCCGCCTGGGCCGGTTTTCACGATCTGGAGGCTGGCCTTATCCGGAACAATATCCGTGGTTTTCCACTTGAAATCAGCGGAAGCGTTGGCGGTGCTGTAGCCCGGATCGGAAATGATATAGGACTGCTCCGTGGTGGAGGGGTTGTTGGCCAGGAACAGGTTGTACTGGGCAACGCCGCCCGTAGCCTTAATGTGGAAGGCTCCCTCGTCAGTTACCGAGTCCACGGGGATGCAGACCTTGAAGGCCCCGCGGTACTCGCTGCCGTTGGCATTGAAGCCCACCAGGTGCTGCTTGCTGGTGTCCACCTTGTAATAGGTGGTTCCTCCGTTGACCTCGGTTTCCAGGGGGGCACCATTCTCTGCGGTGAAGATAGTGCCCTGGGGGGCGTCGGTGGAGTACACCTTGGTCTTATAGCCGTCGATCCAGGTGGAGGTGGCGGAGGCCACATACATCACCCGGGTGTAATACTCCTTGCCGTTGATGGTTTCCTTTTTGATGCCGTCCTTTCCCTCAAGAGCGGCTCCTTCCAACCCACGGCCATTGACAATATTTACACCTCGGAGATCCCTACCCTCCTCAGCCCGGAGGTACAGCCCTGTGTAGAGGTGCTTAGTCCACTGGGCGGCGTGACGCAGGATGCCCTTGACGCTGTCGAAGATGCGGATCTGCTGAGCATCCGCGGTGGGCTCCACCACGGCGGTGCGGCCCGCCGTAAAGACGGTGCCGGGGACGGAGATCTGCCCGCAGGTGGCCCACACTGCCACCTGGGTGGCGTACTTGTACTCGGTTTCGGTAAGGTTGGCGATACCTCGCACATCGTCCTGGTGGAGCTGCCTGAACTGCTCCAGCGTCCGGGCGGGATAGCCGTTGGCGAAGGCCCCCATGGTCTGGGGGCTGCGGTTGTACGGCTGGATGGTGAGGGACTTGCTGGGGGACACTCCAGTGAGACCCCAATTGACGCAGTACGCGGCACCCGTCAGGCCATCGTTGCTGGTATACTGCCAGTATCCTCCGCCGATGGTGCCGCCGGATTTCTTACTCAGGTAATTGCCGAATCCGTCCTGGGTGATCTTCACGCTGCCGCTGTTGTTCAGCGTGTCGGCTGCGCTGGCCGGGACGGCCAGCAGGCCGACCAGCGTGGCAACCACCAGAAGCATGGAAATCAGCCTTGTTGAGAGTTTTTGTTTCATTACGATCTCCTTTCAAAATTGGTAAAGGAAAAGGCAGGCCGCTTTTGCGGTCTGCCTTTTCAGGTGGTGTGTTTGTTTACTTGGTGGAGCCGGGCACCAGTAGTTCCTTGATGAAGGCTGTGGCCGCCGGGGCTTGATCTGGGTGGTTGGGGTAGGATTCTGCCATTAAGATATAGGCACGGTTATAATGGTCGTTCGCAGATACATCCACGTGGAGCCACTGGCTATCCACGTAGACCAGGTTCCAGGTGTGGTCCGAGGTGCTGATGGTGACACAAGGGATATCTGCTGCACCACACAAGAAGCTAAACGCAGCAGCATATGTGCTACAAGTGGCTGGTAATTCGACATTATGATCAGAAAAAATCTGTGTTATTCCCGCATGGCTACCCACTTTATAGGTCAGCAGAGTACGAAGATAGCTGTCAAGATAGACCACCTTCTCTTTTTCTGAATGCAGCTGATTCATCGTGGCTATGGTGGGTTGGATGTAGGACAGCGGGGCTTCATATTGCTCTGGCATTTTGGAAGACACTGCATAGTAGTCCAGATACTGCCAGTAGTTGGTGAAGTTGTCCGGCACATAATGCTCAAACCATTTTATGTTATCCAACCTTTCGATCAAGGTCTTTACCGTACCGTAGTCGCCCTTAGCCACCATAGTGTAAGCGGGTGGGTCGATGGCATCGCCGTCCACCAGCGTCTGCCGGATAGTGTTGTACAGGTTCCGGTCATACACGCCGGTAAACACGGCGGGGTTGGCCTGCTGGGAGAAATCCTCCCGGCTCCAGTGATCCACATTGATGGTGTACTTGCCCGAAGGGGCCGGGGTGGGTGTGGGCGTGGGGGTGGGGGTAGGCTGGGGCGTTTCCTCCTGGTAGTGGGCGTTAGGGTCGATGTGGACGCTGTTGGTCGCCCCATCGTAGGTCACGCCGAAGTCCACCGCCTTTCCGATGTCCCGCACCTTGACGAAATTGTTACCATGGATGCTGTACGCCTCGAACTCCACCTTCTGCCCGTTGACATAGAAGGTCTGGCGGCTGGGGATGGCCTGCAGGTAGTCCGCTGCCGCCGCCGCGGGGCCGCTCAGGGCGAGGCCCGCCAGGATGCCGATCCCGATCATAACCGCTTCCCGTTTTCTGCTCATCGTCTTTCCTCCTTACCAAAGTTTGGGTATTCCGCTGGTATTACAATACCATAAATCAGGCGGGAAGTCGAGAACTATCGGATCGGACGGTGGAGAAAAACCCCGGCCCAAACCAAGCAGATTGCACAGCGGCGGTGCTCAGACCTCCAAGGCGGTGACCCGCCAGCGGTAGGCGGGCTGGTTCATGACACAGGTATAGAGGTTGATCTGGTTGTCCGCCGTGGGCTCCAGCCCGCTGACATCGTACATGGACACCTTGGCTGCCCCGGAAACGGCGTAGGTTCGGGTGCCCAGCTTGGTGGTGAAGGTGATGATGCTGCCCGCCTTCAGCGTGTGGATCTTGCCGAAATCGTTGCGCACCCCCCGGTTGTGGCCCGCGATGGCGATATTTCCATTCCAGATGCTGGTGTCCTCAAAATGGCCCGCGCCCTTCAGGAGCGGCGCGGCGCCGGTGCCCTCGAACACCTTGACGGTCAGGCCGATGGAGGGGATCTTCAGGGTGCCCAGGCTGCCGTCGCTGTAGTAGAGATCGCCGGTGACCGGGGTGAAGCCCGCCGGGGTGGGCTGGACGGCATCGGGACCGGTTACGATGGAGGGGGGCGTGAGCACAGGGCCGTTCCCATTCACCGCCCCCGTCCCCGCCGTCTGGGAGGGCGCCAGGTTGGGGGTGAGGTATGCTCCGCTCCCCGGCAGGTAGCTGGTGGGGGTGCCGAACCCGGGCGGGATCAGGGCGGCGTTTTTGGACAGGTCCTCGTTCTTCATGGCCCCGCCGCCGGCGGTGACCTCCGGCTCAAAGGACGTCGGTTTCCCATACTCCGGGCCGCCGGGGGCACCGATGTCATAGGACAGCGCGCTGGCCGGGGCCGCGCACAGGGCGCACAGGACACACAGGCACAGCGTAGAGGTGATCAGTGTTTTCAGTTTCTTCATTAGCTGTCCTCCTCGGTTTCATAACCGGCCTCGCGCCGCTTCTTGATGAACAGGGCCGCGCCAACGCTGCCGCCAATGACCGCGATCACGCCCAGCGGGGCCAGCACATAGGCCCAGTGGAACTGGATCTGGGGGGTGGGTTCCGGCTCGGCGGGTTCCGGCTCCGGCGTGGGCTCCGGCTCCGGGGGAGCCAGGGGCGTGCCCTCAAAGATGGCCACATAGCGGATCTTGTTCAGCGCGATGCGGCTGACGCTGCCGCTGTACTCGGCGGTGACCACGTAGCCCTTGACGTAGCTGCTGGTGGCGGTTCCGGTGTAAGTAACCACGGCGGTGTAACGGTCCGCCGCGGCGTAGCCGTCCTCATTGGCGGTGTTCTCCGCCCGCCAGTCGATGGAGGCCAGCGTCAGCGTGCGTCCGTTGTCCGTGACCTCCTTGGGGATGTGGGTGGTGTCCTGGCCTGCCATGTTGGGATAGCTGCGGGTGGCGGACACCTGCCGGGTGGAGCTGCCGTAGCCCGCCACGTCCACCTGGACGGTATCCAGCTTCAGGGCCAGGGTTCCGGTGAGCCCGTCCTCGGTGGTGAACTCTTTCTGGGCGGGGAGCAGGGCCAGCACGGACTCCATGTCTTTGGACTTGCTGTCCAGGGTGACAGTTTCGGTGTGGAACCGCTCCTCCCGCTCCGGGGCCTCCTGCTTCAGCAGGTCGGTGAGGGTATAGCGGAAGCCGTCCTGCTCAAAGTCGGAGCGGGAGATGCCCGCGGGGTCGTCCTCGGGGTCCAGGTCGTACACCTTGCGGATCTGGGCCCCGTCCTCGCTCCGGCTCACCGACGCCGGGTAGCAGGGGGTGGGGGGCGGGGCCGCAAACGCGGCGGGGACCAGCGCGGCGGTGAGGGCCAGTGCCAGCAGGGTAGGGATGATTTTTTGCCTCATGTTTGTTCCTCTTTTCATCATGTATTCTGTTCAGCCCGCCCTTGGGGCGGGCTGGTACAGTTGAAGCATTTAACTGCACAGGGCCGCTGCTTGAGTCAGAGCCCCGCACTTACCATACAGGGCCGCTGTTTGAATCAGGACCCCGCATGGTAAACGCGGGGCCGTCCGGTGTCCATAGATCCGGACGGCTCCCGTGATAGTTGTAAATCAGTTCTCTCCGGAGGACGTTGTATTTCTGTCCTCCGTATGCCCGTATTCGACACTACTCCCCCAGGCATGGGCGGCAGACTGAAACCGCGCTGTGCGCGTCACGGGAATTTCACCCCTCCGAGGATCGCTCCGAGCTGCCCGCAGGCAGGAGTATCATTATGTACTGACGAGGTCATGGCAAAAACAGCTTGTCCGCTGTTTCTGGACGGGTGGGTACCGCTCGCCGCCTTATTTGGCCGTCTTTTATGGGGAATCCCCACAGGCGGGTCTTGGCGCACCCTCCAGAGTCGCTTCGCGCCTTTCGGGCGCATCGTCAGGGAACGTATTTCAGTCGCCGGATGTAACCGGGCACAGCCCAGTGTTTTTCAAGGTTCGCCAGGAGTCTGGAACAACCCCCTCACTACTTATCCAGATTCGTAAGGGGTTTGCACGAAAAAATTTTTATGATTTTAGTAATTTTTTTAATTTTCGAAGAATGGACACTTTACGACAGTGCAGAGTCATCGGCGGTAATTTAAACCGTTTTGCGGCCTGACGTTCTGAAAGTCCTTCGAAATATAGCGTATTAATCATTTTCTGCTCATCTTCTGACAGTTGAGCGAGAGCATCTTGAAGTTTGTCTCGAAGTAGCTTGTCCAGCACCTGATCCTCAACACTGGGTGTTTCGTAATCCGGTATGGTTTCCTCTCCCAGCATTTCCTTGGTGTCCAACGCATTATAGGAAGTAAGACTGTTGTACATATCCCGCTCCTCTTGCGCAGCCCAGCGTCGGCGCAAGCGGTAATAAGTGAGATAGACCTCCTCTGTCACTTCAACCAACTCGCCGGAAATTTTGACATAGTAACGCTTTTCTTCTGCCATATGGCAGACCTCCTGTTCTTCTGAAATCTGGTGGAGCTTGATTTCAGAAGCCGGAGGCCCCCGGCAGCGGGGGTTAAGTGCCAGACCGCCAGAGGTACACTGGACGGCTGACCTCGCTGTGGCGGCGGAGCCGCTCAGCGATTCAAGGCAGAGGCCGAAGACGGCTCGCCGTCAAGCTGGTACATTCCTGAATAAGCTATTGCCATAAAAACATCGCGGATCTTCATGTGCAGGCGTTCCTTTCTTATAATTTTTACGTCTGCTCTCTGGATGCTCTGCTCGTTTGTTCTCACCTGTGAATCCCAAAAAATGATTATTATGACAGAAACTAACAGCTCCTGTCTAAAAAGGAAGGGTCCAGTCCTTTTGAGACTGGGCCCCCAGGCTGTAGGAGCAGTCATCCTGATCCTTACATCCGCATGGACTTCACCTACGGCTCTGTCTGTTCTATAGCCCGCCTCTTAGACGTTAAGAGGTCATGAGCAGACGGTTAAATCCGGCCTGACGCCCAGGCGAAATTTTTCCCTCTACCTATTTATTCCGCGAACTGACAGATCCTGACATAAAACTTCAAAATTTCTCAAAAATTTTTTCTTGCCTGCAGGAAAAAAGCAAAAAGGACGGGCCTGGTCATTCAAGACCAGGCCCGTCCCAGCCTGTCGAAAAAGTCTGCCGAGGGGCAGACTTTTTCATGTATATGA
>ERZ779624.213-NODE-213-length-21580-cov-8.703647_pt1 | contig 21580 bp, 20 predicted proteins | sample MGYA00514190_ERZ779624 | MGnify/ENA primary metagenome ERZ779624 (study PRJEB29562, sample SAMEA4376706) | mouse gut metagenome | isolation source: Cecum | study: EMG produced TPA metagenomics assembly of the A DSS colitis mouse model was used to assess the... | reverse complement strand
CGGTTATGTGCGGGCCCTGGTGGGCGGACGCGGCACAAAGGAAGGCAGAAGAACCGGTGTACTGGTCTGCGATGACCACCGCGTTCTGAGGCTGTGGAGTCATGGAAATGGCTTCCTCATAATTGTCTTCCGTCTCGGTGATGCCCAGCTCTGCCATCATGGCCGCCCGGTAGGTGGCGATGGCTTCATAGGCATCCTCCTGGGAGGAGAAGAGCAGGTTGAACTTGGAGTCCTGGTTGGCCTTAAACCAGGTCATCATGTTTTCCTTGCTGTAATTTTTCTTGTTTCCCTCCCCGTCCGTGATGGTGAGGGCATAGTTCAGAAACCACTTTACCTTTTCGGGATAGTTTTCCGGATTTGCAAATTCTTCATCTGCGATTGCCTGGATCGTGGGATCCATGGTGGTTTCAATGCGCAGACCGCCGGAGGTCAGCTTCTTTTCCGCAGTGGCCTCGTCGTATCCGGCGATCTCCACAAGGTCGTTCAGCACCTGTTCATAAACCGCGTCGGAGAAATAGGAGCCGGAGGTAGTATTTGTGTTTTCCCGATAGTCGATATCATAGTTGCCGATCCGCTCGTAGACGGCATCGGTATCGTCCATGGCTTCCGCATACTGGGCCTCGGTAATGAAGCCCAGATCCCGCATTTTGTCTAAACAGTTCTTTCGACGCCTTGCGTTGGCCTCCGGGTGCCGGATGGGATTGTAGCCGGAAGGATTCTGGGTGATGGAGGCGATGACCGCCGCCTCGGAGACTGTCAAATCGCTGGCGGACTTCCCGAAATAACGTTTGGAGGCCGCTTCCACGCCCAGGGTGTTCTGCCCCAGGTTGATGGCGTTCATGTACTCCAGGAGGATGGCATCTTTTTCAAAATACTTGGAAATTTCCTGTGCCAGATACTGTTCCTGAAGCTTTCTCTTGATCTTTTTGATCATATTTTTGCCTTCGGAGGTCCAGCTCGTGAAGACGGTATTTTTCAGGAGCTGCTGAGTGATGGTGCTGGCGCCCTGAGTCTGCTTGAAGCCCGACTTGAAAAACTGATAGCCGGAGCGGAGCATGGCCTTGAAGTCAATGCCGTTGTGCAGATAGAAACGCTCGTCCTCTATGGCTACGAACGCCTTTCCCAGATAATCCGGCAGCTCGTCGATGGATTCAATGCGAAGACGGTTGGAGTTGCTGCTGACATACTGGTCGATTTCATTGCCCGCGCAGTCATAGACCACGGTGGCCTGGCCGGATGCTACCACATCGTTGAAGCTGATGTTGGGGGTGGAGGCCAGGATTCCCTTGAAGGCGCCCAGGCCTGCGGCTGTGCCGCAGATGCCGATGCCGATAAATGCGGCCAATGCAAGCTTGACCAGTCCCAGCAGCAGCTTTCTTTCTATTTTTGTTGCCTTGGAGTTCAGCGCTTTCTGTTTTGCGCGTACTCCCTTTTTTCCGTAATTCATGAGGTTCACCTTTCTCTGTATATACAGTTATTCAGTTAATTATAACAAAAAAGAATATGTAAATAAAGTTTTTCTTTCCAACTTAATAATTTTAATAATTGTTTCACATTTTTGAAAAATTATGCTAACATGGACTAAAAGTCGTCAGACAATGGAACGATAATGGAGATAACATACGTTATGAGTGAAAAGAACGTTGCTTCCTGGCGGGTGCTGCTGGAGGGCGGCACAGGGGAATATGAGGAAAAAAAGTCCCGCTTCATCGCCACCGTGAGAAGGTGTGAGAGCGAGGAGGAGGCCACAGCCTTTATAGATGAGATGAAAAAAAAGTATTGGGATGCAAGACATAACTGTTCCGCATTTGTGCTGGGGAGCAGGGGGGAGCTGACCAGATGCAGCGACGACGGGGAACCCGGCGGAACGGCGGGACGTCCCATGCTGGAGGTGCTGCTGGGGGAGGAAATCAGGAATGTGGCGGTGGTAGTCACCAGATATTTCGGCGGGGTGCTGCTGGGAACGGGGGGACTGGTGCGGGCCTACACCCGGGCGGTAAAGGAAGGGCTGAAGAATTGTACCTTCGGAAGGATGCGGTACGGCTGGGATATCAGAATTACCACAGATTATAACGGAATTGGAAAAATTCAGTATCTGCTCGGAAACGCAGGGATAGAACCGGTTTCCGCCGAATATGCGGAACAGGTTACGCTGCGGGTGACGGCTGCGGCGGAGGATGCCCGGAGGCTGGAGAAGGAAATTACGGAAGCCACGGCCGGCCGGGCAGGTTTTGAGAAATTGCAGGAGCTTTATTTTGTTGACAGGGAGCAAGGGGAAGCTTAGAATAGAAATGTTCAGATTTCAACGATAGCATGAAAGGTGGTGGTTTTTTTATGAAGAGCAAGTCAGTCAGTTCGGACAGTCCTGTTCCGGGTCGAAGTTGTAACTTGATAAAAAAATCGCATAAGGAGAAGTGCTATGGAAATGAACAAAGAGGGCATGGAGCTGCGTGAACTTCTGGACGGCAGACAGTACACGAAGCTTCGTCAGGTTCTGGCAGAGCTGAACGACGCGGATATCGCGGCGTTTATGGAAGAACTGGAAGAGGAGGAGATTCTGAAGGTGTTCCGGATCCTGCCGAAGGATCTGGCTGCAGATGTCTTTTCCTATCTTGAGGTAGAGAGTCAGCATACTATCATTCGGTCGCTGTCCGACAGGGAGGCGGCCGGCGTCATCGACAATCTGATGGCGGATGACGCGGTGGATTTTCTGGAGGAGATGCCGGCCAATGTAGTGGATAAACTGCTGGCGAACGCAAGGCCGGATACCAGGCAGGCCATCAATCAGCTGCTTCGTTACCCGGAGGATTCCGCCGGAAGCATCATGACGGTGGAGTATGTGTCATTCAAGGAAAATATGACTGTGGAGCAGGCGATCCAGCATATCAGGGAAGTCGGACTTGACAGCGAGACCATCAATATCTGTTATGTGCTGGATCCGCAGAGAAAGCTGGTGGGTACGGTTGCGCTGCGGTATCTGCTGCTCAGCGGGGGCGGTGAAATCATCGGTGATCTGATGCATGAGAACGTGATTGCCATCAATACCCTGATGGATCAGGAGCAGGCAGCCGCACAGTTTAAAAAATATGACTTTACCGCCATGCCGGTGGTGGATAACGAAAACAGGCTGGTGGGCATCATCACCGTGGATGATATTGTGGATATCATAGAGGAAGAGACCACCGAGGACATGGAAAAAATGGCGGCTATTGTGCCCGGAGACAGGCCGTATATGAAATCTTCCGTGTGGGAGACCTATCGGAAGCGGATTCCCTGGCTGCTGCTTCTGATGGTGTCGGCGGCTTTTACGGGGGCAATTATCAGTTCTTTTGAGAGTGCGCTGAGTGTCTGTGCGGCCCTGATCGCTTTTATTCCCATGTTGATGGATACCGGGGGAAATGCGGGAGGACAGGCCAGCGTGACGATCATCCGCGGGCTTTCCCTGGGGGAGATCGGATACCGGGACATGACGCGGGTGGTCTGGAAAGAGATCAGAGTCGCCGTTCTCTGCGGCATGACGCTGGCGGCGGCAAATTTTGCAAAGCTGATGCTGTTTGACAGAGTGGGGGTGTATGTGGCGCTGACGGTGTGTCTTACGCTGGTGGCTGCGGTGGTAATGGCCATGCTGGTGGGGTGTCTGCTGCCGGTAGGGGCAAAGCGGCTGGGGTTCGATCCGGCGGTGATGGCAAGTCCCTTTATCACGACCATTGTGGATGCCTTGTCGCTGTTGGTGTATTTCCGGTTCGCATCCTGGATCCTGGGAATATAAATTTTATGTTTTTTTATTTTACATTTCCGGTAAAAACGGTTAAAATGGCTTCAAGGGCATACAATTGAGAACGCAGGGGAGAAGCTTACCGTGGATGAATGTAGGAATAGTGTATGTATCAAAATAGAAGAGCTGGATCCTGCTTTTTTGTTTACCTGGAAGGGTACCCGAAATAAGGATCAGGATGAGGGCGCTTTTCGCAGCCATGATCACCTTGAGATGTCGTTTGTGCTGTCGGGGGAGGGGCGCTATCGGTTTGACGACGGCATTGTCTCCGTGCAGGAAGGGGATCTGATTATCATCAATCCGGGAGTGCGGCATCAGGCGCTGGCCTGTCCGGATGTGGAGCTGCCGGCCACGGAATTTTTCGTGGGGGCTTCGGATATCCGGATATGCGGACTGCCGGACAATGTGCTTCCGGTTCCGGACGGAGGACATGTGCTGCACACTGCGGGGGAACTTCGGCAGAAGCTGTTTAAGATCTGTTCTTCTATGGAGGCGGAGAACGCCGTTTGCAGACAGGGGCGCTATTTCATGCTCAAGTCGTATCTGATGCAGATACTGCTGCTGGTGATCAGGGAGCAGTGTGAGCCCATCGAGCGTGCAAAGGGATGCTCCTTTGAGTCCGTGAACAGAAAGTATGTGGTGGAGCAGATTGTCAGTTATTTTGACGATCATTATAATGAAAAGATCTCGTTGGATCAGATAGCGGAAAATATGTATCTGAGCCCGTTTTACATCTCCAAAATCTTTAAGAGCGAAACCGGGGATACGCCCATCCGTCATCTGATCAACATTCGTCTGGAGAAGGCAAAGGAGCAGCTGGAGGGCGGCTGGGAGGGCAGTATTCAGGAGGTGGCGGCCTCGGTTGGATATGACGATGCCTATCATTTCAGCAAACTTTTTAAGAAACGGTATGGGATTTCTCCCTCACAGGCGAGAAGAAACTGAAAAAGCAGACAGATAATGTAAATCAGAGAAGAGAGTGTGCAGATCAAATGCATGCTCTTTTTTATTTGAACGGAATTTTTCATTAAAAGTGTTGTTCTTCGTCTTTGAACGGCGATAGGAATGGGAAAGCAGGACTATACTATGGTTGTAGCGTCAACGATGGCGGAAGCGCCGCGATTGTCAGGAGAAAGAGAGGAATTGCCAATGGCAGAAATTTACGGTTATGTGAGGGTGTCCAGTGTAGAACAGAACGAGCACAGGCAGGTGCTTGCCATGTATGAGAAGGAGGTGACCAGAGATTGTATTTTTGTAGATCGGCAGTCAGGTAAGGATTTTCTGCGGCCGGAATATCTGAAGCTGGTGAACGGCCTGCAGGCGGGAGATCTGATTTATATCCTGAGCATAGACAGGCTGGGAAGGAACTATGAGGAAATTCAGGAGCAGTGGCGGATTCTTACCAAAGAGAAAAAGGCGGATATCTGTGTGATAGATATGCCGTTACTGGATACCAGGAAGGGTAAGGATCTGCTGGGAACCTTTATGGCGGATCTGGTGCTTCAGATCTTATCCTTCGTCGCACAGAGCGAGCGGGAAAGCATTCGGAAGCGGCAGGAGGAGGGAATTGAAGCGGCCAGGCTGCGGGGCGTAAAATTCGGGAGGCCGGTGCGGAATGTACCCGGAAATTTCCCGGAGCTGGTAACGGCGTGGGAACAAAAAAAGATTTCGTTGGAGGATATTCTGATGAAAAGCGGTGTCAGCGAATCTACCTTTTACAGGAGGGTGAGGAAACTGCGGACAGGCAGTGAAAATCAGTAAGACTGTCAGAAAGTGTACCTTATGACAAGGGCTGAAAACTGTTTGTAATTATAAAGCATATTTAGTGAAATGTCTATACCAAATTGCGATTTGATCAAAAACAGGAACCGGATTCTCCTCTTTTTTCACCGTTACATAATAAGACATAAAAAAACAATCTATCTGTTGTATCCCCGGAAAGCTGTCATAAGGTACACCTTTTGACAGCTTTCTGCTTTCCGTTTATATGGGGAAAACAGTCGAAGCAGGTATAAGGCAGAGGTATGGATTTTTGAGGAGTGTTGGCACGAGAGTATGAACAGAAAAACAAGAAACAGAAACTATCAGATACTTGCCCTTGTCTTTGGAATTGCATGTTTTTGTTGTCTGGTCTGGCTGGCAGCTTATCTGACGGGGCTGAACCGGGCGGAAACGGAGATGGAGGAGATACGGGAATCCTATGTGAAGCAGGGCGGCCGGCTCATGCCGGAAAATGAAGGTACTCCGGAGGCTTCTGTAAGCGATGAAATTCTTTCCGGGGAGGCTTCTCAGGAGGAGCATCCGGAATACGGTATCACGGACAAGACAGTGGACTTCGCAGCGCTGCAGGAGGAGGTCAACGGGGATATTTATGCCTGGATTTTTGTGCCCGGCACTGCAATTGACTATCCTGTGGTACAGCATCCCGAGGAGATGGACTATTACCTGGAATATAGTCTGGACGGCACAAAGGGGCGCCCGGGAGGAATTTATACCCAGCGCATGAACTCCCGGGACTGGACGGATCCCAATACGGTGATCTATGGCCACAATATGCGCAACGGCACCATGTTTGCCGACCTGCACAAGTACGAGGATGCGGATTTTTTTGCGGAAAACCGCTATGTGCACATTTATACGGAGGATGGCAGGATCCTGGTCTATGAAATTTTTGCAGCATATGTAACGGACAACAGTCATTTGCTTCTGACCAAAAACATTTACACGGAGGCGGGATTTCAGAGTTATCTGGATGATATCCCGACCCATACCGGGAAGAACTGCAATTTCCTGGAGGAGAGGGAGGTGACGTCCAGGGACAGGATTCTGACGCTTTCTACCTGTGTCTATGGCCAGAACGATAAGAGATATCTGGTGCAGGGCGTGCTGGTTTTGGAGGAGCAGCCATGAAGCTATGGAAGAAAAGAGAGTCGGGTGAGAAGGCTCGGAATAACGCTGTAAATACGTCGGCAGAGAAAATCGGAGAGGACGGCGGCAGGCGAAACCGCCGGAAAAGGCGCGTACGAAACCGTATCCTGGCATGGGGGCTGGTGGCCTGTCTGGCAGTGGTAATTGCCTTTTTGGGTTTTCGTATATTTGCAGCGGTGGGCTATAACAGTCTGAGAAACAGTGCCTCTGCTTCGGGTCCCAGTCTGGGTCTGGAGGTGGGGGAGACATGGGCTGACAGCGGGACAGAAACGTCGCACAGTACCGAAGAGGAGGATGTCCTGCCGCCTTCCGACGGCCCGACGGAAACAGATAGGGCCGCAGAGGACAATGAACCGGCGGAAGAAGCGGAAGTGATCTCCGTTCCCTGGGAGCCGGACTGGGTACAGTACGGAGGAAAAATATATGACTATAACGAGGATATTCTGACCTTCCTGTTTCTGGGAATCGACAAGGAGGAGGCGGTGGGACAGAACCCGGATCTGGTGAGCGGGGGACAGTCTGATGCTGTTTTTCTGGCGGTGCTGAATCCCGATACGAAGAAGATATCTCTGATCGGTGTCAACCGGGATACCATGGTGGAGATCCGCATGGTGGGAATCGGGCCAAACGGAGAGGATATGTATACTACGGCAGAGCTGGCAGTGCAGCACGGGTTTGGTGACGGCCTGCACCAGAGCTGCGAGCTGACCAGGGATGCGGTGTCAAAATTGTTTTATGGATTGCCCATTCATGGTTATGTCTCTTTCAACATGGGAGGAGTGGGAGCCCTGAATGACGCGTTGGGGGGAGTGCGGCTGAATGTGCTGGAGGACATGACCAAAGTGAATCCGGCATGGACCCAGGGGACCGAGATAACCCTTACCGGACAGGATGCCTATACCTATATTCGATACCGGGATACTACGGTGTTTGAGAGCGCCAGAAACCGACTGGCGAGACAGAAGCAGTATCTTTCCGGTGCGGCAGCGGCAGCCCTGGAGGGAACGAAGAAAAATCCGGCGCTGCCCCTGACTCTGTATCAGGCGTTTCAGCCGTATATAGTCACGGATCTGTCCGCGGATAAAATCACCTATCTGGCTTCCGTTATAGCGGGCTATCAGTTTGACGGGGAAGCTATTTATACCCTGCAGGGAAACACGGTGACGGGCGAGAGGTTTGAGGAGTTTTATCCGGATAAAAAGGCATTGAAGGAGTTGATCCTTCGCCTGTTTTACAGAGAAATAGATTCTCTCACAGGCAGGCCTGTGAAGTAAGTATGGTATTATCCGGATCTTTCGTCCGGTTAATATATGCCACATGTATAATGGAGAGGAGGAAGCAAAGAAATGAAAAAGAAAATTCTGGCACTTGTATGTGCCATGACCATGGTATTTGGCATGAGTCTGAGCGTTTGTGCGTCAAACTCGGCCACTGCCGGCGGAGTCGCAGGCGGTGCGACGGGAAAGCCCAGCGCAGATGCGGGAGCCGTTTCCAACAATGCCGCTACATCCACACCCGGTTCTACGGAGCAGCTGGTCACTTCCGGCGATAATGCCATGGGACAGACCTTTACGGTTGCGGATCTGGGGTATTTTGCGGAGACCACCACGGTTTCAGGCGTGGCGGGAGCAACGCTTAAACCCGTGTCCGCCAACACGGCCAAGGCCATGATCGCTCAGGCAAGGACCATTGCAGGCGCTGGCACCTTCATCGCTGCGATTGTAGACCTGGAAGTACCTGCAGGCACCGGCACGGCAACCTTTACGCTGACCTGTCCCAATGTGTGGAAGGGTCAGAATGTTACCATTCTTCACCAGAAGAGCGACGGCAGCTTTGAGAACATTACTCCCGGCAGCGTGGAGGACAACAAGGTGACCTTTACCATGACGTCTTATTCACCTGTGGCGATTGTCATCAACACCGGAGCAAAGTCCCCCAAGACGGGAGACATTATCCTTGTGGTGGCGGCCATGGCGGCATTGTCCGGCCTCGGAGCAGCTGTGTGTACGAGAAAAGCAAAAAAGAACTGAAAAAGTATTACCGCAAAAGCGGGATGAATCATGCATGATTAATCACTGACAGTTTTCCGGAAAGACATGTGGCATTTTTCTGTGAATAATTTCCTCGGATGCGAAGCAGGACAGTGACCTGGAAGGATGAAATAATTAGAATGGCGGAAAGAGAAATTAGTTTAATTGATCTGATAGCGGACATTTTATCACATTGGCGCGGCGCTCTGATCTGTCTGGCGGCGGGGGTCGTTTTGGCCGGGGGCATCAACGGGTTTATGGCTTATCAGGAATGGAAGGAGACATTGGCCGAGGCAGAGATCCTGCGGGAGGAGCAGCAGGATATTGCGGAAGCCATGCCAGCCGAAGGCCTGGAAGCAGCGGCGGAAGATGTGGTTTATAACTGGCGAAAGGTAGTGAAAGGGACGCTGCTGGGGGGATTTCTCTTTTTATTCGTATATTCCGGAATTTATTTTACGGGTTATCTTCTGAATGGCAGGATTCGCGCGGCAGACGAGCTGCAGGGATTATATCATATTTCCCAATTGGGTCTGATTGTTCAGGAGGAACAGGTATCCCGAAATATTATTGACAGGTGGATCAGGCGTCTTAGACACTGGAATAAGAGAAGTTTTGGCAGAGAACAGTGTCTGGATCTGGCGGCTACTGCGATCAGAATTTCTGCCAGAAAGCAGGGATTGGACGCAGTCTGTCTCATGGGATGTGATTTGAAGGCAGGGGCAGGAGCTGCCTGTTCGACACTTAAGGAGAAATTGGAAAAAGAAAATATTTCAGTTAAGATACTGGATAATGTACTTTATGATGCCGATATGATGGGCGAACTGGAGGAGGTCAAGGGGGTAGTGCTGGTGGAAAAGGCCATGTCTACTCTGTATGACGAGATTGTGAGCGAGCTGGAGCTGGTTTCGCGCCAGGGCATCACTGTTTTGGGTGGTATTGTTGTGGAGTGAAACGAATCTGTGTTGAGAAGGGTGCGGTGGACGAGCGCCCTTTTTTAGTTGAGATACGGATTTTTTCTTGCAAAATATTCTGTGATATGTTAGCATGATTTTAAGTTAAGCATATATGTGGTCTGTGAGAATCTTTCTCTTCAATCAAAGGAATCTGTTTCCTGTCTGATGATAATCCAAATCCATGGACGTCGTATTGTTCCGTGGGCATATGCTTATTTCCCAAGGTTATGAATGAATACAGGTTAAGAAAAGGCAGGGGTTGTCGGACTGGCAGGGAGCGCTTTGTTGTGAGGGATCCCTGTGTCCGTCTGCGGCATTTTCTGCGGAAAGGGGACGGGTAGTTAGTGTGTCAAAAGAGAAAAAGGACACGGTGGAAAAAGAGTTTGAAGGGTTTCCGGACGTTGCGGCAGATCTTATTAACGCGCTGTTGTATCAGGGCAGGGAGGTAACCGGGGCGGACAGGCTGCTGGCGGGTCCCACAGAGACGATATACCAGGGAAGAGAGAGGCTGCGGAGCCAGTATGAGGATCTGTGTAAGTATGAGCTGCGGGGCGGCAGGGTCAGCGCCATGTATCTGATTGCCAACCAGAGCCGTGTGGACGGCAGGATGCTTCTGCGGAAGGCGGGTTATACGGGAGGGGTTTACCGGGAGCAGTATGAGGGAAAGACGAAGGAGATTTTTCCGGTGGTGGAGCTGGTACTGTATTGGGGCAGGACCAGATGGAAGGGAGGTCGCAGTTTCCGGGAGCTGTTTCGGAAAAAGGAGCTGCCGGAGGGCCTGTGGGAGCATGTGGATGACCTTAGGCTTCAGGTGTTTGAGATGAGATATCTGCCCATGGAGGTGAGGGAGCGGTTTCGAAGCGACATGCGGATTGTGGTGGATTACCTGGCGGAGGGGGAGGGCTACTGTTCCGACCGGAAGATTGTGCACAAGGCTGCGTTGGTGAAACTGCTGCGGGCGCTGTCCGGGGATGGGGATGTGGCCGATACGGAAGAAGAGTTGGAGAAGCTTGGAATCAGAGAGGAGGATGAGGTCAGGGTGTGTGAATTGTTTGATCAGTACACAAGGAAGGGAAGAAGAGAGGGGAAGGAAGAAGGGAGAAAAGAGGGAAGAAGAGAGGGGAGAAAAGAAGGAGAAGCCCGTCGTCTTGTGGAGGACATCGACAAGCTGAGGAAGAACCTGCAGCTGTCTTTAGAGAGAGCCTGCGAGGTATTTGAGATCACCACGGGCAGCTATGAGGAGGCGAAAAGACTGCTGCAAAGATAGTTATGAAACGTATTCAAAAAAATGTTATGGGATGTTTGATTTTCAATCCCCATGTGTGATATACTTTCCTGTGTATTGACTACAGAAAACAAACAACAGGAAAACGGATATGATAAAAAGAGAACTGTGTGATGAATTTCTTGCTATACTGAGGGAAGAACTGGTTCCGGCCATGGGCTGTACGGAGCCTATTGCGCTGGCCTATGCCGCTGCAAGGGGGCGGAAGGTTCTGGGCTGTGAGCCGGAAGGAATCGTTGCGAAGTGCTCCGGCAATATGATCAAAAATGTGCGCTGCGTCACCATCCCAAATTCCGGCGGACTGACGGGCATTGAGACCGCCTGTATTCTCGGGGCGACGGCAGGAGACGCCGAGGCGGGCATGGAGGTACTGGAGCATGTGGACGACGCAGGCAGGGCGAAAACAAGGGAGCTTTTGAAAAACGGCTGCTGTAAGGTGGAGTTTCTGGATTCTGAGATACCGCTTCATTTTGTGATTGAGCTTTTCGGCGGCGGCCACAGTGCGTCGGTGGAGGTCCGCCATACTCACACCAATATCGTTTCGATTGTCAGAGACGGGAAGAGCGTGTTTGAAAAGGCAAAAGAGCTTGCGGAGAAGGGATATTCCACGGATCGCTCCGGGCTTTCCCTGGAGACCATCCGGGATTTTGCGGATGAAGTGGAGCTTTCCTGCATTCGGGATATTTTTGAAAGACAGATCCGTTATAATATGGATATCGCCTATGAGGGAATTTCGGGCGATTATGGACTGGGGATCGGTCGGGTTATCCGGGAATCCTATGCGGACGGTATTGTGACCCGTATGAAGGCTTATGCGGCTGCGGCGTCTGAGGCCCGCATGGGCGGCTGCGACATGCCGGTCATCATCAATTCGGGCAGCGGCAACCAGGGGATCGCCTCCTCTGTACCGGTGATTGTATATGCACGGGAAAAGAATATTCCGACGCAGCGTCTGTACCGGGCTCTTGCCTTTTCGGGTCTGCTGACCATTTATCAGAAGGAGTTTATCGGGAAGCTTTCTGCGTTCTGCGGGGCGGTTTCCGCATCCTGCGCGTCAGCCGCCGCAATCACCTACATGGCCGGAGGAACGCTTTCCCAGATCAAGGCAACCATCGACAACACCCTTGCCAATATTCCGGGAATCATCTGCGACGGCGCAAAGATCTCCTGTGCGGCAAAGATTGCATCCAGTCTTGACGCGTCCATGATGGCGCATCATCTGGCTATGCAGAATAAGGAGTACGAGGCCTATACCGGAATTCTCAAGGAGGATGCCGGGGAGACCATCAGCTGCATAGGATATATCGGAAAGGTGGGAATGCATCAGACCGATAAGGAGATCATTAAAATGATGCTGGGGTAGTGGAACCGTATGCCTGCCGGGACGGGCAGATAGGAGTCAGGGATGGAGAACGGGATTGAAGAGATTGAGGCGTTTCGCGTCACGATTGAGCGGAGAAGGCTGGCCAGAGATGAGAAGTGTATCCGGCAGATATTTGAGATATTGGAGGAATGTGGGATTCCATGTGAGTGCATGGCAATCAATATTGACTGGCTTTCCATTGTCATCCGGGAGTCGGAGCGGGGAAAGCTGAGCGGCTTTATGATGTTGGTGGGACAGAGGCTGAGCAGGATCAATGTCTCTGTGAACGGAAATGTGACATTGCTGAGCTTTGTGGATGCAGGCCTGGACTGCCGGGGGATCGGCATGGTGGTCAGCAGCCTGACCATGCAGGATATCGAGATCATTATCCAGAGATACCTTCAGCGTGAAAATCGGCTTGTCATCGGCGTTTTGCCGGAGGATGCGGCCAGGGGCTGTGAAATCATTGAGGGAATCGTGGATTCAGGCTATCGGATCTGAAAATCAGGTGCCAAACAGATTGTAATTTCAAAAGCTTTATGTTATGATGGAAAAAACGGGAGGGTACAGGGCTATGGAGGCGTATAAAAGCGAGTTTATCGAATTCATGGTGGACAGCGGGGTGCTTAAGTTCGGTGAGTTTACTTTGAAGAGCGGCAGAAAGTCCCCCTTCTTTATGAATGCCGGAGCATATGTGACAGGTTCTCAGCTGAAAAGGCTGGGAGAGTATTATGCAAAGGCTATTCACGATAATTTCGGGGATGACTTTGACGTGCTGTTCGGGCCGGCCTACAAGGGAATTCCGCTGAGCGTGGCGGCGGCCATTGCATACAGTGAGCTTTATGGCAGACAGATACGCTATTGCTCCAACCGCAAGGAGGCGAAGGATCACGGAGATGTGGGAATTCTGCTGGGGAGCAGCTTAAAGGACGGCGACAGAGTCATTATGATCGAGGATGTGACGACTTCCGGGAAATCCATTGAGGAGACAGTACCCATCCTTCGCGCTCAGGGAAATGTGGAGATTAAGGGTTTGATGGTATCTCTGAACCGCATGGAGAAGGGTCTGGGCGGCGAAAAGAGCGCGCTGGAGGAAATCAGGGAAAAGTACGGAATAGAGGCAAGAGCCATTGTGACGATGCAGGAGGTCATTGAACAGCTCTGGAACAAACCCTTTTCAGGGCAGGTTCTTATTGACGATAATTTAAAGGCGGCGATTGACAGATACTATGAGACATATGGCGTTCAGTGAAAAAATGAGTGAAGAGAATGATATCCTTGTGACAGGGGAGAGGAAACCGGAAGGGAGTAAGATCATGGAACAGAAGGTGTATAAGATAATGCGTGGAGCAGGGGCGACGAATATTGCCATAGGTGTGGTTACGCTGGTAGTGGGAATTGTGTCGGGAATTCTGCTGATTGTCACCGGCGGTAAGCTGATTGCCGGTAAATCAAAAATTTTATTCTGAGAACAGGAGCAGACAGCGGGCATTTCCTTCGGGGAGTGCCCTTTTAGAGTTTTTATGAAGAAAAGAAAGGCCTATATTTTTACAAATAAGCGGCATTCAAACAGAGGAATCATGTCAACGATTCTGGGTACGGTAAGCCTGGTCTCCCTGGGGGTTGCGGTGTTTCTCTCCTATCGGGAGGGCGGGGAGGCAGCGGCAGGGCTGGGAGTTGCGGGCATCCTTGCGCTGCTGTATTCTCTGGTGGGAATTGTGCTGGGAGTCCGCACGGTTCGTGAGAAAAATTATTATCGGTTGTTTCCGGTGCTGGGAACGCTGCTGAACCTGGCGGCCCTGGGGGGAATCAGCCTGATTTTGTATGCGGGGGCAAATTTATAACAGGCATTCCGGGCGGAAGACGGCTGTTTGAAAATAAAGAAAGGTTGAATGAGATGAGCGAGAGAGAGCTTTTGAAGGAACGTTACGATCTGGTGCTGGAACGAATTCGGCAGATTCCGGAAGAGCAGTCCGGCGAAGAGAGATTGAAAAAATATTTTGACAGAACTGCGTCGTTTCTGCTGCTTCTGGATGACACGGGAAGGTTCCTGGAAGAGGGAGGGCTGCGGACAGCTTCCCTGGAGGAACTGGCAGAGAGGAATCATGCTCTGTATGAGGACGTGCTTCCGGAACATTATGATAAAAGCTATGGCAATCCGGTTTATGCGGTGGAGATGCTGGGGGAATACGGGCAGGAGCTTTCCTGGCTCTATGTGGAGCTGCGCAGGCAGATCGGCTGTCTCTATGAGGGCGAGACGGAGCAGGTGGTTGCGGGGATGGAGCTGTTTGTGGAAATCTACGGAGTCTTTGCCTGTGCGTGGAACGAAGACCGCAGGCTGCCGTCCGGGGATGAAATCCGCAGGATCATATACTGGTATGTCTGCGACTATCAGGAGCTTCGGCGGGAACGGGAGATCCGGCAGATGGTATGCCCGGACGCCTGCGCCGGGACGGAACTGATTGAAAACGGAGACCTTGGCGATGTGCGTTATCTTTATGCTTACGGCAGATATGTGAGCGAAAACGAGCTGGAGACGGCAAGATATCTGTCGTCTCTGCCGGAGGAGACCATTGCCACCATGGCGGACACCTATACAGAGGGATACCGTATGGGCTTTGAAGTGACGGGAAAGGATCTGTCAAAAAAGAAGACGGTGGAGATCCGGTATCATATGGGGTTTGAGCGCATGGTGCGCCGGGCAATTCAAAATTTTGCGGGGATGGGTCTGCGGCCGGTAATGCGAAGCGATTTTTTGGAGGGCGGCACGGTCAACAGGCAGTATTCTTACGATCACAGGGACGACAGGGCGTTGTTTTTAGACCGGACATATATCAAGCGCAGTATGGAAGCGGCGACGGCGGCTTTCGAGAAGTATCGGAAGGAGGCTGCGGGTTATGCCGGGCCTGCCGTGATAGAAACCTTTGGGCAGAAGGAATTTGACCCGGTGAACAAAAAGGAGGCGCTGCGGCTGTCCGATGAGCAGAACAGGCTTTCCGTGGACTTTATGGCCCAGTACCGGGCGCTGACACAGGAATATATTAAGGCGGAAGAGCGCAGCTTTACCATAATTGCTTTTCCGATCCCGGAAGTAGGGCCTGTATTCCGGGAACTGTTTGACGAGACGATCCGGCTGAATACTCTGGATTATATGCTGTATCGCGACGTACAGCAGAAGCTGATCGATGCACTGGATACGGCGGATTACTGTGAAGTGAAAGGATGCGGGGACAACAGGACGGATCTGAAGGTGAATCTCTGGAAGCTGAAAAACCCCGAGACGGAGACGATTTTCGAGAATTGTGTGGCGGACGTGAACATTCCGGTGGGCGAGGTCTTTACCTCTCCGGTGCTGGAAGGAACCAACGGTATTCTTCATGTGACGCGGGTATTTTTAAACGGTCTGGAGTACCGGGATCTGTCGCTTACCTTTGAGGACGGTATGATAAAGGATTATACCTGCGGTAATTTTGACACGGAGGAGGAGAACCGAAATTTTGTGAAGGAAAACATTCTGTTCCGCAGGGAGACCCTTCCGCTGGGAGAGTTTGCCATCGGTACGAATACCACTGCCTATTGTATGGCAAAGCGGCTTGATGTGGAGGCGAAGCTTCCGATCCTGATTGCAGAAAAGACAGGGCCTCATTTTGCGGTGGGTGATACCTGCTACGATCACACGGAGGATGTGCAGGTGTATAATCCGGACGGGAAGGAGATTGTGGCGAAGGAAAATGTCAGATCCGCGCTCAGGGGAACGAAGCCGGAGGAGGCGTATTTCAACTGTCACACGGACATCACTATTCCCTATGACGAGTTGGGGGAGCTGACGGCGGTTCAAAAGGACGGCGGGCGGATTCCCATCATCAGAAACGGCCGATTTGTGCTTCCCGGCACGGAACCCTTAAACGAGGCATTTGAGAGCATTCCGGGCGGGGGGATTCATTAAGATTTTGTTTTTTCACGGTTAGAGGTTGCGCAAACAGACTTATTTTAGTACACTGTAAGGAGTAAAGATAAGAGGAGGACATCATGGCTGAGATAAAAAATGGGCCGCAGGTGGGTATCGTGATGGGCAGCGATTCCGATATGCCCGTTATGGCAAAGGCGGCAGATATTCTGGAGGAACTGGGCATTTCCTGTGAAATGAGGATTATCAGCGCTCACCGGGAGCCGGATGTTTTTTATGAATACGCCCGGACGGCGGAGGAGAAAGGTTTCAAAGTGATTATTGCCGGTGCCGGAATGGCGGCTCATCTGCCGGGTATGTGCGCGGCGATTTTTCCCATGCCCGTCATAGGGATTCCCATGCACACCTCATCCCTGGGCGGAAGAGATTCCCTGTATTCCATCGTTCAGATGCCTTCCGGTATTCCGGTGGCAACGGTGGCCATAAACGGCGGCGCGAACGCAGGTCTGCTGGCGGCAAAAATTCTTGCCACATCCGACCCGGAGCTTTTGGAGAGGCTGAAGAGCTACAGCGCAAAGCTGAAGGAACAGGTGATGGCAAAGGACGCAAGACTGCAGGATAAGGGTTACAGGGAGTATTAGGAAACAGGGCGATGCAGACGCCGGAAACGAGGAGAAAATGGATTACAGGAAAGCGGGAGTAGATATAGAAGCGGGGTACAGGTCGGTAGAGCTGATGAAGAAATATGTACAGCAGACCATGCGGCCCGAGGTGTTGGGCGGTCTGGGCGGTTTTTCAGGCGCTTTTTCACTGGAGAAGATCAAAGAGATGGAAAAGCCTGTGCTGTTGTCGGGCACGGACGGTGTCGGGACAAAGATCAAGCTGGCATATCTGATGGACCGGCATGACACGGTGGGCATCGACTGTGTGGCAATGTGTATCAACGATGTGGCGTGCGCCGGAGGCGAGCCCCTCTTTTTTCTGGATTACATAGCATGCGGCAAAAACTATCCCGAGAAGATTGCTGCCATTGTCAAGGGTGTGGCAGAGGGCTGCAGGCAGGCGGGAGCCGCCCTGATCGGCGGGGAGACTGCGGAGCATCCCGGTCTGATGCCGGAGGAGGAGTACGATCTGGCGGGCTTTGCCGTGGGTGTGGCCGACGAAAAGGATCTGATCACGGGGGAGAACATTCAGGCGGGAGACGTGTTGATCGGCATCGCTTCGTCAGGGGTGCATTCCAACGGGTTTTCTCTTGTGCGCAAGGTGTTTGAGATGACGAAGGAAAGCCTGGATACCTACTATGACGAGTTGGGCACAACGCTGGGCGAGGCGCTTCTGACTCCTACGAAGATTTATGTGAAGGCATTGCGTTCGGTGAAGGACGCCGGTGTGAGAGTGAAGGGCTGCAGCCATATCACAGGGGGCGGATTTTATGAGAATATCCCCAGGATGCTTCCGGAGGGGATCCGCGCCGTGGTGGAGAAGGACAGCTATGAGGTTCCGGCTATCTTCCGGCTGCTGCAGGAAAAGGGCGGCATCCAGGAGCAGATGATGTATAACACCTATAACATGGGGCTGGGAATGCTGCTTGCGGTAGATGCGGCAGATGTGGAGAAGACCATGGAAGCCGTCAGGGCAGCAGGCGAGACTCCCTGCGTGGCGGGCCGCTGTGAGGCGGGAGAAAAGGGTGTGACCATATGCTGAGGATCGTGGTGTGTGTCTCCGGAGGCGGGACGAATCTTCAGGCAATTTTAGACGCAATAGACCGCGGGAAAATCACCAACACGGAGATACTTGCCGTCATCAGCAACAATGCGGGAGCCAGGGCGCTGACCAGAGCAGAGAGCCGGGGAATTCCCGGGTTCTGCATATCGCCTAAGAGTTTTTCGGACCGGGAGGCGTTCAACAGGGCGTTCACGGATAAGATATGTGAATTGAATCCGGATCTGGTGGTGCTGGCCGGTTTTCTGGTGAGAATTCCGGAGGCCATGGTGGCGCGGTTTTCCAACCGGATCATAAACATACATCCCTCTCTGATTCCTTCCTTCTGCGGAGTGGGATATTACGGGTTAAAAGTGCATGAGAAGGTATTGGAGCGGGGTGTCAGGGTGACGGGCGCTACGGTGCATTTCGTCAATGAGGGAATGGACGAGGGGCCGATCATCGCTCAGAGGGCAGTATCCGTGGAGGAAGAGGACACACCCGAGAGTCTTCAGAGGCGGGTGATGGAGCAGGCGGAGTGGATACTGCTTCCGGAAGCCATTGACGATATTGCAAACGGGCGGATCGCGGTGGTGAATAATAAAGTGCGCAGGCAGTGAGGCGCAGGGACAGGTGAGGTACAGAAAATGAAGGTTTTGATCGTAGGCGGCGGCGGAAGAGAGCATGCAATCGCTGTCAGCATGAAAAAGAGCAAAAGAGTGGATGCGCTTTATTGTGTGCCTGGAAATGCGGGAATTGCCCGGATTGCGGAGTGCGAGCCCTCCATCAAAGTCATGGATTTTGACAAAGTGATCGCATATGCCAGGGAAAAGGAAGTGGATCTGGTTTTTGTGGCTCCCGACGATCCGTTGGTGGGCGGACTGGTGGACGCGCTGGAGGCAGCGGGCTTCCGGGTGTTCGGTCCCAGGAAGGATGCCGCGATTCTGGAGGGAAGCAAGGCCTTCTCCAAGGATCTGATGAAAAAGTACGGCATTCCCACGGCGGCCTACGAAACCTTTGACGATCCCGAAAAGGCACTTTCTTATCTGGAGACTGCAAAGTTTCCCATTGTGCTGAAGGCGGACGGACTGGCGCTGGGAAAGGGCGTGCTGATCTGCAATACACTGGAGGAGGCGAAAGCCGGAGTCAGGGAGATCATGCAGGATAAGCACTTTGGAAGTGCCGGGGACAGGATGGTGATTGAGGAGTTTATCACGGGGCCCGAGGTGTCGGTTTTATCCTTTGTGGACGGAAAGACCATAAAGATCATGACCTCTGCCCAGGATCACAAGCGGGCGCAGGACGGTGATCAGGGACTCAATACCGGCGGCATGGGAACCTTTTCTCCCACTCCCTTCTACACGGAGGAAGTGGACGCGTTCTGCAGAAAGCATATTTATCAGGCCACAGTGGACGCCATGGCGGCGGAGGGCAGAGAGTTTAAGGGAGTGATTTTCTTCGGGCTGATGTTGACGAAGGACGGGCCCAGGGTGCTGGAGTTCAATGCAAGATTTGGAGATCCGGAGACCCAGGTAGTGCTCTGCAGAATGAAGAATGATATTATGGAGGTGATAGATGCGTGCATAGACGGCACCCTGGATCAGGTGGAGCTTGACTTTGAGGACAATGCGGCTGTGTGCGTGGTGCTTGCCTCGCAGGGGTATCCCGTATCCTACGAGAAAGGGTTTGAGATAACGGGGCTTGAGCATTTTGAGGGAAAAGAAGATACTTTCTGCTTCCATGCGGGGAGCAGGCTTGACGATAGAGGAAGGATCCTTACGGACGGCGGCAGGGTGCTGGGCGTGACGGCGAAGGGGGCGACACTTCAGGAAGCCAGGAAAAAGGCCTACAGTGCGTCGGAATGGGTTTCCTTTGAAAATAAATATATGCGGCATGACATAGGCAGAGCCATAGAAGAGTTTCAGGGCAATGCCTGAAAGGTCTGCTGCTGTAAGAAGGGAAGGCATGTTATATGGGACGAATGATTTCAGAGGATCTTTATCATGTGCCGCGGACTTGCAAGGAGTGCGGCGGAGTTTTGGTCTTCAAGGGCGTGGGAGAGTACAAATGCGAGGATTGCGGCGCAAAAGATTATGACGATTACGGAAAAGTCCGTCAATATATTGAGGAACATAAGGGAGCAACGGCGGCACAGATTGAAAATGCCATTGGCGTTCCTCAGCGCACCATCCGGCAGATGCTGAAGGATGGCAGGCTGGAGGTGTCTTCGGATTCCAGGGTATTTTTGCAGTGCGAGGTATGCGGCAAGCTGATCCGTTACGGTCAATATTGCCCGGAGTGCGAGACGGCTGTTCACCGGAATATAGAGGCGGAGGAAAGAGAACGTCGGAAGAAGGATTTCCAGGGCCTCGGAAAAGGACAGATCGGGGACGAGGGACAGAAGCGATTTGTCCGCAACGGCAGCTGAGATCCGGGAAAGGAAGACTTATGAGAAAATCAGGAAATGTACAGAGAAGACGAAAATATTCAGCGGGAATCCTTGCCTTTGTGCTTATTATGGTGATCGGACTGTTCTCTGAGAGTTTTTCCATGGTGAGCCATGCGGAGAGTCAGGCAAAGGTCAAGGCGAATACCGCATATATCCGAAGAGAGCCCAGTGCTTCCAGTGAGGCTTTGGGAAGCACCGAGAAGGATAAGGTGATTTCTGTTACCGGTCAGGTGAAGGGAAGCGACGGATACACCTGGTATCAGACCTTTGTAAACTCCGAGACTCTGGGATATATCCGGTCGGATCTGGTGGAGATTACTGACGGTACCACACCCCCTGCATTGACGGGGACGACAACGCAGCCTCCTGCGGCCACGCCTACGCCTACTCCGACACCGCCTGCGGGGAATTCCAATGAGACACCGGCGACGGTGACGGCGGTGAATCCCGTGAGCGCAACGGTTTCCGGGGGCTCGTCAGTGAGGATCAGAAGCAATGCGTCCACTACCAGCACGATTGTTGAGAAGGTATCCAACGGACTGGCGCTGACGGTGACGGGGACGGCAAACGGAAGCGACGGCAATGTCTGGTATAAGGTGAGCTGCAATTCCAACGGTTCTGAGATCGAAGGTTTTATCCGTTCCGATTTTGTGACTCTTTCCGGAGAACTGACACCTTTCACGGAGCCCACGGAGCCTGAGAATCCGACAGAGCCCACGGAACCGACGGAACCGGCAGAACCGGAGCCGCCGCAGGTGAACAAGGATTATGACACTGAACTCATCGACGGAAAGTGGTATCTCATAGACAGGCTCAAGGGACAGCAGCACGATATTCAGGGATTGTTTGACAAGGTTACAAATAACTATAACGCATATCAGGAGGCGGAAAAGACCGCCAAGATGGAAAAGGTAATCATTATCATTCTGGTCTTTTTGGTGGTGGCTGCCTCGGCGGTGATAGCGCTTCTGATCTTTAAGATCAAGGATATGACGGATGACGCGTACTTTAATGAAGTGGAAAGCGAGACCATGCGCAGAAGGAGTGTCCCCCGTTCTCAGGGCGGTTCTCAGAAGGTGATGCATACGGTGGGTTCCGGAAGAACCGGGGAAGGAAGAGCGGCAGGTCAGCGCTCCGGCGGGGCAAGGCCCGCCGGCAGCGGCCAGGGTGGTCAGCGTCCCGGAGGAGC